>ERZ777003.2791-NODE-2791-length-18907-cov-60.523128_pt1 | contig 18907 bp, 17 predicted proteins | sample MGYA00374956_ERZ777003 | MGnify/ENA primary metagenome ERZ777003 (study PRJEB29302, sample SAMN06268252) | bioreactor metagenome | isolation source: Joint BioEnergy Institute, California, USA | place: USA:Joint BioEnergy Institute, California, USA | collected... | reverse complement strand
CAATTCTGCCGGGTCGGACGTGCGCCTCTCTCCCCTCAGTTGGGAGAAGAACCTATTTTCTGAACCCACAGAATCTTGCCGTTCGACGGCCTGCCCCCTCAGATCTCGCCGCAATCGCACTCGCCATGGCCATGCGGCGACGGCGGCAGGCCGAGCCAGGTCAGCCGCCAGATCCGGTCACGCCGTCCGCCCACCGCGTAGTACGGCTCGAAGTCGATCGGCGCCCGGTCCGGCAGGCACAGGCGCAACCGCACCGGCCCGTCCCCGTCGCGCAGTTCCCCGATCGCCGATTCGGCGTCCTGCTCCGGCAGGCGCACCACCTCGGAAGTCTTGTAGCCATCGATCAACCCGGTGGCGTAGACCAGCGGCCCGCGGGTGATGGCGGCCCATTCGTACTCGAGCACCTGCTGGCGCACGGGCGAGCCGTCCGGTGCGAACGATTCCTGCACGTTGCGGTAGGCACGCCGGTGCACCCTCGGGCGCATCGGCAGCTGCAGCAGCACCCGGTCGCCCGGCCGCCATTCGCGTTCGATGTCGGCGTAGCGCCCGGGTTCGGCCGGCACCGCGGCGCCGTCGACGGTGACGCGCGCCCCTCCGGCCCAGGCGGGGATGCGCACGCGCAGCCGGAAACGCGCGGGCCGCGAGGGCGAGACCTCGATCACGACCCCGCCGTCGAACGGGTAGCCGGTCCGCTGGCGCAGCTCCACCGTGCCGCCGTCCGGCAGCGCCAGCGTCGCCGTGCCCGGACCCGGCAGGTTCACCGCCACGCCCTGCGCGTCGCAGGTATATGCCACCAGCGCCAGCTCCTCCAGCGCCATGGCGCCGCTCGACTTGCAGCAGCGCCAGTAGTTGGTGTGGATGCGGCGGCCGTTGGCGAACGAGTAGTAGCACCAGTTCTCGCCGTCGGGCGCCTGCGCGCCGAGCAGGTCGTTCCAGGCGGCGCGCTCGATCTCCTCGGCATGGCCCGGGTCGCCGGTGATCTCCAGCAGCACGCGGTTGAGCTGGATCCAGGCCAGGGTCGAACAGGTCTCGACGTAGGCGGTCGGGTCGAACACGAACGGCGGGTTGAACACCTCGCGCGAGCGGTGTCCGACCCCGCCGAACGGGCCACCGCCGAGCCCGGTGTGGTGGTCGCGGATCGCGCGCCACTGCGCCAGCACCGCGCGCAGCAGCGGCTCGCGCCCGGTGGCGCGGTACAGCCGCGCCAGCCCGACCAGGTTCCAGCACAGCTGGTAGGCCTTGCCGGTGGCGATCTCCGACGGGTCCGCGCCGGCCAGCATCCGCTGCAGCAGCGCCAGCCGGGGCTCGGCATCCGCCTGCTCGAGGATGCGCTCGGCCAGCGCCAGGTAGCGTGCCTCGCCGGTGGCCTCGTACAGCATGACCGCCGGGGCCAGCAGCACCGTCGCCGACAGGCCGTGGTGGTTGCCGGTGGTGGTGATGTCGATGCCCTGTTCGCCGAAGGTGCGCCAGCACAGGTCGCCGATGCGGCATGCCGCCTCGAGGTGGCGCGCGTGCCCGAACAGGCGGTGGACCTCGAGCAGGCCGAGCAGCAGGTAGCTGTGGATCCACACGTCCCAGGTGCGCAGCGCCGGCTCGCCATTCCAGCTCTCCGGCTTCGGCGGCTGCGGCACCATGAACCGGCGCGACGGCGCATAGGTGCCGAGGTAGCCGTCGGGCTGCTGCAGCGACACCAGCCGGTCGGCGACCGCGACCACCCTCTCCGCCAGCGCCGCGTCGCCGTCGCGCGCCGCCGCGCGCGCCGCGGCCACCAGCCACTTGCCGGCGTGCTCGCCGTACCAGTCGCCCGCCTCGTTGTGGTCGCGGTGCGCGGGCGCGAACAGCGCGATCGCCGGGCTGTCCGGCCCGGTGATGAAACGCGACAGCCGTCCCGTGCGGTTGGCCCGCAGGGCCTCGCCCAGGGGGCCCGACAGCTGGATGCCCGAAAGCTTCATGGATGCAGGTACCTCGCCAAAGCGTGGATCTCGGCCGGAGTCAGTCCCGCCGCCTGGGCGCGCATCGCACCGTGGGACAGCGCCCGCACGATGCGTGCACGCGGGTAGGACGCGACGACCCGCCGCGGCGGGATGTTGCCGACGGGGTGCTCATGGCAGGCGGCACAGCGCGTGGCATACAACGCGGCCGCATCCACCACGGTGATCTCGTTTTCCGCCGCCGCCGGAACCTCCGCGGACTGCGCCGCGCCCGCGCCACGCACATGCGCATCCGCCAGCGCCGGTAGCGGCGTCTGCCCGCCTTGCGCATCGCCGGTCGCGGCGAAGGCCTGGATGCGGTCGGTGCCGATGAACACCATGCCCCGCGCGAACGCCGGCGCGTTGTATTTGCCGCTGGTGTGCAGCTGCCCGGGTGCGCTGCGCCACAGCAGCTCGAGCGTGAGCGCGTCGAACGCATACAGCACCGGCCGCGGGGCGTCATCGCCCGACAGCAGCGCCGAGCGCGGCGCGTTCTCGTCCAGCACCCAGACCACGGCATCGCGGCCGCCGCGGCTGGTGACCACGGCCGGCCCCGGGTTGCGCAGCACCACCTCGCGCTGGCGCGCAGCGACGCGCAGCCAGGGCTTGCCCCGTTCGTCCTCGATCACAAGCCGCACCAGCGAGGGTGGCACGGCCCTGGCGCTGCCCTCGGCCTCGCGCGTGCTGCCGGTCATGAACACATGGGCGCGGCCCTCCGTGTCCCGGAAGAACGCGGGCACCGAGCGCGAGCGCGCCACGTCCATCGCGCCGTCCTCGTCCGAATACGGGCCGAATACGTTGAGCGGGCCGCGCGTGCCGAACTGCGGTTGCGATTCAGGCGGCAGCAGCGAGCCGTCGTGGTCGGGCGGCGTGTCGCACGGTGGGCGCATGTCGAGCCGGCCGGGCAGCCGCCCGCGGTCGAGCAGGCAGGCGTTGCCCTGCTTGCCGCCGACCACCATCAGCGCGCGCGGCCCGGGCACCAGCATGGCGCCGCCTGAGCGCAGGTCGATGTCCATCGTCGCCGTGCGGCAGTGGTTGAACGGCGTGTAGGTGCCGCGCAGCACGAAACCCGCTTCCAGGTCGTCCTCGAGGCGCAGCACCGACTGGGTCCAGTCGTGCGGCTGCGGCTTGTAGCCATCGAAGCCACTGCCGGTGACCACGAAGACGCTGCCGTCGTCGTCCACCGCCGGCCCGCCCGACCCCCAGATGCCGCCGCTGCCGCGATGCGGCATGGCCGAGCTGGCGAACGCGCTGTGCACGCGCGCGGCCTGCGTGTCCACCGACACGATCCATCCGGTCTCGGTCTCGCCAAAGCCCACGTACAGCCGCGAACCGTCGGGGCTGAGGTTGAGCGCGGCGCGCTGCACGCGGAAATCGTGTTTGCGCCGCGGCGGCACCCGCTCCGGGCCGGCGTTGCAGTTGACCGCGTTGAGCGTCTCCTCGTCCAGCCGCACCGGCCAGCCCTCGAGCACGCGGCCGTTGCGCAGGTCGAGCGCATAGGCCTGCCAGCGCTGCCGCGGGTCGCAATGCGTGACGTAGAGCCGCGCACGCGCCACGTCCACCACCGGCGTGGACAGGATCCCGGTGGGCACGCCGTCCAGCGGCGCCGGCTGCAGGTGGCAGGGCTCGCCGGCGCGGTTGCGGTCGAAGCCGAAGGTGCGGCCCACGCGCACGATGTTGTCGATCCAGGCCTTGAGCTGGGCCGGCATGCCGAAGTTGTACATGGGCACGCCGATCACGACGAGGTCGCTGGCCACCAGCTCGTCCACCAGCGCGTCGCTCTCGGCCAGCACCTCGTGCATCCACGGCTCGCGCCGCTGCGGCGGGGTGAAGGCGGCGTGGATCCAGCGGCCGCTGACCGGCGCCGGCGGGGCCTGGCCGACGTCCCGGTAGACCACGCGGTCGCCCGGGCGGGCGGCAAGCCAGCGGTCGATGAACCGGGCCGTGAGCCGGCGCGTGTGCGAGCCGTGCCGCTGCCGGTCGGAGCGCCCCGGACGGGCACTGGAATCGAGATGCAGTAAGCTGAGCATGGTTCACCTGTCCTGGAACGTGCCGGGATCGCCCGGCGCACGGCACCAGATTTGGACAGGCCCGCCCTCACTTCAAACGGTCTTTTCTCAGCGCACACATGAATTTGATTCATGGATAAGCGCCGCCTGCCACCGCTGGCCGCCCTGCGCGCCTTCGAAGCGGCGGCGCGCCGGCTGAGCTTCCGGGCCGCGGCCGGGGAACTGTCGCTGACCCCGACCGCGATCAGCCACCAGATCCGGCACCTGGAGGAGTGGCTGGGGCTGGCCCTGTTCGAGCGCCTGCCGCGCCGGGTGCGGCTGACCCCGGCGGGCGAACGGCTGTTCCCGGCGGTACGCGACGGCTTCGACGGCATCGCCCGCGCCGTGGCCGCGCTGCGCGCCGGGCGCGACCACCCCGCGGTCACGCTGAGCACCACCCGCGGGTTCGCCGCGCGCTGGCTGCTGCCGCGCCTGCCGGCACTGTCGGCGGCGGTGCCGGACGCCGACCTGCACCTGCACGCCACCGACGCGCCCGCGGAACTGCGTCCCGGCGCGGCGGACCTGGCGATCCGGTACGGCCCCGGCCCGTTCCCCGGACTCGACGCCACCCCGCTGCTGCCCGGCCTGTTCCTGCCGGTCGGCAGCCCGGCGCTGCGCGCCTCGGCCCCGGTCGACCCGTCGCGCTGGCCGCGGCTGCACTTCGAATGGCGGCTGCGCGACGCGGACACGCCGGACTGGCCGCGCTGGTTCCGCGCGCTGGGCCAGCCGCCGCCGCCCCCGGCCGGGGAGCTGACGTTCTCCGACGAGGCGCACGCCATCCAGGCCGCGGTCGCGGGGCAGGGCGTGGCGCTGGCGAGCCTGGCACTGGTGGCCGATGCCATCGCCGACGGCATGCTCGCCGTGTTCCCCGGCCCGGTGCTGCCGGGGCACGCCTTCCACCTGCTGCGCGCGCCGCACGCCGCGTCCGATCCCGCCGCCGGCCGGGTCGCGGCGTGGCTGCTGGAGGAGGCCGCGCGCTGGCGCGAACGCCACGCCGCGTGGCTCAATGGCGGCTCCCCACCGTCCGGATCACCAGGCCCACGATGAGCGAGTGGCTGAAGACCTTCCTTCCGCCGTGGACGCACGGCTGGCTGGCCGCGGTCCCGCTGGTGCTGAAGGTGGCGCTGATCCTGCTGGCCGCGCTGACGCTGCGCTGGCTGCTGCGCCGCCTGATCGCGCGGGTGTCCACGCGCTACGACCTGCCGCCGGAGATCGGCGTGTTCGCGCGCCGCATCACCGGGTTCCTGGTCGGCTTCGGCGCGCTGCTGCTCGTCCTGCGCGCCTTCGGCGTCTCGGGCATGGTGCTGTGGAGCGCGTTCACCGGCTTCGCCGCGGTCGCGGCGGTGGCGTTCTTCGCCGCCTGGAGCGTGCTGACCAACCTGTTCTGCGCGGTGCTGCTGCTGATCACCCGCCCGTTCCGGCTGCACGACCACATCGAGCTGCTCGAATCCAGCGACAAGCCGGGGCTGCGGGGCAGGGTGGTGGACATGAGCCTGATCTTCGTCACCCTCGCCGAGACCCATCCGGGCGGCGGCGAGAGCCTGCTGCGCGTGCCCAACAGCCTGTTCTTCCAGCGCGCGACCCGCCGCTGGCGCGGCGAACCGGAGCCGCTGCCCGCGCCGCAGCCGCAGGACGGCGGCGGCGGCAGCGCGTCGTCGCCCATGTCGGGCGGCGGCGGCAGCTCGATCCTGTCGAATTTCCCCTGATCCTGCCCGAGGTTTGCCGATGATCCGCATCGCCGCCCTTGCCCTCGCGCTGGCCGCCGCGTCCGCGGCGGCGCAGCCGCCCGCCGCCGAACCCGACCCCGCGCTGCTGGCGAAGGTGGTCGAGTGGCGGCGCGACCTGCACCGCCATCCCGAACTGGGCAACCAGGAATTCCGCACCGCGCAGGTCGTGGCCGACCACCTGCGCGCGCTCGGCCTGGAACCGAGGACCGGCATCGGCGTGACCGGCGTGGCCGCGGTGCTCAAGGGCGGCAAGCCCGGCCCGCGCATCGCGTTGCGCGCCGACATGGACGCGCTGCCGGTCACCGAGGCCACCGGCCTGCCGTACGCCTCCACCGCGCGCAGCGAATACCGCGGCCAGCCCGTGGGCGTGATGCACGCCTGCGGCCACGACATGCACGTGGCGATCCTGATGGGCGTGGCCGAGGCGCTGGCGGCGATGAAGGACGAGCTGCCCGGCGAGGTGATGTTCGTGTTCCAGCCGGCGGAGGAGGGACCCCCGGTCCCCGGCGAGGTCGCGGGCGCGAAGCGGATGCTGGAGGAGGGCGTGTTCGACGGCTTCCGGCCGGACGCGGTGCTCGGCCTGCACGTGTGGTCGCGCCTGCACGTGGGCCAGCTCGGCGTGCGCCCCGGCCCGTTCATGGCCAGCGCCGACGAGTGGACGCTGCACGTCAGGGGACGGCAGACCCACGGCTCGCAACCCTGGGCCGGCGTGGACCCGATCACCGTCGCCGCGCAGATCCTGCTCGGCGCGCAATCCATCATCGCCCGCCAGGTGGACATCACCGCGCACCCGGTGGTGCTCACCGCCGGGCAGCTGCAGGCCGGCACCCGCTTCAACATCATCCCCGACGAGGCGACGATGGTCGGCACCCTGCGCACCTTCGACATGGACGTGCGCCAGGACGTGATCGAGCGCTTCCGCGCCACCGCGGAGCACTTCGCCGCGGCCAGCGGCGCCACCGCCACGCTCGACGTCCACATGAACGCGCCGGTGACCGCCAACGACCCGGCGCTGGCCGCGCGCCTCCGGCCCTCGCTGGAGAAGGTGGCCGGCGCGGAGAACGTGGTCGAGGTGCCGCGCTACACCATCGCCGAGGACTTCTCCGAGTTCGCCAACGTCGCGCCCGGCTTCTACTTCTTCGTCGGCACCACCCCGCGCGGCACGCCGCTGGAGCAGGCGCCGATGAACCACTCGCCGCTGTACGCGCCGGACGAGTCGGCGCTGGAAACGGGCCTGCGCGCGATGCTGCAGGCCACGCTCGACTTCCTGCACGATTCCCGCTGATGCACCCGACACGGAGAACAACCGCCATGCCACGACTGCTGTCGCTGTCCTGCGCCCTGCTGCTGGCGCTTCCCACCCTCACCGCCAACGCGCAGGACGCGCTCCGCCCCGAAGTCGCCGCCGCCGCGCAGCGGCTGCAGGGCAGGGTGGTGGAATGGCGCCGCGACATCCACCAGCACCCGGAACTGGGCAACCGCGAGGTGCGCACCGCCGCGCTGGTGGCCGAGCACCTGCGCGCGCTGGGCCTGGAGCCGAAGACCGGCATCGCCACCACCGGCGTGGCCGCGGTGCTCAAGGGCGGCAAGCCCGGCCCGCGCATCGCGTTGCGCGCCGACATGGACGCGCTGCCGGTCACCGAGCGCGTGGACGTGCCGTTCGCATCAAAGGTCACCACCACCTACCGCGGCGAGACCGTGGGCGTGATGCACGCCTGCGGACACGACGCCCACGTCGCCATCCTGATGGGCGTGGCCGAGGCGCTGGTGGCGATGAAGGACGAGCTGCCCGGCGAGGTGCTCTTCATCTTCCAGCCGGCGGAGGAGGGCGCGCCCGAGGGCGAGAAGGGCGGCGCCGAGGAGATGCTGGCCCAGGGCCTGTTCCGCGACTTCCGCCCGGACGCGGTGTTCGGCCTGCACGTCAGTTCCTCGCTCAACGTCGGCCGGCTCGCGGTGCGGCCCGGCCCGCTGATGGCCGCCGCCGACGAGTTCGAGATCACGGTCAAGGGCCGGCAGACGCACGGCTCGCGGCCGTGGAACGGCGTCGACCCGGTCGTGGCCGCCGCCGACCTGGTGTCCACCGCGCAGACCATCGTCAGCCGCCGCACCGACATCACCCGGCTGCCCGCGGTGGTCACCTTCGGCGCGGTCAAGGGCGGCATCCGCCACAACATCATCCCCGACCAGGTGGAGCTGATCGGCACCATCCGCACCTTCGACGACGGCATGCGCCAGGCGATCATCGACGACCTGCGCAACGTCGCCGGACACGTCGCCGCCGCGCATGGCGCCAGCATCGAGGCGCGCATCCCGCTCGACGGCAACTATCCGGTCACGGTCAACGACCCGGCGCTCACCACGCGGATGCGGGCAAGCCTGGAAAAGGTGGCGGGCCCGGAAAACGTGGTGGACCCGGGCCTGATCACCGGCGCCGAGGACTTCTCGTTCTTCGCGCGCGAGGTGCCAGGCATGTTCTTCTTCGTCGGCGTCACGCCGGAGGGCCGCGACCCGGAAGCCGCGGCCAGCAACCACTCGCCCGAGTTCTTCCTCGACGAGGCCGCGCTCGACGTCGGCTTCCGGGCGATGCTCCAGGTGGCGCTGGACTACCTGCACGGCGGGCGCGGCTGAGGCCGCGCCCCGTGCGCCGGCGCGTTCAGCGCGCTTGCACCACCACGTCGAACACCGCTTCCTGCAGGGGGTCGACGCCTTCCTCCCAGGGCCGGCGGTAGACCAGCCGGATCCGCGCCTGGCCGGGTTTCACCGCCTCGAAACGCCAGCGGTAGATGCCCGGCGCGCCGACCATCCGCGGCTCCTGCGCCTGCTCCTCCGGGCGCGGCGGCACCGGCTGCAGCGCCAGCCGCGGCGCGCCGTCCTCGACGATCTCCCAGGCATAGCCGGTGCTGGCGTTGCCCTCGAGCGCGATCTCCAGCACCTGGCCCGGGACCAGCATGGTCGCGCCCTCTGCCGCGGGCATGACCACCTCCGGTTCCGGCGCCGCGGCCGCCGCGTGCGGGGCGGGCGCCTCCTCCGCTGCCGGCGCGGAGTCCGGGGCGTGCCCGTCCGGCGCGCAGGCGGCCAGCAGGCAGAACAGGGGCAGGGCGGCGAGGGTCCGGGACATGGCCAGGCCTCCAGTGGCGGCGTTCCCGGGTTTTATACGGCACCGGGATTAGAATTCCGTCATGTCACGACCCGAAGATTCGCTGCTCGGCCGCGAGGTTGCCTACCCGCGGCACTACGACCCGTCGCTGCTGTTCCCGATCCCGCGCGCCAACGCCCGCGCGGAACTGGGCCTTGGCGATGCGCTCCCGTTCACCGGCCACGACCGCTGGCACGCCTACGAACTGTCCTGGCTCGACGCGCGCGGCAAGCCGCAGGTCGCCACCGCCACCATCATCGTCCCCGCGTCCACGCCGAACCTGGTCGAGTCCAAGTCGTTCAAGCTCTACCTCAACTCGCTCAACGGCACCCGCTTCGACAGCGCCGAGGCCGTGCGCGCGCGCATCGCCGGGGACGTCTCCCGCGCCGCGGGCGGCACCGTGACGGTGGAATTCGGCCTGCCGCCGTTCGCGGCCGGGGACGATGCCGTCTCCATCGACGGGCTCGACATCGCCATCGACCACTACGGCCCGCCCGACCCCGGCCTGCTGCGCGCGGACCCTGGCCAGGTGGTCGAGGAATGCCTGCGCAGCGACCTGCTCAAGTCCAACTGCCCGGTCACCGGCCAGCCCGACTGGGCCAGCGTGCGCATCGCCTACCGCGGCCCGCGCATCGACCGCGAAGGCCTGCTGCGCTACCTCGTCTCCTTCCGCGACCACGCCGAGTTCCACGAACAGTGCGTGGAACGCATCCACACCGACCTCATGGCCCGCTGCCGGCCGCAGGCCCTGTCGGTGGAAGCGCGCTACACCCGCCGCGGCGGCCTGGACATCAACCCCTGGCGCGCCACCCCGGGCACCCCGCCGCCCGCGCCCCGCCGGGAGCCGCGGCAGTGACCTGAACGGCCGGCATCGCCCGGCCCCCGGCGCAATGCATTCTTAACGCGCCCCGTGCCACTGTGTCCGTCGCTGCATCCACAGGGGAGGAGCCCCGATGAGCAACGACAGGAAACCCGATTTCTCGAACGTGCAAGGCGGCGTGTCCAGCACCGAGCAGGACGCTCCGGCACGGCCGGACTTCAGCAACGTGCAAGGTGGCGTGACGTCCACCGAACGCGCGCTGGAGCCGGACGCGCGCAGCTACACCATCCAGAAGGGCGACACGCTCTCGGCGATCGCGCAGCGCTTCTATGGCAAGGCCAGCTACTGGCGCAGGATCCACGAGGCCAACCGCGACGCGATCCCCGATCCCGACCGCATCTTCCCCGGCCAGACCATCACCCTGCCGGTGATCGACGGCGAAGGTCCGGCCGCGGACTGACCGGTTTCATCCCGCATCCATCCAGTACACCAGGAGAAAGGAACTCCCATGAACACCAACCGTCTTTCCCGTACCCTGCTGATCGCCGCGCTTGGAAGCGTCGCGCTGGTCGGCTGCAAGAAGGAACAGGCCCCGGCCCCCGCGCCGGCCGCGGAACAGGCGCCCGCGCCGATGGGCGAGGCCCCGGCGCCGACCGTCTCCGTCCTTGCCGTCACCCTCGGCAATGCCGCCGGCCCCGACAACAAGATCGCCAACCCGACCACCACCTTCGCGCCGAACGACACGATCTACGCCGCGGTGGACACCCGCACCAGCGACCCGGCCGCGAACGTCCCCGGCACGCTGACGGCGAAGTGGTCGCACGTGGACAGCAGCCAGATCGTGCACGAGGAGAGCAAGGCGCTGGACTTCTCGGGCGACGGCACCACCACCTTCCAGATCAGCAAGCCCGACGGCTGGCCGTCCGGCAGGTACAAGGTCGAGATCTCGCTCGACGGCAACGTGGTCAGCACTTCCGACTTCGAAGTGAAGTAATCCTTTCCCGCAAATGGGAAACAGCAAAGGGCGCGGCCTTTGGCCGCGCCCTTTGCCTGTTGGCCCCGCTGCATGCCGTCAAAGCCCTGGTTCCCGGCGACAGAAAATGTGGGCGGCCATGAGCAGCGCCTTGACCTTGCGTATGAACATTTGGATGCTGTGGCGTGTTGCCACAGGAATTCAAGTAAGTGTTTAGACCCATGCGCCCGTGAGGACGCGACCGCATGCGAGCGCGTAAACAGTGCAAAGCTCATCCGGTTCAATCCACGCGCCCGTGAGGGCGCGACGAGATCGAGGCGCTGCGGGCGGAGGTGGCTGAGTGGTTTCAATCCACGCGCCCGTGAGGGCGCGACTTGGCGTTCGCGCCGATGGCCGCCTGCAGCGCAGCGTTTCAATCCACGCGCCCGTGAGGGCGCGACCTTCAGGCGACCCGCAAGGCCAAGGCCGACGAGATGTTTCAATCCACGCGCCCGTGAGGGCGCGACACATGGCCAGGACCAACACCAGCGCGCCGCCGATGTTTCAATCCACGCGCCCGTGAGGGCGCGACCGGCTGTCCGAAAACGCGATGCTGTACCTGGTGCAGTTTCAATCCACGCGCCCGTGAGGGCGCGACCCCCTGTTGAAACACACTCGCCACGGAGAGGGCCAGTTTCAATCCACGCGCCCGTGAGGGCGCGACTTTCAGGCCGTCGCGGAAGTGGTACCACAGCGTGTGGTTTCAATCCACGCGCCCGTGAGGGCGCGACCGAGGCCAGGGTCAGGCAGAGGGCAGCTGTCAGGTTTCAATCCACGCGCCCGTGAGGGCGCGACTTGCGGCGATCGTGCGGGTGCGGGACACGGCCAAGGTTTCAATCCACGCGCCCGTGAGGGCGCGACACGTTGCGGTGGGCGAGCGTGCCGCCGATCTTGTAGTTTCAATCCACGCGCCCGTGAGGGCGCGACCCCCTCAGTCTGGAAATTGTTACGGTTTCACTGAGTTTCAATCCACGCGCCCGTGAGGGCGCGACCGCGGCATTCGCGCAATCACGGCACTGAACACGATGTTTCAATCCACGCGCCCGTGAGGGCGCGACTGTCGAGCAGCTCATCGGGCCGTACCTGGTGGAGGTGTTTCAATCCACGCGCCCGTGAGGGCGCGACGTGGCAGGCATCCGCTGTGACATCGCCACGCGCCCGTGAGGGCGCGACCCCCGCTTTGTGAGTTCACCGACCCAGAGATAACGGTTTCAATCCACGCGCCCGTGAGGGCGCGACGCGTGCACGTGCGCGGCGGCGAATACGTCGAGGACGTTTCAATCCACGCGCCCGTGAGGGCGCGACTGGCATGAAATTGCCACCAATTCCACCCGACTGGCTGTTTCAATCCACGCGCCCGTGAGGGCGCGACCAGGCTGGCACCCGCAACGAGATCGAGATTGCCCAGTTTCAATCCACGCGCCCGTGAGGGCGCGACCTTCTCCGCCAGCTCGCGACAATACTCCGCGTTGAGGTTTCAATCCACGCGCCCGTGAGGGCGCGACGCGTGCGCCGGCGCAAGGAGGGCTGTTCGGATGAGCGTGATACGCCTCAACTCACGATCAAAGATCACGTCATGCCGCCTACGGCTTTTACCGTAGAAAATTGCTCCCGCTTCAATATTTCCGCCAAGCATCTCCTCCAGGTATAGCGCCTGGGCGCACAACTGCACCTCGTCAGCACGATGCGCCTTGGGAAGGCCACGCTTGTATTCCACAGGAAATGCATATTCCCCATCCTTGCCCATGTGGAACTCCACCACATCTGCCCTGCCGACAAGCCCGAACACCCTGGACAACAATGGCAGTCCTGTAACGACGCGGACCCCTTGCCGACATTTGGCCTGCATCCTGTCGGTTGTCTGGTGCAACAACCGCCCCTCGGCAGTGGATCGGTTCTCGGCCCACTGCTGCTCGATGTGAATAAGCGCGCACTGCCGTGGACAGTACAGATAGTGCTGGAGTGCGGAGATAGGAATCAGATCGTCATCTTCCATACTCCGCCTCCCCGGTTGTCTAAAGCTTCTCGATTACCTCGACGCCGGCAGGCAGATCGCGATCAATCCGAACCTCGTAATCGGAAAAACTGCGTGCAGGCGCTGTTGTTTCACCTTTCCTGGCCACTGCCACCTTTCCAAACAATACATGGGCCGGTGCATTGCCCATCAGGTTTTCATGCCTGAAGACGATGAGCTTGCGCGCGGCCATCTCCCCTCTGGCGGCGGAACGGTCGTGCTCGAACATGTTGACCAACGCCCGCCACAGCAAATCCAGATCCTCTTCGGAAAAGCCCGTGCGCTCCGCCAGCTTGGCTGAAACGAACCCATGCGCACGGTACAGTCCGTACGGCAGGATGTGCTTGCGCCCCATGGTGCGTTCCTTTTCCAGGTCCTTTTCGTTGGTCACCGCCACGCGAGTGATGGCCACTTCCAGCGGCAGGACCGGCTCGACGGAGGTAGCGAACGCGAGTTGCACCGGACCGCGCACCTGCCCGGTATTGACTTCCGTCGTCATCACTGCACCAAAGGCCCTGATGTCATAGAAGTTCCGGCACATCCATGCCGTCAGCTCACGGGCCTTGGCCTCGTTCTTCGGCAGTTTCTTCGCTTCCGGCTCGATGCCCAGTGCAGCATAGGCCTGCCTGTGCTGGTTGTTGAGCACGGCTTTTTCCTGCATATAGATTGCGTAGCCGGGCTCTCCTTCCTTTTCCAGCGCGACATAGTTCCTGATTTTCCGCTTGAGCGCCACATCCGTGACGATCCCGCAATTGGTCTCCGGGTCCAGGCGCGGCAGGTTGCCTGCATCCGGATCACCATTTGGGTTCCCATTGCTGACATCAAACAGGTAGACGAACTCGTAACGATTGGAGATGGCGCTCATTCTTGCTCCCCCTTTGGAAGGGTATCGATGTCGGTGTTCTGGCCGTCACCGCGACCGAAGCGGGCGCGGCCCTGGTGGTAGTAGCCGATGGTGAAGCGTCCCTGCTCGTCTATCGACAAGGTTCGCGGGAACATCGGCGGCAGGGCATCAATGATCTCGCCGATCTCCTTCTCGATGTTCACCGCCAGTCCGGGCTTGTCCTTGCGCAGCTTGCCAAGGTGGTTCTGGGCATTGCGCAGCAGTACCGGGAAGATGCCGGCCGGCGTTGCGGACGCGGCGCCGTAATAACGATCCCGTATGGTCGCAACCTTGTCGCCGATGGCAGCCCGTTGCAGGTTCTCAAGCGTCGCGAACAATCGTCCCAGCAGGTAGCCGGGATCGGTACTTCTGGTATCGAGGCTCACTGGAGGTTCCCCCTTGTTGCTGGAAGATATTCCCTGCAGCCTGTTCAGCCGCGCATCACGGGCCAGGACGGCTTTGCACAGGGCAACACGCAATGGAGTGATCTGGCCATCCGCACGAAAGCGCATCAGGATGGCGGCCAGCAGGCTGCGCGGATACCTTGTCCCCGTGAGGATGGACCTGGTCAGCTCACCGGCAAGGAGCGGCGGAACATCTTCGGCTTTCGATTTGCCCTCCCCGCGTACCGGCGCCACCTGCCGCGCCAGGCGCCATGGTGTGGGTGGGCGTTGCCACGCTGCGGGCTCAAGCGCAAGGTCGGCATAGTGGTCGGCCAGGCGGCGGGCAAGACCTGACAGGCTTTGTGTCTCCCAGAAGCGGACCGAGAGGCGGGATGCGTTGGGCGCCAATCCAAGCACGAAGATCTCCGCTTCGTCGTCCAGCGATGGATCAAGCTCGCGCAGAGGCCGCCCCTGCCGCACCTGCTCCAGGGCCAGGAACAGGCGCTGTGTGGCCTGCCTGTCCTCCAGGGCAGACGTATCTCCCCCGCCATCGCCCTGCAGGAACGCGGAGATCACATCTTCCGCAGCTTCAGCCTGTTCCTTGGTTCTTGCCCGCGCCCAGAACACGACCGTCGTGTCGCCGATCTTCAGGCGCTGACGGTTCCCCGGATCCTGTCGCAGCAGATGGTTGAGTGCGGTCGTATAGGCAAAAGCCGCCTGCTCCGAGATGGGCGCGTTGTCACCCTGGCTCTTGCCATAAGACCTGAACGCATCGAGATTGAAGGAAACGATGGAGGCACCTGAACTCTGGGCGCCATCGACTCCTTTGATTGGTGGATGTATGCGCGCTATCGGCGCCCACATCCCGGTTACGAGGCACATTCCTTCCGACGCATCATCGCCCCGCCCTTTCAAACCGGCCCACACGGCCCGCGCGGCTGGACGCTCGTGCAGGTAGCACTGGTCGCCATCGAGCCTGAACACCACGTTGGCGTCCAGGAAGGATTCCCCGTGTCGGGACATGTGCGGGCAGTCCTTGAATCCGTCCGGGGTCCACGCGCCCAGAAATGCCAGCAATGCCTGCAGGCCCGGATCGTCCGATCCGGCAAGTGTTTCACGATGAAAGTCCTTGAACGCTCCGTATTCCTGATCGCTACGGCTGCTCTTGGCGCTGACGCCAAGCGCATAGCTCGTCTTGTCCCATAGGAAGTTCGGCCTGATACCAGCCGTTCGCTTCTCGGGAAATTGCGGGACATCCATAATCCTGGGCTGCGGCTTCCTGCCTGTCATGTCCCGCAGGTCGTGGACATCAACCACCCGCCCGTCCCGGTCCAACACGATGGCGTAACTGATCTTCTCCTTGCTGTATCCGTAAGGAGAAACGCCGGACCCAGGCGTGGCCTGGAGCCTGTCGTAGTAATCGGCAAGCGCTGTCAGGATCATGCGCGGACTCCTTCGCCATCCCCGATGAGTCCCCTGACGTCGATGAGGCCATCGACCATGCGGGCGCGGAAGAACCTCGGGGTGTTCCCGTTGGCAAAGTCGACGTCATACAGCATCCATCCAAGATCACGCTCCCCCCGCAACTCCGCATCCGGAACCGGAGAATCGTCGCCAGATTCGATCAGGGCGAAATTCGCTGGAAACTCGCGGGTTCCGAGGCATGGCGTGTGGAAACACTGCCCACGCCGCGCGCGCCGGTTGAAGATGTCAAGATGCTTGCCAACACTGTCGTCCGGACCTGCCTTGTCGGTAAGCTCGAAATGCGCACCGATCACATACCCGACATCGCGCAGGATGGTTGACGCACGCTGCTGGCGGTCATCCTCGACATAATTGACCACATCATCCGTCCGACCGGCCTTGATTGCCTTCCCGATACTGGACGCGGACAGCTTGCTGCCAACCTCATTGCGCCGGATCGATTCGAACCTGATCGGCTTGAGCACCAGAATGGTGTCCACGATCCAGCGGATCGCCGGCTTCCAGTGGATCGCCTCCAGGATTCCCCGCGCGGCGGAAGGCGTCATCACATCATATGAAACCCGTTCCACCTTCATTTCCGGCCGGGTGAACAGTGCCCGGTCTCCCCAGACATGAAGCCTGATCCCGTACCCCATCAGTACCCCCTTCGAATCCCATGGACACCCTCTCATGCCTCTGTCTCAAAACCCGAGACAGCGAGGCATGCACGCTGGAAATCGCCAAATCAGGCGACCAATGCGTCTGATTCCAGGAATTGCGGGTTGTCATCCCAGTGCAGACCGTACCTGGAATCGTACAAACGTGGATTCACAAGCCGCATGAACTGCTCCCCATAACGGTCCCCGGCAATCGGTTCGATAGCCCCGACCTTGCGGAGGGCGACATAACCCTGCTCCGGAACCTGTACCACCCATGGCTGGAGACGGCGGGCAGCCGAGGTGGCACCTGCCCGTTCGAGCAAACGTATGGCCTCGCCGACCTCCGGAGCCACTTCCCGGCTGCCGGGCAAGTACGGCACGATGACCGGACGCATCGTGGACTGGATCATCCTGAATTTTCCGGCCAATGTCTCAAACGGGATCCCGTCCACGCCACCATCCCCCAGCAGTCCGAGCAGGTCATGGCGATCCATCCGGTCATCGCCCAGGCGGAAATTCACTTCCCGGAAATAGGCCTCTATTGCCTGCAGGGACAGCAGGTCGTCACGGTAGGTGCGCTCGATGGTGCGGAAGGCTTCCGCAAACAATTCGAGCTCCCTTGGCGGCCGCCAATCCGGGTTCGCCGGGCGGAAAACCAGGACTTCGCTGGAACCCACGTCACGTTCCCCGTTGCGGTTGCAACGGCCGGCGGCCTGTGCAATCGAGTCCAGGCCCGTTTCCGCCCGCAGTACCGTCGGGAACGACAGATCAACGCCGGCCTCGACCAGGCTGGTGGAAACAAGACGGCACGGATGCCCTGACTTGAGTTCTTTCCGGATCCCGGCGAGAACAGCACTGCGATGACGGGCATGCATCAGCGTGGACAGATGGCGTGCGCCGGGAAAATCCGCGATCGATTCAAACAGATGGCGGGCGTGTTTGCGGTTGTTGACGATGCACAACACCTGGTCATGCCGACGCAGGCGCTGGGCAAGCGCCTCGTCATCCAGCTCTCCGGCATGCCTGACCCGGACACGCCGCAACTTTTCGTACAACCCCTCCAAAGGCCCTGGCGCCAATTCCTCGACGTTTTCCAGGCCATCTTTGAATCCCTTGTCTGCCTGCAGGGCCGGCTGCGTGGCCGTGCACAGCACCGGGCTCACCTTGTAGTTGCGTGCAAGCTCGTCAAGGACAGCCACGCATGGACGGAGCAGGGCATGGGGTAGCGTCTGGGCCTCATCCAGGATCACCACGCTGCCCGCGATGTTATGCAACTTCCTGCAGCGCGAAGGACGATCCGCAAAGAGACTTTCGAAGAACTGGACAGACGTGGTCACCACGATCGGCGCATCCCAGTTCTCCATTGCAAGCCGGCGCTTCTCTGCGGCTTGCGGCTCCCTTGATGGATCATCGAAGAACGCACTGTGGTGTTCCAGCACCACATCATCCTGGCTGGATGAGACGGCCAGCGCTTGCCGGAATACCTCGGCCGTCTGCTCGACGACACTGGTGAACGGAATCACGTAGATCACCCTGCGCAGACCATTGGCGACCGCATGGTCCAAGGCAAACGCCAGAGAGGCGAGGGTCTTGCCTCCGCCCGTCGGCACCGTCAACGAGAACAGGCCCGTACCCATCGTGGCCTTGGACCGTACTTCCCGCAGGATCCGTGCACGCTCCGGGTTAATGCCGCCTGTTGAAGGCAGTCCTGCAAGATACCTGTCGAGCGCGTCGCGAAGTTCCAGCAGGGACGGTTTGTTTCCGGAACCCTCGTCCCGCGGCGGCCTTCCTTCGATGGCACGATAGAAGTTGTCCGTGTCGATGAAATCCGCATCGACCAGGCACGAGAAGACCATGCGCACCAGCAGGGACAACTGGAACAGCCGGTATTGCGGCTTCGGATGCGCGACGAATCCGGACGGCATGGAAAGCCGGTCCGGCAGCACGACTTCCTGTTCCCATTCCGGTTCCAGCGCCGGCAATTCCCGGCTGCGATATTCCTCCGACAACCGATCCAGAAGTGACGCCCTTGACTGGTCATCCCACCCGGGGCGCCCATTGGCCAGTCCGGCATGGTGCCCGGCAATGGCGTAGGCGATCAGCGTGCCGATGCTTCCATAGCGCTGCCGGGCAATGCAGGCACCCCAGGTAGCGTGATCGACCCGGGTGGGATCGCCATCCAGACGCGACTGGAACCGCCGCGTGTATTTCCCGATGTCGTGCAGCCGCCCGGCCACGCGGCCAAGTTCAGCCCCTCCAAACACGGAAGCACAGGCTGCTGCGCGCTCCCCTACCTCCCGCAAGTGGTCTGACAGCAGGTGCCAGTTGCGCTTGTCCGGCAACCCGGTCGAATGGGCAAAGAACCTTTTTCTACCGTTCTCCTTCACGGACGCGTCCTCCCCCTCCGTGAGCTCCCGCGGCCGGCGACTGCCCGTTGCCCCCATACAGCTTTGCATAGCCTGCAGCCTGTCCAGTTCCGGGTAAAGCCTCCTTGCGGGAGGAGGAAGCCCCGCCAGTCGCCTATCCCCTCGCACGGATCGACTCCTGCCAACTGTGACCGGCCTCCGTCTCACATCCGGAGAACGGACTGTCCGCCACGGTACGGACCCGGCTGCACTTTTGCCGCATCGCCCCGGCAGGCGACAATAACCGCCTGCCATTGCGTTTTGTGCGCTGCGGGATCACCGCGCCGGGCACCGCCCGGGCGCTCCCCGTCCCATCCTTTTCCTCTCCAGCAGACCCGACCATGTCCGACACGCCCAGGATCATCTACACCATCACCGACGAAGCA
>ERZ777003.2790-NODE-2790-length-18910-cov-6.836330_pt1 | contig 18910 bp, 16 predicted proteins | sample MGYA00374956_ERZ777003 | MGnify/ENA primary metagenome ERZ777003 (study PRJEB29302, sample SAMN06268252) | bioreactor metagenome | isolation source: Joint BioEnergy Institute, California, USA | place: USA:Joint BioEnergy Institute, California, USA | collected... | reverse complement strand
CGGCGCCGCGATGAAGGTCGCGATCGTCCACGAATGGCTCGACACCTATGCCGGGTCCGAGCGCGTGGTGGAGCAACTGCTCCACTGCTGGCCGGAGGCCGATCTCTTCGCCGTCTGCGACTTCCTGCCGGAATCCGAGCGCCACTTCCTCGGCGGCCGCGTGCCGCGCACCACCTTCATCCAACGCCTGCCCTTCGCGCGCAGGCATTTCCGCTGGTATCTCGGCCTGATGCCGCTCGCCATCGAGCAGCTCGACCTCTCGGGCTATGATCTGGTGGTCTCGTCCTCGCACGCGGTCGCCAAGGGCGTGCTGACCGGGCCGGGGCAGTTGCACGTCTCCTACATCCACTCGCCGATGCGCTACGCCTGGGACCTGCAGCACCAGTATCTGCGCCAGGCCGGGCTCGAGCGCGGCCTGCGCGGCGCCTTCACGCGCTGGCTGCTGCACCGGATGCGCGCCTGGGACCGCGCGAGCGCCGCGGGCGTGGATGTGCTGGTGGCGAACTCCACCTATATCGCCGAGCGAATCCGCAAGGCTTGGCGGCGCGACTCCGTGGTGATCCACCCGCCGGTGGACGTCGAGTCGTTCACGATGCACCGCCAGAAGAGCGACCATTTCCTCGTCGCCTCGCGCATGGTGCCCTACAAGCGCGTGGAGCTGATCGCCGAGGCCTTCCGCCGCATGCCGGACCGCCACCTGATCGTCGTCGGCGATGGCCCCGGCGAAGCGGCGGTGCGCGCGGCCGCGGGTGACGCGCCGAACATCGAGCTGCGCGGCCGCGTCGGCCAAGCGGAGCTCGCGCGGCTGATGCAGACCGCCCGCGCCTGCATCCACGCCGCCGAGGAGGATTTCGGCATCGCCCTCGTCGAGGCCCAGGCCTGCGGCACGCCCGTGATCGCCTTCGGCCGCGGCGGGGCGCGCGACATCCTCCGCGTCCCGCCGGACCCCGAGCCCACCGGCCTGCTCTTCGCCGAGCAGACCGCCGACTCGCTCGTGGAGGCGCTCGCCCGCTTCGACGCGCTCGCCCCCTCCATCACGCCGGAGGCTTGCCGGCGCAACGCCGAGCGCTTCAGCCAGGCGCGATTCCGGGAGGAGATGCAGACGCTCGTCGCGCACCACCTCGCGGAGGCCGGGCGATGGTGAGATTCTCGCTGGTCGTCGCCACGCGCGGTCGGGTGGAGGAACTGGCGCAGTTCCTCGACTCCCTCCTCGCGCAGGGCCGCGCCGACGCGGAGGCGATCGTCGTAGACCAGAACGACGACGACCGCCTCGCTCCGGTGATCGCGCGCTTCGCAGACCGGCTTCCGCTGCTCCGGCTGCGCTCGGAGCGGAACAATGCCTGCCACGCCCGCAACCTCGGCCTGCGGGCCGCGCGCGGGGAGATCGTCGGCTTCCCCGACGACGACTGCCTCTACCCGCCCGGCGTGCTCGACCGGATAGACGCCGCGTTCCGCGCCGATCCCGCGCTCGCGGTGCTGACCGGGCCGGCGGAATCGCCCACAGGCGGCCTCGGCTCCGGCCGCTGGCGGGAGGAGAGCGGGCCGATCACGCTCGACACGCTCTGGACCAGCGTCATCGAGTTCAACCTGTTCCTGCGCCGCGACCTCGCCCTCGCCCTCGGCGGCTTCGACGAGCGGCTCGGCCCGGGCACGCGCTTCGGCTCGGGCGAGGGCAACGACCTCGTCGCGCGCGCGGTCCGCGCGGGCCACGCGGCGCGTTACGACTTCGAACAGCGCATCGTCCATCCCGACAAGCGGCTGACGCCGGTCGCGGTGGAGCGCGCCGCGCTCTACGGCGCCGGCTTCGGGCTGGTGCTGCGCCGGCATGCGCCCTCGGCCGGGGTGTGGCTGCGCTTCCTGGTGCGCCCGCTCGGCGGCATGGCTCTCGCCGCGCTGCGCCTGCGCCGGCTGGAGTTCACCTACTACGCCGCGACGCTGCGCGGACGGCTCGCCGGGTTGCTCGCGGGCGAGGAGGCGGCGGCCGGCCGCACGCTCGCGCCGCTCGAACCCACGCCGCGTGAGGCCGCACCGCGCGAGCAGCCGGCATGAGCAGCCTCCGCATCGCCATCGGCATCGCCACGCGCGGCCGCGCGGCGATCCTCGCCGAGACGCTCGCCGAACTCGCCCGCCAACGCCGCGCGCCGGACCGCGTGCTGGTCTGCCATGTCGGGCCGGAGGACGTCGCATCGCTGCCCGAGGCGCATCCGGAGATTACCTTCCTCCGCTCGGAGGCCGGGCTGCCGCGCCAGCGCAACGTCATCCTCGACGCTGCCGGGCCGGACTGCGACGTGGTGCTGTTCCTCGACGACGACTTCCTGCCTGCGCCCGATTACCTCGCCGTGCTCGAATCGGTGATGGTGGCGCGGCCCGACTGCGTCGTCGCCACGGGCCATGTCGTCGCCGATGGCGCGAAGGGGCCGGGCATCCCGGTCGAGGAAGGCCGCGCGATCCTCGCGCGCGACCCACGCCCCGCCGATCCGCTCGCCACCACGCCGCACTTCAACGGCTATGGCTGCAACATGGCGATCCGCCTCGCGCCGGTGCGCGCGCACGGCCTGCGCTTCGACGAGGCACTGCCGCTCTATGCCTGGTACGAGGACATCGACTTCACCCGCCGCCTCGCCGCGCGGAGCGGCGGCGCGATCCTGCGGCTCGCGGGCGCGCGCGGCGTGCATCTCGGCGTGAAGTCGGCGCGCACGCCGGGCCTCCGGCTCGGCTACAGCCAGGTGGTCAATCCGATCTACCTCGCGCGCAAGGGCAGCTTTCCCTGGAGCCACGCCATCCCGAGCGCGCTACGCCACTGCGCGATCAACGCCCTGCGCTCCTTCGCACCGGAGCCGGAGGTGGACCGCTTCGGCCGGTTCCGCGGCAACCTGCTGGCGCTGCTGGATCTGCTGCGCGGGCGGGCGGAGCCGCGCCGGATCCTCGACCTCTAGAGTGGGGGCCGCCGTGCCGGACCTGCGGTATGCTGCGGGTCCGGCACGGTCCTGCCGTCGCGTCAGGAGCCGACCGCCTTCGCCGGGCCGGCGCCCAGCGCGCCCGCCGGCACCGCCGCACTCCTGGCCTCATCCGCGGCGAAGATGTCGCGCTTCCTGGTCTCCGGAATGAAGATCAGGCCGACGATCACCGTCATCAGGGCGACGCCGATCGGGTACCAGAGGCCGGCGTAGATGTCGCCGGTCTGGGCCACGATGGCGAAGGAGGTGGCCGGCAGCAGGCCGCCGAACCAGCCATTGCCGATGTGGTAGGGCAGCGACATGGCGCTGTAGCGGATGCGCGTCGGGAACAGCTCGACCAGCGCCGCCGCGATCGGCCCATAGACCATGGTGACGTAGAGCACCAGGATGAACAGGATGCCGATGACGGTGGCGACCTGCGGCCGGGCGATGTCGAAGGGATGCGACATCCGCACCACGGAGGGGTTCGAGGCCGGCGGGTAGCCCGCGGCCGTGACCGCCTCGGCCAGCTCGCGGTTGAAGCGCGCCGTCTGCGCCGCGCGCTCCTGCGGGGTGAGGGTTGAGGCGTCGAAGGCCTGGATCACCCGGTCGCCCACGCGCACCGAGGCTATGACGCCGGGCGGCGCATCCTCCTGCGTGTAGGTGACGGCGAGCCGCGCGAGCGTCGCCTTGGCGATGTCGCAGGGAGAGGTGAACTGCGCCGTGCCCGTCGGGTTGAACTGGAAGGAGCAGTTCTCCGGATGCGCGCTGACCGCCACCCTGACCGACTGCTGCGCCTGGTAGAGGGCCGGGTTCGCGGTTGCCGTCAGCGCCTGGAACAGCGGGAAGTAGGTGAGGACCGCGAGCAGGCAGCCGCCCAGGATGATCGGCTTGCGGCCGATCTTGTCCGAGAGCCAGCCGAAGACCACGAAGAAGCCGGTGCCGAGAACCAGCGACCAGGCCACCAGCAGGTTCGCGGTATAATTTTCCACCTTGAGGATGGATTGCAGGAAGAACAGCGCGTAGAACTGGCCCGTGTACCAGACCACGCCCTGGCCGGCGACCAGGCCGAGCAGGGCGAGCAGCGCGACCCGCGCGTTGCGCCACTGGCCGAAGGCCTCCGACAGCGGCGCCTTGGACTGCGTGCCCTGCGCCTTCATCCGGACGAAGGCGGGGCTTTCCTCGAGCTTCAGCCGGATCCAGACGGAGATGCCGAGCAGTACGATCGAGATCAGGAACGGCACGCGCCAGCCCCAGGCGGCGAATGCCTCGTTGCCGAGGATCTGCTGCGTGAACAGGATCACGAGCAGCGAGAGGAAGAGCCCGGCCGTCGCAGTGGTCTGGATCCAGGAGGTGTAGAAGCCGCGCCTGTTCTGCGGCGCGTGCTCCGCCACGTAGGTGGCGGCGCCGCCGTATTCGCCGCCGAGTGCGAGGCCCTGCAGCAGGCGCAGCGCGATCAGGATGATCGCGGCGGCGATGCCGATATCGGCCGAGGTGGGCAGAAGGCCGACCAGGAAGGTCGAGGTGCCCATGATCATGATGGTGATGAGGAAGGTGTACTTCCGTCCCACCAGGTCCCCGAGCCGGCCGAAGATCAGCGCTCCGAATGGCCGCACCAGGAAGCCCGCGGCGAAGGCCAGCAGGGCGAAGATGTTGCGCGTGGTTTCCGGGAACTGGCCGAAGAATTTCACGCCGATGATCGCCGCCAGCGATCCGTAGAGGTAGAAATCGTACCACTCGAAGACGGTGCCCAACGAAGAGGCGACGATGACTTTGCGCTCCTCGCGCGTCATCGGACGGTTCTCCGCGACCGCGGTCGGGACCTGTGTCGCCATGACGTCCGTTCCTGCCCTACCTTATCGTTGTTATGCGTCGCCTTGTCGTGCGACGCCGCCAGCGGCCCGTGCCGAGAGGCGGCCACTGACGGACCGACTCTCGCCGAATTCTCGACGACCGCAATTCCTTTGCCCGATTCGGGTCCCGTGAAAAGGCGAATATTGCGGAGGACGTCGTTCGGGCTATTGGCCTGCGTATGGGCGGCGGGCCTGCGGCCGTCCTCGCCCGGACTTAGTTCACGCGAAAGTGACGGTCACCCGGCCGAAGCCTGGCCCGAACCGCGCGCGCAGGAGCATCCCAGGCTCCGGCGTGATCGGCGACGACAGGCCCGCGGCCACCAGGATCGCGCCGGCGGGCAGCCCGCCCAGCCGACGCGCCGCGGCCGCCGCGGGCACGAGGGCCGCGAGCAGGTCCACCACCGGCGCGGCTTCGGACGCGGAGATGCCGCCGCCACGCCGGCCCCCCGGCCGCCCTGGCCCTCCGGCCGGCTCCAGCACCACCGGCACACCGCCGCCGCCGTCGGGCGGGACGGCGGCCCCGCGCCCGGCCACGACGAAGCCAAGCCCGCCGAGATCCGCCGCGAGGAGCGCCGCCGTGCGGGGCGGATCCCGGAACCGGCTGGCCCCCACATCGATTGCCGGATGCAGCGCGGAGAATTCCGGCGCGTCCTCCGGCACGCCCCGGCGCAGGGGCGGAAGGTCTCGGGCGAGCACTCCCACGACCGCCGCCGTGGCCACGACATGGCGCAGCGTCGGCAGGGCGATCGAGGCGCCATCGGGCAGCAGCCGGGATTCGATCATCGGCCCCGCCACGGGGCGCCGCCCTCCGCCGCCCGGGCCGGGTGCGACGCGGACCCCACAGGCCGTCAGCCCCGCTTCCTCGAGCACCGCGAGGGCCAGCCGCTCACCCCCCCGCACTGTACGCGGGGCGAGCGCCTCCGGCAGCGGCGCCAGGGGGTTGCCGGTCACCAGCGCCTCGGCGAGCCACCCCGCCGCGCCGGTTTCGGAAGGCGCCGTCGCCACCCGGCGCCGCGCCGCGGGCCGATCCGCCATGGATGCCGTCATCCGCCTCTCCGTCGCCCCGCCGAGCCGGCGCTAATTCAGCGACGGGAGCTGCACCGCCTCTTCCTCCTGGAAGCCGCCCTGCGGTGTGGCGTCGAGCTGCACCGGCGGCGCGTCGGCCGACGGCGTGTAGCCGTAGAGCTGGTCCGGCAGCCAGGTGACGAGGCCGGGGAAGAAATAGACGCAGAACATGCAGAACACGACGATGAAGATGAACGGCATGACGCCGGCGAAGATGTCCTCGAGCCGCACATGCCGCGGGGCCACGCCCTTGAGGTAGAAGGTCGCCATCGCCACCGGCGGGCTGAGGAAGCTGGTCTGCAGGTTCAGCGCGATCAGGACGCCGAAGAACAGCGGTGAGACGTTGAAGTCGTCGAGCAGCGGCAGGAAGATCGGCACGAAGATCACGATGATCTCCGTCCACTCCAGCGGCCAGCCGAGGACGAAGATGATCGCCTGCGCCAGCAGCATGAAGGTGAACTGGTTGAGCGGCAGCCCCTTGACGAATTCCTCCACCAGCTGCTGCCCGCCGAGGTAGCCGAAGACCGAGGAGAAGATGAAGGAGCCGACGAACAGCCAGCACACCATCGCGCTGGTCCTCGCCGTGAGGTACACGCTCTCCTTCAGCTTGTCCCAGGAGAAGGCGCGGTAGACGATCGCCAGCAGGATCGCGCCGAGCGAGCCCATCGCCGCCGCCTCCGATGGCGTGGCGAGGCCCATGAGGATCGCGCCGAGCACCGCCGCGATCAGCAGTGCTAGCGGGAAGAAGGAGGTGAGGAGGGCGAGCAGGATCCGCGCCATCGGCACGTTCACCTCCTCCGGCGGCAGCCGCGGCGCCTTGGAGGGGCTCACGACCGCCACGCCCACCGCGTAGGCGATGTAGAGAACCGCCAGCATCACGCCGGGGATGAAGGCCGCCGCGTAGAGCTGCACCACCGACACGCCCGCGGTCGCGCCGTAGAGGATCAGCATCACCGAGGGCGGGATCAGGATGCCGAGGCATCCTCCGGCGCAGGTCACGCCCGCGGCGAGGCGCACGTCGTAGCCCGCGCGCAGCATCGCCGGGAAGGCGAGCAGGCCCATCAGCGTCACCACCGCCCCGACGATCCCCGTGGCGGTCGCGAAGAGCGCGCAGGTGGCGAGCGTCGCCACCGCGAGCGAGCCCGGGATGTTGCCGCTCGCCATCTGGAGCGACCGGAACAGCCGGTCGAGGATGTTCGCCCGCTCGATGATGTAGCCCATGAAGACGAAGAGCGGGACGGAGATCAGCACGTCGTTCGCCATCACCGCGTAGGTGCGCTGCACCAGCAGGTCGAAGACGCGCTCGCCCATGCCGAGATAGCCGAAGAGCAGCCCCATCGCCATCAGCGTGAAGGCGATCGGGAAGCCGAGCAGGATGAAGAACAGGAACAGCCCCAGCTGGGTGAGGCCGAGCGCGGCGTCGCTCATCGTCGTGGGGCTTCCTACCTAACGTCCGTCCTGCTGGTCGCCAGCGCGCTCATGCAGCGGCGAGGGGCCGCGGGTCGCGCCGCGGGCGTGCTCGGCCAGCGCCGCGCCCGGCTGGTCTGCCTCGCGCGCTGCCTCGGCCTCGGCGAGGATGCGCGCCTCCAGCTCCTCCACGTCGTGCAGGCGCTGCGGCCATTGGCCGTCCCGGATGCACTGCACGCAGCGCACCACCTCGACGAGACCCTGGAGCAGCAGCAGGAAGCCGACGAGCGGGATGAGGAACTTGAACGGCCAGATCACCGGCCCCGACGGGCTGAACATGGTCCGCTCGTTCTGGAGATAGCTCTCCAGGAAGTAGTGCCAGCCCGAGATCATGAAGGCGAAGATCCCGGGGAAGAAGAACAGGAAGTAGAGCACCAGGTCGAGCATCGCCTGCCGGCGCGGCGCCATCATGCGGTAGAGGAAGTCGCCGCGCACATGCCCGTTGCGGCTCAGCGTGTAGGCGCCGGCCATCATGAACAGCGTGCCGTAGAGCATGTAGGAGGCGTCGTAGCCCCAGGTGGTCGGCGCGCGGAAGGCGTAGCGGGCGACGACCTCGTAGACGACGATCGCCGTCAGCACCAGGATCGACCAGGCGAAGGTCTGGCCGATGACGGTGCTCAACCGGTCTATGCCGAGGAGCAGGCGCTGCATCGGCGAAGCTGTCTCCTGGAGGGCGGAGGAAAGGCCCGCCGGCCGCTCCCCTGGCAGGCCGGCGGGAGGGCGGCGGGCGGGCGTTGCAGCGCGGCGGCCGCCTCAGCCCTGGCGGGCGAAGTAGTGGTTGAAGGCGAGCACCTGGCTCGCCTCGTAGCGCAGGAAGAAGCTGCCGACCCGGCGGCCCCACTCGCGCTGGCTGTCGGCGATCTTCTTGAACAGCGGGCCGGCCGTGGGAGACGAGGTATCGGACTCCAGCCGCTGCACCACGCGGTCCCAGGCCCGGAGCTGCGCTTCCAGCACCGCCCGTGGCGTGGTGCGCACCTGCACGCCCTGGCGCTGCGCCATCTCGAGCAGGTCCTTCGAGTAGCGATCCTGTAGCTTCCAGGACATGTCGGCCGAGGCCGCCTCGGCCGAGTGGCGCAGCACCGCCTGGAGCTCCTGCGGCAGGCTCTCGAACTTCGTCTTGTTGAACAGGATCTCGAACACCTCGGCGCGCTGGTGGAAGCTTTGCAGCATGTAGGTCTTGGCCACGTCCGGGAAGCCGAGGACGCGGTCGGAGGACGGGTTGTTGAACTCCGCGCCATCGATCACGCCGCGTTCGAGGGCCGGCACGATCTCACCGCCCGGCACCGACACCACGGCCGCGCCAAGCTCGGCGAAGAGGTCGGTGGCGAGGCCCACGGTGCGGTACTTCAGGCCACGGAACTGCTCGGCGCGCTCGATCGGGTTCTTGAACCAGCCGAGCGGCTGCGTCGGCATTGGCCCGGTCAGGAAGCCGACGACGTTGAGCCGCAGCACGTCGTTGACCAGCTCCTTGTACAGCGCCTCGCCACCGCCATAGTAGAACCAGCCGAGCACCTGGTTGGCGTCGGCGATCCAGGGCGGCTGGGTGCCGAACAGGCTGAACGCCTTGTTCTTGCCGAACCAGTAGGCGGAAACGCCATGCCCGCCGTCGAGGGTGCCGCTCGAGACGGCGTCGATGAGCTGGAAGGCGCCGACCACTGCGCCCGCCGCCAGCAGCTCCAGCCGCATCCGGCCGCCGGCCAGGCGGTTCACGCGCTCGACATAGTCCTGGGCGAATTCGTGGAAGATGTCGCGCTGCGGCCAGGTGGACTGGAAGCGCAGCGTCACCGTCTGGGCACGGCTCACATTCGGCTTCGCCAGCACCGCCGCGCCGACGGCACCCACAGCGGCGGCCTTCAGCACCCCGCGGCGCCCGGCGGCGCGCGCCCCATTCTTGGCCATTTCCCCTTCTCCCACGGCATTTGGACACGCCGGCGCCTACGCGCCGACGCGTCGGATCATCGCGACGTGAATCGCCTGATCGACGATCAAGAAAAACACAACACAACCGTCGCGCCGGTCAAGCCGCCAGCGAATTCCGGCCGGCACCCGCCCCTGAACCGCGCCTGTCCGGCGACGGCCTGCTGCCTACTTTTCGACGAAGGCGCGCTCGATCACGTAGTGACCCGGGGCATTGCCTGAGCCCTCCACGAAGCCCTGCGGCTCCAGCAGGCTGCGGGCATCGGCGAGCAGCGCCGGGCTGCCGCAGAGCATCACCCGGTCGTCCTCCAGGCTGAAGGGCGGCAGGCTGAGATCGGCGAACAGCTTGCCCGAGCGGATCAGGTCGGTGATGCGCCCCTGGGTGCGGAAGGCCTCGCGCGTCACGGAAGGGTAGTAGACCAGCTTCTCGCGCACGGCCTCGCCGAGGAATTCGTGCTGCGGCAGCTCGCGCGTGAGGTAGTCGTGATAGGCGAGTTCCGCCACCTCGCGCACGGTGTGGGTCAGCACCACCCGCTCGAAGCGGTCATAGACCTCCGGCTCCTTCACCAGGCTCATGAAGGGGGCGAGGCCGGTACCGGTGCCGAGCAGCCAGAGCGTCCGGCCCGGCAGCAGGTTGTCCACGATCAGCGTGCCCGTGGCCTTGCGCCCGACCAGCACCTCGTCGCCCGGCCGGATGTGCTGCAGGCGCGAGGTCAGCGGCCCGTCCGGCACCTTGATCGAGAGGAATTCGAGCTGCTCCTCGTAGGGCGCGCTGACCATCGAGTAGGCGCGCAGCAGCGGCTTGCCCTCGACCATCAGCCCGATCATGGCGAACTGGCCGGCCTGGAAGCGGAAGGCGGGATTGCGCGTGCAGGTGAAGGTGAACAGCGAGTCGGTCCAGTGATGGACCGTCAGCACCCGCTCGTGGAACAGCGCGGACGACGCGGCCGGGGCGGGGGCGGCCGTTTGGGCGACTCGGGCGGCGGCGGCAGGGCTGGTCATGGCGCCGGCATATGCTGCGGCGCGCAAGCCGGTGCAACCGCCGAGTCGGCGTCGGGGCCTCGACCTGTGCGCATGCACTCCCCGGTGGGGGCGGATGCCGGCTCCTTCGCGGGCCAGCTGGCCACGGTGCGCGGCAAGGGCTGGCGCGCGGTGCCCTAGCCTCCGGCCGTGCCGCAGTCCATCAATGCGCGTCAGCTTTTCGGAGCCCGCCACAATGACGACCGACACCAACCCCGACCTGCCCCTCGGCGAGCCCGTGGATCCCACCCCGCGGCCGCTGCCGGCCCGCGTCCCGCATCGCGGCGTGAGCGTCACGCTCGAGCCGCTGGGGCTTGCCCATCTGGACGAGCTCTGGGACGCCGCGCAGGGGGGCGATGCGAGCTGGACCTATCTCGGCTACGGCCCGTTCCCGACCAAGGCGGCGCTGCGCGCCCACATCGCCTCCTTCTCCGCCCAGCACGACCCGATGGCCTGGGCGGTGCGCCCGCACGCGACCGGGACGGCCGACGGCTGGCTGACCCTGATGGACATCCAGCCCGGCAACGCCGCGATCGAGCTCGGCAACATTTGGTTCTCGCCTCGGCTCCAGCGCACCCGTGCCGCCACCGAGGCGATGTTCCTGCTGATGCGCCACGCCATGGACGATCTCGGCTACCGGCGCCTGCTGTGGAAGTGCAACGCGCTCAATGCCCCGTCGCGGCGCGCCGCGGACCGGCTGGGCTTCGTCTATGAGGGCACGCTGCGCGCCCACATGGTCGTCAAGGGCCGGCGCCGGGATACCGCGATGTTCTCGATCCTGGCGGAGGAGTGGCCGGCGCGGCGCCAGGCGATCGAGGCCTGGTTGGACGACGCGAATTTCGACGCCGCCGGCCGGGCGCTGCGGCCGCTTCGGCACGGCGGCTGAGCCGAGGCCAGCCCGCCAGCCGGTCGGCCCACCCGCCCGCGCAGGCGAAGGCGACGCCCCCCGGATCCCGCTTGGCGGCAGGCAGTCCCGGCGGGCGCGCCGCGCTCGGTGGACGCACCACGCCGACTCAACTTCCTGCCTCGACATTCATGCTCGCCGCCCATATATTAATTCATGTTCATCATTCGGTAAGGAAAAGGCCGTGGGCGGGCTGGAACTCACCGAGGTCGCTGCCTGGGCGCTGATCGCGGCGGCCTTGGTTTACGCATTCGTGGATCGCTATGTGGCGCATGGCGCGGCGGGCGCCTCGATCGCCGCCGCCCTCGCCGCCCTGGCGGTGAAGGCGGCGCTGCTCGATCTGACCTGACGCGCTGCGGCCAGAGGCGGCTGGCGGCCGCCCAGCAGCGGCGCCGGGTCCGGCGCCGCAGGGTGAAACGTGGCGGTGGCGCTCCGCGCGGGAACGCCGTTCAGCGTGGCGCCGCCACGCCCGGCTCGACGCGGCCGCGCATGTAATGCTTCTCCGGCCGGTAGCGCGCCTTGCTGGCAGCGCGGCGCAGCCGTTCCACCACTTGAGCGATGTCCGCGAGGCCGGCCACCGGCTTGGCGCGCATCCGGTCGTAGCCGGGAAGCTGCTCGGCGTCTCCGGCTGGTGAGTGGGCCGGCCCCGCCGCTCCCGCGCGTGATTCGTGGCCGGTAGCGGCGAGGCGCAAGAGGAGGGAGAGGCGGCGCATTCGGGGCTCCTGCCGATCGTGGCCCGTCCGTCACGTGCTGTGTGCGTCCGGACCTGGCGTAAGCCTGCCCCACGCTTGTTGCAGTTTGATGTCGCGGCGGCCGGAGATTGGTTTCCGCCGTTTCAGCCCCGTTTCACGAAGAGCGATACCTGTCGCCCGTCCGCCTTGGTTTCCATGCCGCCGGCCGTACCGCCGGAGCAAGGACGAGCGTTGTCTTCTCCCGCCATCTCGCGCAACCTCAATGCCTGCCAGAGCCGGAACGGACGCCAAATGGTTGCAGACTCTGTTGGGGCCTTCCTGCCGGGCCCGTCTATCGAGGTCGCGGGCGCCTCCAATGGTCCGCTCGCCGGTCTGACCTTCGCCGTGAAGGACCTCTACGACGTCGCCGGCCATGTCACCGGCTTCGGCAACCCCGACTGGGCCCGCACCCATCCGCCGGCAGCCGGCCATGCCACGGTGGTGCGCGATCTGCTTGGCGCCGGGGCCAGCCTCAAGGGCAAGACCAAGACCGTCGAGCTGGCCTACGGCATGACGGGCGAGAACGTCTGGTACGGCACGCCGGTCAACCCGGCGGCACCGGACCGCTTTCCCGGCGGCTCCTCCTGCGGTTCGGCGGCGGCGGTGGCGGCGGGGCTCGTGGATTTTGCAATGGGCTCGGACACGGGCGGCTCCGTGCGCATCCCGGCGAGCTACTGCGGCATCTATGGCATCCGGCCCTCCTGGGGGGCGGTGAGCCTGGTCGGCGCCTGCCCGCTCGGCCCGAGCTTCGATACCGCCGGCTGGTTCGCCGCCCGCGCCTCGGTCCTCCGCCGCGCCGGCGAGGTGCTGCTGCCGCCGGGACCCGAGGCCGATCTCGGCGGCCCGTTGATCAAGGTGCAGGAGGCCTGGGTGAACGCGTTGCCCTCCACCGCCGCCGCGCTCGCCCCGGCGCTGGCGGCGGCGGAGCGGGTGCTGGGCCCGGCCCTCTCGGTCAACCTGGCCCCCGAAGGGCTCGACACTTTCTACGAGCATTACCGCTGCGCCATGGCGGAGGAGGCCTGGATCACCCTCGGCCCCTGGATCACGGCGCACCAGCCGAACCTCGGCCCCGGCGTCGCCGAGCGCTTCGCCGCGGCCAGGGAGATGGATCCCGCGAAGGCCGCCGCGGGCCGCGCCTTCCGCCGCGTGGTCCAGGCGCGGCTCCACAGATTGCTCGTCGGTGGCGCGGTGCTGGTCTATCCGACCTCGCCGATTCCGGCGCCGAAGCTTGGGATCAGCCTCGCGGAGCAGAACGCGGTGCGCGAGCGGACAATGGGCGTCACCGCGATCGCCGGCTTCGCCGGACTGTGCGAGGTGACGCTGCCCGCGGGCCGGGTGGAGGGCGCGCCGGTCGGCCTCTCGCTCACCGCCGCGCCGGGCCGGGACCGCGCGCTGCTGGCGGCGGCGGAGCGCGTGGCGGAAGCGCTCGGCCTGCCCGTGTGAGACGGCGGTTCGCCGCGCGGCTTGCGGCGACGCTCCGCGCGACGTAAGCGAGGCGCATCAGGAGACCGCCGATCCATGCGCATCCGCGACGCGGACGCCGCCTCTCAGAAAGACATCGCCGCGATCACCGCGATCTACGCCCATCACGTCCGCCAGGGCACCGGCACCTTCGAGGAGGTGGCGCCCGACGCGGCGGAGATGGCCGCGCGCCTCGCCCGCGTGCAGGGCGCAGGCTGCGCCTGGCTGGTCGCGGAGAACGATGCCGGCGAGGTGGTCGGCTATGCCTACTACACGCAGATTCGCGACCGCTCCGCCTATCGCTTCACCGCCGAGGACTCGGTCTATGTGCGCGAGGACCAGCGCGGCCAGGGCGTCGGCAAGGCACTGGTCGCGGCGCTGATCGAGCGCGCCGAGGCGCAGGGCTTCCGCCAGATGGTCGCGGTGATCGGCGATTCGGAGAATGCGGGCTCGATCGGGCTGCACATTTCGCTCGGCTTCCGCCAGGTCGGCCTGCTGCGTTCCGTTGGGCTGAAGTTCGGGCGCTGGCTCGACGTGGTGTACATGCAGCGCCCGCTCGGCGCGGGCGACCGGACGCTGCCGCCGCCCGGCTGATCGGGGCGCGCCGCCTCCGCTGAGGCTGGCCCCGCCGCGACGGGGACCACGGGCGCGGCCTCGCTCACCGACGCGGCTGCGGGACCGGCCGGCGAGGCGCGTCAGGCCGGGCGGAAGCGCGCCTGCGTGACCGGATCGCCGGCGAGGGCGTCGCGGATCGCCGCGGCGCCTCGTCCGCTGCGTGCGATCGCGGCGACTTCCGTGAAGAAGGGGGCCTCGCCGCGCACCCGCATCAGGAACAGCCGGTTGAGCGCCATCGCCGCGGGATTGCGCGGCGCGCAACAGGCGCAGCCGACCGCATGGCCGGTGGGCGGAAGATCGAACCGAACGGCCAGTGGCCCGGCGCCGTCCGAGGGCAGGGCAGGGGGCTCGCCCTCGGCCAGCACGGCCGCTCCGGCCGGCGGTGCCTCGCCGGGGGCGAGCAGACGGACGGGGATGCGGGGGTCGTCAGCGGCCATGTGACTAGACATAAGGATATGTTTATGTCAGACGCAACGCCCGAATGGACGACCTCCTCGCCCAGCTCCGCGCCGCCGCCGAGCCCACCCGGCTTCGCCTGCTCGCGCTCTGCGCGCGCGGGGCCTGGCGCGTCTCCGACCTCTGCAGCCTGCTCGGCCAGTCCCAGCCCCGCCTCTCCCGCCACCTGAAGCTCCTGGCGGAAGCCGGGCTGCTCGAGCGCACGCCGGAAGGTGCGCATGCCTGGTTCCAGGTGCCGGCGCAGGCCGATCTCGTGCACGCCATTCTCGCCCGGCTGCCGGAGGACGACCCGGTGCTCGCCGCCGATCGCCGCGCCGCGGTGCGGCTCGCCGCCGAGCGGGCGCGCGAGGCCTCCGAAGCCTTCCGCCGCCAGGGTGCGGAGTGGGACGAGACGCGCGCGCTCGGCCTCCCCGCCGCGGCGATCGAGGAGGCGCTGCTCTCCGCCCTGCCGCCGCGCGTCGGCAAGCTGCTCGACATCGGCACCGGCACCGGCCGGCTGCTGGAACTGGTCGCGCCGCGCGTCGAGGCCGCGCTCGGCGTGGACGCCAGCCGGGAGATGCTCGCCCTCGCACGCTCACGGCTCGCCGAGCGGCACCTCTCCCACTGCGCCGTGCGCCAGGCCGACATGTACCGCCTGCCGCTGCCGGACGCCGCCTTCGACGTGGTGACGCTGCAGATGGTGCTGCACTACGCCGAGGACCCTGCCGCGGCGCTCGCCGAGGCCGCGCGCGTCGTCGTGCCCGGCGGACTGCTGCTGGTGGTGGACCTCGCGCCGCACGAGCGCACCGACGTGATGGGCCGCTTCGCCCATCGCTGGCCCGGCTTCGACGATGCCGCACTCGCCGGCTGGCTTGGCGCCGTGGGCTGCGTGCCCGCCGCGACCGTCGCCATCGAGGGCGGTTCCATCCCGGTGCGACTGTGGTCCGCGCGGCGCCGGCGCGGGCCCGTTTCCGTGCTCGCATTCTGATTTTCCGAAGGGGCGCCGCCGCATGGCCCGACCGCATCTCCTCGAAGCCCTCCGCGACCGCGTCCTGCTCTGCGACGGCGGCATGGGCAGCCGCGTGCAGGCGATGACGCTCGACATCGAGAAGGACTTCTGGGGAAAGGAGAACTGCACCGAGGTCCTGAACCTCTCCCGCCCCGACCTGGTGCGCGAGATCCACCGCGGCTACTTCGAGGCCGGCGCCGACATGGTGCTGACCAACAGCTTCGGCGGCTCGCCGGTCACGCTCGGCGAGTTCGGCCTCGCCGACCGCGCCTTCGAGATCAACAAGCGCTCCGTCGAGCTGGCGCGCGAGGCGGCGGAAAGCTTCGCCGACGGGCGCGACCGCTGGGTGATCGGCGACATCGGGCCGGGCACCAAGCTGCCGAGCCTCGGCCACATCGCCTACGACGCGCTGGAGGCGGCGCTGACGGAGCAGTGCCGCGGCCTCATCGCCGGCGGGGCGGATGCGCTGCTGACCGAGACGAACCAGGACACGCTCTACATCAAGGCCGCGGTGAACGCGGCCAAGGCGGCGCGGGCGGAGGCCGGGCGCGACATCCCGATCCTCGTGCAGGTGACGGTGGAGACGACGGGCACGCTGCTCGTCGGCCCCGACATCGCCGCCGCGGCGACGGTGGTGCAGGCGCTGGACGTGCCGCTGATCGGCCTCAACTGCGCGACCGGCCCGCAGGAGATGGCGGAGCATGTCCGCTGGCTGTCGCAGAACTGGCCAGGCCTGATCTCCGTGCAGCCGAATGCCGGCCTGCCGGAGCTGGTGGACGGGAAGACGCACTACCCGCTCGGCGCCGAGGAGATGGCCGTCTGGATGGAGCGCTTCGTGCGCGAGGACGGCGTGAACCTGATCGGCGGCTGCTGCGGCACCTCGACGCCGCATATCGCGGCGCTCGACGCGATGCTGCGGAGGCTCGGGCAGCCGCGCCCGGCGCCGGTGGCGCGCAAGGCCGTGTGGGTGCCCTCGGTCGCGAGCCTCTACGGCGCGGTGCCGCTGCGGCAGGAGAACAGCTACTTCTCCATCGGCGAGCGCTGCAACGCCAACGGCTCCAAGGCCTGGCGCGAGCGCCAGGCGGCGCATGACTGGGACGGCTGCGTGGCGATGGGGCGCGAGCAGGTGGCGGAGGGCTCCAACGCCCTCGACCTCTGCACCGCCTTCGTCGGCCGCGACGAGCTCGCCGAGATGACCGAGGTGGTGAAGCGCTTCACCAGCAGCGTCAACGCGCCGCTGGTGATCGACTCCACCGAGACGCCGGTGATCGAGGCCGCGCTCAAGCTGCATGGCGGCAAGCCGATCATCAACTCGATCAATTTCGAGGACGGCGAGAAGCACGCGCACGACCGGCTGATGCTGGCGAAGAAGTTCGGCGCCGCGGTGATCGCCCTGACCATTGACGAGCAGGGCATGGCGAAGACGGCGGAGGATAAGCTCCGCATCGCCCGCCGCCTGGTGGACTTCGCCTGCAACCGCCACGGCCTGCCGCGGAGCGATCTGCTGATCGACCCGCTCACCTTCACCATCGCCACCGGCAACGAGGACGACCGCAAGCTCGGCCTCTGGACGCTGGAGGGCATCCGGATGATCCGGGAGGAATTCCCGGACATCCAGATCATCCTCGGCCTCTCCAACATCTCCTTCGGCCTCAACCCGGCCGCGCGGCACGTGCTGAACAGCGTCTTCCTCGACCACGCCGTGCGCGCCGGCATGACGGGCGCGATCGTCCACGTCTCCAAGATCAGGCCGCTGCACCAGATCGCGCCGGAGGAGGTGCAGGTCGCCGAGGACCTGATCTTCGACCGCAGGCGGGAGGGCTACGATCCGCTCCAGCGCATGCTGGAGATGTTCGCCGGCCGCAAGGCGGCGGATGCGAGCGCGAAGAAGCGCGCCGAGACGGTCGAGCAGCGCCTCAAGGACCGCATCGTGGACGGCGACCGCAAGGGGCTGGAGGAGGACCTCGACGAGGCGCTGAAGCGCTACCCGCCGCTCGACATTATCAACACCATCCTGCTCGACGGCATGAAGGTGGTCGGCGACCTGTTCGGCGCGGGCAAGATGCAGCTCCCCTTCGTGCTGCAGTCCGCCGAGACCATGAAGGCCGCGGTGGCCTATCTCGAGCCGCACATGGAGCGCGTCGAGGGCCAGGAAAAGGGCACGATCGTGCTCGCGACCGTGAAGGGCGACGTGCACGACATCGGCAAGAACCTGGTGGACATCATCCTCACCAACAACGGCTACCGGGTGATCAACCTCGGCATCAAGGTGCCGCTCGCCGACATGCTCGCGGCGGCGAAGGAGCACCGGGCGCACGCCATCGGCATGTCCGGCCTGCTGGTGAAGTCCACCGTCGTAATGCGCGAGAACCTCGAGGAGATGTCGCGCCTCAACATGGACATCCCCGTCCTGCTCGGCGGCGCCGCGCTGACGCGCAACTATGTGGAGGAGGACTGCGTCCGCGCCTATGCCTGCGGCCGCGTCGCCTATGCCCGCGATGCCTTCGACGGCCTGCATCTGATGGACAAGGTCACGGGCAACGCCTTCGACGACTACCTGGCCGCCGTGCAGGCCAAGCGCCGCGGCAAGGCGCGCAACGAGAAGCGCACCCTCGGCGTCGCCGATCCGCGCGGCTTCGCCCCGGTGGACGTCAACTACGCCCAGGAGCGCCGCCGCCGCCTCACGGCCGGCGAGCCGGTGCCGACGCCGCCCTTCTGGGGGCCGCGCATCCTCTCCGCCTCGCCGCGCGCGATCGTGCCCTTCATCAACGAGCGCAGCCTCTATCAATTCCAGTGGGGCTTCCGGAAGCAGGGCCGCTCCCTGGAGGATTTCCTCGGCTGGGCGAAGCAGGAGCTGCGCCCCGTGCTGAAGCGCATGCTCGCGCTGTGCGAGGAGCAGGACATCCTCCGCCCCCAGGCCATCTACGGCTACTGGAAATGTGCTGGCCAGGGCAACGACCTGATCCTGTTCGAGCCGGATGGCACCACCGAGGTCGCGCGCTTCACCCTGCCGCGCCAGCCCAAGCCGGACGGCGAATGCATCGCGGACTTCGTGCGCGACATCGAGGACGGGCCGGAGAACCGCGACGTGATCGGCCTGCAGGTCGTCACCATCGGCCAGAAGGCCTCCGAGGTCGCGCGCCAGTGGTTCGAGGAGAACCGCTACCAGGACTACCTCTACCTGCACGGCCTCAGCGTCGAGATGGCCGAGGGCCTGGCGGAGTACGTCCACAAGCGCATCCGCGCCGAATGGGGCTTCGCCGCGGAGGACGACCGCGACATGGAACGGATGCTGCAGCAGGGCTACCGCGGCGGCCGCTACTCCTTCGGCTATCCCGCCTGCCCGCGCCTGGAGGATCAGGCGCCGCTGCTGCAACTCCTCGGCGCGGAACGGATCGGCGTCACGCTCTCGGACGAGTGGCAGCTGCATCCGGAACAATCAACGAGCGCGATCGTTCTGCACCATCCACGCGCGAAATACTTCACCGTCTGATCCT
>ERZ777003.2788-NODE-2788-length-18915-cov-11.927253_pt1 | contig 18915 bp, 14 predicted proteins | sample MGYA00374956_ERZ777003 | MGnify/ENA primary metagenome ERZ777003 (study PRJEB29302, sample SAMN06268252) | bioreactor metagenome | isolation source: Joint BioEnergy Institute, California, USA | place: USA:Joint BioEnergy Institute, California, USA | collected... | reverse complement strand
TGGTGGCGGTCAGGACTAGCCGGCGGCATACCGGCCTCGTGCGCGTTCGTCATCGCAGGCGCCTTTTTGTTTGCAGCGGCACGCCGAGCGCTCGGCTCGGGAGCAGCAGGCTTCGCCGTAGCAGCAGTCTTCGCCCTCAATCCGAATCTACTCTACTTGCAGTCCACAGCGATGACGGAGCCCTTCTTCTTCGCGGGTCTGGCAGGACTGCTCTATTTTGTCGTTCTCTTCAGCCAAACCGGGTCTTTGTGGGCCGCGGTCGGGGCAGCTCTCTTATCGAACGTAGCGTCGATGACGAGATATGAAGGTTGGTTCCTGATTCCGTTTGCCGGGCTCGCTATATTCCTGTCGGGCCAAAGCGGACGGATTCGGGCAGCGGCGGTATTCGCTGTTCTGGCATCGCTCGGCCCGCTGTGGTGGCTCGGATACAACTGGTACAACTACGGCGACCCGCTGGAATTCTATCGCGGTCCCTACTCTGCAAAAGCCATCTATCAGCGGGCGCTCGATCAGGGCATGGCGCGATATCCGGGCGATCACGAGTGGGACAAAGCATGGCTTTATTTCCGGGAAGCGGCCAAGCTATGTGCCGGTTCGGCCCTCGTCTGGCTTGGGCTCGCCGGCCTCATTCCTGCCCTGTGGAAGCGGGCATTCATTCCCCTGCTGCTGCTTTCGCTCGGACCTTTCTTCTACGTCTGGAGCATGCACTCTTCAGGGACACCGATCTTTGTTCCGCACTTGTGGCCGAACAGTTACTACAACACGCGCTATGGATTGGCAGCCTTGCCCTTGCTGGCTTTCGCTGCTGGCGCGATCGTAGCCGTAGTTCCGAACCGGTTCCGTTCCCTGGCCGTACCGGCCGTCATAGCGATCGCGATCACTCCGTGGCTCGCTCATCCCGACCCTGAGAACTGGATCTGCTGGAAGGAATCGGAGGTGAATTCCAACACGCGGCGCGCCTGGACCCGGGAAGCGGCCGATTATCTCAAGGCGCACTACCGGCAGCACTCCGGTGTCTTCACGTCCTTTGGCGATATGACAGGAATCTTTGGGCAGGCCGGCATTCCATTGCGCGAGACGCTGCATGAAGGAAACGGACCGGCCTGGCTCGCTGCCGCGACGCTTCCGGAACTCTTTCTCTTTGAAGAATGGGTGGTAGCTATGGCCGGGGATAAGGTATCGACAGCCATGCTCAGGGCAGGGCGCTTTGGCTCGCGTTACGTGCGGGTAAAGACAATCCGGTCTAAGGACGGCCCGGAAATTGAGATCTACCGAAGAGACAGAAACAATGAGGACGAAGATCCCCTTTACAAAAGCTCACGGGGCGAAGAATGATTTTCTACTGACGTGGGCGGAAGAGGCTCCCGCGGACGGACTAACCCGGGCGGCGCAGGCGATCTGCGATCGTCACACCGGTGTTGGAGCGGACGGCTGGCTGCTGGTCTCGCGGAACAAAGGTGACGCTGACGCCGTCATCCGGCTCTTTAACCCGGACGGAGGCGAAGTGGAGATGTCCGGCAACGGCACTCGCTGCGCTGCGGCATTTTTGATTGAGTCAGGCTTTCCAGGCAGCGAGATTAAGATCATGACAGGGGCCGGTCTGAAGCACCTCCGATTGTTACGGCGAGACGGCTTGTGTTTTGAGTTTGAAATGAACATGGGGCGCCCGCGCATTGTCGAGCAGCAAACGGAGATCGAGGGTTACGATGCCACGCTCGTCGACGTCGGTAATCCGCAGTGTGCGGTTTTCGTGAAGGATTTTGACTTTGACTGGCGCAGCATGGGGCAGCGGATCGAGCACCACCCCCGCTTTCCCCATCGCACGAATGTTTCTTTCATCGTTCCCTCCGCGTCCGACAGGATCGACGTCCGGTTTTGGGAGCGCGGCGCTGGAGAAACCATGAGTTCTGGAACGGGATCGACGGGCGCAATGGCGGCAGCCGTATCGAGAGGGCTTGCACGCAGTCCGCTGACGGTAATGACACCAGCGGGACCGCTCGCTCTTCGGTGGAACGAGGAAGCCTTCCTCGTAGGACCAGCCGAGATCGTCGCGACAGGCGAGTTCTATCTGTAATCCCGAAATAGCAGAAACCCAAAAACGAAAAGGGCCGGAGCCCCGAAAGGAACTCCGGCCCTTCTTCTTTGTGCCGGCGTTTGTTAGAAGGTATAGCGCAAGCTCAACTGCATATCTCGCTCGCTGTTCTTGCCCTGCACCTTGCCAAACTGGGAGTTTCTCGGATCGGTCACAGGACCATCCCAGTTGGGGTGGTTCACCCAGTTGAAGCTTTCCGCACGGAGGGTCAAAGTGTGGGTTTCTCCGATGCGGAAGTCCTTCATCAATCCGAGGTTATGGTTTTGGAAGCCCGGACGGTCCACGTAGTTCCGGAATCGGCCGGTCACGAAGGTGCCAAGTGTCGGCTGCTGAAAGACCTTGGGATCAAAGTAATAGTTCTGATCCGAAGGCGACTCCGAGAACTTCTTCGGATAGGTCACTGGTCCCGTCACGTTCCAGATCTGGCTGCCGCTACCCGAGCCCACTCGGGCGAAGTCGTCGCCACTGGCCACCGTGAAGGGCTGCCCGCTCTGCCACTGGCTCACAGCCGTAATTTGCCAGCCGCCCAGCAGCGTTCGCACCAGCTTGCTGTCGCTGTTGCGGAAGAAAGGCAGCTGATAGATCACGTTCGTTACGAGCACATGACGGCGGTCGAAGTCGGAGCGGCCCCACAGATTGTGGGCATCATAAGCGTTCGGGAGGATGTCACGCTGGGCCGACCCGTCATCCATGGTCTTCGAATAGGTGTAGGCGACGCCGAACAGCAAGCCCTTCGAGAATCGCCTGTTGACCTCAACCTGCAGGCCGTTGTAGGTGGAGTTCGCATCATTGTTCGTAATGCGAATCGGCCCGTACCCCTTGTAGGGGCGCAGCTGGTTCACGTTCAGGTTGTTCGGGTTGTTCTCCGGCATCAGAGCGCCAGTTGTCAGCTGGTTAATGTTGCGCTCACGCTGGCCATGGAGTCCCCGCCGTCCCACATAGGCGATGCTGACGGTCGTATCGAAGCCGACCTCGCGCTCCACCGTGACGTTCCAGTTCCACGCCTCAGGATTCTTGAAGATCCGGTCCTGCGTGGTCGGGAAGAGTGGGAAGAGGCTTCCCTGCGTACCGCCAGGGTTGTCAACATTGCCCTGGGCAACCGATGCGGTCGGCTGCAGGGGCGGGTTTCCGCCGAGGAAGACCGAGTCGCTGACGCCGAGGCGGGTGATAAACCGGCCGACGCCGGCGCGGATCGCAGTCTTCGAATCAAGCGCATACGCAATTCCGATGCGCGGCTGGAAGTTGTTGTAGTGAATGTCGCTGAAGGACTTGGATCCACCGGTGAGGCGAGTCCGGAGGAAGTCTTCCGCGTTCACACGGCCTTTGCCGGCTTCCGGAAACTTAGAACCCGGCACAACGAGGCCATTGTAAGGATCGCCCGTACCCGGCACGGGGTTGCCATTGCTATCCACTTGCACGGCCTTCGCCGGGTCGTAGGCGCTCGGATCGAAGACGACGATGTTGCCCCAGAGACTGTAGTAGGGCTGAATGATGCTATGACGAACTCCCAGCTCGACACGCAGTTTATCCGTGGCGCGCCAGGAGTCCTGCACGAACCACTCGAACATGTGACCGCGATATGGCGTATAGGAGCGGCGGCCGATTTCAGCGTAGGTATCGAACAGGCCGAGAGCCGCATCCGACAATGCGAACCCGGATCCGCCAATCCGCGTATTGCTGAAAGCGAAGCGGCCGTTCTGGTTGTTGGTGCCTCCGGGAACACCCGAAACGTTGATCTGGTCGAAGTCGTTCTGACCAGCCCGCTCGAGCAGGGCGCCAAACTTCAAGGTGTGCGAGCCCATGATCTTCGTTGTGTTGTTGGAGATCACATAGATCGGGCCAGCCGAGGAAGCTGGATAGGGTCCGCCATCAAGATCGCTGATGCCGTTTCCAAGGACCACAGTCGGAATCTTTGACGGAATTTCCTTGAAGTCTGGAAACAGATACGGATAGTCGATACCGTACTGGCTGCGATCGTAGCGGCCATCCGAAGTGTCGTAGCCGATCCTCACGCGATCCACGCTGACAGTCGCCAGCGTTTCGTTGATTGTCGTCGGACTGATCGTTAAGGTGTAATTCAGGGAGTGCGTGAAGTTCGGACGGTCGAAGACACGCTTCACGACACCGTAGTTCCCGAAGAAAGGATCGAGGTCGTTGTAGCTATAGTTCTGCAAGCGGTACTTGAAGGAATGCCGCTCAGCGGGCAGAAAGTCGATCGACACCGTATCCTTACGGTGATCTTCGAGGTAAGAGCCCTGCGCGAGATGGTTGTTGTTGCCGCGCTGGTATCCGGGAGTCGGCAGCGGGAACGCGCGCATCAGCGCTACGCCATTCCGGCTGAAGCGGCTTACCGGAATTACGTTGCCGGCAAACGGCTGCCTGGTCAGCGGATCGATGATCGTACGGCCTGCAAACTCGGTAGCCGTCAAGTCGATCGGCACCTGGTTGCCGTTCGCATCCAGACCACGGGCGTTCAGCGTGGGAACCTGCCGTTCATTGGTGCGCAGCTCACGGTACCGGATGTACTCCTGTCCGAACAGGAAGAACAGCTTGTTCCGGTCCTTATTGAACCCAGGCAGAATGACCGGTCCGCTGAAGTTGAAGCCGAACTGGTTGTACCGGAAGGGTGCACGGTCAAGGCCGCTGCGGTTGCGGGTCCAAGAGTTCGCATCGAGGATGTCGTTGCGAAGGTACTCATAGGCAGCGCCGTGGAACTGGCTGCCGCCACTCTTGGTGATGATACGGATCTGGCCGCCTGCCGCGCGCCCGTACTCGGCGTTGTAATTCGCAGTCAGGATCTGCACCTCCTGGGTGGAGTCCAGGTCGGCAACGCCAATGCTCGTTCCGTTCGAACGGGTGCGGATTGCGACCGCGCCGTCGAAGGTAATCAGGTTGTCCTGCGACCGCGAGCCATTGATGTTAAAACTGCCCGACGTAAGGCCGCGGTTGAAGCCAGCCAGAGATCCGCCAGCCACACCGGGCTTGAGCAGAGCAAGGAAGATCGGGTTGCGTCCGTTCAGCTGCAACTCCGTAATCTGCTTGCTGGTTACCGTTTTTCCGACCGTTGCCGTCTCGGTCTGCACGCTCGCGATGTTGGCCACAACCTCTACGACCTCTGAGGTCTGGCCGACCTGCAGGTCGATGTCAGCGCTCACCGAAATCGCCGCTGTAAGGACGATCCCGGTCTTTTCGGACCGCTTGAAACCTTCTGCAGTAGCGATGACGGAATAAGTAGCCGGAGGCAGGTTGGGAACAACGTAATAACCGTTGCTGTTTGTAGTAGTCCTGCGCTCGGTGCCTGTCGCCTGGTTCCGAACAATCACAGTGGCGTTCGGAACTACCGCGGATGACGCATCCCGCACGTAACCGGAAATGGATGCGGTATCGGTTTGGGAGTAAAGAGGCGGTGCGAAAGAAAGGAGCAAGGCAACCGCGAACAGTGCGATTACCTGAAAAGAAAAGCGACTAAACATAGTCCTCCTTACGAACGGGACGCGCCCCGGCCGACAGAGCTTTGACGCACCCCTGAGTACTGACAACTAACTTAAGACCTTTTGGTCCCCCACGTGCGAACAATTGCTAGAAACGAGGTTTATCGAGTAGATGATAAGCGGAGGGGGCTGTTGAAATCAAGAACGGAATTACGCTAAACCGTTAATACTAATATACATATCCGCATCTTCCGTTTCTTGGAGAGCCGTATCAGAGGATGCGCCGAAGCTCATTCGGGGCGGACATGCAAAGCATAGAACCTGCGAGGACTTCACACGATTCGCGTCAGACACTGTAAGCCAAAGAAACGGTTGCCCTTGTTAACAGAAAACACAGTGGTGAAGAGGCGGTCCTGACCAGGGAGAATGCCGCAGCCAATTATAGTTTCTGTAACCTGCGTTTCTCGAGCTCACGCATAACTGTAACTGGCCGTACACGAGGCGGTTCTCTAGAATTTAATAGAGGATTTACATAATTTTCATTTTCTTAAGTGTCGAGGCCCATCTGGGAAAGCCGGTACCGCAGTGCGTTCCGAGTCAGGCCGAGGAGCCGCGCCGCCTGGCTCTTATTGCCGTTGGTTCGCCGGAGAGCTTCGCGGATGATATTCTGCTCGTGCTCTTCGAGAGTGACTCCGTCCGGCAGGAAATTGTCGGCGCTGGCTGCCCGGGTGCGAGGCACCATGTCGAGCCGGATATCCGCGGCTTCGAGAGTCTGTCCGGAACACAGCACCAGACTTCTCTCGATGACATTCTCCAGCTCGCGAACATTGCCCGGCCAGTGGTACTCGAGAAGCTTTTGCATCGCCCCCGAGGAGATGCAGGTGACGGGGCTGCCGAGCTCCTTGCTGAATTTTCTCACGAAGTGCTCGGCAAGGAACGGAATGTCTTCCTTCCGCTCCCTCAGTGGAGGGATGTTGATTGGCATGACGTTCAGGCGGTAATACAGGTCTTCGCGAAACCTCCCCTCCTCGAGCGCCGCGCGCAGATCCGCATTCGTGGCAGCAAGGACACGAACATCGATTTGGCGGGTCTTATTACTGCCCAGCCGCTCGAACTCGCGCTCTTGCAAGATGCGAAGCAGCTTCACCTGGATGGAGGGCGGAACATCTCCAATCTCGTCCAGGAAGACCGTTCCTCCGTCCGCTTGCTCGAACTTTCCCGGCTTGCTGCTGGTGGCTCCCGTAAAGGCTCCCTTCTCGTAGCCGAACAGCTCGCTTTCCATGAGGTTTTCTGGAATCGCTGTGCAGTTGATCTTAACGAACGGGCGATCCCGGCGGGGAGAATGGTAGTGAATCGCGCGAGCAATCAGATCCTTTCCGACTCCGCTCTCGCCGCAGAGCAGCACGGTGGCGCGGGTGGGGGCGACCCGGGAGATCGTTCCAAAGATCTCCTGCATGGCGGGACTCCGGCCGATGATGTTCGTCCAGTCGTACCGGACTCCAAGCTCTTCCCGGAGCTTCCGGTTCTCGTCGCGCAGAGCCCGGACCTCCAGCGCCTTGCTCACCACCGTCATAAGGTGGTCCAGTGAGAAGGGCTTCAAAAGAAAATCCGCCGCCCCGGCTTTCATCGCCTCGACGGCCGCCTCGATCGTTCCAAAGGCGGTCATCACAATGACAGGCACATGGGAGTTCTGGCGCCGGATTGACTCCAGCAACTCCAGCCCGTTCATGCCAGGGAGGCGGAGATCCGTAAGGATAAGGTCCGCGCGATCGACCTTCCTAAAAGCCTCCTCGGCGGAGCTGGCCTTTTCGACCTCAAAGCCCGCCGATTGGAGTTGTAACTCGAGGACGCGCCGGAGCTTGTCCTCGTCTTCAACAATCAGTACCCGATGGCCCACTTCTGATGATCTCACGAAGAAGGACGTCGGGGAAAAGCGACGTCATGAGTGCTTAACAGCTGCTTCGGGGTCCGGCAGCCAGCAGTACCCGGCTCGAACGATCGTCTTGATGCAAGCTGCTCCCTGAGAACCGAGTTTCTGGCGCAGCCGCTGAATGTGTACATCCACTGTCCTGGTCTTGGCCCCTTCGCAGTACTTCCAGACGGTTTTCAGAAGCAACTCCCTGGAGATGCAGCGCCCCTGATTCTGCATCAGGACTGACAGTAATTCACGCTCCTTCTTGGTCAGCCGTAAGCTCTCGAAGCGGCTGGAGCCTTCGGGAGCGGACGGCGCCATAGCCGCAGACGTTGCCATTGAGGTCATTACTCCTATTCCCTTCCGTTGATTTCAGCCCCGTTCACACCCAAAGAAACGGCGAGGCGACCCCGATTGACCTAAGAGACGTACGATCTCCCGTTTCGTTTGCAACTTTTTCAGCCTTTAAATTTGATTTTCATTCCGCTTGCCGGAGGGAAGTATAACTCGGAACACACTTCCGCGCCCCGGCTCGCTATCCACAACGAGTCTGCCGCCGTGTTCATCGACGATCTTTGCGACGATCGCCAGGCCGAGGCCGACGCCATCCGACTTCGTAGTGAAGAAGGGATTGAAGATGTTCTCGCGGTGCTTCGGATCGATCCCCGTGCCGCGGTCGATCACCGCAATCTCGACCGCTTCGTCGATGGTTCGCGTCTTTACTGTCACGGCGCTTCCTGGCTGGGAAGCCTGGCAGGCGTTGAGCAGCAGATTATAAATGACGCTTTCCATCAGCTCGCCGTCCAGGGGAATCGGGCGGACGTCGGGAGAGTAATTGCGGTAGATTGCGATGGAAGGAGCGGGCTGCTGGCGTTCGATCTGCGCCACCGCGCGGTCGATCACCTCGCTGATGTCCGTCGGTTTCAGTTGCAAAGCTACGGGACGAGCGAATTGAAGGAAGCGGGTAATGAGACTGTTAGTACGATCGACTTCGGACGAGATGAATCCGGCCAGTTCCCGCGCAACCTCGTCGTCGGGCGGAAGCCGCCTGGCGAGCATCTCGGCAGAAGCACGAATGGTGCCCATCGGGTTGCGCAGTTCGTGTGCGAGCCCGGCGGTTAATTGACCCAACGCGGCAAGGCGGTCGGATCTGCGAACCGCCTCTTCGGCCGCCCGCAGATCGCGATTCGCTTTGGCAAGCTGCTCGGCCACCGCCTGAGAGCGGCGAGCCTCGGTCCGGTTCGCCTCGGCCAGCCGGAAGGTGAGGAACCCGACCACCGGAAGGAAGATGACCCGCAAGCTAATCTCCCCGACCTCGCCGGGCGGAAGTTCGTACCCCCACCAAACCACGAAGAGGAGAAACGACAGATATCCAATGCAAGCCAGAGCAGTGACCGCGGCGGTGCCCGCGAGACCAAGCGTCGTGGCGGCCGAAACAACGGGCACCAGCAGGACCGCATAGTAGCTGCTATCGATGCCGCCCGTTACACCGATCAGAAGGTATCCGAGGACGAGCTTGAGCAGGATCGATAGCAAATTGCCGCGTTCCGTATTCAAGAAGGCAATCTTCGGTTCGAGCACCTGGAGCAACGCCAGGGCGGAAAGCATTTCAATTTCGGCGGGATTCCGGCGAGGGCTCACAAGCGCCATGGCGGAGAACAGCAGTAGCCAAACCAGATCTTGAGGCCGGACTAGGGCAGGCCATTTACCTGTTGATTTCTCCACGGGACGCTTATGCTTCGGGCAGCATCAACATCACTGGAAGATGCTGTCCCTGCAGTGATTGTGCCACAATGGAGGTCTAGCCCGGTATTCCATGAACTACTCCAATCCCCTTAACCCGACGCCGGAGGATCAGGCAGTATTGACCGACGAGCCGTCGTTTGCAGACGTCCTATCGCGTTTCGAACAGGAGCAGAGCTCTGCCGCGCTTCCCGAGGGCGCGCCTGAGGCAGCGGTCCAAGGTACTGTCGTATCCGTCAACGCCGACGGCGTAGTGGTTGACATCGGCCGCAAGATGGAAGGCATTCTGTCTGCCGACAAGCTGAAGAGACGCGACGGCGAACCAGCGCTGAAAGCCGGTGACACCATCCTCGTCAACGTCACTGGTTTGAACGAGGAGGGATACTACGTCCTCTCCACGGTTCATGTCGAGCAGCCGAAGGATTGGAGCTCCCTGCAGCTTGCGCATGCGGAAGGACGCGTCATCTCAGGAACCGTCCAAGCGGTTGTCAAGGGAGGACTTCGCGTTGACATCGGCGTTCGAGCCTTCATGCCAGCCTCCCGCAGCGGCGCTCGCGATCTTGCAGAAATGGAGAAGCTGGTCGGCCAGGAGATTCGCTGCAAGGTCACGAAGCTGGATGTAGAGAAAGAAGACGTGGTTGTCGACCGCCGCGTCGTTCTCGAGGAAGAAGCCGCGCAGGCGCGCGAGAAGGCTTTTGGCAATCTTTCAGAAGGCCTTGTGGTGCGTGGCACAGTCCGGAGCGTCACTGACTTCGGCGCTTTTGTCGACCTCGGCGGCATCGACGGCCTGCTGCACGTGACAGACATGTCGTGGACTCGGGTCAGCAGCCCGGGCGACATCGTGAAAGTCGGCGACTCCCTGGAAGTGAAGATTCTCAAGATCAACAGGGACACCCGAAAAATCTCGCTTGGCCTGAAACAGCTCCAGCCGGATCCATGGACACTGGCGCTTGAACGCTTCAAGGTGGGCGACCGTGTCCACGGTAAGGTAGTGCGTCTGCAGGACTTCGGCGCATTCGTGGAGCTGGCCCCCGGCGTGGATGGCCTGATCCACGTTTCTGAACTCTCCTGGTCCAAGAAGGTCCGCAAACCTTCTGACGTCGTCAAAGTCGGTGACCTGGTCGACGTGGTGGTCCTGGGCATCAATGCTGCGGAAAAGCGGATCTCGCTAGGCCTGAAACAGGCGTTGGGCGATCCATGGGATGAGGTCGAGACGAAGTTCCCGGTAGGCTCGGTGGTGGAAGGCACAGTTTCGAGCCTGGCCTCCTTCGGCGCGTTTGTCGACCTCAGTGAGGGCATCGAAGGGATGATTCATATCGGGGACATCAGCCGCGAGAAGAGACTGAATCACCCGAAGGAAGTCCTGTCGGTGGGACAAGCAGTCCGGGCACAGGTGCTTGAGATCGACCGTGAACGCCGCAGAATCCGGCTGGGAATGAAGCAACTGGAGCCGACCAGCGCCGATAAATATATCGCCGAGCACCAGGTGGGCGAGACCGTCACCGGCCGTGTGATCGACGTAAGCGGCAATCGCGTCAAAGTGGAACTGAGTGAAGGGGTTTCCGGTTGGTGCAAGCTGCAGGCCGCAGCGAACGAGCCGGAGCCTCCCGTCGAGCGCCCGAAGGCGGATCTGAATTCCCTCACCGCCATGCTGGAAGCCAAGTGGAAGCAGGGCAAGGACGTGCAGACGCGGAAAAGCGTACCGGAGGGGCCGCGCCCCGGACAGATTCGAAGCTTCCGTATCGCCGCTCTCGATCCGGCTCAGAAGCGTATTGACCTCGAAATGATCGACTAGCCGTCCTTAAGCGCTTCCGGCGGGTGTTCCGGCAGCGCTTCGGCTATTGGTTGCGGTACCTTTTCCTCTTTCGTACGTCTACCATTTCTGGATGATCGAAAGGTGACGAATGGAGCTGCACGGGCCGTCAGCGCACAACTGGCCCAGCCGATGGACGAGATCTCACTGATCCAGGCCGCGCAGCGCGGAGACCAGAACGCGTTCGAGCGCCTGGTCCGCTCCTATGACCAAAGTGTGCTGCGGCTCGCAATGAACCTCTTGCGCTCGCCCGAGGACGCCTATGACGTCTACCAGGAGGCGTTCCTCAGGGTCTACCGCAACCTCGACAACTTTCGCTTCGACTGCAGCTTCCATACCTGGCTTTACCGGATCGTAACGAACCTCTGCCTCGATCATCTGCGAAAGCGCAAAGTGCGCCGCGAGGAGCCAACCGTCGTAGAGACCGCCGATGGCCCGGTGGACCGCATCGAAAGCATGCAGGAAGACCGCGTCGACGGAGACCCCCAGCGCCGGCTGCTGAGCCGCCAGCTCCGTGGCAGGATTGAGGCAGTGCTCGGCGCCCTGACGCCGCGCGAACGCATGGTCTTCGAGATGCGGCACTATCAGGGAATGCGGCTCAAAGCGATCGGTGAAGTTCTGGGAACGACTGAGGAGGCAGCGAAGAACTGCCTGTTCCGGGCAACTCAGAAGATGCGGGCCGCCTTGGGAGATTTCATATGAACTGCGAAAAGGCGCAGCGCGATCTGATCCTCTTCCTCTACGACGAACTGTCGCTCGAGGCGGAAGAGCTCCTGCAACAGCATCTGGAGGATTGCGCCGCCTGCCGTTCCGCCATGGAGCGCGAGCGCGCGATGCATCGCCTGTTCGACGACATGGAAGCAGAGGTTCCCGCCGGCCTGCTGGTGCAATGCCGGAACGATCTTCGCAGCACGATCCGCGCCGCCACACCCGTGGGCCAGATATCCATCTGGAGACGCATCTGGCAGCTGCCGGCGGCTCTCGGCCCCGCCCTGAAACCGCTGGGCGCAGTAGCGCTCGTCGCTCTGGGATTCTTCGGCGCCCGCTTCACCGAGTTCTACAGTGACGGGATGATGGCCCCGCTTGGCCAGAGCCGCGCGGAAGGCGTCGTTTCCCGCGTCCGCCAGGTTACTCCCGATCCTGCTGGGGGCGTTCGTATTGTGCTCGATGAGACCCGCCAGCGTGTGCTGAGGGGAGACATCGACAATAACCGGATCCGCCAGCTCCTGCTCAGTGCCGCCACCGATCCTGCCAATCCTGGCCTGCGCGTCGAAACCATGGAGATCCTCAGAAAGAGCGCCGATGCCGAGGATGTGCGACAGGCGCTGCTCCATGCTCTGCGGAACGACACGAATGCCGGCGTCCGGCTGAAGGCGATCGAAGGATTGGCGGCATTTGCGGGAGATTCTGCGACGCGGAAGGTTCTGGCCGACGTGCTGCTGACGGATGAGAATCCGGGTGTGCGGACTCGGGCGATCGATTTGCTGGTTCAGCACAAGGGCATCGACACAATCGGAGTGTTGCAGGAATCCATGCGCACGGAGAGCAACAACTATATTCGGCTGCGGATGCAGCGGGCTCTCCGGGAAATGAACGCTTCCGTGGAGACGTTCTGAGATGTATCGCAGCGGATGGATCCTTCCGCTGGCCGTGGCTGTCGCGTTCGGGCAGACAGCAGGCGGGCTGAACCGGGAGGGACACTACTGGGTCCAGACGCTGTCCGGAAATCTGAGCCTTCCTAAGTCCGGCCGCCTGAAACTGGCCACCCGCGGACAGGCAGTGGTTCGCGGAGAGGATCGGGAAAACGTAGCCTTCGTTCTGACGAAGCGCGCCAAAACCCGCACGGAAGAAGAAGCGCGCCTGGCCTTCGAGCGCTACACAATCAAGACAAAAAGCGTTGGGGAGTGGGCTTACCTAATCGTCGTCGCCCCGGACTCCAACCACCCCTCGCCTGAACTCGAAGTGAAAGTCCCCCGCAGCCTGAAGCAGGTGATCATCGAAAATCAGGGCGGCGCGGTAGAGGGCTACAATCTGGACGGGACCGTCGGCGCCGATACGAGCGGCGGGCAGATTGTGCTCGATAAGATCGGCGGAAATGCCTCGGCTCGCACCGGCGGGGGCGACATTCAGCTTGGATGGATCGGAGGGTCGGTTCGCTGCCTCTCAGGCGGAGGGTCGATTCGCGTCGAACGGGTTGACGGCGAGGCGTGGCTCGAATCCGCCGGCGGTGAGATCTTCATCCGCGAGGCGCGCGCCCCCGTGCGCGCTTCCACAGCCGGGAACATCCAGGTGGAGAAAGCGACCCATTCCGTCGTGGCGAAATCGGCGGGAGGGCTCATTGAAGTAAGGCAGGCGGGCGGTCCTGTAATCGCTGAAACTGGCGGGGGCTCGATCCAGATCGGCTCAACGAGCAACGTCCGCTGCGAATCCGGGGCCGGTCCAATCCGCCTTCGTGACGTGACCGGAGCCCTTCGAGCCTCAACCTCGCTCGGCACCATCCTTGCCAACCTGACCGCAGACGGAAAGCTGGAAGACTCCGTGTTGAACACGGGCGCCGGTGACATTATCGTAACCATCCCGTCCAACTTAGCAGTGAGAGTTTGGGCACAGACCGATCCGGCGTGCAGCGGCGGACGCGTCGTCTCCGACTTCTCCGAAATTCGCGTCCGAAAGGAAACCCTGCCGTGCTCCGCTCCCGTCATCGCCGAAGGAGCCTTGAACGGCGGCGGTCCGCTGCTGCGGGTTTCAGCGGCGGGCGGCTCGGTTTACCTGCGGCGTCAGAAGTAGTTTTCGAAAGGCTTTGATATGAAACCAGGGTATCTTCGTTCCTGCCGCAGGGCCTCCGCTCTGGCGGCACTGGCGATGGTTGCAGGAACTGCCGCGCTCCACGGGCAGATCACGATTGGCCCGATCCCTCATCACTTCCCAGACCCGTGGGAAATTCGAATCGCTGGAAGCGGCAGTTTTCTTGGAGTAGGGGTCGCGGAGATCGATGCCGAACGCAGCAAACAGCTGAACTTGAAGGAGGAGCGTGGCGTTGAGATCACTCGGGTGGAGCCCGGCAGCCCGGCCGAGAAAGCCGGATTGAAAGTCGGCGATGTCGTCCTGGAGTACCAGGGGCAGCGGGTCGAAGGCACGGAACAGTTTGTACGCTTGGTGCGAGAGACTCCACCCGGACGAAACGTGCAAATGGTAATTAGCCGAAACGGGACAACCTCCAAGGTCCCAGCCCAGATTGGAACCCGTCAGGCGATGATGATTCCCCGCGAGGGGGATTGGATACGGGTGATGCCGCGCGGCGAGTTTCCCGAAATCGTGATTCCCGACGTACCCAAAGCTCTGATGGCTTGGCGTAGCGGCCGTCTTGGTGTTGAGGCGGAGTCGATCGATTCCCAGCTCGCAGAATTCTTCGGCGTAAAGGAAGGCGTGCTCGTACGCTCGGTGATAAAAGATTCGGCAGCCGATCGCGCCGGAATCCGCGCTGGTGATGTCATCGTCCGGGTGAATGACACAAAGGTAGCGACGCCGCGGGACATCTCCGCATCCCTTCGAGGACTCACCGATAAGAAAACAATTCCGATCGTCGTTGTCCGTGAAAAGCGTGAAGTGACGCTTTCCGTGACTGTGGACGAGGATGCCTCCGGCAGCCGCCGGTTTGGCAAGACCACAGCCCGCAGCACGAAGCTTTAGCTGGTCCTACGTTTCGTTCGCAACGTTTTGATGAACCTTGAGCAGCAGGTCGACTTCGTTTCGGGGCAGGCTGAGCGCCGCCGCGATCTGATCCGGGCGGCTTCCCCTGCGATGCATCCGAAGCACGCGACTTCGCTTGCTCAGGTTCATCGACTGGCTGAACGGTATTACCGGCTCCTCAGCCCCGGGCGGATTCTCGCGAAGTGCGTCAAGCTCGCTGCGCATCCGGGCCAGAGCCTCCTCCAGCTTCCTCCTCTCCTCTGCCCCTTTCTGGCGTTCGCGATACACTTCTCGCTTGAGAGTCACAAACTGGTATAGGCATGCCGCGATGCCGAGCGTCAGCAAGACGTAGTGGCCGATCGGTGAGATGACCCAGTCCATCCGTTACCCCTGATCCCTAGCTGAGCGTACGCAGCCTCTCCTGACGGCTGATGATCCGCTGAATACGGACACCGTAGTGGCCCTCGATCACAACGACTTCGCCGCGCGCAATGACGCAATTGTTCACAATCACCTCTACCGGCTCAGAGACGCTTCGGTTCAATTCCACGATCGAGCCCGTCGTCAGCTTGATGACATCCTTCAGCCGAAGCTGGGTCCGGCCGAACGAGACGCTGACCGGCAACTCCACTTCGAGCAAGAGGTCGAGCGTCTTCGATTTTTCGGTAATCACCGATCCCGATGCTTCCTGCTGCTGCTTGTCAACGGCTTGACGATTACCTTCTGCGTTCGCCAGCGCGTCAAGCAGAGCGTCACTGAAACCAACCCATAGCGGCAGTTCCGGAGCGCCGGGGAAGACCACTTCCACGACTGCGAGAGGAATCTCAGGGACGCTTTCGGCATATCCGCCGTCTTTGCAGGTGACCTCCTGATTCAGCCGCTTGCCGATGGCCTGAGCAAGACCGGAAAGCGCCTGCGAGAGGATCTCCTGATAAGTACCTTTGATGTCCTCTTCGCCCGGCTCCTCGACGCCCGCCGCGTGCATCGCCCGGGTTCCAATATGGGACCAAGATTCGTTTGGAGCGCCAACCCAGACATTTGCCGAAGGATGAAGCGAGAAGCTCTGCTGCCACCATAACTGGCCGCCCGGCGTCTCCCCGCGCGTCGCTTCCTCGACCCTGGGCAGATCGCCCGTCATGGATTGCAAGCACTGACTGAGACTGCGAATCCACTCCGAGAGGAGCCAAACCTCTAGATCCCGCGATCGCACGGCCACCTCTTCTTCAGATAAGCTCGCAACCGCATAATCGCCTGGGACTTCAACTGCGATACGCGAGACTCATGAACTTTGATTACCTTGGCAATCTCTCTCAGCGTCAGCTCTTCCTTGTAGTAGAGGCTGAGTACGAGCCGCTCGACGCGAGGCATCTTCTCGATCGCTTCAGCCAGCAGCCGCTCCAATTCGGAGCGCTCAAGCAGTCGGGATGGCCACTGGTCCTCCGAAGCGGCAACGTATCGCAGCAAGTCCCGCCCATCGTCTTCGCGCCACGCCGACTCCAGGCTGCCCAGGTTGATCCCCTGCACCTCTACCAGCCACTCGTGATACTCGCTGACCGACAGATTCAGCTCAGCAGCAATCTCTTCCTCAGTGGGCATCCGGTGCAGCCGCTGCTCAGCGGCGCTGATCGCCGACTCAATCTGCTTTGTACGCTTGCGCTGCTGCCGCGGAGCCCAGTCGAGCCCGCGGAGGCTGTCGAGGATTGCCCCGCGGATCTTGTATTCCGCATACGTCTTCAGCTTCACGTTGTGGCCCGGATCGAACCGGTCAATCGCGGAAATGAGGCCGATGATTCCTGTCGAAATGAGATCTTCCAGGTTCACGCTCTCCGGAAGCCGCTCGTGGATCCTCTTCGCAATCAAGCGAACCTGAGGCAGGTGCTCGAGAATCAACCTCTCGCGCTCCTCGGCAGTCACCATTTCCGTTGCCTGGTAAGGATGCATTGCTCCTATGCCTTCGCTTTCCGGCCGCGCAACGTTATGCAGCCACGGCCGCGCTCGCTCCAAAATCCAACACCAGTCCTACAAGCCGCCGCTTCGTTGCGGGCTCGAGATCCTCAGGAACTGCCGGACCGCCGCTCAGATACGCAACCGGCAGGCCAGTCCGTATGCAGGTGTTCAGAATGGAACCATGAGAATCCGTCTCGTCCAGTTGAGTGAATATGAGCCCGTTCGGCCGGAACATTCGAAATCGATCCACTGCCCGAAGCAAGTCAGCAGGCTTCATCGATGCGGGCAGGACGAGGTTCACGTCAATATCGTCCCGGCTGCAGAGATAATCGGCCAGCAACTCCGCTTCCTGCATATCCCTTGAGGAGTATCCCGGCGTATCAATGAGGATAAGACTCTTGTTCTCATGCTCCTGGATGGCTTGCCCCAGTGCCCACGGCGTCTCAACCGCAGTGAAACCAAACCCCAGAATCGCCGCGTAGGTTCGCATCTGCTCGACAGCTGCAATCCGCATCGTGTCGATCGACAGGATCTGCGTCGGTCTCCTGGCGCGGAAGCCGTACGTCGCGGCGAGCTTCGCGAGGGTCGTCGTCTTTCCCGCCCCCGGAGGACCGACCAGCGCTATGATCCGCCGCCCCTCGCCGGAACTCCTGTCGAGAGGATCGGTCACAGAGATCGACGACTCGATCTCTTCGGTAACCAGCTCCTGGAGCCGGGCAACGTCCGCCTGAGAGTACCGCTCAAAGGTCCGCTCGCCCATCTTCGATTGAACGCGCTGCAGGAGCTGGTCGATGACGTCTCCCTGGAAGCCTTCTTCTGCCAACAACATGCTGATTCTGCGGATCTCGGGGTTTTGCAACGCGGGCGTAACTGGCGCCGGACGGTGAATCGCTCCAGCCATTCTCTCCACCTGCCTGCGGAGCTCCGCAATCTCCTGCAAAAAGCTGCCCCACGGGATGGGCACTTGCGCTTCCGCAGGAGCAGTCTGCGGAGCGCTTTCGACCGGAGAAGCCTGAGGCGCGGTCGCGCGCGCCGGCGCCTCCTCCGTCGCAAAGACAACCTCGTACTGGCCCAGATGGCGCATTGCTTTGTCAGCCTTTCTGGAGTAGACAATCATCGTTTCCGGGCCCAGTTCCTCGCGAGCCTGCTCCACTGCAGACTCAACCGTGTCGGCGTAATACGTCTTCAACTTCATCCTTGCTACTCCGTCATTGCTCTTCTGTAGGTGCTAGTTTGCCTGCCCTTCATCGAATGACCCCCAGAGACAGAACCTTCACTCCGGCCGGGACTTCGTTATGGGCAAGAACCATCAGGTTCGGAACTGCAGACTCGGCAATCTGCCGCAGAAAGAAACGCGCTCCCGAACTCGCCAGCAACACCACCGGCGTCTCCGGCGCGCCCACAGCGCGGGTAATCCGGTCCAGGATGTCCCGAATCCGCTGTGGAGGCAGGTTCAGGTGGCTGGTGCTCTCGCTGTGCTCGACAGCCGACTCAATCTCCCGCTCGAGCGCGGGATCCAGAAACCACGCAGGAAGGTCGCCCGCCCCGTTGAGGTACGGTTTCACGACCATCCGCCGGATCGATTGCCGTACAAACTCTGTCAAAAGCACCGGGTTCCGCGTCACCACCGCCGCTTCTCCCAGGGCTTCCAAAATGCTGACGGCGTCGCGAATTGAAACCCGTTCCCGCAGGAGGTTCTGCAGAACCTTCTGTACTGTCGCCAGCGGCAACAGCTTCGGAACCAGATCTTCAACTACTCGCGGATTCTCCTCGGATACCCGATCCAACAGCCGCTTGGCGTCCTGCCGGGAGAACAGCTCGTGCGCATGCTTGCGGATCACTTCCGCCAGGTGCGTGCCCAGGACGCTCACTCCGTCGACCACGGTATAGCCGGCTGCCCTGGCGCTATCCGCAGCCTCCGTGGGAATCCACAAGGCAGGAATGCCAAACGCAGGATCCTTGGTAGGCGTTCCCTCGATCCTTGCCTGCGCCCTGCTTGTACCGATCGCAAGGTGGCTGTTTTGAGGGATTTCAAAACGCGCAATCTCGACGCCTTTGAGCGAGATCACATACTCCCGGGCTTTCAAGCCGAGGTTATCCGTCACGCGAACCGGCGGAAGCAGGTAGCCAAAGTCGGCCGCAAGCTGCCTCCGAATGCCTGCAATGCGTCGCAGAAGCGGCGAGTTTTGCCCTCCTTCGACAAACTTCACCAGCCCCAAGCCGACTTCAACGGCCAAAGGCTCCACCTTCAGCAACGACTCCAGGCTCTCGCTCTTTGCCGGCGAGG
>ERZ777003.2787-NODE-2787-length-18915-cov-18.014316_pt1 | contig 18915 bp, 10 predicted proteins | sample MGYA00374956_ERZ777003 | MGnify/ENA primary metagenome ERZ777003 (study PRJEB29302, sample SAMN06268252) | bioreactor metagenome | isolation source: Joint BioEnergy Institute, California, USA | place: USA:Joint BioEnergy Institute, California, USA | collected... | reverse complement strand
AGCCGAGGCGGGATTCGAACCCGCACGGGGGTTACCCCCCAGGGGATTTTAAGTCCCCAGCGTCTGCCATTCCGCCACTCGGCCCAGCGGGTGTGGAATCATCGTAACGACCCAAGCCGCGTCCGGCTAGTTCCGGTACTTTTCGCCGTAAACTCGCGAGCAGTTCTCAAAGAATACGGCGTTGTAGCAGGGCCGCAAACACCAGCCGCAGGCACCAGCGTCCGGCGGCCTCGACGCGCCAGGCAGGCAGCCTGAGGACGCATCGGCGAGAGACTATGGCGCCGGGGGAGAGAAGCCGAACGCCCGCAAACGATGGAACCAATCCTCGGCCAAGTCCATCCGACCGCGCGCATACGCCAGATGCGCCGCAAGCCGTGTGACTACCGCAGGCGGGGGCTCCGCGGCTCGTACCTGCGCTACCAACGCGGTTTCCCACAATCGGCGTTCTAGCCCCCCGCTCCAACCGTCAGCCGCCAGCGCAAACAAAACGGCCGATGGCTTCCAAACCGGAAACCATCGGCCGCTGGTATGGGCTGCTAAGGCGGCGGTTGGCTCGCCCAAGCTTTGCTGTCGTTTCAGGCCGCACCGCAGATTAGGCCGCGGGGCGACGCTCCTGGCTGGCGGCTTACTTGGCGCCGACCAGTTGAGCCTTCTTCTTCTCGGCCACGATCTCTTCCTGGATCGAAGCCGGCACGCGACGGTAGCAGGCAGGCTCCATGCTGAAGGTACCTTGGCCCTTGGTGAGGCTGCGGAGGTCGGTGGCGTAACCGAAGGTTTCCGCCAGCGGCACCTCGGCGATGATCAGCGTCGTCTCGTTCCGCATGTCGGTGGAGAGGATGATACCGCGGCGGCTGATCAGTTCGCCGCTGACCGTGCCCTGGTATTCCGTGGGGCACTCGATCTCCATCTTCATGATGGGCTCCAGCAGCACCGGCTTGGTCTTCGGGAAGAACTCCCGGAAGCAGTCCTTGGCGCAGATCTGGAAGGCCATGTCCGAGCTGTCGACTTCGTGGTACGAACCGTCGAGCAGCAAGGCCTTGATGCCGACCACCGGGTAGCCCGCCAGGGGGCCCTTTTCGAGAGCCTGGCGGAAGCCCTTCTCGACCGACGGAATGTATTCGCCGGGGATGCGGCCGCCGACGATCTGTTCCTCGAAGACGAAGTGCTCTTCGGCGTCCTCAGGCAGCGGCTCGAAGCGACCGACGACGTGGGCGTACTGCCCCGAACCACCGGTCTGCTTGCGGTGCTTGTAGTTGAACTCGGCCACCTGCGTGGGCGCTTCGCGGTAGCTCACCTTGGGAGCGCCGACTTCGACTTCCACCTTGTACTCGCGGCGAATCCGCTCCAGGTACACGTCCAGGTGCAACTCGCCCATGCCGGCGATCAGGGTCTCGCCGGTCTCCGGATCGGTCATCACGTGGAAGGTGGGGTCTTCCTTGCGGAAGCGGGCCAGAGCCTTGCCCAAGCGGTCGCTGCCTTCGCGGCTCGTCGGGTTGACGGCCATCTTGATCACCGGCTCGGGCACGTAAATGCTCTCGAGCGTGCAGAAGTTGGGCTCGGCCGCGTAGGTGTCGCCGCTAGCGCTGTCCACGCCCATGATGGCTACGATGTCGCCGGCCTGGGCAAAGTCGATTTCTTCGCGTTTGTCGGCGTGCATCCGGACCACGCGGCTGAACCGCTCCTTGCGGCCGGTACGCTGGTTGTAGTACATCTCGCCCTTGCGGACGGTGCCCTGGTAAACGCGGAAGAACGTAAGCTGACCGAACGGATCGTCGACGATCTTGAAGGCCATGCCCACGAACGGCTTGTCCGGGTCGGCATCGAGCGCAATGCGATCTTCGGGATTCTGCGGGTTGCTGCCGCGGATTTCGCGATCCAGCGGGCTGGGCAGATACCGGGTAACAGCGTCCAGCAGCGGCTGCACGCCTTTGTTGCGGCCAGCGGAGCCCATGTACACCGGGGTGGCGTCCTGCATCTGGACGGCCTTGCGGAGCACCTGGTGGATCAGGTCTTCGCTGACTTCTTCCTCGCCCAGCAGCAGCTCCATCATCTCATCGCTGTACATTGACAGCGCTTCGAGCATCTGTTGACGGGCCTGGGTGGCGTCGGCCTGGTACTGCTGCGGAACCGGCTCGTAGCGAACCTTTTCACCGTTGTTGCCATCGAAATAGATGGCCTGCATGGTGATCAGGTCGATCACGCCTTCAAACTTTTCGCCGGTGCCCATCGGCCACTGCATGAGGATGGCCTCGGAACCGAGCTTTTCCTTGATTTCCTTGACCACGCGGAACGGATCGGCACCGGTGCGATCCATCTTGTTGATGAACGCCAAGCGGGGCACATGGTACCGCTTCATCTGGCGGTCGACCGTGAGCGACTGGCTTTGCACGCCGCCGACGGCACACAGCACCAGAATGGCGCCGTCGAGTACGCGGAGGCTGCGTTCCACCTCGACCGTGAAGTCCACGTGGCCCGGGGTGTCGATCAGGTTGATGATGTGGTCGCCCCAGCGGACCGTAGTCGCGGCGCTGGTGATCGTGATACCGCGTTCGCGCTCCAGTTCCATGTGGTCCATGGTGGCCCCGGAGCCGTCGCCGCGTACCTCCTCGATTTTGTGAATTCGGCCAGTGTAGTACAGGATCCGCTCGCTGAGGGTCGTTTTCCCCGAGTCGATGTGGGCGGAAATCCCGATGTTGCGTAGGTTAGCGAGGCTCATAACAGGGTGAATTAAAGGTTAGAACGGGTGGCGACCAGCAGGCACCACGGAAACCAGTAACAACATCAATTGACACGTCGATCGCAGGAAACCGGCCGAAGGCCGCATGGGGGTATTCTTCGGCACGCGCGGCGGCTGGGGTTGCGTCTTGTCGACCGCTAGGAGGGTTTCCCCCGAGCCCGCTGAAGCTGCGATAGCAAGCAACAACAAGGCCGGCCAGGCTCGGTTGGAATCGCCCCGGGTGGGAATGCCGCGATCCAGCTCCTTGCCAGGAACACGGGAAACGGGGCGTGCAGGGTAGGTTCAGATTACTCGAATTCTGTCGGGCGCGAAGATCAGATTTGCCAGAATCCCAGTAATTACACCAACTTTGCCCGCTCTTCATCCCTGCGCAGTCGGTAGCTTCATGGAAAACTCCTTGCCGCTTTGACCAGTGTGGCCTGGGAAGTAATGCCTCTCCCCTGCGCTATTTGGCTGCCGCGTTTCGGCAAGAATCCATGAAGTGCAGCAAATCCTTACCAAAGACGACGCTAAGTCAAGAGGCTGCCCTCCAAGCGAGCAAATTTTTCGCCAGTCACCGCGAAGTCGGCACTTTCGCAGCTTACGCGAGACATTTCCGCGGGGGTTACTCCATTTTCTCCGCCGGCTGCCGCAAACTGGCTACGCCCGCTTGCTGCCAATTTTTCGATCGAACATTTCGCCGCGTGGCAAACCGCCGTGAGATGTCTCGACCGCCCAATTCAGCGAGCCGCTTATGTGCTGAACGAGCTTTGGTGGCCGCCCCCTCGGCGGCAGGTGCTTCTGATTGCTGACCGCCTCTGCTAGAGTGTGCCGAGGTAAGGCTTCCAGCGTGCAGGTGGTTGGGCCGGCTAGGCTTGCGACAAAGGACTTCCAGCAAGCCGGAGCATGGCTCCAAATACGCTGGCGAAACTGCAGCCCCCCGCCTGCACGACCGCCGATGGTGAGGAGACAGCATGGCTTCGGCAGAACTTAAGGCACGGCTTGAAGTTGCGATCGCAGCCGCCCGTCAGGCCGGCGAGATCACGCTGCGTTATTTCCAGCGTGGCAACTTCCAGGTTGAAATCAAGCAGGACGCCAGCCCGGTAACCGTGGCCGATCGGGAGTCGGAGCAATACCTGCGGCAACAAATCGCCGCCGCGTTCCCAGGCGACGGCATCCTCGGCGAAGAGTTCGGCGAGCAGCAAGGCACCTCCGGCTACCGCTGGATTCTCGATCCGATCGACGGCACCAAGTCGTTCGTGTACGGGGTGCCGCTGTACGGCACGCTGATCGGAATCGAGTACGAGAACCGCTGCCGCGTGGGCGTGATCAACATGCCGGCCCTAAATCAGCGGGTGTACGCGGCCGAGGGCGAAGGCGCCTGGTACCAGGAAGGGGATGCCGCGCCGACGCCAGCCCGGGTCAACCAGACCGCCACGCTGGCCGAATCGCTGTTCCTCACGTCCGAAGTCGAAGGATTCAACAAGGTCGGCCGGTTCGAGACCTTTGCCAGTTTGCAGACGGCCACCAAGTACGCCCGAACCTGGGGCGACTGCTACGGCTATCTGCTGGTAGCCACCGGTCGGGCTGAGCTCATGGTCGATCCGCGGATGAGCGTGTGGGACGCCGCCAGCATGCAGCCGATCCTGGAAGAGGCTGGCGGCACCTTCACCGACTGGGAAGGGCAGCCCACGGTCCACTCGGGCAACGGCATTGCCACCAACGGCAAGGTGCTCGAAGAAGTGTTGAAGTACACCCGCAAGCAGTAGCACGGGGCGTCGCAGGAGGGGCGGCATTGCCGCCTCACCCGCCCGGTAAAATTGCCAATAACCGATCGACAAACTCCGCCTGGGCCGGGTTGAGCTTGGCCTTGGCGGTCTCGGGATCGAACCAGTCGCAGCGGTCGATCTCCGGCACGTCGATGAACTTACCGGAGCGAGGCGGCCACTCCATGCGGAACGTGTTGCATCGCACGGCAGCCGGGTCGGCCTCTCCGGCAAATGCCCAGGCTTGTACTGTCTTGCCGCCTTTCTGTTTAACGGAGCCCAGCGGCACAAACGGCCCGGCAGGTTCGATGCCCGTTTCCTCGGCGAACTCGCGGCAGGCGGCAGCCAACGGTTCTTCATCGGGCTGAACCTCGCCCTTGGGGATCGACCACACGCCCAGGTCACGGTTCTTCCAGAAGGGCCCGCCGGATGGCCCAGAAAAACCTCCAGCACGTCGCCGCGCTGGCGATACATCAACAGGCCGGCACTAAGGGATGCCATAAGCCAGGCAACCTCATCTTGGGGACGGCTTGGAGGAACGCGTCGAGCAGCGCGGACGCCGCTCCCGCCGGCGTCATTCGATCGTCTGCGGTAACCGCGGCGACCGTGCCATTTGGGGGTTCTACGGCTCCCCCTGGCGAGAGAACAACGGCCCCGCTGCCGATCGCTGTTTTTAACGCACAAGTGGCTGCGCCACTGGTCTTTTCCTACCTGGCAAGGGTACATTCAAGCAAGTCGGGCGAACGCTGCACCGGCCGCACGGGCGGTGGGCGTCGTCCGGCAAGCTGCGGCCTCTGGCTAGCTCGGCGCTATCTGATCGCCCCACGGCCGCCGCTTTCTCCTGGCATGGTTCCGCTTGGTTTTCCCTTTCCTGTGACGCCGTGACATTCCGCCGGCTGGCTCGCTACTTCCGCCTGTACGAGAAGAAACGCGGTGATCGCCGTTCGGGCTCGGCTGCGCTGGGCACGGCGTGGATGACCGTGTTCTTTGCCGGGCTGTTCTTTGTGGGCTGGTGCTTCCTGGCGGTGACGTTCACGATGCTCGCCCTGCCGGAGTGGCAAGCCAACCGCCGCTTCCGCGAAACGGTCTGCAAGGTGGAAGCGGTGGAGATCGAGCACGGCGAGCGCAGCGGTCGCACCACCTACCGCCCGATCTACCAACTGCGTTACGAAGTCGATGGCCAGGAGTACCTAGCCTGGCAGACGTTCGACGTCACCGGCGGGTTCTTCCTCGATCGCGCTCAGTGCCAGCCGCTGATCGACGCCTTCACCGTAGGGCAGACCTACCCGTGCTGGTACAACCCCGACGATCCCGAAGTGGCCGTACTGAGCCTGGGCCTTTCCAACCAGGTGTGGCTGCTGCTGCTCCTGCCCAGCGGTTTGATCATCGTGGGCGGGGTCGGCCTGGCCTGGCGGCTGGTGAACTGGCAAACGTCGGCCGAACGCCGGGCGTCGCTGGCTCACCTGGCAACCACCTTGTCGGCCGGCGAGCGCAGCGTGATCGGCGGCGAATACCCTTACGTTCCGCCGGAGGCGAATCTCACCGACAGCCCTGGCACGTCGCTGACCTACCGGCTGCCGCGTACCGGCTCCGCCGTGGCGGCGGCCTGGGCGCTGGTGGCGGCCTGCCTGATCTGGAACGCGCTGGTATGTGTGTTCATTACCTTGGTGGCGCGGGGCTTTTTGTCCGGTGATTACGATTGGACGCTGCTGGCCGTCACCGCGGCATACACCGCGGTCGGTGTCTGGTTGGCCGTGGTGTGCATCCGCCAGGTGGTGCAAGCCACTTACCTGGGCCGCTGCATTGTCGAGATTTCGACCCATCCCCTGCATCCTGGCATGACCTGCCAGCTTTACGTGGCCCAGTTTGGCCGCTCCAAGTTGCGGTACCTGAAGGTGCTGCTGGTAAGCGAGGAGAAGGCCACGTATCAGCAGGGCACCAATACCCGCGTGGAATTCTGCCGTGTGTACTCCCACGAGGTGCTGTCGCAGCGGCACCTGGAGATCGGCCGCGGCGCACCGTTTGAAGCCCTGGTCGAGCTGACGGTGCCGCCCACGGCCATGCACTCGTTCCGTTCGCCGCACAACGAGGTGTTATGGAAGATCGTCGTCGTGGGCCGGGCTCGCGGCTGGCCCCGTTTCGAACGGACGTTCCCCCTGGTCATTTACCCGGCCGTGGAGTACGCAACATGACTCCCTGCCCCATCGCGATCATGCTCGATGGCCGCCGGCGGGTTTACGCGCCCGGGGAAATGCTCTCGGGCGAATATCGCTGGGACGCGGACCCAGGCAGCCAGGTGAAGGCCGTCGAAGTCTCGGTGCTGTGGTACACCGAAGGCAAGGGGGACGAAGATTTCGGCGTGCACTTCTTCGACCGGTTGAGCGTTGAAGAGGGCGACGAAGTGGGTCCCCGACAATGTGCCCGGTTCAGCACCCAATTGCCCAAGAGCCCACTCAGCTATGAAGGCGTGATCGTCAAGATCCGCTGGTGCGTGCGGGTGCGGCTGTTCCTGAAGCGAGGCAAGGTGTTCACGCGGGAACGCACCTTCCAACTCGGAAACGTGCCGCCGGCCCGGCCTCTGGTCGCGCCCACGCGTCGCAGCGTGCGGCTGAAAGTACGGCCGGAAGTCGACGAGTTTGGGTAATCGCGTCCCCATCCGTCGACCCAACAAAAAAACCGCGGCGAGCCTCGATGTGCTCGCCGCGGTTTTGTTTTGCCAACGCTTGCTGCCGTATTAAGCGGCCTCGATACCCCCCTTACGCATGCAGCAGTTTTTGTACTTCTTGCCGCTGTTGCAGGGGCACGGATCATTCCGGCCGACCTTGCTGCCGCGGTTGCGGATCGGCTCCGTCTTCACGTCGCCTTGGCCGCTGTTCTCGATGGCCGCTTGCTGACGCTCGGCCAACTGCGACACCGGGGCGGCTTCGTCGTGCCGGGCTTCGGCTTGCACCCACGTGGAGCTGACGAAGTTCTCGTCCAACTGCTCCATGCGGAAGATCAGGTCGGTCACGCGTTCGCCGATCGACTTCCACATGTCCTCGAAGATCCGCATGCCCACCCGCTTGTACTCGACCTTCGGGTCGACCTGGGCGTAGCCCACCAGGCCCACGCTGGACCGCAGGTGGTCCATCGCCAGCAGGTGATCCTTCCAGGCTTCGTCGAGGATCTGCAGCAGCAGTTGCCGCTCCAGGCGACGCATCTCCGCCCGGTAACGCTGCTCAACGGCGCCGGCTACGCGGTCCTCCAGCTCTTCGCGTTCGAGCCGGCCCAGCTCGTCGGCCGAGATGTCGTAGTCGAGCTTCTGCTTGAGCCAGGCGCTGAGCGACTCCAACTTGCCATTGCCGCCGACGGCCTCGAGGGCACTGGCACGGCGAGCCACACCGGCGCCGAACAACTGCCGCACCTGATCGACCGCTTCCTTGGCGATCTCGCTGGCGCGTTCCTGGCTGCGGCGGCTGATGTCGATCAGCAGCGAGATGACTTCGTCGCGTTCCTTGTTCTTGACGGCTTCGACATCGATCTGGGTGCCAAACCGCTCCTCAGCCCACTTGAGCAGGGCATCGCGATCGTAGCGCCGGTTGCCGTTAGCGTCGGGCTGCGAGAAGTGGTACAGCCCCGCGATGACCGGGTACTCGGCCTCGCGGTGAGCGTACATTTCGCGAGCCTTGTCGCGGACCAGCTGCTTGACCGCGGCGACGTCCAGATCGCGGATCTCGTCCGGCGTCATTTCGATGCCGAACTTCACCTGCACCCAGCCGCAAGCGCTCTTGATGCCAAACTCGGGATCGAGAAACCGCTCGCCCTCGCTGAGGTCGATCTTCTGGATCGCCTCGTGAGCCTGCGAAATGAGGAACTCGGCCAAGTCATCGCGACCGACCTTCTTCAGATCGCGGTCGCGGAGATTCAGCTGCCACCGCAGGTTGCAGCTGCGGGCCAAGGCCTCCCAGTTCCACTCGCCGGCGTCCTCTTCGCCCGGCAGGTTCTCCTCGATCATCTCGTGGATCAAGGCTTCCGCCGCCCGTTCCGCGTCGTCCTTGGCGTACTCCTGCGCCTCGGCAAACGACAGATCGCGGAAGTCGTGCGGGTTTAGTTCGGCACCGAGCCGCGGACCGGCCCAGGCACAGAACGTGGCCGGACCGTAGTTGCGATCGAGGAACTGCGTGATGTAGTGCTCGATCTGCTTGTCGATCATGTCGAGGATGATCTGCTTGCCGCTGGCGCCTTGCAGGATGCGCTGGCGGAAGCCATAGACGCGCTTGCGCTGCTCGTCCATCACCTCGTCGTACTCGAGCAGGTGCTTGCGCCGTTCGAAGTTGCGTTCCTCGACCTTCTTCTGAGCACCCTCGATCCGGCGGCTGACCATCTTGCTCTCGATGGCCTCGTCTTCCTTCATGCCCATCCGGCTAAGGAAGCTGCGGACCCAGTCGCCGGCAAAGATCCGCATCAGGTCGTCTTCCAGCGACAGGTAGAACCGGCTGCTGCCCGGGTCGCCCTGGCGGCCGCAACGGCCGCGAAGCTGGTTGTCGATGCGGCGGGACTCGTGCCGCTCGGTACCGATCACGTGCAAACCGCCGAGGGCGGCAACCTTCTTGCCTTCCTCGACCATGTTCTCACGTTCTTCGATCTCCTTGACCAGCGCGTCCCACTCCTCGCGAGGCACATCCAGACGCGTGGCGTACTTGTCCTGGAGCAGGGCCCAGGCCATCGTTTCGGGGTTACCGCCCAGGATGATGTCGGTACCGCGGCCAGCCATGTTGGTGGCGATGGTTACGGCGCCCAGCCGACCGGCCTGGGCAACGATCTCGGCCTCGCGCTTGTGGTGCTTGGCGTTGAGCACCTGGTGCGGGATGCCGCGGCGGGTCAGCAGTTCGGACAGCCGCTCGCTCTTCTCGATCGACACCGTACCCACCAGGACCGGCCGGCCCTTGTACTGGATGTGGGTGATGTCGCTCCGGGGCACCGTCCGCTTTTCTTTGGTGTGGGCCGGCGTGATCTCGATTGCGTCGTCGGTCTCCTTGGTGACCGTGCCGACGATCTCCTGGTTGTTGCGGAGCGAAACCACGTCCCACTTGATCATCCGCTCGATCTCGTCGGCGATCGCGTGGTACTTGGCCGACTCGGTGAGGTAGATGACGTCGGGGTGGTTGATCCGCTGGAGCGGCCGGTTGGTGGGAATCGCGATCACGTCCAGCTTGTAGATCTTCCAGAACTCGGTCGCCTCGGTCATGGCGGTACCGGTCATACCGGAGATCTTGCGGTACAGCTTGAAGAAGTTCTGGAGCGTGATCGTGGCGAGGGTCTGGGTTTCCTCCTTGATCCGCACGCCTTCCTTGGCCTCGACGGCCTGGTGCAAGCCGTCGCTCCACTGGCGGCCGGGCATCTTACGGCCGGTGAACTCGTCGACGATGATCACCTCGCCGTTTTCCACCAGGTAATTGACATCGCGTTTGTACAGGTAGTGGGCCTTCAGCGCGTTGTCGATCAGGTGCGGCCATTCCATGTTGCCGGCGGTGAAGAAGCTATCCACGCCGGCCAATTTTTCGGCCACCCGCACGCCTTCGTCGGTCAGGTGGCAGGTATGCTCCTTCTCCTTGACCTCGAAGTGCTCGCCCTTCTTGAGCTGCCGGGCGATGCGGTCGGCCTCGACGTACTTATGCGGATTCTGATCGGCCGGGCCCGAAATGATGAGCGGGGTCCGCGCTTCGTCGATGAGGATATTGTCGACCTCGTCGATGATCGCGTAGTTGAGCGGCCCCTGCACCTGCTGGTAGCGCACCGGGTAGCGGTTATCGCCCCGGGCGGCCATCTTCATGTTGTCGCGCAGGTAGTCGAAGCCGAACTCGTTGTTCGTACCGTAGGTGATGTCGGCCATGTAGGCCTTTTGCCGCTCCTCGGGCGGCATGTCGGCCCAAATGGCGCCAACGGTCAGGCCCAGGCCCAGGTACAGCGGGCCCATCCACTCCATGTCGCGGCGGGCCAGGTAGTCGTTGACGGTAACGACGTGGACGCCCTTGCCCTCCAGCGCGTTGAGGTAGGCCGGCAGCGTGGCGACCAGCGTCTTACCTTCACCGGTGACCATTTCGGCAATAGCGCCCGAGTGCAGCACCATGCCGCCGAGCATCTGCACGTCGTAGTGCCGCATGCCCAGGAAACGCCGCCCAGCTTCGCGGCACACGGCGAAGGCTTCGATCAGCAAATCGTCGAGCGTTTCGCCAGCCCGCAACCGGCTGCGGAAGATGGCGGTCTGCTCGCGCAGTTGCTCATCGGTGAGCTTCTGGTACTTGGGCTCCAGCTCGTTGATGGCGTCCACCTTCGCCTGCAGCCGTTTGAGGTAGCGGGCGTTGGAGGAGCCAAACAGCGAAGTGATACCGCGCTCGACAGCGTGCCCAATCCCTCCAAACACGGAGCCCAGAGCGCCGCCTAGCTTTTCCAGAACTTCCATGGCGATAGCCGTCAAAATGAGGAAAGACCGGTGTCCGCGAGGAACCGGCCGATGGTTTCAAGCGCTTGACTGTGCATTGTTTACGCCAACTGCCCCGCCTGCCATGGCGTGCGGTTGGCCCCGCCAAGTCGCGCCCGTTTATCGCGCAACACATTAAACCGATTAAGTTTAGTGCTGTTGGCCAGATCGGTCAACGCACGTTTTTCCGCGGCGCGGGACCGTCCCACCTCTGGCACGCCCCCCGGCGGAATCCATAATCTGGCCTCAGGTGCTAGCAGCGGCGAAATTGCCACGGACTGCGCAAGCCGTACTCGCGGCAATCTGGGGTGGCCGGCGCTTGGGAAGCCTTCGGTTCCCCCCGAAAACGGCCCTGCCGCGGCAATCGCAACCTATTGCAGCGATCTATGTTTGTTTCGCGGTTTCGGGCCGTGTTTGGGGGCCGGGCCCCCTTGACCGGCACTGCGGCGACCGGGCATGGTATACCCCTGTCGTCCGCGGAGAAAGACCGCCGCTGGAATTAGCTGCCTCTGACGCCTCAAAAACGGACTGTTTGTCGATGTCCAGTCATTCCCAGCCGCTCGGATCGCAAAAGCCGGTGATCGGCGCCATTCTTCTGCTGGTTGCACTGTACGTGCTGGCGCTGGTCATGCAGTGGCCACCGGTGGCCGGACATGACTCGCATCACGCCGATCAAGAAACGACTGCCTCGCAAGAAGTTACGGGCGAGGCCGAGCATGCTGCGGCGGACAACACGGCGGCCGACGACCATGCCCAAAGCAGCGACAGCGCCCATGCGCAGGCGCCTCCTCCCTTTTATACGGTGGTGCCGTTCGCTTTGTTGCTAGGCGCCATCGCCTTGTTGCCGCTGATCCCCGCCACGAGCCACTGGTGGGAGGCCAATCGCAACCGGTTCATTGTCGCCGCCACGCTGGGCGTGATCACACTGCTCTGGTACCTCTCGGCACGCGGAGCCGGCGCGGCCCTGCATACGCTGGAACACGCGATGCTCGCCGAGTACATCCCGTTCATCGTGCTGCTGTTCAGCCTGTACACCATCAGCGGCGGCATCCGCATCGAATGCGACCTCAAAGCCCGGCCGATCGTGAACACAGCCTTCATCGCCGTGGGCGGTGCCCTGGCCAGCTTCATCGGCACCACCGGCGCGGCCATGCTGCTGATCCGCCCGCTGCTGGAAACCAACCGGGAGCGCCGCCGCGTGGCCCACACGGTGGTGTTCTTCATCTTTGTGGTTTGCAACTGCGGCGGCCTGCTGCTGCCCATCGGCGATCCGCCGCTGTTCCTGGGCTACTTGCGCGGGGTGGAGTTTTTCTGGACCTTCAACCTGTGGAAGGAATGGATATTCGTTAATGGGTTGTTGCTGGCGATCTACTTCTGCTGGGATTACTTCTACGCCTACCGCCGCGAAACGCTGGAAGACGTGGCCCGCGACGAAACCAACGTGCGGCCGCTGCGGATCTCCGGCCTGGGCCTCAACGGCGTATTGCTGGTAGGCGTGATCCTGTCGGTGGCCTTCCTCGACCCGAGCAAGGCCGTGCCCGGCACCACCTGGCACGCTCCGCCGTTCTTGCGAGAGATTGTGCAGCTCTCGCTCGTGGCTGTGTCGCTGATCTTCGGGCCTTTGGCCATTCGGCAGCGGAACCACTTCAATTACGCCGCGATCGTGGAAGTGGCGGCGCTGTTCTTTGGCATCTTCATCTGCATGCAGCCGGCGCTGGAGATCCTCAATGCCCAGGGCAGCCAGTTGGGCATCGACACGCCGCAGAAGTTCTTCTGGGGTACCGGCAGCCTGTCCAGCGTGCTTGACAACGCCCCCACGTACGTGGTGTTCTTTGAGACGGCCAACGCCATGACCAAAGAAGCAGGGCCCGGCGTCTTGCGGCTCACCGACGGCAACTTCATCCGCGAGGACCTGTTGATCGCCATCAGCTTGGGCGCGGTGCTCATGGGCGCCATGACCTACATCGGCAACGGCCCCAACTTCATGGTCAAAGCCATCGCCGAAAGCTCCGGCATCCGCATGCCTAGCTTCTTTGGCTACATCTTGTACAGCGCGTGCATCCTGCTGCCTGTGTTCGTGGTGATGACGCTGCTGTTCCTGTAATGGCAGCGCGGCGGCAGCACCCGGTGCATCGCGGCAGCCGGCTATGTTCCCGCGCCGCCCAGAAATCGCCGCAGCACGTTCGCCGTGATCTGCGAAACCACGCGGTCCACCAGCAGCGAACTCACATAGCAGATCGAGCCGGCGGCGAAGACGGCTCCGCCGCTGGCCGTTTCGTGAAGGGTCATCTCAGCTCCACCGCCGTCGGGGTTTAAACCTCGGGCAAGCACCAACGTGCCCGGCGGACTGTCGGACGATACCTTATCGGTTTCGTGCCCAGACGCTCCGCCCGGAACGCGACGATGCAGACTTTCCTGCCCGAAGATGGCGCCACGTTCCACCCCGGTGCCCGCAAATACCCAGTGGTCAGGCTCGACCACTTCATAGGGCGCGGCGGTCATGATGCCCCGGGCGTCGTACACTACGCCCAGCAGGCGGGCCTCGGACTCTTGGCGGCCGGCGAACCGGCTGGCGACGCCGCGCTCCTGGTAATGCGTCGTATCACCGTTGCGCACGATCATTGTCTGCTCGTCGACGAACTCCACCTCGCAGTTCAGGCCATTGCCGCCCAGGTACATCAACCGGCCACCGCGTTCAAACACCCAGCGTTTCAGCCGGTAGTACATCTCGGCGGACCAGTACTCCGGGTGCGGCCCCAGGATCAGCACCGAGTAGTCGTCCAGGTTCAGCGGGCCGAAGTGCAACTGCGTTTCGGCATAGACGTCGTAATCAAAGCCCTCGCGCTCCAACCACGCCAACAGCCGCCATTCCGCCGGCGCGACATGGCAGGCCGCCCGACCTTCAATCGGATCGGTCGCCTGGGTTTCCAGGTCGATATGGTTCAGCGGCTCGGGCCGGTCGAACGAGAGCGGCGCGTAATCCTCGGTGTCGTAGTTGATGTGCCGCGGGTCGGTATACCGCTTCAATTCCAGCCGCGCGTTGAGCGTGGGCGTCGGCGGGAAGCGATCGGGATGGATGTAGTTGCTCCGGCCACCAAAATTGTTGTAGGCATTCCAGTTGACGTTGCTCAGCAGCACGGCGATCCGGCTTTGCGGCCGCCGCGGAGCCACGATCCACGGAAAGCCAAACTGCCGCGTGGCCGTGCGAGCGTGAAAGTAGTACAAGCCTGACCGCTGCGGCGCGGTCGCGTACTGCTTGTGGTTAGGGCTCGTATACCCGAACTTGTTCCACTGCACGCCGGTTTGCGTGTAATCGCCGTCGGGCGTAATCTGCATGGTGGCCAGCGGGCCGTGCTCGTCGAACCAGCCGATGCGCTGCACCAGTTCTTTCTTCAGCCCATACCGCCAGAGCGTCAGCTCGTACTCCTCGACCGAATGCACGCGGAACTCGGATCGGTCGCCTGCCTGCACCCATTTGGGCCAGGCATAACCCAGTAGGCCATCGCTCAACAGGCGAAAGTGATGCGGCGGCATGCCGGGGCTGACCTGCACCTTCGACCATTTGCGGCCGTAGCCCTCCTTGAACAGGGCGACGTTGTATTCGCCCGGCGGCAGATCCACGTAAACCGCGCCGGTGGCGCGGCTGCGGGCTTCATACGAGATGTTGCCGGAGATGAACTCCAGCGCCACGTCGGCTAAGGCCACATACCGTTCGTCGCTGACGTACCCGACCAGCATGCCGCAATCCCTCCCCTTGTGCGCTGTACCGCAATGCAGCCTCAGGCCGGTAGCTTAAAACGGCCAGCGCGCGGAGGGAAACAGATGCACTTAGAAAAGTCCCGGCACGCGAAAGCGCGGGCGAAACCATAGAGGCCGCTGCGCGGGCCACGAAACCGGAGCACGCGTGATTGCGCCGTCGCCTTCAACGCGGCTCGCGGAGCCGTGGCACCCAAGTTTGCCGTGCCACAGCCTCCAGCGTGGCTGTGAAAACGGGCGGACGTTAGGCCCGGCTCCACTCGGTGCCGGTGGGCCGGTCTTCCAGCACGATGCCGAGCTGAGCCAGTTCGTTGCGGATCTTGTCGGCCATGGCAAAGTTCTTGGCCTTACGAGCTTCGGCCCGCACGTCGATCAGCAACTGGATCAGGCGGCCGACCAGTTCGCTGTCGGCACCGGCCGACGGCTCCTTGGGCTCTTCGCGGAACAGCCCCAGCACGCCGCCCAGTTCCTTGAGCAGCAGCGCGCCCTGCTTCAGCTGCTCAACCTTGGCCGGGTCGGGCTGGCCCGACTCCAGCTTCTCCTGCTCAACGAACCGGTTGAGCGCGTTGACGATCTCATACAGCGTGGCGATGCCGCCGGCCGTGTTGAAATCGTCGTCCATCTTTTCCTGGAACTTCTCTCGCTCCTTTTGAAGCTCTTGCAGCAGCGGGCTGTCGCCGGCCTTGAAGGCGCTCTGCGACTGCACCGTAGGCGCCTGCAGGCTGTAGAACGACTCGCCGGTGATCCGCTGATACCGCTTGAAGAAGCGGTAGAAGGTTTCCAGGCGGTCGGCCTGCTTCTGGATCTCGCCTTCGCTGAACAAGATCGGGCTGCGGTAATGCGTGGAGAGCAGCAGCATCCGGATCGCTTCCGGCGAGTGCCGCTGGAGCAGCTCACGGAAGGGGCCGGCACCGGTCGACTTGCTGATCTTGGCCGCGGCCTGCGCCTCCTGGTCGCCGGGCGTTAAAGCCCGCGTGTTGCGGCCACCGACCTTGCCGACTTCGTCGGCCGCCTGCATCAGCCCGTTGTGGAGCCAGTAGCGGGCCTGCGGCTTGCCGTGGCAGCATTCGCTTTGGGCGATTTCGTTCTCGTGGTGCGGGAATACCAGGTCGAGACCGCCGCCGTGGATATCGAAGGTTTCGCCCAGCAGTTCGCGGCTCATGGCCGAGCACTCGATATGCCAGCCGGGCCGCCCCTTGCCCCAGGGGCTGTCCCACGAGGGTTCGCCGGGCTTGGCGCTCTTCCACAGGGCGAAGTCCATCGGCGACCGCTTCCGGTCGGCGGTTTCGCCGCCGGCGCCCTGCATGTGTTCCAAGCTGCGGTTGGAGAGCTTGCCGTACTCCGGATCGCGGGCCACGTCGAAGTACACGTCGCCATCCGACACGTAGGCATAGCCGCGATCGATCAACTGCTGGGTGAGCTGGATGATGCTGCCAATATGGTCGGTGGCGCGGGGGAAATGGTCGATGGTGTCGACGCCCATCGCCTTGAGGTTCTGCATGTAGTCGGCGGTCATCTCCTCGGCCAGGGCCTTCATCGAAATGCCGCGGCTGTTGCTCTCGTTGATGAGTTTGTCGTCGACGTCGGTGATGTTCACTACCAGCGTTACCTCGTATCCGCGATACGTCAGGTAACGCTTGATGACGTCGAAGATGACCGGCCCGACCATGTGGCCGATATGGCTGGGTTTGTAGACCGTGGGGCCGCACAGGTAGATGCCCACCTTGCCCGGCTGCACCGTCTGGAACACCTCCTTGCGATTGGTCAGCGTGTTGTAGACGCGGATCACGGAGGTCTCCGAGTCGGCAAGCTCCTGGAGGTTGGCTTTGGACGCTAGCATGATTCGATCAGCACCACGGTTTGAGCCATCATTGCTTCTTGCCGTCCGACGGGACCGACGTGCTCGCCGGTCTTGGCCTTGAGGCCCACCTGGGCCGGCTCGATCTGGAGCAGTTGGGCCAGCCGCCGTCGAATGGCGTCCTTATACGGTAATATCTTCGGACGTTGCGCGAAGATGATGCAGTCGATGTTAACCACGCGCCAGCCGGCATCATGCACTTGCTGCAATGCCAGCGATAGCATCTCCGCCGAGTCGCGGCCGCGGTTTGCCGGGTCGGTATCTGGGAACATCTCGCCGATGTCGCCCAGCCCTGCCGCGCCCAGCAAAGCATCGGTGACAGCGTGCAACAACACGTCGGCATCGCTATGGCCGATCAGGCTTTGATCGTGCGGAATGGCCACTCCGCCCAGCAGCAGTTGGTTGCCGGGACCCAATCGATGCGTGTCGTGTCCGATGCCTACGCGTAGCACGGCTGCTGACGCTTCCTCTGCGAATGCCCCAGGCCCGACGCCGATGATTGCGGGCCTTAGGTAGTCCTGGTAGGCCGCCGAACCCGGCGGCAAAGTTTGTGTTATATCGGCCGGGGGCAGGAACCTCAACGCGGGCCGTCGCCGGTTGGCCTAAGTCGCGCGCCAGGCCGCCGGCGAGTCTCCCTGGAGCCGGCTCTATCAGACGCTTGGCAGCACCAATTGCGGCACGCCGCCGCGGCTCCCAGGCGCAATTCTCCTAGCTGGCCGATGCCACCACCCCCTCCTCAGGTGGCAAGGCAAGGCCTGCCGCGAACAATTCCGGAAACTCCTCATCGCTATAACCCACGCCGTGGCAACCAGTTGCGCAATTGACGCAGCTTTGACAATGCGCAGACGTTGGCCAGACACCTGGCAGTACGATCTCGCCTATGATGCCTTCGCACGTGGCGGGGGAGTGGGTTGGGTTACTGCCAACCGCACTCGCCACGGGGCGGGAACCTGGATGAAGCCAGTTCCCGCCAAGCTCCCGAAGGCTTGCCCAACTCGACACGCGGCGATCCCCAGCGATCAAGGCCGCAGCCGGGAACGGGAGTTGTACCAGTTAGAAATCGTGGCCGCGGCTAGCCTGTTTGGCCCAGCAAAGGATGGAGTCCCTCCGTTGACAGTTCAATCGCAATCTCATCCGTCGGGTCAATCCGGCGATCACCGCCGCCCACTCGATGTCCAGCGTTCCCGTTCCAACGGCAGCGTTTCTCATAAGCCCAAGGCGGTTCGCGCCCGGCGTAGCCCTGTGCAGGCTGACAACGGCCCGACCATCAAGCCCAAGTTCACCTCGCCCGACACGTTCTTGAACACGCTGCGGAGCCGGGTGGACGACTACTTCACGACCACGGGCCTGCCCCGCCGCGACTGTCCCGCCATGTACCGCAAGACCGCGGTGATGATGCTGTGGTACGTGGCCGCCTACGTGGCACTGGTGTTTTTCACTTCGTCGCTGTGGGTTGCCATTCCGCTGGCGGTCATCTTGGGCGTGGCGATGGCCGGCATCGGCTTCAACATCCAGCACGACGGCGGCCACAACGGCTACTCCGAGCGGCCGTGGATGAACCGCCTGGCGGCCATGACCATGGATATGCTGGGGGCCAGTTCTTACATCTGGCACCAGCAGCACAACGTCGTCCATCACTCGTACGCCAACATCCACGAGCACGACGCCGATATCGACCTGGGCATCTTTGGACGATTGTGTCCGGGCCAGAAACGTTACTGGTTCCACCGCTGGCAGCACATCTACTTGTGGCCGCTGTACAGCCTGGTGGCGATCAAGTGGCAGTTCTACGACGATTTCCGCGACTGCATTAAGGGCCGGATCTGTGGGCACCGCTTCCAGCGGCCTCGCGGCAAGGACCTGGCGATCTTCGTGGGCGGCAAGCTGTTCTTCGCCACCACGGCGTTTGTCATCCCGATGATGTTCCACGCCCCGCTGGTGGTCCTCGGGTTCTACCTGCTGGCGAGCCTGGTGCAGGGCCTGATCATGGCCGTGGTGATCCAGTTGGCCCACGCGGTGGAAGAAGCCGAGTTCCCGATGCCCGCTGAAGACGGCCGCATGGCCAGCTCCTGGGCGGTGCACCAGGTGCTCACCACAGTCGACTTCGCCCGCGATAGCCGCATCGTCTCGTGGTACACCGGCGGCCTGAACTTCCAGAAGGAACACCACCTGTTCTCGCGAATCTGCCACGTAAACTATCCGGCCCTGTCCAAGATCGTCGAACAAACGTGCCACGACTTCGGGCTGCCGTACCGCGAGCACCCCACGTTCTGGGCCGGCGTCAAGTCGCACTACCGCTGGTTGCGGACGATGGGCCGGACCGACGTGGAGCCACACGAGCCCCAGCCGATTTCCGCCG
>ERZ777003.2785-NODE-2785-length-18930-cov-4.253457_pt1 | contig 18930 bp, 16 predicted proteins | sample MGYA00374956_ERZ777003 | MGnify/ENA primary metagenome ERZ777003 (study PRJEB29302, sample SAMN06268252) | bioreactor metagenome | isolation source: Joint BioEnergy Institute, California, USA | place: USA:Joint BioEnergy Institute, California, USA | collected... | reverse complement strand
GCACGAACATGAGGCATGCCAGACGCCGACCGCGGCCCTGCGCACAAACGCTTCGAGCGCCTTATCGTCGGCGAGCAGAGTCTCCAGCGGTTCGCCCTCAAGGATGAAGCGCCGGATGAGCATCCTGCGCCAGAAAGCCGGGCCGTCGAGCATCCGCGCCATCAATGAAGTGAGGAAGCGGTTCTTGGGCGTGATCGCCGCCACTTGCCTGACTTTGTCACTGTAGCTGGCCGGGAACGGATCGGTGCTCACTTTCTTCATTATGGGCGACAGGACAATGGCCGCCATCTGATGGAACGCCTGCTTCAGGCGCTCGATGTCGCGATGGTCCGACAGCAGGTTGAAATGCACGCGCGGCTGGACACGCCAGTCGGGGGAAGCAAGCTGCACCTCGCCGCGGTCGGAATAGGTCTTGTTGACCCAGATGTTGACGGTCGAAAGCTGTTCCCCGACGGCATGCCAAGCTGACTTGGTCGAGATCGAGACAGCCATGTCCCCGCGCGGAATCCCCGGCATGCCGGACGACATCCGGATTCCAAGCATCAGGTGCCGGCGCGTCAGTCCGTTGATGCGGGCATGTGGCAGCACGAAGGAGGCGATGGCGATCGCGGGATGGTCCATCAGGCGCTTGCCCACGCCGGGCAGGTTGGCGACGACTTCGATGCCCATGGCCTTCAGGTCCGCAGCCGGTCCGATGCCGGCGCGCAGCAGATGGGCCGGCGAGTAGATGGCACCCGAGCTGACGATAATCTCGCCGCCCCGGTATTCGACCTCCTGACCGTCCCCCTTCACGGCGCGGACGCCGACGCAGCGCCGGCCCTCCATGATGAGCGCGCTGACCTGGGTATTCGTCAAAATGTAGAGATTGGAGCGCTGGCGCACGGTGCTCGTCAGGTAGCCGATCGAGGTCGAGACGCGCCGATCGTACACATTGCTGATCGCGACCGGGTAATAGCCGTCCACGAACTCCGCGTTCTGGTCCTCCACATAGGCATAGCCAGCCTGATCGAGCGCGCGTGCGAAGGCCTTCGCGTGCTCCGGCCAGAGCTCCTTGTGGATCCTCGATATGGCAATCGGACCGCTCTGGCCGTGTAACGGGCCGTCGAAATCGCAGTCGCGTTCCAGCTTGCGGAAATAGGGGAGGACATTCTCCCAGTTCCATCCGGCGACGCCGAGGCTGGCCCATTCGTCGTAGTCCGACGGAGCGCCGCGATTGGCGAACTGGCCATTGATCGAAGATCCTCCGCCCAGCACTCTCGCCTGTTCGTATTTGCGCAGGCGCGGCTTGTCTGGCCGGTCGGGAGAATGGGGCTCGGTCGTGACGCGCAGGTCGTTCCAGAGGAAGCGCTCGTTCAGGTAAGCCATGCCCGCGAAACTGTCGAGGATCTCGGGCGGCACGCGGCCTGGCGGCGTGTCTTCGCCGGCTTCGATGAGCAGCACCTTGTTCCCAGCCCGGGCGGACAAGCGGTTCGCGAGAACGCAGCCGGCCGTGCCTCCGCCGACGATGATGTAGTCGAACGTCATGCGTCTGACCTCAGGCGGCGCTGCTTTCCGGGCGGCGGGACAATTCGCTGATCCAGCCCTCGTAGCGCGGGTGTCCGGCGTGGATCGGCATGGTCACCGTTTCGTCGGTCTCTGCTGCGTGATAGATCGCGCTGACCAGTTCGAGCGAGCGGCGAGCGTCCGCTAGCGTCACCGGAAAAGGCGTCCCGGCGACAAGCGCATCATGGAAGGCGGCAAACTGCGCGGCAAATCCGGTGAGCGGCGAGGGCTGGTAGGGCGGCAGGGCGGCAATGGCGGCCGCAGTCTCGGCGTCAGCGGGCACGACCTTCCACGGTTCCTGGCCTGGTTTCGGAGCGTCGGGGCCGAAGCACTGCCGCTCGATGGTGAGCTTCTCGAAACACAGGCGAATGCGCGTGACCGGTTCCTGGGAACCGAGCGTAGCGGTGAGCGAGGCGAGCGCGCCGCTGTCCATGCGCAACGAGGCGACCGCACAATCCTCGACTTCGATGGGATTGACGCGCGTCGTCTTGAACGCCTTCACATGCGCAACCGGACCGAAAAGTGTCAAGAAGAGATCGTGGATGTGGATCGACTGCGTAACGAGCACGCCGCCCAGCTCGGTTGCAAAGCGGCCGCGCCAGGGCACGCTGTAATAGTCGGGGCCGCGCTTCCAGGCCGTCTCGATCGATGCGATATATGGATTTCCGGCAATGCCGGCGTCGAGCAGCTGCCGGATGCGCTGGAAGCCGTTCTCGAAACGATACTGGAAGATCGGCATCACCCGCGCGGAGCTCCTTTGCTCTGCGGCAATGATCGCATCGGTCAGCTGCAGCGAGCTGGTGAACGGCTTCTCGCAGATGACGTGCTTGCCCGCCGTGAGCGCATCCACGACCATCCGGTAGTGCAATGAAGGCGGCGTGCAGATGCTGACGACGTCGATTGCGGGATCGGCGAGCAGCGTCTCGTAGTTTGCTTCGAAGCGGGCGATGCCGTGCTCGTCGCCAAAGCTCCTGGCTCGTCCCGCATCGAGATCGCAAGTCGCGACGACCTCGAACTTGTCCGGCAACAGGAGGAAGCCTGCTTTCATCTGGGCGCCAGCCACCCACCCGCAGCCGACAATGGCGACGCGCAATCTGTCAGATGCGTCCCGATTCATGCGCCGGTCTCCTGATCTTCCTTCTCGTAGACTCGGGTCAGCAGTTTTCCTTGCGAAGAGAATCTCAGCGGAAAGAAGTCGCTTGCCTGTTCGGCGCCGCCCGCCAGCGTTTCCCAGAGCAGGCTTTCCGAAACCAGTATCTCCTGCAAATGCAGCGTTGACCGGATGAGGCAGAGGCGCGTTTCCAGATCGGAGGCCGACCAGCTCGTGGAGACTGTCGCGCGAATTGCGTCCAGATCGTTCTTCAAGACGATCGGAATGCGTGACTTCTCCGCCATCGTCGAGGTCAAGGAGTTCATGTAGATCTGTCTCAGATCGATTCGGCTGACCACGTCGACAGTGGTGAAGTCGGCAAGGCCGATGCCCAGTCCGTTGCCTCCGGTGGCTTCGGACAGTCCGAGCACCGCGATGCGCGAGGCAAAAGGCTCGGGCGGATTGGGAATGGACCGGAGATCGGCGCGACCCGTGACCGCATAGTCCATGCCGGCGCCGCTGATGTCCTTGCCGATCTGCTCGACCACCAGCCCGTCCATCTTCCCGAAGGGAAGTCGCGCAATGAAGGACTTCGCCATCTTGAGCAGGCGCATGTCCGCCTCGAAGAAATCCTCCGGCGCCACGCCTTCGACGGCGACAAGATCCTTATCGGCGTTTTCCACCACGGCGATGCCGAGCGCGATCGGCGATTTTTCGAGCGCGATCTTCGCCAGCGCCGGCAGGGTGTCGAGAAAAGCGCGCGGTCCTGTGCGATGGACCGCCCTGGCGCCTTCGGCCTTGCCGAGACCGACCGCGACCATCTTGACCAGGCCGCTCTCGATGCTGCGCTCGAAAGTCGTGTGCGACTTGACCCGATTCACGACCACGACGGCGGCGGCCCCTGCAGCATTGCGGTCGAACTTGCAGTGAGCGCCGTCGGGGGTAACGCCGTAGTCGACCACCTCCATGCTGGAGCGGATCGGCGCGCCGAGCGCTTCTTCCGTCAAGCCGAGCTTGGCGAGCACATTGACCTGGCCTTCGGCGGTTCCGCCGCCATGGCTGCCCATCGCAGGCACGATGAACGGCCGATGTCCGAGCGCCTTGAGTTCGGACACGACAGCCTGGCCGATGACCACGATCCTGGAAATTCCCCGGCTGCCCAGGGCGACGGCAACCTCGCTGCCCGCGGCAAGCTCGCGCAAGCGGGGGCTGGAGCGCACCGCCTGGCGTACTGCGCCATCGACGTCTTCGATCGGGTTCCCGCGCGGATGGGTCAGGCGCACGCGGCAGACCTGCGGAATCTCCACCTTCTCCAGAAAGGTGAAGTCCAGGGCGGGGAAACTTGCCGACACCATGGCGATGCCTCAGAGTGACTTGCGGTTGAGCGGGTGCTTGCGCAGGAAGTTGAAGTCGCAACCGTATTCGGCCTGCAGCACCTCCTGGAAATAAAGCCCCTTGTAGCCGCGGTCGATATCTGCGTGTTCGACGGGCGACCAGTTGCTGCGGCGCGCCGCCAGTTCGGCATCCGGCACGTGGAGCGTCAGCAGGCCGGCTTCGACATTGAGTTCGATCTCGTCGCCGTCACGCACCAGGCCGAGCGGCCCGCCCTCCGCCGCTTCGGGGCTGATGTGCAGGACGATGGTTCCGAAAGCAGTTCCGCTCATGCGCGCGTCGGAAATGCGCACCATGTCCTTCACGCCCTGCGCCGCGAGCTTCTTCGGGATCGGCAGATAGCCCGCTTCCGGCATGCCGGGCGCGCCCTTGGGGCCGGCGTTCTGCAACACCAGAACGTCATCCGCCTTGACGTCGAGATCGGGCAGGTCGATCCGTTCGGCCATGTCCGCAAGCGAGGCAAACACGACCGCGCGGCCGCGATGCTTGAGCAGGGAAGGCGTGGCGGCGGCCTGCTTGATGACCGCGCCATTCGGCGCAAGGTTGCCCCTGAGGAGGCGAATGCCGCCGCCGCTGTGGATGGGATTGTCAACCGGCCGCACCGTATCCTGTCGCCAGCTCGGTGCTGCGTCAATTTCCTCGCCAAGCGTCCTGCCGCTGATCGTCATACAGTCGGTGTGAAGCAGATCGCGGATCTCGCGAAGCACGGTGTTGAGGCCGCCTGCCTTGTGGAGATCCTCCATATAGCTCTTGCCGGTCGGCTTGAGGTCGACCAGCACCGGCGTTTCGGCGCCCATGCGGTCGAGATCGGACATGTCGACATCAAAGCCGAGCCGTCCGGCAATGGCTGCCAGATGGATCACGGCGTTCGTCGATCCGCCGACCGCCTGCAGCACGCGCAGCGCGTTCTGCATCGATCTGGGCGTCATGATCCGGGATGGCCGCAGTTCCTCCCTGGCGATGGCGACGGCGCGCTCGCCCGTGGCTTCGGCATGGCGCAAGCGATCTGCGTGCACGGCAGGAATGGCGGCCCCTCCGGGCAGCATCATCCCCATCGCCTCGGCGACGAGCGCCATGGTGCTCGCCGTTCCCATGACCATGCAAGTACCGGGGCCGGGCGCGAGCTTCCCGCTGATGTCCTCGATTTCGGCCTCGTCGATCGCGCCCGCGCGGTGTTGGCCCCATAGGCGGCGGCAATCCGTGCAGGCCCCGAGGCGTTCGCCCCTGTGACTGCCGGCGATCATCGGCCCGGTGACGGTCAGGATCGCCGGCACGTCGGCGCTGGCGGCCCCCATCAGCAGGGCGGGAACGGTCTTGTCGCAGCCGCCGATGAGAACTACGGCGTCCATGGGCTGGGCGCGAATCAGCTCCTCGACATCCATTGACATCAGGTTGCGCAGGAACATGCTGGTCGGATGGGAGAACGCCTCATGCATCGAGATCACGGGGAACTCGATGGGCAGGCCCCCCGACAGCATGACGCCGCGCTTGATCGCCTCGATCAGATCCGGAACATTGCGGTGGCAGGCATTGTAGCCGGAATAGGTGTTGGTGATGCCGATGATCGGCCGCTCCAAGGCGCTTTCGGAATAGCCCATCGCCTTGATAAAGGCCTTGCGCAGAAATAGGGAAAAGCCGGCGTCCCCATAGTTCGCTAACCCCTTTTGCATGCCCTTGCGCGCGTCAGTCATTCCGCCGGCTTTCACAACTTGGTTTTTGCAGTTCATATGATAAGCTGATAAGCATGTCTATACTGATCTGATAAGCAGGTAAGCATGCCGTTAGCTTCCGTGCCCGTCCAAACAATAGCCAGACGCCCCAGCAGCCTCGTCGATCAGGTAACGGCGGGGTTGAAGCAGCAGATCACGAGTGGCCATTACGAGCCGGGCGCGATGCTGCCGGCGGTGAAGGACTTGGCGGAACTCTGGCAGGTGAGCCGGAGCGTGATCCGCGAGGCGCTATCGCGATTGTCCGCGGACGGCCTCGTGATTTCGCATCAGGGCAGAGGTGTTTTCGTGGCGCAGGTGCTGCCGCCACGCAAACTGGAGTTCACCTGCCACGCCGATGCGAGCAACATCGTCCGCATCCTGGAATTGCGCATGGGCATAGAAACGGAGGCGGCCGCGCTGGCGGCGCTTAACCGGACGGATGAGGACATCAAGGCCATCCGCAACGCGCTCGATCGCATGTCCGCCGCCATCTCCAGCGGCGATGTCGAACAGGGCATAGAGGCCGATATCGACTTTCACTGCGGTATCTGCACCGCAACCGGCAACGAGCATTTCGAGGCGCTGTTCGTCTTCCTCAACCAGTATTTCTACGAGAACATCTCGGTATCGCGAAAGAACTCGGCCTCGATGTCGGGTAAGGGTGGCGCCGCTCAGGCCGAGCACAAGGAGATTTTCGACGCCATCCTTGCGCAGGATGTCCGGCGGGCTCGCAGAGCGGTCCGGATGCACATTGTGAACACGGGTCAGCGGCTTGGCATCGAGCTTCAGAACACCGAGCCCGATAAGGAAGCTGATGCCGGCAATTGACGATGTCTGGCTGGACCGCGAGCGCTTGAAACGCACGCTCGTCTCCGAAGCGGTTTTCGCGGAAGGGAAAAGCGCCGACCAGATCGCAACCATCGCCGAGCGCGTGGCAGCCTCCGGCGGACGCATGCTGTTCACGCGGCTTGCATCCGAAAAGTTCGAAGCTCTGCGGCGCGATATCCGGGCGCTGCTAGACTACGATCCGCGCTCGCGCACTGCCGTCATGGGTGGCAACCAAACCGGCGAGCTGGTGCGCGGGCGCGTCTGCATCGTCGTGGCAGGCACGTCCGATCTGCCGGTTGCGCTGGAAGCCGACAGGGCGTTGCATTTTCACGGCTACGCGCCGCTGCTGGTGCTGGATGTGGGTGTTGCCGGCCTCTGGCGGCTGCTCGACCGTATAGAAGAGATTCGCAGCCACGCAGTGGTGATCGCCGTTGCGGGGATGGAAGGGGCGCTGTTCAGCGTGCTCGCGGGACTGGTCCAGTCGCTGGTCATCGCGGTCCCCACATCGGTGGGCTACGGCGTTGGCGAAAAGGGGGCAGCGGCGCTTTCTTCCGCGCTGGCGTCATGCTCGCCCGGCATCGTCACGGTGAATATCGACAATGGTTTCGGAGCCGCCGCCGCCGCAATCAAGGTGCTGGGCACGGCTGCCGCGAGCAATGGCTGAACGAAGAATGCCGGAGATTGCCGGGGACGACGAAAAGCTGCTTCGAGCGGTTCTCGAGAGGATCGTGCCGGCCGACGATGATCCGTCCGCCTGCGGCTTCGGCGCCGACGTCTACGTCCTCAAGATGCTGCGTTCCGAAGCAGCGGAATTTGCCCCCGCCATCTGGAAGGGATTGCGCGCTCTCGACAGGCAGGGTGCCCCCGAAGGCCTGGCGATGCTGCAGCCGGACGATCAGGACAGGCTGCTGGCCGCCGCCGAAGACGAGCCGTGGTTTCAAAAGCTCTGCGCGCTCGCTGCCGAGGGCGTCTATGCGGACCCGTCGAATGGCGGCAATCGCGACGCTGGCTCTTGGAAGATGATCGGCTATCGCCACGGCATTCCCGAAGGACCGTCAGGACCGCCGTTGGCCGAGCCTCGCCGGATCATGCCGGATTATTCCGGCAACGAATTCGACGTGATCGTGGTCGGCGCCGGGGCTGGCGGCGGCGTCGCTGCTTGCGTGCTCGCCGAAGCGGGCAAGAAAGTGCTGCTTATAGAGCGCGGACAATACCGCAACTATCGCGATTCCGGGCGGCGCGATCATCTGCGAAACCATCGCCTCGCCCTCTATGGTCACAATACGGGTCCGGCGCTCGATGGCAATCCGCGCGTGTTCGTGGACCATGACGGAAGCGAGCGCATCGTCCGGCCACACGAAGCCGACTATGGCAACAATGCCGCATGCGTCGGCAGCGGCACGTTTGTGTATGGCGGCCTCGCCTGGCGCTTTCATCCGGACGATTTCCGCATGGCCTCGATCTATGGCGTGCCGGAAGGGTCTTCGTTATGCGATTGGCCGATCGGCTATGACGACCTCGAGCCATGGTACGAACGGGCTGAGTGGGAAATCGGCGTTTCGGGGGATCCGCACGGCTGCGCGCACGAGCCTTATCGGCGGCGCCCCTATCCGATGCCGCCGGTGCGCGCTACGACGGCTACGGAGCGGCTGCGCGAGGGCGCTGCTCGGCTCGGCATCGACACATTTGCGCCGCCGCTGCTGATCAACACCATACCGAGGGGCGGGCGGCGGCAATGCATCCGATGCGGCTCCTGTGTGGGCTTCCCATGCCCCTCAGACGCCAAGAACGGAACGCAGAACACAGTCATTCCCCGAGCCCTTGCCACTGGCAATTGCACGCTCCTGACCGATGCCACGGTGACGCGGATCGTGACGGACGACCGTGGCCGCGTGACCGGCGTCGACTGCGCAGTGGCCGATGCGAACGGGACCATCGAAAAGCGCTACCTGACGGCGCGCGCGGTCGTCCTGTCGGCCGGCGCCATCGAGACGGCCAGGCTGTTGCTTGCATCGGCCAATGCCCGCGAACCTGCGGGCCTCGGGAATGCGGGCGACCTCGTCGGGCGCAATTTGCAGACGCATCTCTACCCCACCGTCTTCGGATTGTTCCGCGAGGATGTCCACGACAGCGAGGGTCCCGGCGTGACGCTTGCCACCACCGCCTACTGTCACGGCAATCCCGGCATTGTCGGCGGCGCCATGCTGGCCGACGATTTCGTCATGCTGCCAATTATCTTCTGGCGACAGGCATTCCCCCCGGACATGCGACGCTGGGGACATGAACCGAAGCGCTTCATGCGCGGCGCCTTCCGGCATGTGCTTCAGGTAAGGGGGCCTGTGCATGAGATCCCCAATCCCCAGGCCCGGGTCACGCTGGCTGCGGTGAGGGACCGTTACGGCATGCCGGTGGCGCGGCTGTCGGGCGCTGTCCATGACGAGACCATGCGCACCATCGCCTTCATATATGAGCGACAGCACGAATGGCTGCGGGCGGCGGGCGCGCAGCGCACTTGGCACACGCCGATAGCCAAGCGGCTCTTCGTGAGTGGGCAGCATCAGGCCGGCACCTGCCGGATGGGCGCGAACCCCGCGACTTCCGTCACCGACCCGTTCGGCCGCGTCTGGGGTCACGACAACCTGTTCGTCTGCGACGCAGCGCTGCATCCCACTAACGGCTCGTTCAACCCGGTATTGACGATCCTGGCCCTTGCGTTCCGCAACGCCGCTCACATTGCGGCGAGTATCTGAGAATGGTCAGCCGCGAATGTAATTGACCAGGTCGGCCCGGTCGCCTCTCAGCCAGGCGGAAAGGTTCCGCGTCACGATTGGCATGACCTGCTCGACATAGGTATCGCTAAGGCCGCCGAGTCTGGGCGAAATGATCACATTGTCCATCGTCCAGAGAGGGCTGTCTTCGGGCAGCGGCTCTGTCTGGAACACATCCAATGCAGCGCCGGCGATCCAGTTGTATCGGAGGGCGTCGATGAGCGCCGCTTCGTCGATCACGCCGCCGCGCGCCATGTTGATGACGAAGGCGGACGGCTTAAGTCGCGCAAGAACGGACGCATCAACCAGCCGCTCCGTCTCCGGCGAAAGCGGCACGAAGATGACGAGGAAATCCGCGGCCGCCACGGCTTCCAGCATATCCTTCCGGGGAAAGATGTGGTCGAAGCCGGAGACAAGCCGAGGCGAACTGCTGATTCCATATACGGTCATGCCGAATCCCTTGCAGCGCGGCGCGAAAGCTTCGGCAATCGCTCCTACTCCGAGCACGACCACGGTCTTATTCACGAGGATCGGCGAGGACCATTGCCGCCACGTGCGCTGCCGCTGATTCTGGAGCATGCGAGGATAGTTCCGCACCAGCGCCAGCATGTGCAGGAGGGCGAGTTCCGACATTTGCGGCCCGTGAATGCCGCGCGCCGAAGTGACCAGCACGTCCGGTCCAAGGTTGCGGCAGGCGAGTATGCCGTCCACGCCTGTCGTCAGCGCCTGAATCCACTCCAGCTTCCGTGCCCTGCCGATGATGTCCTCGTTGAAGCTTGGACCGTTGCAGATGATCGCATGCGCGGCCGCGATATCGTCGTCTGCCGCGCCGATGTCGGGCTGCGCCCGAATGTCCAGCGCCGGAAAGTCCTTGCGCAGCAACGGTCCGATCTGATCCGCGCGAGGACCGAGAACCAGGATCGTCTTTGAAACGGCTGTCATCAGCTCGTCATGTCCGCCATTGTCATCACCGTAAAGAACTCCGCGGCGCAGCAGGCGAAGCGAAAGTTCAGGGGCCCCGGCCCCGATCCGCCGGTCGGCGCCAGCCACCAAGCTCGCTGCTGAACGCGGCCCGTCTCCGCTACAAAGCGGCCAGCATCAATCGAAAGGCGACCATGCCCGGATCGTCCAGTCCGATGGTGCGTTCGGCGAATATGCGGGCGCGGCCGATCTTGTTCGGCTTGCCGCGAAATTCGTCTAGCGCCGCATCGACTGCGGCAAGCGCCTTGCTCTTGATCTCCACGGGATCGTTCAGGCCGGCGGAAGCCGCGCTCGCCGCCGCAACAGCGTCGAGCACGGTCTTGTCGCCGAGGGACGCCTTTCCACGCGCCGACATCGCCGCGACCGCCTTGTCCAGATAGGAGGACGTGTTCGACCATTCGACGCTTTCGGTGCCCTTGGTTTCCCGCGCCACCGCCATCAGGCTAGTCGCGAGCAGAGTCCCGAAGCTGGAGCTCGACACCTTGGCCACGGCGCTGGCACTCCGCATCAGCGCCTGGCCGAGATCGGCGGGGAAGTCGGCCTTCACGCGCCCCAACTCGCGAAACGCCTTCAGCAGCGTGATACCGAGATCGCCGTCGCCGATCTTGCCGTCGAGCTCGGTCAGCGCGCCGTGTTCGGATTCGATCGTGGCCAGTATGCGGTCGATGCCTGACTTCAGTGACTCAACGGTCAACGCCATGGACTCAGACCTTCCAGAAGGCGCAGCTTGCGGGTGCTTGCAAATAGCCGAGGAGTTCGTCGTCGACAGGCATGACCGTCAACGAAGTTCCGGCCATTTCCATCGATGTCGCGTAGCGCCCGACCAGCGAATAGGCGATTGAGAGACCCGCATGTTCGAGCCTGTCGGCGATACGGTTGAACAGGATGAAGAGTTCTTCCGCCGGCGTGGCCCCGAGGCTGTTGACCAGCACCGCAACCCGACCGGAGGACAGCGACAGATCGTTCAGGATCGGGTCGACCATGGCGTCCGCAATTTCGTTGGCGGGGCCCAGCTTGCCGCGCCTGACGCCCGGTTCACCGTGGATTCCCATGCCGATCTCCATCTCGTCGTCGCCAATGGAGAAGGTCGGCTTGCCTGCCTGCGGAACGGTGCAAGGCGAAAGCGCCACGCCCATGGTGCGGCATGCGTCGGCCGCGCGCTGCGCGATCGCGGTGACGCCCTTGAGATCGAGCCCCGCATCGGCGGCGGCGCCTGCGACCTTGAAGGCGAATACCATCCCGGCAACGCCGCGGCGCTTCTCGCGCACTTCCAGTGGAGCGCTCGCGACGTCATCCGCCAACAATACGGTGGCGCTCTCGATGCCCTCCATCTCAACGAGGTCGCCCGCCATATCGAAGTTCATGACGTCGCCGCCATAGTTGCCGTAGAGCCGCAGTACGCCGGCGCCGCCATTGGCGGCGCGCATCGCCGTTGCCATCTCCTCGGCGGAGGGAGACGCGAACACGTCGCCATTGGCGACTGCATCGAGAAAGCCCGGTCCGACATAGCCGGTGAAGATCGGGAGATGTCCGGAACCGCCCCCCGAAACAATGCCGACCTTGCCCCTGATCGGACCGTCGCTCCGCTGGATCACGCGCGTCGCGCCTTCGGCAAACTTGTAGAACTGCGGATAGGCCCTCACGAGCCCGCGCAGCGCTTCTTCGGCGTAGTTGAAAGGATCGTTGAGTATTTTCTTCAAGCGTCTCTCTCCCTTATCGTCTCCAAGGCCGTCCCAAAGAGCGGAGGGCCGGTCGTCCCTCCGTTCAAGCAGATTCAGGTTCAGGCTGCCCTGGACAGGTCCACCGCCTCGGCGCGCTTCAACGCCTCCTTGATGCGCTCGATCTGCTCCTCCGGAACGCGGTTGAACGGTGCGCGGCACGGTCCGACATTGCGGCCCTGGAGATTGATGGTTGCCTTCACGCCCGCCGGCCAATTGTGCTTGCTGATCTGGGCGCACACGTCAGTGATCGCGAAGTGCAGTTCCTGCGCGCGGGCGAAGTTGTTGTTCTGGATCGCGTCCCACAGCGCCAGGCAATGGCGCGGCAGAAGCGCAGCCGCACCTGAGATCGAGCCGGTCGCGCCGAGCGCAAGGCCCGGATAAAGCAGCCAGTCATGCGCCCAGGTGACCGAGATCCTGTCGCCGACGGTGGCGAGCAGTTCGGTGAGCGTTTCCAGCGATCCGCCGATGCTCTCCTTGGTCGCGATCAGGCCGGTCTCGTGCCGATTGTCGACCAGGCGCCGCATCAGCGCCGGCGTGACGCCATTGAAGGTCAGCACGTTGTAGACGACGATCGGAAGGCCGGATTCCTTGTGAATCGTCGTGTAGTAGTCGTAAATGCCGTCCTCGGAGCAGATCTGATAGATGGGCGGGGTGACCATCAGCGCCTGAGCGCCCGCGTCGCGGGCAGCCTTGGCCTTTCTCAGCGCATCGCGCGTCGAGGTGGTGATGATGCCGGCCATGACCGGGATCTTGCCGTTGACCTCCTCCTGTGCGGTCTTCACCAGCTGACCAAGGTCGTTCGCGTCGAGTGCGTGGCCCTCACCGGTAGACCCGCCGACGCAGATGCCCGTCACGCCAAGCGAGAGATTGTAGTTGATCTCGCGACGCAGCGCCGCGAGGTCCAGCTCCTCATCCTTGGTGAATGGCGAGACGACGGGCGGGAAAATTCCGACAACGTCATCTTTCGTAAGCAGCCGTGGCATTTGAATCCCTTCTTTCAGCGCGCCGCGCTCATCTCCCCGGCGCGCGCCTTTGTCGACTCACTGCAGTAGACATCTCCAGATAGTCCACTATGCGGACAAATTGACCGCATAGCGGCGACCATATTGACATGGACTTCCATATTCAAGAGGTTTTCGCGAAAGTTCATCGTCGGCGCGGCGCGTCCGCTGTCGCTCCGTCATGACGGTGGACAGCCACGACCTTGCCCTGCCGACGCTCAGTATGCGTCTAGTGCCCAAGACAGGCGTTGGCTTGCCGGATGCCGCACTTCGGGATACTTTGCCGCAATGAGCAGACACATACCCATCGCGATACTGTCTGCGCGGGAAAGATAGGCGGCAGACAAAGGCATGAGTCAGGACAATCTCAAGAGCATCGTGAAGATGGTCGCGATCCTCGATTGCTTCTCGAGGATCGAGCGACAGCTTTCGGTCGCGGAGATCGCCAGGAAGACGCAGATTCCAAGAGGCACGGCTCATCGCATCATCCGCACGATGAAGGATCTCGGCCTGCTCGAGCAGGAACGGCAGCGGGACCAATATCAACTCGGCATGAAACTGTTCGAACTCGGCACGACCGTGCTCGCCAACATGGATCTCCAGCGCGAGGCAAAGAGCAGCGTCGAGGCGCTGACGCGCGTCACCGGCGAGACCGTTCATCTCTCCGTGTTCGACGGCATGAATTCCACTGTGATCAACCGCACCGATCCCGAAGGCAGCCGCGTCAATACGCTCTTCGTACTGGAATCGTCCCCTGCCCATGCAACGTCGAGCGGCAAGGCCGCATTGGCCTTCCAGCCGGATACGGTAATCCGGAAGTTCATCTCGCTCGGACTGCGGCGCATCGCGCCCAACACCATCACGGATCCGAAACTCCTGGTGGAGGAACTGCAAAAGGTGCGACAGCGCGGCTATGCCGTTGATGACGAGGAACTGAATCCGGGCACGCGCTGCGTTGGTGCGCCGATCTTCAATGCCTCGGGCCGCGTCTTCGCGGCGCTCAGCGTCAGCGGAACGACAAGCCGGTTCACGCCGGAGCGAATCGAAACATTCTCCCGTCTGGTCATGCACTATGCCGGGCAAATTTCGGAACAGTTGGGTTATCGGCCGGACGAACAGAGCGAGGAAGACAAGATTTCGCCAGAGTCGGCGCAAGTCGCGGCCTGAAGCTGTGAATGAAGGCGCATGGGAATCGGGTCTGCAATATTGTCACCACATGCTTCGGCGCGGCTGTCGCCCATTGAGGCAGCGAAGCAGGGCTTGCCCATCTGACGCGCGTCGGAATGGCCGCCGATTTGTTCCTTTGCGAACAGATCATTGACAGCCCTTGAACAGCGCATAAGCTGTCGCAGCTTACCTTGATGCGGCGTTGACAGATTTGCCCGCTGTCGTGTCGCCTTCTTGGCAACAGGCTCAATATTGACGATGCGACGACCGGCAACGTCCTCCGGGCGAAACGCAGCCGCTCGATCCCAAACCGCACGCTGAGGCAGCTTCGCCGCTAGCTGGGCGTCACTGCCCTATCCCAAGGAGTGAACCATGTTGACATCGTTGCCGATGATCAGGATTGCAGTCTGTGGAACCGGTTTCTGGGCCGAGGAAGTCCATCTCCCGGTCTATGCGGCCCATGAGCGCTTTGAAGTTGTCGGGGTGCAGGGCCGCAACCTTGAGCGGGCGCGCGAGCTCGCGGCGAAGTTTGGCGGTCAGGCCTTCGACAGCTTCGATGAGATGCTCGCATCGGTCGATGCGGTGAGTTTCGCGCTCCCGCCGGAAATTCAGGCGCGCCTCTCCACGCAGGCGGCAGCCGCGGGCAAGGCCCTGATGTTGGAGAAGCCAATGGCGACATCGCTGGCGGAGGCGCAAGCGCTGGTCGACGCGGTGAAGAAGGCCGGCGTCGGAGCCATGGTCTATCTGCCTCGGCTCTATTCCGATCCAATCAGAGGCCTCATTCGGCAGGCGGCAGAGGCCGGCGTGACGGAAGGCAGCGCGTCTTTTAGATCCAGCGCGCTGCTGGCCGGCAGTCCCTACGCCGATTCAGTCTGGCGGCAGGGCGCATTTGGCGCTCTCTGGGACATTGGTCCGCACGTGCTCTCCGTGCTCTGCTCGGTGTTCGGTCCGGTGCGGACCGTCAGCGCCTCCAACCCGCAGCCTTCGAAGTTCGAATGCGTGTTCGAGCATGACCGCGGACGCTCGACCGCCAGTCTGAACCTGCGCGATGCAGAGGTCGAGGGCTTGCACGAGCAATACAGCTTCTGGGGGCCGGCCGGACGAATCGATAGCAGCGACCTCAAGCAAGACCGCCTTGCTTTCTTCAACAGCGCCGTCGGCCGCTTCGCCGAATGCTTCGACAACAGGCGCTCGGACCTCGGCTTCGCGCATGAAATGGTGGCCGTGCTCGACGCGGCGCGTCGCAGCGTTCAGACAGGCAATCCCGAAGCTGTCATTCTTCAAGGAGGAGAGTGAGTGCCACGGATCTCCGAAGCACGTTTGAGGCGATGGCGGCAAGTCCGCGCAACCGCTTATGCGATGGCGAGACGATAGACATGGATCGCCGGCGTAGCAGCATCGGCCAGGCTGACTACTCCGGCCCTCGCGAGCCTGAGCCCGCCGCCTAAAGCGCGTCGCGATCTTTCAGAGTCGCGACGTACGCTTCAGCTTCTTGATTTTGCGCATCTCTTCGTCCCGAAACCGGGACCGCCTTCGGCAGACATGCGCTGGGGGCGCGGATCCGTCCGCTCTCCGCGCTGCCTCCTTTACTTGAACATCAGGTGCGGGAGGAACGTCACGAGCGGGGGAACGAACAGGAAGACGAAATTGGCCACGACAAGCATTACTATGAAGGGAAAGATCGCTCTTGATGCCTGCCCCAAACTTATCTTCGCAATGCCGGCGCCAATGAACAGCAGCGTGCCGACCGGAGGAGTGACCCCGCCGATGAGGCAGGCGACGACGAACACGATGCCGGCATGGACGGGATCATAGCCGAGCCCTGCGCTGATCGCGGCCAGCGGAGCGGCGAACATGATGAGGACGGCCGTCGCATCGATGAAGAGACCGAGGAAGATGAGCACGAGGACCACGAGAGCCATCTGAAGTTCCGGCACGACGGTGACGGACTGCAGGAAGTCAATGATATAGGTCTGGACGCGGGCCCGGGTCAGTATGTTCGCAAACACCGTCGAGGTGGCGAGGATCAGCATCACCATCGCGGTCGTGTAGCCTGCCTGGAGGAAGGCTGCGCGCACCTTCGGCCAGGTGAAGCCGCCATAAATGAAGTGCCCGAGAAACAGGATCACGGCGATGGCGATGACGCCCGCCTCTGTCGGCGTGAAGAAGCCGCCGGTAATCCCGCCGATGATGATGAGGGGGATCAGGAATGCCGGACCCGAATAGAGCAGCACCTTGCCGAGATTGCTCCAGTTGCGGGGCAGGGTGTCATGATCGACGCCGATGCGGAGCCGCACGGCCTCGAAATGCGCCACGGCCATCAGCACGAGACCGACGAGAATTCCTGGGATGATGCCGCCGAGGAACAGCTGTCCCGTCGAAACTCCGGTCAAATAGGAGTAGATGATCATCAACGTACTTGGCGGAATGATCGACCCGATCACCGACGAAGCCGCCGTGATTGCAGCTGCATAGCCTGAGGGATAGCCATGCGCTTTCATCGAGGGAATGAGCACGGCGCCCTGTGAAGCGGCGTCCGCAACGGCGGAGCCGGTGATGCCGCCAAAAAGTACCGAGGCAACGATGTCGCAGTGCGCCAGGCCGGCACGCATCCTCCCGACCATGAAGGCCGCCAGGTCCATGATCTTGTCGGTCAGGTTGCAGGCGTTGGCCAGCGTCCCTGTCAAGATGAAGAACGGTATGGCCATCAGCGGGAATGAATCAATCCCGCCGAACATGCGGCTGATCACCAGGGTCAGAGGCAGGTTGCCCTGCAGCAGGATGGGGATCAGCGAGGCAAGGCCGATTGCAAAGGCGATCGGAACGCCGATGGCGAGCAGAATCAGGAATGAGCCGAAAAGAACTCCGACCATTGACGGATCCTCTTTAAGTTCTGGACTGAGCCGAAGGCCGGCATCTAATCGATCAGAAGCATTTCACGCGGTTTGCCGCGATATTCGCGCCCGATCAGCCGCGCGGTCTCGAACAGCATGATCAGCGCGCCGACCGGAATGGCCGCATAGGCAAAGCTCATCGGCATCTGCAGCGATGCGGACTGCTGAGCATGGTTGGAGATCGCGAGTTTGGCGCCAAACCAGAGCAAGACAACCTGAAAAGCCATCATGAGCAACAGGCAGAAGATCATCACCCCGCGCTGCGCCGCAACAGGCAGTTGCACCACCAATACATCCACGTTCAAGTGGATCCAGAAGCGTATGCCAAGTCCGGCGGCAAGGAAGACGATCCAGATGGTGACGTACCTGCTGACCTCTTCGGCCCAGTAGATGCCTCCATAGCCCGCAAAGCGGACAAGGGTGGAGGCCAGCGTCAACGCGACGATGGTGACGAGGCCGATAATAACGAGTCGCTCGATAGTTTTTATGTAGAGTTCAGACATCATCGGCCTCGTCAACCTTACTGCTGCTTGGCGACTTCAAGCATCTTCTGGTAGACGACGTACACGTCGTCGCCCTTTTCTTTCATGTAAGCGTCCATGGACTTCAGCAGGGGCTCTCGGAAGGGCGAAACGTCCACTTCGATGATTTCGACGCCAGCGTCCTTCATTGTCTGAATGGCGGCGGCATCCGCCTCTTTGTGCAGCTTCAGCTGGAACCGCGCAGCTTCCTTGGCCGCCTCCTCGATGATCTTGCGCTGCTCGTCTGTGAGGCCATCCCACCAGGCCTTGTTGACGACCATCGGCTGCGGATAGAAGTTATGCTTGGTTAGCGTTAGGTGCTTGGCGCGCTCGTAAAACTTCGAGGATACGATGGTCTCGTTAGTGCCGTCGACCGCATCGATCACGCCGGACTCAAGGGAGGTATAGACCTCGCCGAGGCTGATTGCGGTGGCCGTGGCGCCCCATGTTTGAGCGAGGTTGAGGAAGAGCGGCGTCTGCGGGATGCGCAGTTTCAGCCCTGCGATATCGGAAAGCTGTTTGACCGGCTTCTTGGAAAGAAGGTTGCGCGGTCACTGATACATGGCGCCGACGAGATGGAAGCCCTGCGGCTCCATAAAGGCGTTGAGATCGGGCGAGATCGCTTCCACGACGCGGGCCAGGTCCTCGACGTCGTCATAGGTGTAGAAGGCCTCCATCACCTCGATCTGCGGCACGAAGGCACCGGTGCCCGGCAAACCGCTCAGCACCATCTCGAGGCCGCCTTGGCGCGTCATCTCGGCCATTTCACGTTCCGAGCCAAGCTCCTCGGCATAGAATACGTCGACGGCAATCGCGCCATTCGACTTTTCCTCCACCAAACGCTCGAATTCAGCGCTTGCCTGCGAGATGGTATGCGTCGTCTGATAGACAGTGCCGACACGCATGGTCAAGTCGGCTGCCCATGTCGTGGAAGCAAGCGTGACCAATGCCGTAGCGGCCAACGCACTAAGTCTCAAAAGCTTCATGTTTTCCTCCCGAGTGATCAGTTCGAATGAATGACTGCTGGCCCTCCTGGCCGCCATCGTAACCGGTTACTAACTTTCCCGCTGAGTGTTGAGCTGTCAATCGGCCGCTCAATTTGTCAGACAGGTTTGTGAGCGATCCCGAGGCGGAAACCATAGGAGCTACGATATCCCACTTATCTGATAATATGATGACTGGCAACTCCTGGCCGTCCACAAGGTGGCGGCCGTCTTCGGCTGCTGGACATCGGTGTCGCGCAAGTCCGTGCTGCCGGTGTTCGAGGAACTCAACGGCCTGCTTTTCTACCCCGTCCAGTACGAGGGCGAGGAGAG
>ERZ777003.2781-NODE-2781-length-18958-cov-4.221658_pt1 | contig 18958 bp, 14 predicted proteins | sample MGYA00374956_ERZ777003 | MGnify/ENA primary metagenome ERZ777003 (study PRJEB29302, sample SAMN06268252) | bioreactor metagenome | isolation source: Joint BioEnergy Institute, California, USA | place: USA:Joint BioEnergy Institute, California, USA | collected... | reverse complement strand
CAAGTCGACGCCGGCGCGACTTTCTATTCGCCGCCGAATCCTGAAGAAGGTGGAATTCAAGACGCCCGCCGCCTCGTGAAAGCTCAGTATCCCGATATTGAGGAGAAGGTCGAAATTCTGACTCTCACGGGCGAGATTCCGAACGACCCGATCATTTTCGCGAAAGAGCTTTCGGAAGAAATGAAGCAAACGATCGCCGACACCTTCATGAAGTTCGTGAAGACTCCGGAGGGGAAAGAGGCGCTTAAGAAACTCAGCAGCGTCGACGATGTCCAGCCCGCCACGGACGCTGATTACGATATCGTCCGCGAAATGGTGAAGGAAGCAGGACTCGATCCTGAAGAAGCTTTGAAGAAGAACTAAGGGGGCTGGGTTGTCTCAACCTATTCTTTCCATCCGCAACTTAGTGAAAACCTACCCCAACGGAGTCCGCGCCCTGAAAGGCGTGAGCTTCGACGTGAAGCGGGGCGAGTTCCTCGTGATCATCGGACTTTCGGGATCGGGCAAGTCGACTCTTCTTCGCTGCTTGAACCGCCTGCACGAACCGACGTCGGGGGAAATCATTTTCCGCAGCGAATCGGACGGCATGCGGAAGGAGTTCGACATCGCCAAAGCCGAAGGCAAGCAGATCTACGAAGTGCGTAGAAAGATCGGCATGATCTTTCAGCACTTCAACATCATCGAGCGCCACTCGGTCATAAATAACGTCTTATACGGTTCGCTTGGCCGCACGTCGGCTTGGCGGAGCATTCTGGGGCTTTATTCGCAGGAAGACCGTAGGAAGGCGAAAGACTACTTGGATCTCGTTGGCATCGGTGACAAAGCTCATTATCGCGCCTCCCAACTTTCGGGCGGCCAACAGCAACGTGTGGCGATCGCTCGTGCTCTCATGCAGTCGCCCGAAATCCTCCTGGCAGACGAGCCCGTGGCCAGCTTGGACCCGGCAACCTGCCATACGGTGATGGATTACTTGCGCAAGGTGAACACCGAACTCGGCTTAACGGTGATCTGCAACTTGCACTTCTTGAGCCTGGTTCGCCAGTACGGGACCCGGGTGATCGCGCTGAAAGCTGGCGAGCTGGTTTACGAGGGGCATCCGAACGATATCGACGAGGCGTGGTTTGCCCGGATTTACGGGGAAGGCGCCCGGGAAGTCCATGTCAATTGAGGAATTGAAGGAGCTGTCAAGTGTCTGAAACCGGCGGAAAGATCCGGAGAACCATCTTTGATGCGATCGTCTTCGCTTACCTCGTGATCTTCGTTTTGGTCGCGATCATGCGTCCCGATTCGGACGAGCTGATCGAGCAAATGGGTTTTAACGTCGCCCTGTTTTTCGGTCTGGCGTTTATCGGCGGCGTGATTAGCCTGGCGGTCAGCGCGAAAGGCATTAAGACGCTCGGTGAAGTCATTTATGCGCCTGCGCACCGCAGGACCGTCAGCGATCCTGATACTCCGCTCTGGCAGACGTTCTGGGGCGTACAATTGATTTTGGCCCTCATCGCCACTTTCGTTCTCGGATGGGTTTTGACGGAGGTGAATCCTCTCCTTCTCATCGAGGCGGAGCCAATTTCGCAAGCGATGCGGCTTTTCGCTGAGGTCGCGGATCCCGACTGGTCGATTCTGCCCAAAGCGATCATGAAGATCATCGAATCGATCTTCATCGCGTTTATGGCAACGGCGTTCGCGGTTCCGATCGCGTTCGTTCTGAGCTTCATCAGCGCGCGTAACATCATGGGGAAATCGCCGATCGGCATGGTCATCTACACGCTTCTTCGCGTGAGCTTTAACCTTTCGCGTTCGATCGAACCGATTCTTTGGGCAATCATTTTCACGATATGGGTCAGCTTCGGCCCGTTCGCGGGCATGTTGGCTTTGATGGTCCACTCCATCGCATCGCTCGCGAAGCAGTATTCGGAAATCGTCGAGGGCGTTTCGGACGGTCCGATCGAAGGGATCGAGGCGACAGGCGCCGGCCGTCTGCAAACGGTTTGGTTCGCGATCGTTCCGCAGATCGTGCTTCCTTACATTTCGTACACGATTTACCGCTGGGATACGAACTTGCGCATGGCGACCATTCTCGGTTTTGTCGGCGGCGGCGGTATCGGTACGATGCTCATGGAGTACCAAGGGCAGTCACGGTGGCCGCAGGTGGGAACCATTATCGTCGTCATGGCATTCGTGGTCTGGGTGATGGACGCGTTCTCGAGCCACGTCCGCGCCGCTATCAAGTAAAGAGCCTCTCATTTTGAGGCGTTCATAACTTTGACAATCTTTCGAATCTCAATTTGGGATCCGGCTCTGAACTGTCGATGAGTTAGACGATTTTTCTCCGGTTGCGGCCGGTTCCCCAGCCTAAATACTTAATCTTTCTCAGGATCTTCAGCCTTTCGGTCGCAAGCCCGATTCGCTCATGCGGATGACGCAAGAGTCTTCACGCATTCGAACGGAGCGGGCCATGAAATTGAATCATCTCGCGAAACGGTCACTGTTGTTGGCGATGGCGGCGAGCGCCTTAATCGCGTGTAACAACCAAATGTTCGCGCAGCCGCCGGAGCAAGAAACATTCGCTCAGAAGGTCGCATACAACAACGAGGTCGATCTTCTTTTCGTGGTTGATACATCCTCAAGCTCGATGAACACGATTCAGGAGGCGTTCGCCAAGCAAATCCACCTTCTGACGGATCAGTTCAACAGAACAGGGCTCGACTATCGCATCGCTGTTACGACGATGGATATGAGCGCCGACGGGGAGAAGGGGCGCTTTGTCTATCAAAGCGGAACACCGCCGATTCTGAAGCCCAATACGCCCAATTTCGAGCAGCTTCTTGTCGAACGGCTCCATCGCGGCGTTTACGACTGGCATCCGATTTTGAGAGGGCTTGAAGCGATGAAAGCCGCACTTTCGGGATCGAATGCGGTGTCGGGCCCCAACGCGGGATTCTTGCGTGAGAACTCCCTTTTGGTTCTCGTCTTCCTTTCGACCGGCGACGATCGCTCCCAAACGTTCGATTACAAAGGCTGGCTGGACAAGCTTCGCCCGAACCTCCCCTACGGGGACCGCAGCTGGGTCGCCCAGTACATCGGGATCCTTCCGGGCGACTACAACTGCAAGACCGCGCCGTGGGGTTATGTTGAGCCTGGCGTCGCGTTCGTCGAACTCGCCCGCTATTCGGGAGGCGCTGCGGAGTCCATTTGCGACGGCGATATCCGTCGGGCGCTGACGAACGTGAAGGCCCGCATTCTCGAAATGATCACCGAACATGTTTTGCCTGCCACTCCCGTGGTTGAAAGCATCCGCGTGCGAATCAACGGCGTTGAGATCCCGAACGATCCCGAGAACGGCTGGACGTATAACGAAGTCCGCAACTCGATCGTTTTCCACGGAGCGAGCATTCCGCCCGTCCATTCCGTGGTCGACATTCAATTTGACCGCGTGGGTCTGAAGTAAGAGGACGATGATGGCAGCGCGTTTACTAACGGCACTCTTGGTTTCAACGATGGTCGCGGTTCCGCCGGCGTATGGGGATAAGGCCGACGACGGTGTGGAGAAAGCCCTTCGTTTCCGGCCCGGCGATGAAACGGGTAATGAGCTCAAGGCTTTGAAGACGGAGCTTTTGGTTATCCGCTCCGAAAAGCGGGCGCTCGCTCAGCTCCTGAAGCTTCACAAGAAGTACAAGGGCACGCGGATGGAGCCGGAAATCCTGTTCCGGCTCGCCGAGATTTACATGCGTCGGGCTCGTTCCGAGCGTTTCTTTGAAGTGCATCGGAACTCGGAGCAGATCCTGACGTTCGCTCCGCAACACGTGCAGGAGGCTTCCGAAGCTGCTGAAATCCGGAAGGCGATCGAGTATTACCGCCAGATTCAAGAAAAATTCCCTCGATACCACGCGATGGACATCGTCATCTTCAACAACGCCTACGCTCACCAGCAACTAAACGAGAACCGCGAAGCGGAAGCGTTATTCACGAAGTTGATCCAAAAGTATCCGTATTCGTCGCTTATTCCAGATGCCTATTTGGCGATCGGTGAAATCAACTTCGCCGCCCGTAACTTCAAAGTCGCTCTCGAAAATTTCAAAGCGATTCGCAAATACCCGAAGGCTCGTGTTTACCCATACGGTCTATATAAGGCCGCATGGAGCTACTACAACTTGCATGACACGGAGGCCGGGATTCGCGAGCTCGAAGACGTTGTGCTTTTCGGCCGTCAAGTCGCGGCAAACGGCTGGGATTCGAAGCTCGACCTCCGCAAAGAGGCTTTGGGCGACCTCGCTCTCTTCTTCAGTGACGTGAGAAAGAGCCATGAAGCCGTCGACTACTTCATCAAGCAGGCGCAAGAGCTGGACCCGGCGCCCTATATCATGCGCCTGGTTGAGATTTATAAACGGCATTCGCGTTACAACGATATTGAAACGGTTCTCAAGGACGTGCTCGCTAAGCTCCCGAAGAGCGAGGCGGTCGCGACCGTTCATGAAGAGTTGATCTGGAACTATGAACGCACGAAACGGCAGCCCGAAGCCGTCGCGCAACTTGAGGCCCTTGACGCTCACTGTGATCGGACGGGCCCGCAGGTTGAATCTGAAAAATCAAAGAAGAACGCTGCAGTTGCGCCCTCCTCGTGCCGCATGAAAGTCGCCGAGACCAGCAAGAAACTCGCGACGAAGTGGCACGCCGTCTGGAAGAAATTCGGTGAGGCGAAAGGGGGCGGTAATGAAATCGCGTCGAGCGCCGAAAAGGCGTATCGGATTTTCTTGAAAAATCCGGCCGGCGACAAAGACACGGCTCTCGTGCGCTATGCCTTCGCCGAGTTGCAGTTCGCGCGTAAACAGTACCGTGAGGCGAGCGACCTCTATGCGGCTGTCGAACACGACCGCAAGGCAGGCGCGACCCTCGATGCGAAAGTCGCGCATGACGCCGCTTATGCGGCTGTCGTGAGCTTGGAACGCGCCGTCGGCGATAAATGGAGCGACGCCGATGAAAAACGTTTCATTGAGCTCTCGGATAGCTATATCCGTCAGTATCCGCAGGGCCAGTACGTAACGGACCTGCAGTTCAAACGCGCGTTCATCGCGTATGAAAAAGAGCGCTACGACGAGGCGGCTCCGCAGTTCAAACGCATCGGTTGGGCGGCTTATGCGAAAGATTTGCAACCGAACGAAAAGGTCATCCGCGCGCAGGACCTCTACTTGGACATCTTGAACATTAAAAAGGACTACAAAGGTATTAAAGAGGCTTCGAAGGAGCTTCTTCGCCGCGGAGGGGAAGCGAACCGGGTCGCCCAGATAGAAAAAATCTACCGCGAAGCTTATTTCGCCGAAATTCAAATGCAAGAAGAGAAGGGCGATCTGGCGGGAGCCGTTGAAGCGTACAAGAAATTCGCTCTTGAGAACAAAGATTCTCCTTTGGCGCCGAAGGCCTGGTGGAACGCCAGCCAGCTTCAGTTCCGAATGGGCGATGCCACTGGCGGGGCGAGCACCTGCTATGAAATGCACAAGCTTTTCCCCAATTCCTCGAACGGGAAGGATTGCTTGACTCAAGCCGCGAATACCTTCGAGGCGATGGGGCGTCTGGATCTGGCGGCTCGGGTTCTCCTCAACTTGGCCGAAGTCGAAGTCGACAAGCAGTTGCAATGGCGCGAGTTGGCGGCCGATTTCTTCGCCCTGAGTGGCTCGAAAGAACGTGCGATCGTGATGTACATCAAACTCGCTGAAGGCTTGAAGGACAGCGAACGCGCACATATAACGTCGCTTCTTGAAAAGGCAGCGCTTCTCGCCCGCGACACGAACGATACAGGGTCGCTTCGGAAAATCGAAGGTATCTTCACCGTCAAAGGCATTGAGCCTCAGGCGAGCCGCATGGTCGTCGAGGAGGCTGAGCGCCTGTTTGAAAAAGGTGACCATACGAAAGCGTTCAACCTCGCGAAGAAGATTATCGCGAACTCGAACTTGCCGAAAGAACTCTTGGCCCGTGCCCGCTTCGTTCAAGCGCGGGTGCTTGAAGACGAGTACCGCAAACAGAGCGTGAAGGCCCGGTTGGAACGCATCGGGCTCGTCCTGGCGATCAAGACCGAAAAACTCGAAAAAGCGCAGAAGGCTTACCAAAGCACGATTCGTTACGGCGATCCGAGTGTTTCGGTGAAAGCTTTGCGTCGCCTGGCGGATTGCTACCTCGATTACGCGAAAACCGTCCGCGGAATGAAGTTGCCGGACTCTGTCGCGGCAGCGGATCAAGAGGCGTTCCGGGCTGAAATCGAGCAGATCACGATTCCGATGGAGGAGAAGGGAATCGAGACCATGCAGCAGGCTCTTGAAATGGCGAAGAAGGCGCAGTTACGCGGTGGTGAGATCGCCGAGCTGCAAAACGAAGTCAATCGTTTGAATATGAAACCTGTCGATGCACCGGTTATCACGGTCTCTGTCCCGAAAGTTTACCTCCCGAATTTCAGGGCGCCTGCGAGTAAGGAGATGATGCGATGAGGATCTGGGAACAACGGACAATCCGCCTTTCCGCGTTCGTTACCTTTTCAGTTCTGGTAGCGGCATGCGCCAGCGGGCCCCAAAAGAAGACGGAAACGGTGGATGCGGAAGCAGAGAAGAGAAGCCAGATCTATATGGCCAACCTCGAAGTCGAGCCGCTCGGTGAAACCGGTTCGGGAACGTGCGCCGTTCCGTCTTGGGCGCTGAAACCAGCCCCGGCACGCGGCTCCGGACCCTCGAAAGAGTGGCCTCGCCTCGTCGCTCACGCCAATGCATGCGTGAAAGCCAAGATCTGGCGCAACGTTGAGATTCTCGGATACGCGCTGGGTCGGGCTGATATCGACTCGCCCTGGGGTGCTTACTTCTTAAGCCTCGCGGCCGAAGCGTCGGGCGACCGAGCACGTGCGCTCTGGATGATTGATCTTGCGCAAAAGAAAGCTGGGGGGCGCTCGGGACTCTTCATGTATCAAAAGGGGCGCATCCTCTTCGAACTCGGCGAAACGGCCCAGGCGATGGAGCTGGTTGGGAGAGCGGTTCAACTCGAGAAAAGGCTCACCGAGGGGCACTTGTTCCTCGCGCGCATTTACCATCGCGACCTCGAGTTGGAGCGCGCGGCGAAGCATTACCAGGCGGTGCTTGGGGCCGACGGGAAGAATTTCGTCGCGCTCGCGGGGCTTGCGGAAGTGAAACTGGCTCAAGGGGCGGGCGACGAAGCTGCGGCTTTGTACGCGAAATTGGTCGCGGCTCAGCCGTCCGGCTTACAGAACTGGCTGCGGCTCGCCTATATCCAGGAAACCGTGCAGAAGAACCCGGCTGAGGCTTTGAACACGTACCGGAACCTTAAGTCGTCGATCGAAAAGGGACAGATTAAGGATCGTCCCGAATTCGATCTGGCTGCGCGTATCAAAGCGCTTGAAGAAAGCACGGCGCCGCGGGTTCCGGCCGCTAAAGCCGCATCGGTCGAGGGCGGAAAAGAAGACGGCAAAAAGGTGAAATAAGGGGAAAGGCCATGAGAACTTTGAAGCAGACAGCGTTGCTTGGTCTCTTGGTGGTAGCGACACTCATGTCCGCAACTTCGACAGTTTACGCGAAGAAAGTGAAATACCGCAAAACCCAGGAAGTGAATTTCGACGTCATGGACGTCGACGGACAGGCAAGAACGCCGGATGGAGCGTATCTTGTCCAAAAACGGTCCATCGACTTCATGCCGCTCTATAAAGTCAGGAAGAATTTTGACGACAATATCAAGGAATCCGTTGAGTACATAAAGTAAGGATTCGAGAAAAAACGAGCACTGAAAAACGAGCGCGCCGCCCGCGGAATGTAAGAGAACAGGCGTCTTTCGGATTTCGGGCTCCCTAAAAACCGGTTTGCACCCGGACACAGGGAACGAACGGAGACAATCATGTTCTCGCATAACCATTGGGCTCGCACAGCAATCGCGTTTCTCATCATCGTCGCGCCGGCTTTTGCTTTCGCTCAAAACGCGTCGAGGAAAGCCCCGTCGCTCATCCGGCAACCGGCTCAAACGGCGACTGACCAAAAAGAATCCGACGATAAACTTGATGTGACCGATCTCGAGAAAAAGTATTGGGCGGCCAAAGACTCCGAATTCAGCGTCGTGCAAAACCGGCTTTTCAGCAAGACCGGACGCTTCACGTTGAGCGGCAGTTTCGGAACGATGCTGAACGACCCGTGGGCGACCGGAAACACGTTCGGCGCCAATCTCGGTTATTACTTCAACGAGCGTTGGGGAGTCGAGCTTTTCTTCTCCCAGACCAATTCGCAAGACAACCAAGCCGTTGAACGCTTGAAGAACCAGGCAGGTTATCCCGACCACAACCTCCTAAAGGATTATTACGGCGTTCAAGTCATGTTCGTACCTTTCTACGCGAAAATGAGCGTGATGGATTGGACGATCATTTATTTCGACATGTCGTTCGCCCTCGGCATGGGCATGCAGTCATATGACCAGATGAAAGAAGAGGGCAACAGCACGGTGGCGACTCCGGCTGTGAACTTCGACGTCACGCAAACCTTCTTCTTGCATAAGAACTTCGCTCTCAGATTGGATCTGAAAAACCGCTGGTATTCCGAAGAAACGGTGAAATACCGCTCCACGTACTTGAACAGCCCGAACCGCGGTAACGGAGCGTCGATTACGAACTCGTCGTTCCTCCTTTTCGGTCTGTCGCTCTTCTATTGACGGAGGTTTGGACGTGAGAAGCCGTTTCCACAACCAAATCATCGCCGCATTCCTCGCCGTCGCCGTTTTTTCATACGGCGATTTAGCGTGGGCCGAGCGTCTTAAGCCGTCCGGCGACTACGTCGAGGCGAAGATTGAAAGCACTTCGAGCGGCTCATGGATCAGCGGCGCGGGCAAGGCTCGTGAGCGCGCCATGGCGAAAGTCGAGGAAGTGAAGGTTTGGGTGAAATCGAAGTGGAGGGGGTTCAAATCTTATTTCGGCGATGAAAAAGGAACGAAGCCGTCCGTTGTCGCTCAGCGCGAGGTGTTTGCTCCACCGGTTTCGGCACCGGTTCGCGCTCCGATCGAGAAGACGCTGCAGGCTCCCGAAGCTCCGCAACGGAAACGCGAGCTTCTCGACACTCCCGGCGTCACCCGGACTTCGACGGGAGTTGCGTCTTACGATCTTTCCGCGTCGCCCTACATTCCGCGGCTGAGCCTCGAAGATGAGACCCGTATCTCGGCGTCGCAGTACGCGCTCGACAGCCGCTTGCAGAAAATTATGGACGAGCGGATCGTTCGCCGCCTGGAGTCTCCCGAGGTTCTCACGCGGGAGCAGTTAAAGGCGCTCATTACCCTCAAAGTTCCCCGTGCGGGCCGGCCGAAAGACGTCAAAATGGCGAAGTATCCGAATCATTTGAAAGGGAAGTTGGATGGCCGCGGGGTTGAACGCATTGTTGTGCAGCTCAAGCCGGAAGCTGAGCTGCAATTGAAGAAGTTCGTTCCTTTGACGCCTGACGAACTTCGCTTCTTAAGTGGCCTTTATCTCCTCCAGAACGGAGATCAGTGTTCGACGGCGATCGGCCTCTTCCATCGTCTTTCGAAATCCAAAGGCTGGGAGGCGGAAGCGAATTATTATCTCGCTTACTGCTCGAAACAGCTGAAGTTCATGTCGGATTATTATGAACACGTGCGCCGGGTTCTTGAAACCCAAGACGTCCATTATTCGCGCAAGCTGCTGGCCGAACTCGATACGAACATTCCGTATGAGGCGGGTGACGCCTTCGGGCTCGCCCTCTTGAACGTAACGTCAAACGAAAAGATCGTGAAGGGATTGAGTCCGGAGGTCATGGCGAACATCGCCTACATTCTCGCCGACTTCGGTATTTCGAGCGGTCGCTATAAGACGGCTCTGACTTGGGCCGCGCGCGTTCCGCCCACGCATCCGAAGTATCATCAAGCTCGTTTCCTACTGGCTCTTGCCGAGTACCAGGTCGGATCGAAAGAGAACGCCGCGAAGATTCAGGACGAAATCGTCAACGACAAGAATATCGACAAGAGCAAACTCGAATTCCAGGCGCTGGTGGCTTTGAATGCCGCTCGCATGCATTTCCAAGAAGGCAATTTTAAACGGGCTCACGAAAACTTCCGGAAGGTTTACAAGGACCATCCGCTTTGGCTTCAGAGTTTGACGGAGTTCGGTTGGGCCCAACTCCTGGACGGCGACTATGAGGGAGCGATCGGCAACATGCACTCGATCCAATCGCCGTTCTTCGCGAATGTTTACAAGCCCGAATCGTATGTGATCCGCACGATCGGTTACCTCAACCTTTGCCAGTACGGTGACGCGTACCGGACATTGACGCGTCTTGAGCGCGACTACCGTCCGTACTTGGAGAAGATGGAGGCCTACCTCAACTCGAGGAAAGGGAAAAAATACTACGAAACCGTGAAAGGCTTCTTTAAGGCCGAAAAAGGAACGAAGGAAATCGACGGCCTGCCGATGCCGGTCGTGCGCGAGATAGCTCGCCACCGCGACTTCACGAACTTGCAAAAAGCTTTGAACCGTTTGATCGACGAACGGCCGAGTTACAACGTCATAAACGGCGAAGTCGAGCGCCGCTTAAAAAGGGCGCAAGCCGACGTAAATGCGACCCGTAAGCGTATTGATAATCTGCGCCGAAGCATCGCTGAGGCGACGGCCAAAAAGGCGCTCGCGCCCGTCGAAAAGATGAAGCGCGAGCTTGAAGAGGAATTCTTGCGCCTGAACGACCAGTTCTTCGCCGTCGATCTCTACCGTGAGGCGAAAGACGGTATCGACCAATATAGGGCTGAAGTCGTCACGGGTGCGGACAAGAGAATCGCAGCCATGCGCGACCGCATCGAGCAAGTGCTCGAGAACCGCCTCTTGCGCCTGAAAGTCGATCTGGCCCGTATTCTCGACAACAACGAATTGCTCCGCTACGAGGCTTTCGCCGGTAGCGGTGAAAACATCCGTTTCCAAGTCGCCGGCGGCGAAGCGGAAAAACGCGTACCTGCTTCGGTCGTTCCGAAATCCAAGGCTTTGCAATGGGATTTCGACGGCGAGTATTGGGAAGACGAAATCGGTCATTTCAGATCCAGCTTGAAAAACAAATGTCCAGAGAAACGCTCGCAGGCGAGTCTCGACGGAGGTATCAAATGAAGTCCACCAATCAGTTCACGCGTTTCTTCGCGACTTTTGCGGCTTTGGTGCTCGTTTCGACCGGCGCTTCGGCTAAGACTGACATCAAAGCCAAAATCGAGCAATTGAAAGAGAACGCCGAAAACAGCAAGGCGAACCTCAAACAATACGAGGACAACTACGGCACGGTGGTCGCGAACCTCAAGGAGACCGAGCGCGCTCTCAAGGAAATCAAAAAACAGAAAGAGGCCTTGGCGAAACAAACGGCTGAAACCCAAAAAGGCAAGGCCGGTATTGATGCGACAAAAAAACAGTTGACCGTGTTACTGAACGAAGAGAATGCGAAGCTTGAAACCGAACTCAAGCAAATTGAGGAATTGAAGAAGGCCCTGGCTCAACTTGAGAGCAACGTCGAAGTCCGGAAAAGGAATATCGCAAGCTATAGCGAAAAAATGGAAAAGATCGACGCCGAGTTCGCGAGCTGGTCGGAGCGTAACCAGTCGATCATCGAGCTGGAGCAGGCTCTTCAGGCGAAAGAGGCTCAGGCGTTGGCCGACAATAAAAGGCTGAAAGAGAAAAAGGCTCATTACGAAGCAGAAATCGCGAAGTGGAAGAAGCAGGTCCGCGTTTCCGAGCGCGAGTACCGCAACTTCGCGAATTTGACAGACTGAGCGTTGTATAAATTATCCTCCGTTATCCGGCGCGTGCGTTCGTTCTCTGGACCGCGCGCCGATTTTTATTTCTTTCCTTGCCCGCAGACGTATATCCTTGGTTTATGCAATCGTTAACACGCGAAGAATTGCGTTTGTTGAGATCCCTGTCGACGCCTGCGAAAATTCAGAATTTCCTCGACAGACTTGATTACCATTTGACGAACACGGCTTGGTCGCCCCGGCTTGTCTTAAGATATAGGGCCGCCCACTGTTTGGAAGGCGCTGTTCTAGCGGCCGCGGCTTTGAGAATCAACGGTTACCCGCCACTGATCCTTGACATGGAAGCGAAGAACGACACGGATCACGTGATCGCCGTTTTCCGGCAAGCCGGCGGTTGGGGCTCGATCGGCGTTTCAAATTATCCGGGCTGCCGTTACCGGGATCCGATTTACCGCACGCTTCGTGAGCTCGTTCTGAGCTATTTCAACGATTATTTCAATAAGCGCCGGCAAAAGACGTTGCGCGCGTACTCCCGGCCGGTGAACTTAAAGCGTTTCGACCGCTATAATTGGATGTCGAGCGAAAAACCTATTTGGTATATCGCGGAGTACTTGGTCGGCATACCGCACACGCGGCTTCTCACTCCTGCGATGGAGCGCGCGTTAAGGCCGCTCGATCGGCGTAGCTTCCAAGCCGGAATGGACCACCGCCTGCTTCGCGTTTAAGCGTGTCCGCCCGCTTTCAATTGCGTGTAATACAAACTGCTGTTCTTTCGCGCCATGAGCTCGTCGTGGGTGCCCACTTCGGCGATGCAGCCGTGGTCGAGCACGACGATCTTATCGCAATCCGTGATGGTCGAGGTGCGGTGGGCAATGATGAAACTCGTGCGTCCCTGACGGACGCGCCGGGTGGCTTCTTGAATGAGATCTTCGGTATGCGAATCGATGTTCGCGGTCGCCTCGTCGAGAATGAGAATATCGGGTTGAAAAGCCAAAATGCGCGCGAACGCGATCAGCTGGCGTTCGCCCACGCTTAAATTAGCACCTCGCTCTTCCACTTTCGCGTCGAGTCCGCCCGGACGTCTTTTTAAGAGTCCGGTTAAGCAGGCCATTTCGGCTGCGCGCTCGATATCGGCTCTTGAGATCGACGGGTCCCCTAAACTGATGTTTTCGGCGATGGTTCCCCGGAACAGGAAAGTATCCTGTTGAACCACGCCCAGCCTCGAGCGGAGAGCGCGCCGTTCGATTTCAGTCGTGGAGCGTCCATCGATCAAAATACGCCCTTCGGTCGGATCGTAAAACCGCTGCAAGAGGGCGATCATCGTTGATTTGCCGCTGCCCGTTCGGCCGACGAGGGCTACCGATTCACCCGGGTGGACTGTGAGATTGATATCGCGAAGGACGAGCGGGAGATCTTCGCGATAACGGAAACTGACCGACTCGAAAATGACTTCGCCGCGGAATTTAGGAGGCGCGGGTTGGCCGGTCTTGATTAAAACGGTGTTTTCTTCTTCCGGTTCGCCGAGCAGGGTAAAGATCCGTTCCGCTCCCGAAAGGCTGTTTTGCAACGTTTGGTATTGTTCCAAAATCGTGTTCAAAGGTTCGGTGATGGCGCGGACGTGAAGAATGAAGGCGACCATAGCGCCCGTAGTGACTTCACCCGAAAGAACGAGCTGCCCTCCGAAATAAAGCGCCGTGGTGACTGCAACAGCGTTGAAAACGAGCATCATCGGCGAAAGAAGCGCATAAAGGCGGACGTATTTCATCTGTTGATCGCGGTAGTCTGCGGACTGCGCGCGGAATTTTTCGTAATGGTGCCGGGTGCGGTCATAGATTTGCAGGACCTTCATTCCATTAATGTTTTCCCCGACGAAAGCGTTCAAGGCCGCAAGTTTTCGCCGCGATTCGCGGAGAACGAGGAAGATCCGGCGGCTCAAGACCGAGATACCCCAAATAACGGGAGGAAGAGCCAGGATGGTCGCCAGTGTCGCTTTCGGCGAAATCAAAAGCATGGCCACCAGGATGGCGATCAGGCTCACGACGGCCGTGAACATATTGATTAGACCTTTCGTGAAAACTTCGCCGAGGCTTACGACATCGCTCGTTACCCTTGTAACGATCCGGCCGGTCGGGTTCGTATCGAAGAACCGAATCGGCAGCCTTTGCACATGGGAGATCAGTTCGCTGCGGATCTCAAACAGGATGCGGTTTCCGATTTTCGCGAAAAGATAGCCATGGAGGAAGGTGAGAAACGATCGCGACACTTCCAGCACGAAGTAGGCGCCTGCGATCCACAGGATCACGGTGCGATCGTTTTTCGCGAGCCCATAGTCGATCGCATAACCGAACAAAGTGACGGAAAGCCGGCCGAAGACGGCCACGCTGACCACGGCGGAAACCGTCGCGAGAACGAGCCACGGCCGGCGCATGAGATAGGGCCAAAGCCGCCGGATCATTCCGATCACGCTCGAGGTGATTTTAACCTGATCTTCGGTGTAGGGATTATGTGTCGACGTGCTCATGCCTGATTCCCTCCAACCAAAGGTGCGGCCGCATCCCCTGTCTCCGATTCGATCGTTGAGCTTTGGATGCGATTCATCGCCTCATAAGTGGGACTCGTCCGCATAAGTTCGTCATGCGTGCCGACGGCCTCGATTTCCCCGTTGACGATGACGATGATTCGGTCGGCGTGCATGAGGGTCGCCAAGCGATGCGAAACGATGATCACAGCTTGATCGGGATGGCGTGCCCGACCTTCCTTCAAGGCGCCGACGATGGCGCGCTCGGTTTTCGCATCGACCGCGCTCAGGCTGTCATCAAGGAAGAGAACCGGCGAACGGCGGATCAAGGCCCTGGCGATCGTGAGCCGTTGCTTTTGACCACCCGAGAGGTTCACGCCGCGTTCGCCCAAATACGAGGCGTAGCCCTGGGGCATTGAATCGATTTCTTTATCGATGTTGACCACCGACGTGGCGTCGCGGATCGGTTCGAGGCCCGGAAAGCACTCAAGTCCCAAGGCCACGTTTTCTGAAATCGTGTCGCTGAAAAGAAACGCCTCTTGGGGAACCGATGAAATCAGCTTCGCCAAAGATTTCCGGGTGAGCCGCTCGATCGGAACACCGTTAATCAGGATCGAATTCGGCGGCGCCGGATACAGGCGGCATAGGAGGCTAAGGAGAGTGGTTTTGCCTGCGCCGACCGGGCCGACGATGCCGATCGTTTCTCCCGCGCGCAAGGTGAAAGACACCTTATGTAAAGCCGGGTTGGCTGCGCCTTCATAGTGGAAGGTGAGGTCGCGCACTTCGAGGCTTTCGAAGTGTTCAAGGTCGGTATCGCCCGTGTCCGGAATATCGGTCTCGGTCGTGAGGAGTTCCGTGATGCGGTCGAAGCTTGCGAGACCTTGTTCGCACATGCTCGCACCCGAGCCTATCGCCGTCATCGGCCACACCATCCTTTTAATGTACTCGTGAAACGCGACGAAAGTGCCCAGCGTGACTTCGGCGCGCATCACTTCGGGCGTGCAGAGCCAGAGGAGGATCACGCTTCCCAGCGTTACCGAAAGTTGCATCACTGGGTCGAAGGCGGAATCGACGATGGCGAATCGGTTACTCACCTTCTCATAGGCGCGCGAAAGAACGTTAAAGAATGACGTTTGATTGTCCTCTTGCGCGAAACTTTTGATGGGCCGGATGCCGGCGATGATTTCCTGCGCCTTACCCGACATTTCGGAAAGCCGGTCTTGAGCTTCCCGATATCGTTCGTGGATCAGCGTTTCCATCTTGCGCATGAAAAACGGCACGAAGGGGAGGATGATGAGCGTTTTCCATGTCCAGCTCCAGGAGAGCCAGATCATAACGGGCACGATCATCGCGATGTAGAAGACGGCGTCGAGCAAAATGAGGACGCCGGGACCGATGGCCATCCGGAACGTGTTCACGTCATTAATTATGAGGCTCATCAGTTGGCCGACCGGCGTCTTGTGGTAAAAAGTCGGCCCCAACGTGCACAGTTTTTCGAAGATCCGGTTGCGCAGATCCTCCGCCACGGAATGCTGGAATTGGCCGAAAAAGATCCTCCAAAGGTACCGGCAGACGACGTATCCCGCCATGAAGCCGGCATAAGCCAGGACCGCCGTTGTCAGCGCGTGCCCGTCTTGGTTTTCGAGCCCGTCGATGCCGGCTTTGAGGGCAAGCGGGGTCAATATATCGAAGAGGTTGGTGAAAAATAGCGAAACCACTCCGAGCGCGAACGCTCTCGGGTGTTCTTTAAAATAATGGATAAAAGGCCGCTTGAAAAAACCGGCTGGAATCTGGCGCATAAAGGGAAGACCAATTTGCCCTATGCGAAGGGGGTGGGCAAGGCTTTGCTGAAAATCAAGGCTCCGGGCGCTTCTGCCTCAGATTGAAACATCGGGCGCCGGACTAAAGGGCTCGTCCGGGCATCACGATTCCGCCCAGATCTGCCGATACGGAGAGTAAGAGGGAGGAGTGAATGTATTCACAAGACGAAATCCGGAGTCTTCACGGTTTTTTGAAAGCCACCGGCGAAGGGAACCTTAAGAAAATGTTAGTGGGAGGAGATATGACCGAGACTCACCTTCGCGTTCTTCTGAAAGTGGCCAGGGCGGTGAGCGAAGATGAGTTCGTCTCGCACTTCGAAAGTGATTCGTTCCCCAAAATTAAGTTCAGTCCGGCCGAAAGCGCGATCAAAGAGAGCTTCTGGCGAGTCTGTGCTCAGGCTTGCACGAAAGTCGGCCTTTTGAGTGAGGCGAAGAAAGCGGCCTAAGCATTTGCGACATTTCGATGGCGGGAAAAGGCGGGGACGAACCCCGCCTTTTTCTTTTCTGATTCATAGCGTTAAAACTTGTTCGCTTGAATCGCGCGGGCCCTTCTCTTTGAAAGGGGAAGAGAAAGTCATAGTTAGGCTCTGCAGTCAGCCGATTGGGATTCGAGTCGAGATCACTTAGAGTTTCGGTAGCTGCTGATCAGTGGATTGAGCACGGACCCAGCCTGCGCCAGGCTCGATCTTGGCCCCCCCAATCTGAGCTTGGCACCTCGAAAGTCGGCGTTGCAGCCGTGCCAGTTAACTCGAGAAGCAGATCTTTGGTGTCGGGCGTGGCGCTTGCCACGCCGGCCCAAAGAACCTTTCGAGCTCCAACTTCCTCTCTGCACACAAACTCATCAATTCGACCACGCTTGCGAATCTTGATGACAACCAAGTGACAAGGGGGTGACCCTATGTTAACGAGTTCAAGATTGGGCATAAAGTGGCGGTATCAAGGCGGTTTTCACGTTTTCTTGGCGGTTTGTCCGCAGCCGTCTCCTTGACGGTCAAAAGGCGGCGGAAAACCGAAGAGAGAACTCCGGCCAAGATCGGCTGGCGCCGAAGTCACGCGAGGCTCATGAATTTGACCAGGTAACGGGGAAGGTGGGGACCATGTCCCAAGCAGTGGAAACATCAAACAGCGGAATGAGCGGAAAAGAACTTGTTGAGGCATCTCGTTCTTTCGCTTTCACGACGAAACTCGAAGCTATTTTGGCGTGGGGAAGAAAGAACTCCCTTTGGCCCATGCCTTACGGAACCGCCTGCTGCGGTATCGAGTTTATGTCCGTCATGGGGCCGAAGTATGACATCGCCCGCTTCGGTGCCGAGGTCGTGCGTTTTTCTCCGCGCCAAGCGGATCTGCTGATCGTTGCGGGAACAATTACCGAAAAAATGGCTCCCATCCTGCTTCATATTTATGAGCAGATGTTGGAACCGAAGTTCGTCATTTCCATGGGGGCCTGTGCGAGCTCCGGTGGTTTCTACCGTGCTTATCACGTCCTTCAAGGCATCGATCGGATCATTCCGGTGGATGTTTTCGTTCCGGGATGCCCGCCGGCTCCGGAAGCCGTCATGGACGGCGTCATGGTTCTCCAGCGCATGATCGCCGAAAACCATCCGCGTCCGTGGGTGAAGAACTGGAAACGTCCGGCATGGATCAAGCCTGTCGGATGAACCGCGGAACCCGTCGATCCGGTATTCAGAGAAGCTGAGGATATAGAATGTCGATGCAGAATCTTGAAAATCTCAAAGCAGAGCTCAGCTCCTTCGTGAGCAAAGAACGCTTCGATTCGTTCAAGTTTTACGTCACCCCGGTCGGAGACGACGTACTTGAGGTCCCGAAGGAAGACATTGTTCCCGTTGTCCGCTTTCTGCGCGAATCAGGGAAGTTCGACTTCCTTATGGACGTTTGCGGCGCCGACTATCTGAACAACATGCAAGGTCGCCAGAAACGTTTCGACGTCGTTTACCACTTCTTCAGCTCGCGGACCTACCAGCGCCTTCGTGTGAAGGCCCAAGTCGGCGAAAACGAACGGATCGACAGTATCACGTCCGTGTGGAAGTGCGCGAACTGGTTCGAGCGCGAGACTTACGACATGTTCGGCATCGAGTTCGCGAACCATCCGTACTTGACCCGGCTTCTCTGTCATCACGAATTCGTCGGGCACCCGTTGCGAAAGGATTACGTGGCCGACCAGCAACAGCATTGCTCGAGCGCTTTGCCGCTCCACTTCCCGCCGGACCCGAACTGGAATCCGGAAGGGCGCAGTCTCGTGCCGCTGAACATCGGTCCGTCGCACCCGGCGACTCACGGTACGCTCCGGATCATGGCCGAAATCGAGGGCGAGACGATTGCGCGCGCGAACGTTGAGCTCGGTTATCTGCACCGCTGCTTCGAAAAGATGGCGGAAACTCATCCGTACAACCAGGTCATTCCGTATACCGACCGGTTGAACTACTGCTCGGCGCCGATGAACAACATCGGCTATTGCAAAACGGTCGAGCGGCTTCTGGGCGTTGAGATTCCGCCCAAAGCGCAAGCGATGCGCATTATTCTTGCGGAACTCTCGCGGATCATCGACCACTTCGTCTGCATCGGTGCGAACGCGGTCGACTTGGGAGCGTTGTCGACGTTCTTCTACCTCTTCACATACCGGGAGATGGTTTACAGCCTCTTCGAGAAACTGTGCGGAGCGAGACTCACGGTTTCTCTCACGCGCGTCGGCGGAATGGCTCAAGACGCGCCTCCGGGATGGTTCGATGAGGTCTTGGAAGTCTGTAAGAAGATCCGCGCCGGTATCGACGATCTCGAGCGTCTTTTGAGCGGAAACAAAATTTGGATCCAGAGAACGCAAGGGGTCGGGGCGATCTCTGCGGAA
>ERZ777003.2780-NODE-2780-length-18960-cov-9.305581_pt1 | contig 18960 bp, 12 predicted proteins | sample MGYA00374956_ERZ777003 | MGnify/ENA primary metagenome ERZ777003 (study PRJEB29302, sample SAMN06268252) | bioreactor metagenome | isolation source: Joint BioEnergy Institute, California, USA | place: USA:Joint BioEnergy Institute, California, USA | collected... | reverse complement strand
CGGGCCGGTCGCGCCGAAGACGGCCGCGAACGCGGCGTCGAACGGGGGGAGGTCCTCGCGCCGCGCGCACAGGACGGCGCGCAGCGCCAGCCGCGCGGTCGCCCGGTCGCCGGCGTCGACGGCGGCCAGCGCCCGCGCCGCGACCGCGAGCTGGCCGCTGCCGACCCGCACGCCGCGGGCGCGCAGCGCGGCGGCGAGCGCGGCGAGCCGCTCCGGCACCGCCGCGACCGCCAGCGCGGCCGCCGGCGCCCCCGGACCGGGCGGCGGGCCGGGCGCCCGCGCCGCTCCCTCAGGCACCCTCGAGCACCCCCTCGGCGCGGACCCGGTCGAGGTCCTCGCGCACCTTCAGCGCGACGCCGAGCGTCGCGTCGAGGTCGCCGTCGCCGAGCGCGGCGAGCGCCCGCGCCCACTGGATCGTCTCGCCGACGCCGGGCAGCTTGTACAGCTCGGCGTCGCGCAGCCGCGCGACCGCCTCGCAGACGCGCGCCACGATCGCCTCCGGCACCCCGGGCGCGCGGGCGCGCACGATCTCGGCCTCGTGGGCGCGGTCGGGGAAGTCGATCCAGTGGTAGAGGCAGCGGCGCTTGAGCGCGTCGTGCAGCTCGCGCGTGCGGTTCGACGTGAGCACGACCACGGGGCGCTGCTTCGCGCGCACGGTCCCGAGCTCGGGGATCGTCACCTGGAAGTCGGAGAGCAGCTCGAGCAGGAACGCCTCGAACTCGTCGTCGGCGCGGTCGATCTCGTCGATCAGCAGCACGACCGGCCGCTCCGGCGCCGCCGTCTCGAGCGCCTCCAGCAGCGGCCGCCGCAGCAGGAAGCGGCGCGAGAACAGCTCGCCCTCGTCGACGCCGCCGGCGGCGGCGCGCAGCGTCAGCAGCTGGCGCGCGTAGTCCCAGTCGTAGAGCGCGTGGTGGACGTCGATCCCCTCGTGGCACTGGAGCCGCACGAGCCGCGCGCCGGTCGCCGCGGCGAGCGCCCTCGCCAGCTCGGTCTTGCCGACGCCGGGCTCGCCCTCCAGCAGCAGCGGCTGGCCGAGCTCGGCGGCGAGGAAGACGGCCGTCCGCAGCGCCGCGTCGGCGAGGTAGCCCTCGCCGGCGAGCGCCGCGCCGACGTCCTCGGGGCTCGCGAGCGTCGTCGTCGCGATCGCGATCAGGCCTCCGCCGCGCGCCTCAGCGCCCGCCGCGTGAGCACGCGCGCGAGGTGGCGCTTGTAGTCCGGGCTGGCGTTGAGGTCGCCGGGCGGGTCGGTCCCGTCGGCGGCCTGCTCGGCCGCCTGCGCGATCGCGTCGCCGTCGAGCGCCGACCCGCGCAGCGCCTCCTCGACCGCGCGGGCGCGCAGCGGCGTGCCGCCCATGTTCACGAGCGCGACGCGCGCGTCGGCGCAGCTGCCGTCGGGCGCCCGGCGCACGAGCGCGCAGACGCCGACCATCGCCCAGTCCTCGGCGCGGCGGGCGAACTTCTCGTACCCGAAGCCCCAGCCGTCGAGCGCCGGCAGCCGCACCTCGGTGACGAGCTCGCCGGGCGCCAGCGCGGTCGTGAGGTAGTCCTGGAAGAAGTCGGCGGCGGCGATCTCGCGCGTCCCGCCCGGCCCGCGGGCGACGATGACGCCGTCGAGCGCGAGCGCGACCGCGGGCAGGTCGGAGGCCGGGTCCCCGTGGGCGAGCGAGCCGCCGATCGTGCCGCGGTTGCGGACCTGCTGGTCGGCGATCAGCGACGCCGCCTCGGCGACGACGCCGAGCTCCCTGCGCCGCTGCAGGGCGGCGTGGCGGGTCAGCGCGCCGATCCGCCAGCCGCCGTCGGCCCGCTCGACGCCGTCGAGCCCCGGCACGCGCCGCAGGTCGACGAGCAGCGGCGGCGCCGCGAGCCGCAGCTTCATGAGCGGCAGCAGCGAGTGGCCGCCGGCGAGCGGCCTCGCGTCCTCGCCGCCGTCGGCGAGCGCCTGCAGCGCCCCGTCGAGCGAGTCCGGGGCGACGTAGTCGAACGACGGGGGGATCATGCCCGGGCCTCCTGGATCGCGGTGAAGACCCGCTCGGACGTGAGCGGCATGTCGATCGCGCGCACCCCGAGCGGCCGCAGCGCGTCGACGACGGCGTTGACGATCGCCGGCGTGGCCGCGATCGTCGCCGCCTCGCCGACGCCCTTGACGCCGAGCGAGTTCGTCGGCGACGGCGTCTCGGTGCGGTCGGTCTCGAACGTCGGCAGCTCGGCCGCGGTCGGCAGCGCGTAGTCGACGAACGTCGACGTCGTCAGCTGGCCGTTGTCGTCGTAGGCGATCCGCTCGTACAGCGCCTGCCCGATCGCGTGGGCGGCGCCGCCGTGGACCTGCCCGTCGATCAGCCTCGGGTTGATCGCCCGGCCGCAGTCGTCGACGGCGATCCAGCGGACGATCCTGACCGCGCCGGTCTCGACGTCGACGTCGACGACGCAGGCGTGGGCGCCGAACGGCCAGACGAAGTTGTCGGGGTCGTAGAAGGCGAGCTCGTCGAGCCCCGCCTCCATCCCCTCCGGCAGGTCGGCGGGGATGTAGGCCTCGGTCGCGATCTCGGCGAGCGTCATCGCCTTGCCGGGCGTGCCCTTGACGCGGAACGCGCCGTCGGCGACCTCGATGTCCTCCGGCGCGGCCTCGAGCTTGTGGGCGACGATCCGGCGCGCCTTCTCCTGCACCTTCTCGGTGGCGCGGGCGATCGCCTCGCCGCCGACCGACAGCGAGCGCGACCCGTACGTGTCCTTGCCGAACGGCCCGGTGTCGGTGTCGCCGTGGATCACCTCGACCGCGTCGGGCGAGACCCCGAGCCGGTCGGCGACGATCTGGGCGAAGCTCGTCTCCAGCCCCTGGCCGTGCGGCGAGGTGCCGGTGTACGCGATCACGGTGCCGGTCGGCAGCACCCGCACCTGGGCGGACTCGAAGTAGCCGCCCTGCATCCCCCAGCCGTCGGGGCCGAGCGCACGCGACGGCCCCAGCCCGCAGATCTCGACGTAGGTCGAGAAGCCGACGCCGCGGTAGACCCCCTCCCTGCGCAGCTGCTCCTGCTCGCGGCGGAAGCCGTCGAGGTCGAGCAGCTCCAGGCAGCGGTCGAGCGTGCCGTCGTAGTCGCCGGAGTCGTAGACGAAGCCGTGCGGCCGCCTGTTCGGGAACGTGCGGATGAAGTTGCGCCGCCGCAGCTCGAGCCGGTCGATGCCGAGCTCGTCGGCGAGCTGGTCGATGCAGACCTCGATCAGGTGGGTCGCCTCCGGCCGGCCGGCGCCGCGGATCGCGTCGGTCGTGACCTTGTTCGTGAAGACGCCGACGACGTCGGTCTGGACGGCCTGGAAGTCGTAGACGCCGCTGATGACGCAGGCGGTGAAGGTCGGGATCACCGGCCCCTCGATGAGGTGGTAGGCGCCGCAGTCCTGGATCACCCTCGCGTGGATGGCGGTGAGCCTGCCGTCGCGCATCGCGCCGATGCGGACGAGGTCGACCTGGTCGCGGCCGTGGTGGGTGGCGAGCATGTCGTCGGTGCGGGTCGCCGTCCACTTGACCGGCCGCCTCGTGCGGCGGGCGCACCAGGCGACGAGCACCTCCTCGCCGTAGACCTGCAGCTTGGAGCCGAAGCCGCCGCCGACCTCGGGCGCGACGACGCGGATCTTCTCCTCCGAGATGCCGAGCTGGATCGACAGGATCACCCGCGCGACGTGCGGGATCTGCGTCGAGGACCACAGCGTCAGCCGTCCCTCGCGCCACTCGGCGACCGCGCCGCGCGGCTCGATCGCCGCGCCGGCGGTGCGGTGGTTGACGATCCGCCGCTCCATCACGACGTCGGAGGCGGCGAAGGCGGCCTCGACGTCGCCGCCGGCCAGCGACCACTCGAACACCTGGTTGGTCCCGTACTGCTCGTGGACGAGCGGCGACCCCTCCTCCAGCGCCGCCTCCGGGTCGAGGACGACGGGCAGCGGCTCGTAGTCGACGACGACGTCCTCGGCCGCGTCGACCACCGCGTAGCGGTCGTCGCCGAGCACGACGGCGACCGCCTGGCCGACGTAGCCGACCTCGTCGCGCGCCAGCGGCCAGTGGTCGGGGACCAGCACCTCGACGCCGGGCGGCGACCACACCATCGGGCAGGGCGCGGCGAGGTCGTCCATGTCGGCGCCGGTGAAGACGGCCTCGACGCCGTCGCGCGCGGCGGCGGCCGCGACGTCGATCGAGCGGATGCGCGCGTGCGCCTCCGGCGAGCGGACGATCGCCGCGTAGAGCGTCCCGGGCGGGACGATGTCGTCGACGTAGGTCGCGCGCCCGGTGATCAGGCGCGGGTCCTCCTTGCGCCGCAGCGAGCGGCCGACGTAGCCGTTGCCGCCGGGGACCTCGCGCTCGGCGGACTCGAATCCCGCGACGCCCATCACGCCACCTCCGTCGTCGACGGGGCGGGGGCCCCGTGCCCGTCGGCCAGCTCCCTGGCCGCGTCCTGGACCGCCCGCACGATGTTCTGGTAGCCGGTGCAGCGGCAGAGGTTGCCCTCCAGCCCGTGGCGGACCTCGTCGTCGCTCGGGTCGGGGTTGCGGGCGAGCAGGTCGGCGGCGGCCATGATCATCCCGGGCGTGCAATAGCCGCACTGGAGCGCGTGGTCCTCCCAGAAGGCGCGCTGGAGCGGGTGGAGGCCGCCGCCGTCGGCGAGGCCCTCGATCGTCGTCACCTCCGCGCCGTCGGCCTGGACCGCGAGCACGGTGCAGCTCTTGACGGCCTCGCCGTCGAGGTGGACCGTGCACGCGCCGCAGTTGCTCGTGTCGCAGCCGACGTGGGTGCCCGTCAGGCCGAGCCGGTCGCGCAGCAGGTGGACGAGCAGCAGCCGCGGCTCGACCTCCAGCTCGTGGCGGTGGCCGTTGACGGTCAGCCTGACCGGGATCGTGCTCCTCATCGCTCCTCCTGCCTGACCGGTGGTCTCGACAGGGGGAGTCTTCCTGCCCGGCGGCCCCGTTCTAACGAGATCGCGCGCGCCGACGCGCCGTCTTGCCGTCGATCGCGTCGCCGGCCGGCGTCGTCTGCGTCATCGTGTGGGCAGGAGGAGCACATGGAGCTCATCGCCGCCCTGCGCGCCGCGTGCGGCGCGGCGCACGTGCTGACCGATCGCGGCCGCCTGCGGACGTACGAGTCCGACGGCCTGCTCCAGCACGCGGTCGTCCCGCGCGTGGCGGTCCTGCCCGGCAGCGCCGAGGAGGTCGTCGCCGTCGTGCGCGCCTGCCGCGCCCACGGCGTGCCGTGGGTCGCGCGCGGCTCCGGCAGCGGGCTGTCGGGCGGGGCGCTGCCGGTCGCCGACGGGGTGCTGATCGTGCTCACGCGGCTGCGGCGGATCCTCGCGGTCGATCTCGCCAACCAGCGGATCACGTGCGAGCCGGGCGTCACGAACGTCGCGATCTCGGCCGCCGCCGGGCCGACCCACTTCTACCCGCCCGACCCGTCCAGCCAGATCGTCTGCTCGATCGGCGGCAACGTCGCCGAGAACTCGGGCGGCGCCCACTGCTTCAAGTACGGCTTCACGACCAACTACGTCACCGGGCTGGAGGTCGTGCTGCCCGACGGCGACGTCGTCGCGCTCGGCGGCGCCGAGCTCGACCGGCCCGGCTACGACCTCCACGGCGTCTTCGTCGGCTCCGAGGGGACGCTCGGGATCGCGACGCGGATCACCGTCCGCGTCGTGCCGGCGCCGGAGTCGGTGCGGACGCTCGTCGCCTTCTTCGCCTCGCCGGCGCAGGCCGGCCAGGCCGTGTCGGCGATCGTCGCCGCCGGCGTCGTCCCCGGCGCGATCGAGCTGATGGACGGGCTGTCGATCAACGCCTCGGAGCAGATGGCCCACGCCGGCTGGCCGCGCGACGCCGGCGCGGCGCTGCTCGTCGAGCTCGACGGCCCCGCCGTCGAGCTGGAGGCCCGCTTCGCCGACGTCACCCGGCTGTGCGAGGAGGCCGGCTCGCGCGAGGTGCGCGTCGCGCGCGACGCCGCCGAGCGGGCCGTCTTCTGGAGGATGCGCAAGGCCGCCTTCCCGGCGATGGGCCGCGTCAGCCCCCACTACTACGTGCAGGACAGCGTCATCCCGCGCACGCGGCTGGCGGAGGTGCTCGAGCGGATCGCCGCGCTCGCGCGCGACTACCGGCTGCAGGTCGCCAACGTCTTCCACGCCGGCGACGGGAACCTCCACCCGCTCGTCTGCTACGACGGCCACGCCCCCGGCGAGGCGGCGCGGGCCGAGGAGCTCGCCGGCGAGATCGTGCTGACGTGCGTGCGCGCCGGCGGCTCGATCACCGGCGAGCACGGCGTCGGCGTCGACAAGAAGCGCTACATGCCGGCGATGTTCGGCGAGCCCGACCTCGCCGCCTTCCAGAAGCTGCGCTGCGCCTTCGACCCCGACGGGCACGCGAACCCCGGCAAGGTGATGCCGACGCCGCGGCTGTGCGGCGAGGTGCCCGGCCCCTACCGCCGCCACCCGCTCGAGGCGGCGGGGCTGGCGGAGCGGATGTGAGCGATGGCGCAGGCGGCCGCCCCCACCCGGCTGGAGCCGACGACCGCCGCGCAGGCGGCGGCGCTGCTGCGCGACGCGCGCGCGGTGCGGATCCGCGGCGGCGCGACGAAGCTCGCGTGGGGCCGGCCGGTCGCCGCCGACGCCGAGCTGTCGACCGCGCGCCTGGACGGCCTCGTCGCCCATCACGCCGGCGACCTGACCGCGATCGTCCAGTCGGGGCTGCCGCTCGCCCGCGCGCAGGCGGCGTTCGCGGCCGCCGGGCAGATGCTCGCGCTCGACCCGCCCGACGGCGGCGCGACCGTCGGCGGGGTCGTCGCGACCGGCGACAGCGGCCCGCTGCGCCACCGCTACGGCGCCCCGCGCGACCTCGTGCTCGGCGTCCAGGTCGCGCTGCCGGACGGGACGGTCGCGCGCGCCGGCTCGCGCGTCATCAAGAACGTCGCCGGCTACGACCTCGCGAAGCTGATGAGCGGCGCCTGCGGCACGCTCGGGCTGCTGACCGAGCTGACCGTCCGCCTGCACCCGCTGCCGCGCGGCTGGCGGACCGCGGTCGGCCGCGGCGACGACCCGGCCGCCCTCGCGCACGCCGCGCAGGCGCTCGCCCACCGTCCGCTCGAGGCCGAGGCGCTCGACCTCCGCTGGGCCGGCGGCGACGGCGCCGTGCTCGCCCGCTTCGCCGGCCCGGCCGCCGACGCGCGCGCCGCGGCGGCCGCCCGCGCGCTCGCCGACGACGGGCTCGCCGCCGCGGTCGTCGCCGACGACGGGCCGCTGTGGGACGCCCAGCGGGCCGGCCAGCGCGGGCCGCTGACGGTGCGCGTCTCGGCGACCCAGACGCAGCTGGGCGCGCTGCTCGTCGCCGCCCGCGGGGAGGGCGCGCGGCTCGTCGCCCGCGCCGCGCTCGGGCTCGCCTGGCTGACGCTCCCGCCCGCCGCGCCCGCCGCGCAGGCCGCCGCCGTCGGCCGCCTGCGGGCCGCGCTCGCGCCCGCCCCGTGCGTCGTGCTCGAGGCGCCCGCCGCCGTCCGCGCCGCGGTCGACCCGTGGGGCCCGGTCGACCCCGCCCTGCTCGCGCTCATGCGGCGCGTGAAGGCCCGCTTCGACCCGGAGCGGCGCTGCAACCCCGGCCTGTTCGCGGGAGGGATCTGAGCGGTGGCGGCGTTCGACCAGATCCGCCCGCCGGAGCCGCGCCTGATCGAGGACTGCGTCCACTGCGGCTTCTGCCTGCCGACCTGCCCGACGTACGCGCTGTGGGACGAGGAGGCCGACTCGCCGCGCGGCCGCATCCTGCTCATGCGCGCGGCCCACGAGGACGGCACGTACACCGCCGCCAGCGTCGACGCGTGGGACCACTGCCTCGGGTGCATGGCGTGCGTGACCGCCTGCCCGTCCGGCGTCCAGTACGACAAGCTGATCGAGGACACGCGCGCCCAGGTCGAGCGCACGTGGGCGCGGACGCCGGCCGACCGGCGCTGGCGGTCGGCCCTGTTCGCGCTCTTCCCCCACCCCGGCCGGCTGCGGGCGCTCGCCCCGCTGACGGCGGCCGCCCGCGCCGTCCCCGCCGAGCGGCTGCTCGACCGGCTCGCGCGCGCGACCGGGCGGCGGACGGTCGCGCGGATGCGCGAGCTGGCGCGGCTGGCGCCGCGCGTCCCGCTGCGAGCGACGTGGCGGCGGCTGCCGGAGCGGACGGCCGGGACGGCGCCGCGCCGCGGTCGCGTCGGGCTCGTGCAGGGGTGCGTCCAGCGCGTCTTCTTCGGCGACGTCAACGCGGCGGCGGTCGCCGTGCTCGCCGCGGAGGGGTTCGACGTCCACGCCCCGCGGACGCCGCGCTGCTGCGGCGCGCTCCAGCTCCACACGGGCGAGGCCGAGGGCGCCCGCGCGCTCGCGCGCGCGACGATCGCGGCGTTCGAGGGCTGCGACGCCGTCGTCGTCACCGCCGCCGGCTGCGGGTCGGCGATGAAGGACTACGGCCACCTGCTGCGCGACGACCCCGCGTGGGCGGCGCGCGCGGCCGCCTTCTCCGCCAGGGTCCGCGACGTGACCGAGCTGCTCGGCGCCGTCGAGCCGCGCGCGCGGCGCCACCCGCTGCCGCTCGCCGTCGCCTACCACGACGCCTGCCACCTCGCCCACGCCCAGGGAGTGCGGGCGCAGCCGCGGGCGCTGCTGGCGGCGATCCCGCAGCTGGAGGTGCGCGAGCCGGACGAGTGGGAGCTCTGCTGCGGCTCGGCCGGCCTCTACAACCTGCTCGAGCCGGCGCCGGCGGCCGAGCTCGGCCGCCGCAAGGCCCAGCGGCTGCTGGCGACCGGCGCCGACGCGGTCGCGGCCGCCAACCCCGGCTGCGCGCTGCAGATCGCCGCCCACGCCCGCGCGCTCGGCCGCCCGCTGCCGGTCCACCACCCGATCTCGCTCCTGCACGCCTCGATCGCGGGAGGGACGCCGTGACCGGCGCGACCGGCATCGTCGCCGCGCCGCCGCCGGACGCCCGCGGGGCGGAGATCCTCGGCGAGGACGCGCTCGCCTTCCTCGCCGCGCTCGACGCCCGCTTCGAGCCGCGCCGCCGGGCGCTGCTGGACGCCCGCGTGCAGCGCCGCGCCCGCATCGCCGCCGGCGGCACGCTCGACTTCCGGCCCGAGACGGCGGCGATCCGCGCCGGCGACTGGCAGGTCGCGCCGCCGCCGGCGCCGCTGCGCGACCGGCGCGTCGAGATCACCGGGCCGGTCGACCGCAAGCTCATGATCAACGCGCTCAACTCGGGCGCGCGCGGCTTCATGGCCGACTTCGAGGACGCGCTGTCGCCGACCTGGGCCAACGTCGTCGCCGGCCACGCGAACGTGCGCGACGCGGCCCGCGGCACGCTCGCCCACGTCGGCCCCGACGGGCGCGAGTACCGGCTCGCCGAGCGGACCGCGACGCTGCTCGTGCGCCCGCGCGGCTGGCACCTGCCGGAGAAGCACGTGACCGTCGACGGCCGGCCGCTGGCGGCGGCGCTCGTCGACGCCGGCCTGTTCCTCTTCCATTGCGCGCACGAGCTGCTCGCGCGCGACGCGGGGCCGTACCTGTACCTGCCCAAGCTCGAGAGCCACGAGGAGGCGCAGCTGTGGGACGACGTGCTCGCCTCCGCCGAGCAGGCGCTCGGCCTCGACCGCGGCACCGCCAAGACGACGGTCCTGATCGAGACGCTGCCGGCCGCGTTCGAGATGGAGGAGGTCCTCCATGCGCTGCGCGACCGCTCCCCGGCGCTCAACGCCGGCCGCTGGGACTACATCTTCTCGACGATCAAGACGTTCCGCGAGCGGCCCGAGTTCGTCCTGCCCGACCGCGGCGCGGTGACGATGACGGTCCCGTTCATGCGCGCCTACACGGAGCTGCTCGTGCGCACCTGCCACCGCCGCGGCGCGCTCGCGATCGGCGGGATGGCGGCGCTCGTCCCCTCCCGCCGCGACCCGGCCGCGACGGCGCGCGCGATCGCAGCGGTCGCCGCCGACAAGCGGCGCGAGGCGGGCGACGGCTTCGACGGCACGTGGGTCGCCCACCCCGACGTCGTCGCGACCGCCCGGGCCGAGTTCGACGCCGTGCTCGGCGACCGGCCCAACCAGCTCGACCGCCGCCGCGACGACGTCGAGGTCGGCGCCGCCGAGCTGCTCGACGTCGCCGCGACCCCCGGCGCGGTCACGGAGGCGGGGCTGCGCGCGAACGTCGCCGTCGCGCTCGAGTACCTGGCGGCGTGGCTCGGCGGCCACGGCGCGGTCGCGATCCGCGGGCTGATGGAGGACGCGGCCACCGCCGAGATCGCGCGCGCCCAGGCATGGCAGTGGGTCCGCCACGGCGCCGCGCTCGACGACGGCCGCCCCGTCACCGCCGCGCTCGTGCGCAGGATCGCCGCGCAGGAGCTGGCGCGGCTGCGCGAGGCGGCCGGCGACGGCGGGCGCGACGACCGGCCGCGCGCCGCCCGCGACCTGTTCGAGCGGGTCGCGCTCGACGCGCAGCTGGCCGAGTTCCTCACGCTGCCCGCCTACGAGCGGCTCGCCTGAGCGGGCCCGTCGCGGGCCGGCCGGCGGCGCCGACCGGCCGTCGGGACGGCGGGCCGCCCCGGACGGCCGGACCGCCGCTCAGGCCGCCACCGGCCGCCGCGCCTCCTGCCGCGCGGCGCGCTCGAACGCGCCGCCGGTCGCGCAGGCGGCGCAGATCGGCGCGTGGCCGGCGGACGGGTCGCGATCCATCTCGCGCGCGAGGTAGGCGCGGTCGCAGGCGTGGCAGCGGACGCGGTCCTCCCACGGGTCGTCGACCTCGTCGACGGGGTCGAACGGCCGCTCGATCGCGAACCAGCTCGGCCGCGCCGCCGTCAGCAGGACGAGGTAGGCGCCGAGCGCGATCGCGAACGTGAGCGGCAGGCCCCACACGTCCCAGAGCTGGCTCGTGTCGGAGTCGGTCAGCTTCAGCACGAGGCCGACCGCGGTCGCGAGCACCCACGCGGCGATGCCGCCCGGGTTGAACGCCGGCACCCGCCCGGGCCGGAACTCGACCGCGTCGAGCGCCTGGCGCTCCCGCCGCAGGTACCGGATGTGGCCGAGCGCGACGCCGACCCACGCGACGATCGCGATCCCCTGGTAGGCGAGCGCGTCGGCGACGTACGAGAAGACGTTCGTCAGCATCAGCAGGTACGAGATCCCGCACGCGACGAGCACCCAGGCGGTCCGCGGCAGGTTGATCCGCAGCACGCGCGCGACGAAGCTCTGGAGGTTCGTCGAGGCGAGGTAGAGGTTGACCGTGTTGATGCGCATCTGCGTCACCACGATCAGGATCAGGCCGAGCAGGCCGGTGAGCGCGACGATCCTCACCGGCAGCGCGCTCTCGACGCCGGCGAGCTGGTCGAACGTGATGCCGAACGTCGACACGAGCAGGATGCCGACGAGGCCGTTGAAGCCGAACGTGAGCGCGTAGAACAGCCAGCCGAACGTGACGTCGCGGTGGAAGCGGTCGTCCTCCGGCCGCGCCAGCCGCGCGAAGTCCATCGTGAACATCATCAGCACCCACACGCCCATGTAGGCGGTGAACGCCTGCAGCCACGGCAGCGTCGTGCCGGGCGCCGCCCTCGCGTCCGGGATGAAGCCGTGGTAGCCCTCGCTCGCGAGCGCCCAGATCAGCACCGCCACGAGCGCGACGACGTAGAACGGCAGCAGGATGCCGTTGACGCGGTCCAGCAGCGCGCGCACGCCCTTCCACACGAGCGGCACGAGCGCGAAGACGACGATCGCGTACCAGAGCTTGATCGGGCCGCCGAAGTACTCCTTGGCGGCGACCGCGATCACCGATCCCTCGAAGACGACGTAGTAGATCGCCGTCGCGGCGAAGATCGCCGTCGCCACCGCCGCCCCGACGAACCCGAACATGCTGCGCGAGAAGAGCGCGACGGTCAGGCCGCTGCGCGATGCGGCGCGCAGGATGACGGCGTTGATGAGCGTGTAGGCGACGATCGTCAGCCCGATCCCGATGAGCGCGTTGACGGTGCCGTAGGCGAGCGCGATGAACGCCGCCAGGTACGGGTAGAAGAAGGCCGTCATCACGCCGTACCAGGCGAGCGCCAGCTTGCCCTTGTCCATCCGCCAGCTGCGCGGCACGACATGGAGCGAGTAGTCCTCCGTCGCGGCCTCCGCGACCACGCGCGGGTCGTCGCGCCGCGACACCTCGAGCTGCGGCAGCTCGGTCGTCGCAGACATCATCCTCTCCTTCCGATGGGGCGCCGCCCCGCGCCCCGCACGCGGGGCGGCGCGCGATGCGCGGGATCGCCCGCGCGCGTTCCCCTGCCCGGTCAGGCGTCCTGCCAGTGCGCCGCGCTGCGGCGGCGCAGCAGGGCGCGGTACTGCTCGGTGGTGGCGGGCAGCAGCTCGCCCGTCCCCCAGTCGAGGATCACGCCGTAGTGGCGCACGAGGTCGAGCACGTCGAGCTCGCCGTTGCGGTAGCGGCGGGCGACCTGCTCGGGGTCCTCCTCCAGCCAGCCGTGGCGCTCGGCGCGCTGCTGGGCGCGCAGCCGCTCGGTCGCCTCGCGGTCGATGCGGTAGTCGCACACCTCCGCGTCGACCTCCTCGACGACGACGCCGTAGTCGCGCGCGGCGCGCGCCACCGTCACGTAGCCGTCGATGACGTCCTCGAGCACCTCCTCCGGCGGCCGCTGGAGCGGGTCGCCGAGGCCGCCGCCGCCCGCCGACGGCCGCTCGAAGCGGTCGCCCTTCCGCACCGGCACGTTCGAGAAGTTCGCGCCGAGGAAGCGCTCCTGCGCGGTGCCGCGGTTGAGCCAGACGCCGTGCGGCAGCGACGGCAGGCCGCCGCCGATCCCCCACGCGACCGAGCGGGCGCGGTCGCAGCAGTACGACATGACGCTGCCCTCGACGTCGGTCAGCTCGCCGCCCTTGCGCACGCCGCAGCCGCCGCGGTGCCGGCCCGGCCCGCCCGAGTCGGGGATGATCTCGTGGACGGTCGTCAGCACCGGCGTCAGGCGCTCCTGGCCCTCCAGCGGCTGGACGGCGAGGCCGACGCCGAAGACCGGCGAGGTCGCGTTGGAGCCGTCCTTGCCGTTGCGGCCGCCCCAGCCGCCGGCCATCCAGTCGTACCACATGAAGTACGGCCGCTCGGGGACGCGCCCGTCGCGCCCGCCGATCAGCAGGTACTCGAGGTTGAAGCAGCACGCCATCGCGCGCTCGGGCATCAGCTGCGACCACAGCTCGAAGCCGGCGTTCATGATCTTCTCGTAGGCGCCCGAGACGCAGCCGGTCACGGCGTGCGGCCAGCCGGCGTTGACGACCGTCCCCTCCGGCCCGACGTCGACCTTGATCGCGCGGTAGAAGCCGGAGTTGAGCGGGATCTCGGGCATGAACGTCTTCGCCGAGGCGATCGCGCCCGAGAAGGCGACGCCGGCGCCCGCGTTGAGGAACGAGGCGATCGCCGGGTCCGAGCCGGACAGGTCGTAGCGGATCTCGTCGCCCTCGATCGTCATCTTCAGGCGGATCGCGACGAGCCCCTCGCCCCTGGCCGGGTCGGCGTCGATGTGGTCCTCGGTCTCCCAGACGCCGTCGGGCAGCTCGGCGATCCGCGCGCGGGTGAGCCGCTCGACGTAGTCCTGCACCTCCGCGAAGGCGGCGACGACGGTCTCGCGGCCGTACTTGTCGATCAGGCGGAAGATCTCCTGCTCGGCGACGCGCGTCGCCTCGATCTGGGCGTGGCAGTCGCCGACGATGTCGCCGGGCGCGCGCGTGTTGTGGGCGATGAGCCCGATCACGTCGTGGCGCACGACGCCCCTGTCGACGATCCGCAGCGGCGGGATCCGCACGCCCTCGCCGAAGTGGTCGGTCGCGGTCACGTCGAACGAGCCGGGCGTGCCGCCGCCCATGTCGGCCCAGTGGCCGTTGGCCTGCGCGAGCGCGATCAGCTCGCCGTCGGAGAAGATCGGCCGCACGATCGAGACGTCGCTGAAGTGGGTGCCGCCGCGGTACGGGTCGTTGATCGCGAAGACGTCGCCCTCGTGGATGTCGCCGGCGAAGTCCTCCAGCACCGCCTTGGCCTTCAGGTGGAGCGTGCCGACGTGGACGGCGATGTCCTGGCTGCCCTGCATGACGGTGTTGCCCTCGGCGTCGCACAGCGCGCAGGAGAAGTCGCGCGCGTAGATGACGAACGAGTGGCAGGTGCGCAGGATCTGCTCGGCCATCTCGTCGACGAGCGTCACGAACGAGTTCTTGAGCACCTCGAACGTGACGGGGTCCAGGGTCGTGCCGGCGCGGCCGGCCTGCTGCGTGGCCATCGTCAGCGCTCCTCCGTGATGTGCATGCGGATGTTGAGCCACTCGTCGATCTCGACGAGCACGCCCGGCGGCACGAGCGTCGTCGTGTCGAGCTGGTCGATCACCGCCGGCCCGACGAACTGCACGCCCGCCGGCAGCGCGGCGCGGTCGTAGACCGGCGTCGCCTGCGGGCCGTCGTCGCCGTCGAACCACACCTCGCGCGTCGCCTTCGGCGCCGGCAGCGTCGCGCCGGCGACCGGCTCCTGGCGGGGCGTGCGCACCTCCTCGGTGCGGCCGATCGCCGTCAGCTGCAGCCGGTAGAGCTCGACCGGGGCGTCGTCGCGCCGGTAGGAGAACTCGCGCTCGTGCTCGGCGTGGAACCGCTCGACGGCCGCCTGCAGGTCGGTCGCCGGCGCGCCGACGGCGACGTCCATCGACCGCCACTGGCCGAGGTAGCGCATCGCGATCGACCGCTCCAGCCGCATGTCCTCCTCGGCGACGCCCTCGGCCGCCAGCAGCCGCCGGCCCTGCTCCTCCAGCCGCCGGAAGGCCGCCTCCAGCTCGTCGGGGTCGGCCGTGTCGGCGCGCGTGAGGAACATCTCCGACAGGTCGTGGCGGATGTCGACCATGAGGCAGCCGAGCGCCGACCAGGCGCCGGGCCGCGGCGGCACGACGACGGTCGGGATCGACAGCTCCCTCGCGAGCGCCGCCCCGTGCAGCGCGCCCGCGCCGCCGAAGACGACGAGCGCGAACTCGCGCGGGTCGTAGCCGCGCTGGAGCGAGATGAGCCGCACCGCGTCGGCCATGTTCGCGTTCGCGACCGCGATGATCGCGCGCGCCGCCTCCGGCACGCTCATCCCGAGCGGGTCGGCGACGTGCCGGCGGATCGCCGCCTCGGCGAGGTCGCGCCGCAGCGTCATGCCGCCGCCGACGAGCTCGGTGCCGAGCCGGCCGAGCACGAGGTTGGCGTCGGTGTTCGTCGGCTGCTCGCCGCCGGTGCCGTAGCTGGCCGGCCCGGGCACCGAGCCGGCCGACTGGGGGCCGTTGCGCAGCGAGCCGGCGCCGTCGATGTAGGCGAGCGAGCCGCCGCCGGCGCCGATCGTGAGCACCTCGATCGACGGGAAGCAGATCGGGTAGCCGTACTCGACGTACCACTCGTTCGTCGTGCGCAGCTCGCCGTCGTGGACGAGCGAGATGTCGGTGCTCGTGCCGCCCATGTCGAGCCCGATCGCGTTCGGGTAGCCGCACAGCTGGGCGGTGTAGCGGCAGGCGACCGCGCCGGCCGCGATGCCCGAGGCGGCGAGGCGGACGGCGAGCTTGTCGACCGCCTCCGGCGTCATCACGCCGCCGCCGGAGTGGAGGATGAGCAGGTCGCCGCCGTAGCCGTCGCGCCTGAGGCGGTGCTCGAGCTCCCTCACGTAGCCGGAGACGAGCGGGCTGAGGACCGCGTTGGCGACCGTCGTCGAGAAGCGCTCGTGCTCGAACAGCTCCGGCAGCACGCCGCTGGAGGTCGAGATCGCCGCGTCCGGCAGCGCCTCGCGCAGGATCTCGGCCATCCGCTGCTCGTGGACCGGGTTCACGTACGCGTTGACGAAGCAGACGGCGACCGCCCTCACCCTGCGGCGGGCGAGGATCCGCGCGACGTCGCGGGCGGCGTCCTCGTCGAGCGGCTCGACGACCCGGCCGGTGTGGTCGATCCGCTCCGGCACCTCGAGCCGGTCGCGGCGGCGGATGTACGGCTCGGCGTTGTCGGCGTAGGCGTCCCAGAGGTCGTCGCGGGTGCCGCGGCGGATCTCGATCACGTCGCGGAATCCCTTCGTCGTGACCATCGCCGCCGGCGGCAGCCGGCGCGTGATGAGGGCGTTCGTCGCGACCGTCGTGCCGTGGCAGAAGAGCGCGACGTCGTCGAGCCTGACGCCCGCCTCGGCGACGCCCCTGAGGACGCCGTCGATCGGGTCCGGCGTGGAGGGGACCTTCGCGACGTCGAGCGCGCCGCTGCGCTGGTCGAGCACGCACACGTCGGTGAACGTGCCGCCGACGTCGACGGCGACGACCGTTCCAGACACAGTCTCCATGCTGGGTGCTTCCTCTCCGTCGTTCGCTCGCCGGGGCGGGGCCGTGCCGCCCGCGCCCCCGACGACCCGCCGCCAGTCTCGCCAAGACCCCCTTCGTAGATCACACGAAATGCTCGTCGCGGCTCCAGCGCGCCCGCTGCGCCGGGCGATCGCGGGACGGGGCCGGCGCCCGCGCGCTCGCCGCCGCCCCGCGCCCGCGCCGCGGCGGAGCCCGCCCCCGCGCCACCTCGCTTGCCGGCGGCCGGCGCGCGGCCGTACATTGGACCGCGTCGAGGTCCATCACGACCCGAGGAGGCCGCCGATGCTCGGCGCCATCGACCCGGACGCGCTGCGCGCGCTCCGCCGGGACCACGCGGGCCCGGTGCTCACGCCGGCCGACGCCGGCTACGACGAGGCCCGCACCCTCTTCAACGCGATGATCGACGGGCGCCCGGCGGCGATCGCCCAGTGCCGCGACGTCGCCGACGTGCAGCGGGCGATCGCATTCGGCCGCGCGCACGGGCTCGAGCTCGCGGTCCGCGGCGGCGGCCACTCGGTCGCCGGCCAGTCGACCGTCGACGACGGCCTCGTGATCGACGTGCGGGGATTCAGGGAGATCAGGGTCGACCCCGCCGCCCGCACCGTCCGCTGCGGCGCCGGCTGCACCTGGGGCGAGCTCGACCGCGCGACCCAGCGCCACGGCCTCGCGACGACCGGCGGCCGCGTCTCGACGACGGGCGTCGCCGGCTTCACGCTCGGCGGCGGCTCCGGCTGGCTGGAGCGCAGGCTCGGCCTCGCCTGCGACCACCTGCGCGCGGTCGAGCTCGTCACCGCCGACGGGACGGCCGTGCGCGCGAGCGCGACCGAGCGGCCCGACCTCTTCTGGGCGCTCCACGGCGGCGGCGGCAACTTCGGCGTCGCGACGGCGCTCGAGCTCGAGCTCGCCGGGCTCGGCCCGACCGTGCTCGCCGGCGTCATGCTGTGGCCCGGCGACCGCGGCCGCGCGCTGACGGCGCTGATGCGGGACGTGATGGCGGAGGCGCCCGACGACCTCGCGACCGCCGTCATCTACCTCACCGGCCCGCCCGAGCCGTCCGTGCCGCCCGCGCTGCAGGGCGCGCGCGCCGTCGCGCTCGCGTTCCTGTGGGGCGGCGCGCCCGACGGCGGCGCCCCGTACGCCGAGCGGTTCCGCGCGCTGCGGCCGGCCGTCGACCTCGTCGCGCCGATGCCGTACGTCGAGTTCCAGTCGATGATCGACGACCCGCCCGGGCTGCGCAACTGGTGGACGGCCGACTACCTCGACGCGCTCCCCGACGCCGCGATCGACGCCTTCGCCGCCCACTCCGACCGGATGCCGGTGCCATCCGCCTGCCAGTCGATCGTCTTCCCGTGGGGCGGCGCGGTCGCCCGCGCGACCGCGGCCGACACGCCGATGGCGCGGCGCGACGCGGCGTGGGTCTCGCACCCGTTCGCGCTGTGGGAGCGGGCCGCCGACGACGACGCCCACATCGGCTGGGCGCGGGCGATCTCGGCCGCGCTGGCGCCGTTCGCCAACGGCGGCACCTACCTCAACTTCATCGGCGACGAGGGGCCCGACCGCGTGCGCGCCGCGTTCGGCGCCGGCTACGACCGGCTCGCCGCGGTCAAGCGCGCCTACGACCCCGACAACGTCTTCCACCGCAACCAGAACATCCGCCCCGCGCCCGCGGCGGCGGCGCGCTGAGGCCGGGGCGGCGCCGCGGCGCCCGTCCGGGCCCCGCGCCGCGCCGAGACGGGCTCGGCGCGCGGGCGCGCCGGCCCGCGTCGCCGGCCCCCCGATGCAGCGGGCCGCCGCCTCCCGCGCCGCGCCCCGCCTCCCGGCGCGACCGGCGCGTCGTATGGCACGCTTCGACGCCGATGCGGGGAGGCAGATGATCCGGCTGTCGGAGCTGCTGGCCCAGCGCGAGCTGGGGTTGCGCGTCATCGCCGGCTGCAGCGACCCGTCGCGGGTGGCGCTGCTGTCGGCCGAGGTGTGCGAGCTGCCCGATCCGCGGCCGTGGCTCGACGGCGGCGCGATGCTGCTGACGACCGGCGTCGCGCTCGGCCACGGCGCCCACGTCCAGCGGCTGCTCGTCGAGCGGGCCGTCGAGGCGCGCGCGGCCGCGCTCGGCTTCTCGCTCGGGCTCGTCCACGCGGAGGTGCCCGAGCCGATCCGCGAGACGTGCGAGGCGCTGTCGCTGCCGCTCGTGACGATCCCGGCCGCGACCCCGTTCCGCATGGTGCTCGCCGCGATCGCCGAGCGGACGACCCCGCAGGAGCTGCAGGGCGCCCAGCGGACGCTCGCGATGCAGACGTACCTGATGGAGGCGCTGTCGGCGCCCGAGCCGGAGGCCGAGCTGCTGCGGCGGCTCGGCTCGCTGCTGAGCGGCACCGCGCTGCTGGCCGACGAGGCCGGCGCCGTCGCGGGCGCGCCGAACGCGGCGCTCCCGCCGGAGCTGTGGGGCCCGCTGCGCGGCGGCAAGGGCGTCCGGCTCCACCACGTGCGCGGCGTCCGCTACGTCACCGCGCCGGTCAGCGACCGGATGGGCGCGCGCCGCTGGCTCGTCGTCGCCGGCGACCCGGGCGCGCTGCCCGACCGGCTCGCGCGCCAGGCGCTGCAGAGCGCCGAGCGGCTCGCG
>ERZ777003.2776-NODE-2776-length-18987-cov-6.752852_pt1 | contig 18987 bp, 15 predicted proteins | sample MGYA00374956_ERZ777003 | MGnify/ENA primary metagenome ERZ777003 (study PRJEB29302, sample SAMN06268252) | bioreactor metagenome | isolation source: Joint BioEnergy Institute, California, USA | place: USA:Joint BioEnergy Institute, California, USA | collected... | reverse complement strand
CTCGGGGTCGAGGGTGTTGAAGAGCTCGTCGAGGTCGACGGCGGAGACGGTTTCGGCGCGCGTGAGCATCCCGCCGTCCTCGATCTCCTCGGCATCCTCGGACTCGGGCGGCAGCGTCAGCTGGATCTGGCGGCCGGCGATCTGGGAAAGCGAGGGCGAGCGCATCGTGGCCGTGGTGCCCCGCCGCAGGGGCGCGTAGTCGTCGTCGACCGTGAACGTGACGAGGGCCTCGCCGCGGTCGCCGAGCTTGATCTCCTTGACGGTGCCGACCGCAGTGCCGCCGACGACGACCTGGTTTCCGGTGACGAGTTGGCTCGCGTTCTCGAACTCCGCGGTGACCTCGTAGTCGTCCCCGTCACCCAGGAGCAGCACGAGGCCGATCACGACGATGGCGATGGCAGCGAGTGCTGCCACGCGCCCGATGGTCGTTGAGATTCTCAATGCCTCGTTCCCAAACCGTCCCGAACCCGTTTGCCCCCCGTTGGGGGCTCGCGCGAACCTACCAATCGCGCGGAGAGAGTGTCAAAGCCGAACCGGCACCAAAAACCGCATTACGATGCCGTTTGCGGCCATCCTTCTTTGAGTTGTTGTTAAGCGTCCGGAAACGACCGGCTCACTCCTCCAGAAGTGACGCGAATCCGGCCGCCCGAGCGTAAATCACGTAAAGGCGGAAGGTCGCGGAACCCGGCTCGTTACAGGCCCTTTCGAAGAGCTCGTAGGCGCGCTCGTCGTCGAGCTCCGGTGTCTTTACCGGCCCGTCCTGAAGGTTGATCTGCTGGCGGATCAGCTCGATCGTCTCCTGGCGCTTCTCCTCGCCGCGCGCGTTCCAGTCCTTGCATTGCGCGAGCGCCGCGACCGTCCCGAGGACGGCCTCCTCTTCCGCCTCGTCGTCATCACCGCCGCACGCGCCCAGGGCGAGCGCGAGCGCGACGAGCGCAGCTATGAGCGCCGCGGCCTTCAGCGTCCGTCGCCGAGCTCGCGCTCGCGCCGCTCGAGGTACGAGGCGACCTGCTTGCCCTCGTCGCTCGCGGCGAGGCGCTCGGCCCGCTCGCGCTGCGCCTTCGCCCAGGCCCGGGCCTTTGCCGTGCTCGGGCGCGGCGGGAAGTCGTACCAGTCGCACACGTTCGGATCGCCGCCGCCGCGCGCGAGGAAGCAGAGGAGCAGGTTCACCTCCTTGGCCACGTCACCGGCGCCGATCATCGACGTGCACCCGGGCTTGCCGGGCAGGATGTCCGGCGGCAGGCCCACGCCCGGCCCGGTAACGCTGTTCTTCTTGCCGTCCGGCCCGGTGTTGTCGTACCAGCAGTTGCCGTTGTTGCCGACGAACTCGTCCCACCAGAAGTCGGTCCCGTTCGGCAGCTTCTGGCCGCGGGCGAACTTGTTGCCGAAGCGGCCGACGGCGGCCGACGGCTTGAAGCCCGGAGGCGCGACGCCCAGCTTGTTGTGGTGGAACTGGTTTCCGCACGAGGTCGTGATCTGCGGCGCGGCGATGCACGAGATCCCCGGGTCCACCCCGCCCTCCGGGGTGAGGTCGTCGACGAGGTTGACGACCGCATCCGGGACGGCGAAGAGCTGGGCGCCGTAGCGCCAGTTGTCGAAGATGTAGTTGTGGTGGACGTTGCCGTCGTTGTGGCCGGCGAAGAAGATGCCCACCCCCACGGGCAGCACGCCCACGATCGGCGGGACCGGCGGGTTGTCGACCCCGTAGAGGTGGAGGTTGTTCGAGTAGATGTTGTTGTGGTCGATCTCGACGCTGTCCGCCGGGAAGCCGGGATGGCCCGCGGCGGAGACGGTGTCGGTCGAGATCCCGGCGGTGTTGCCGTAGATCTCGTTGCGCGTGATCCGCACGGCGTTGCCCATCGAGCCGGAGTAGGCGAGGACGTTGCCGTGCAGGTCGCACTTCTTGACCACGGTGTTGATCCGCGGGGCGTCCGGATAGAAGCTCTTCACCGCCTGTGAGCCCGTCTCCGGGGCGGCGCCCGGGTAGACGCCCGCGTCGCCCGCACCGATCGCCTCGCAGTTCTTGATCACGTGGTGGTCGGTGGTGAAGCTCAGGTGGCCGTAATCGGCGGCCCAGAAGAACTTCGTGCGGTCGAGCAGGATCCCGTCGGTCTCCTCGGTGTAGAAGCCGAACTCGAGGGCGCCGCGCATGAGGAAGTTGCGGCCGACGAAGCCGTCAGCGCGGTCGACACGCAGGATTACGTGCTTGGCGACATCCTTCGGGCGGGCGTCGGGGCGCTTCGACGTGTACCCCTTGCCGCCGTCCATGATCACGTCCTCGGGGCGCAGGCCCGAGCCCTCGATCTGCAGGTTGCAGCGGACGCAGGGGCCCTCGTCGGGAATCCCGTGGCGGTCCTGGAGCGGTGGCGACGGCGGCTTGCCCTTGACCTTGCGGCCCTGCACGTAGATCAGGTTCTGGTCGTTCGGGCAGGTCGCCTGGTACTCGTAGCTCGGCGTCTCGGCCCCGCTCGAGTCGCGGATCGTGAGGTCCCGGCAGCGCGGGTCGTTCACGGGCGACCGGCGCGAGGCGGGCTCGCGGTAGATGCCCGGCATGACGACGACGCGGTCGTTGTTGCCCGAGTCGTTGACCGCCTCCTGGATCGAGCGGTACTCGCACTGGCGCGCGAGCTTGCGGTTGAGCTGCAGGAGCTTCGCCGCGCGCTCGGCCGAGATCTTCTTGCGCTCGAGGCTCGGACGCAGGCGCCAGCCCTTGGTCTGCGCCATCTTCAGCGTGCGCTTCAGGGCGGCGATGGAACGCTCGCCGTTCTTGCCCTGGCAGACGACGCGCACGTCGCCCGGGCCCTTGCCGGAAACGGCCGTGGCAAGCGGGCGGGCCTTCGGCACCTTGCCGCCGGCGGCGGGCTTGACCGAGCGATCGGGGCGCGGGTCGGGCCAGTAGGAGGGTCGCTCGAGGTGGGCCAGTGCGAGCCCTGGCAACGCCAGGACCCCGAACGTGGCAACGGTCGAGATCAACAAACGCCGGCGCGAACCTCGGAACATCAAACTCCCTCTCTCTGGTGCTGCCCCCGCCTGAGGCATGTGTGGGGCCAATCTAGCCGAAGGTCCCGGCACTCGCGTCGGCCCGTGGGACGGTTGTGCCACCTCGGCCGAAAAACGAAGTAGGCTCCGGCCGGGATGGCCAACCCCGACTACGACTGGCTCGTCATCGGCTCGGGCTTCGGCGGCAGCGTGGCTGCGCTGCGGCTTTCCGAGAAGGGGTATCGCGTCGGCGTGCTCGAGTGCGGGCGCCGTTTCGAGGACGAGGACTTCGCCAAGTCCGCCTGGCAGGCGCGCCGCTACTTCTGGATGCCGAAGCTGGGGCTGCGCGGCATCTTCCGCCTGACCCTGTTCAAGGACATCTTCATCGCCTCGGGCAACGGCGTCGGCGGCGGCAGCCTGGGCTACGCCAACACGCTCTACCGCGCCCAGCCGGCGTTCTTCGAGAACCCGCAGTGGGACGGGCTCGCCGAGTGGGATCGCGAGCTGCAGCCCCATTACGACACCGCGGAGCGGATGCTGGGCGTCGCCGACTACGAGGGGATGACGCCGGCCGACCGCCTGCTCAAGGAGTACGGCGAGGAGATCGGCGTGGGCGACACGTACAAGCAGACCCGCGTCGGGATCTTCTTCGGGCCGGCCGGCGAGGAGGTCGATGACCCGTTCTTCGGCGGCGAGGGCCCGCGCCGGACGGGCTGCGTGCGCTGCGGCAGCTGCATGCTCGGCTGCCGCTACGGGGCGAAGAACACGCTGGTCAAGAACTACCTGTGGTTCGCCGAGCGGCTGGGCGCGCAGGTGATCCCGGAGCGCATGGTCACCTCGATCCGGCCGATCGGGTCGCCGGACGGATCCGAGGGCTACGAGGTCGTGACCGAGCACCCGGGCGCCTGGTTCCGCAAGCGGCGGCGGACGTTCCGCGCCCGCGGCGTCGTGATCGCCGCCGGCGCGCTCGGGACGAACCAGCTCCTCGCCCAGTGCAAGCACAGGGGCGACCTGCCGCGGATCTCGGACCGCCTCGGCCATGTCGTGCGCACGAACAGCGAGTCGATCCAGGCGGTGACGGCACCGCGCAGCGACCCGAACGACTACACGAAGACGGTCTCGATCACCTCGAGCATCTACCCCGACCCCAACACCCACATCGAGGTGGTCTCCTACGGGGGCGGCGGCGACGCGATGCGCGGGCTGTTCACGATGTTCACCGGCGAGGGGACGCGGGTGACGCGGCCGCTCAAGTGGATCGGCGGGATGCTCCGCCACCCGATCAAGACCGCGTCGCTCTTCTGGCCCTTCGGCTGGTCGCGCCGGACGATCATCCTGCTCGTGATGCAGTCGCTCGATACGGCGATGCGGCTCGTCCCCAAGCGCAAGCTCTTCGGCCGCGGCGTGCGCCTACAGACCGAGCAGGACCCCGAGCGCCCGAACCCGACCTACATCCCGGTCGCCGAGCACGTCACGAGGTGGTTCGCCGAGCGCATGGGCGGCATCCCGCAGACCGGGATCACGGAGGCCTCGATGAACATCCCGACCACCGCCCACATCCTCGGCGGCGCGGTCATCGGCGCGACCCCGGACGAAGGCGTCGTCGACGCCCGGAACCGCGTCTTCGGCTACGAGAACCTCCTGATCACCGACGGCTCGGCCGTCCCCGCGAACCCGGGCGTGAACCCGTCACTCACGATCACCGCCCTCGCCGAGCGCGCGATGACCTTCATCCCCCCTGCCCCCGGAGCGCAGCCAAAGGAGCTGCCGCCGGCGGCGCGGGGCGCGGATTCGCAGACGGCGGCTTAGGCGCCTGGGCCGTCCACGCGGACGCGGGGCGCGCAACGCGCGGCTCTGCCTCCGAGCGGGCGCTGCTGCCCACCGCGCTCTACCGCACCGAGCTACAGCGCCACGAGGTCTAGCGCTCGCAGCGCCGCCTCTTGGTGGCCGGGCCGTCGAGGCAGGTGTCGATGCCCCGGCCGCCGCCCAGGCGATCCCGGCCGCTGCCGCCCTTCAGGACATCGCGCCCCGAGCGGCCACGCAGGTCGTCGTTGCCGCCACCGCCGCGCAAGTGGTCGTTCCCGGGTCCGCCGCAGACGATGTCGTCGCCGCCGAGGGCGATGATCGTGTCGTTGCCGCCGAGGGCCGCGATCACATCCGGCCCGGGCGTTCCGCGGATCACGTCGTCCCCCTCGGTGCCGACGATCGTCGCCTTGCGGCCCGCGCAGTCGTACTCGCGGCTGTCCGCGGGCGGCTCGACCGGATCGGGCTCCGGCTCAGGCTCGGGATCGGGGTCCGGATCGGGCAGCGGCGGATCCTCGAGCTCGTAGGCGCCGGCGTCGCACTTCAGCCCGGACGGCCGCGTCTGCCCGCGCTGGTCGACCGAACCCACGACGTCGAGCAGGCACAGGTCCTCGGGCACCAGCTCGACCGCGGGGCTCTCGGGGTCGAGGGCCCGGCTGAGCGGCCCCGGCAGGCTCGCCGAGGGCCCGATCTGCGGCGCGCCGTTCTCGGCGAGGCCGTTCAAGCCGAGATCCGCGACGACCTGCTCACCTGCGCACGACTGCCCCTCGGTCAGGTTGAAGACGAGCGGCTGGATTTCGGCCGCCCCCGACCCGCTCACCTTGCAGGTGGCGTCCGGGCCGGAGTTCCGAATCACGGAGTGGCTGAACTGGACCACGCCATCCCCGTCCGCGAAGAAGGCGCTCGCGTCCGCGCCGTCGTTGTCGCTCAGGGTCGAGTAGGTGACGATCGCTGAGGCGTCACCGTCCACCGAGATCGCGGCGCCCGCGTTGCTCAGGTTTTGGTCGATCGTGCTGTTCCGCACGGTGGCGACGACCTCATCCTCGAGGTGGATCGCGCCCATGCCCGCGTTGAAGCCCAGCAGCGAGCGGTTGACGTCGAGGGCATCGCTGCCGTACGCGTGGATCCCCGTCAGGTTGCCGGTGATCCGGCTCCGCTCCAGGAGGAGCTCGCCGCTGTCGAGACCCGGCGTGTTGTCCCCGATCCTGATGGCATCCGCCTCGTTGTCGTCGAAAACGCTGTCGGACACCGTGATCGGGCCGCTTCCGTCATCGAGGTAGGAGAGAACGCCGGCGGTCGCGGGCGTCGTGCCGAGGGGCGAGTGCTCCGTGAAGATCGCGTTGCGGATGTAGGAGTCCTCGCCCGGCTCCGCGCCCGGCCCGTTCTGGACCACCACCGCCCCGATCCCGAGGGCGAGATCCGGGGCCGCTGAGAGCAGGAGCTCGTTGCCGCGGAAGCTGACGTCCTCGGCTTGGAAGGTGCCGCCGGTGAACGCGAGCGCTCCGCCGAGCGCCTCGTTGATGCCGGCGACTTGGTTGTCGTTGAACTCGGTCCGCGCCAAGCGCAGCCGCGGCCCGACGAAGAACACCGCCCCTCCTTGTTCGCCTGCGGAGTTGTCGCGGAGCACCACGTCGCGCACCTCGAGGTTCTTCGCGAACAGGTCGGTGGTGTAATCGGCGTCGGGGACGCTCAGGATCGCGCCGCCGCCTGCGTTGCTTCCCTGGCCGTCGCGGAGCGTGAGCGACTCGACCACCAGGGGCCCGTCCAGGTGCTCCATGATCCGGTCCGAATTCGCTCCAGCCCAGGCGATCTCGGTCACGCCGGCGCCTTCGCCGCGGATCGTGAGCCCTGGGAGGTCGGCCACGTCCAGGTCGCCCACCTGGTTGTTGTCGCCGCCGGAGCCGATGTCGAGCACGTGCGTGCCGGGACCGAGCGTGATCGTGTCCATCTCCGTCGCCGAGCCGGCGTCGCAGCCGGAGACGGCCGTGTTGGTGTTTGCCGCCTGGACGGCTTCGCGCAGCGAGCAGTCGCCGTCGCCGTTGAGCTCATCGTTCAAGACGTCGACGGAGATCTCCGCCGCCCCGGCGCTCGCCGGCAGCAGCGCAAGCGCCATGGTGGCCGTGGCCAGCGCTTTTCCGGCCGTGGCCAGCGCTTTTCCTGTTCTCCCGTAGATGATGCGTCCCCAGCCCGTCTCCGTAGGCGGCGAAGACTCTATCGCGTGTCGCGCGGGCGACTCGGGGAGGGGATCCGGGCCCGCCCCACGGAGGCGGGCCCGGTGCTCAGTGCCTCAGCCCTTCGCCTCGGCGTACCGCTTGGCGACCTCGTCCCAGTTGACGACGTTCCAGAACGCGTCGATGTAGTCCGGGCGCTTGTTCTGGTACTTGAGGTAGTAGGCGTGCTCCCACACGTCGATGCCGAGGAGCGGGGTCTTGCCGTCCGACAGCGGCGAGTCCTGGTTCGGGGTCGAGGTGACCTCGAGGCCGCCGTCGCTGTAGACGAGCCAGGCCCAGCCGGAGCCGAACTGCCCGACGCCCGCGTTCTTGAACTCCTCCTTGAACGCGTCGAACGAGCCGAACTTCTCGTTGATCGCGTCCGCGAGCTCGCCGGACGGCTCGCCGCCGCCGTTCGGGCTCATCAGGGTCCAGAAGAGCGAGTGGTTGTAGTGGCCGCCGGCGTTGTTGCGGACGGCGGTGGCGTTCGGAACCTTGTCGAGGTTCTGCAGGACCTCCTCGACCGGCTTGTCCGCCCACTCGGAACCCTCGAGCGCGGCGTTCGCCTTGTCGACGTAGGCCTGATGGTGCTTGTCGTGGTGAACGCGCATCGTCGCCTCGTCGATGTGGGGCTCGAGCGCGTTGTAGTCGTAGGGAAGGTCAGGGACCTCGTAAGCCATTTGTTTGCCTCCTTCGATGGGATCTCTGAGCCTAACTATCCAAGGGCTTCGGCAAACCCCTGCCGCCAACTTGGATAGCGAGGTTCCCAACCGAGCTCTTGCTTGGCCTTGGCGTTCGACGCGCCGCGCATCTGCGTGCCCGCGTTGGCGACGGCCGCGCCGGCCGCGAGCCGCACGATCCACGCCGGCACGCGCAGCGGGCGCTTTGCGCCGATGACCTCGGCGAATGCCGGGATCAGATCGCGCATCGGCGCGGGATCGTCGTCGCAGACGTTGTAGATGCCCGGGGCTCCGCGCTCGCAGGCGATCACGGTCGCGGCAGCGGCGTCCTCCACGTGAACCATCGACATCCGCGCCTCCCCGGAACCGATGACGGGGAAGCGCCGCTTGCGCACGTCGTCCGCCATGGACCCGTCGGAAGACCACGAGGTCCCCGGACCGTAGAAGTAGCCGTAGCGCAGCACGAGGCCCTCGAGCCCGTCGGCCTCGAGCACCTGCCGCTCGCCCTCGAGCGTCGCGTCCATCGCCTCGCCGAGGTGCCCGCCGATGTTCGCGAGGACCGGGGCTTCCTCGTCCTTCACCCACCCGCCGACCGGGGCATAGACGAAGGCGATGCTCTGGCTGACGAAGCGACGAGCGCCCGCGGCCCTCGCCGCCGCCAGCAGGTTCGCCGTCCCCTCCGTGCGCAGGCGGTTGGTCTGCGGATACGTGTCGGCCTTCCTCGGGTCGATCCGGTCCGGCAGCGCCGTGAGCTCGTGAATCACGACCTCCGGCTGCGCGGCGGCCACGGCCTCGTTGAGGGCCGCGGTGTCGAAGACGTCGCACACCGCCGCGTTCGCCCCCTGCGCGCGGATCCGCTCCGCGGCCTCCGCTCGACGGGTCATCCCGGTGACCACGTGTCCCGCCTCGACGAGCTGGCGCACCAGGGGCTTCCCGATGGCGCCGGAAGCGCCGGCGACGAAAACCCTCAACGCGACGGCTCCTCCGCTTCGCGTCCGGGGCGTTCGCCCTCCACCCCCTCGTCGATCACCTGCGCCACCCGCGCGAGCCAGAGCAGCAGAACCGCGACGATCGCGAGCAGGATCGTGTCGAGCGTGCCGCGGAAGTCGCTGATCATGTTCTCGTCGATGTCGAAGACGTGGTTGATCGCGTGGAGCACGTACCAGATGCCCGCGAGGAAGAGGATCGGCGCGCGCCAGGTACGCCGCCCGGCGGCCACGCAGAGCGCGATCCCGACCGCGAGGGTGGCCGAGCCGACATCACCGACGTAGTGCGTGTTCTCGGCGCCATAGCGGCCGACGTGCTCGAAGAAGGACTCGTTGGCGAAGAACTGCCAGCCGCCGAACAAGACGTGGAAGACCCCAAGCGCGAGGACGGTGTTCGCGAGCGCGCTCTCGCTGAGCGCTGCGCGGGTTCGGGGCCTGCCCTCCATCGTTATCCGGGGACCCTAGCGCTCGCGGACCGCCGCCCCGGGCCGCTTGCCCGACCACCCGCCGGGCTACGCTCGTCGCGACACGAGGCAAAGGAGCGAGATGAACGCACGCGAGTGGATCGACGACTTCGCCGCCCAGATCGGCACCGACCCGCCGACCAACGAGGAGATCAAGCAGATCCTCGACCTCGCCGCCGTCGCAGCCCACTCCTCCGAGCGCATCGCGGCGCCGATCGCATGCTGGCTCGGGGGTAGGACCGGCGCCTCCCTCGAAGAGCTCCAGGCAGCGGCCGAGCGGATCGGCGGGAGCTCCGACCCGGACGACGGGACTTGAGCCTAACCGTCGCGGAGCTCTGGCGCTACCCGGTCAAGGGACTACGCGGGGAGCGCCTCGAGCGCCTCGAGATCGCCGCGGACGGGATCCCCGGCGACCGCGGGCTGACGGTCACCGACGAGCGCGGGATCGTCACCGGCAGGCGCAAGCAGCGGATGGTCGGCCTGCCCGCGACGCTCGACGAAGCCGGCGTCCCCCACATCGCGGGCTCACCCTGGGACTCGGCGGAGGCGGCCGCGGCCGTGCGCGAGGTCGCGGGAGCGAGCGCGAAGATCTCCCGGCCGCTCGGCGGGCACGAATTCGACGCCCACCCACTCCTGCTCGTCACCGACGGCGCCATCAACCAGTTCGGCTACGACCACAGGCGGTTTCGCCCGAACGTGTTCGTGACCGGCGCCGACGGGCCGGTGGAGCAGGACTGGATCGGACGCGAGGTTCGGATCGGCGAGGTGCTCCTGCGGGTCGTCGAGCCTTGCGAGCGGTGCGTCGTCACCACGATCGACCCCGACACGATCGAGGTCGACCTCGACGTCCTGCGCCGTGTCCGGGCCGAGGCCGGGGCCGTGATGGGCGTCTACTGCAGCGTCGTGGAGCCGGGAATCGTGAAAGCTGGCACGCCCGTCCAAGTTATGTGAGAATCGCCACCAGCTGCCCACGGCGAGGAGGAGAGCCCCATGGCGACCACCGAGAAGGTCACGTACTGCCGGATCTGCGAGCCGTTGTGCGGGATGGTGGCCACGGTCGAGGACGGGCGCCTGGTCCAGGTGCGCCCGGATGGCGAGCACCCGCTCTCCGCGGGCTTCGCCTGCCCCAAGGGGATCGCGATGGCCGAGGTCGTCAACGACCCGGACCGCGTCACCCACCCCCTGCGCCGCAAGGCCGACGGCAGCTTCGAGCGCGTGAGCTGGACACAGGCGCTCGACGAGATCGGTGAGCGCCTCGGCCGCATCGTCAAGGAGCACGGCGGCGACGCCGTCGGCTGGTACATGGGCAACCCCGGCGCCTTCTCCTACTCCCACCCGCTGTGGGTGAAGGGCTTCCTCGACGCGCTCGGCTCCCCACACTCCTACACCGCGTCCTCGCAGGACGTCTCGAACCGCTTCGCGGCGAGCTGGTTTCTCTACGGCTCGCCCTACATCGTCCCGATCCCCGACCTCGCCCGCACCGACTTCCTGCTCATGGTCGGGGCCAACCCGCTCGTCTCCCACGGCAGCGTGCTGAGCGCCCCCCGGATCAAGGATCAGCTCCACGCGATCACCGCGCGCGGCGGGCGCATCGTCGTCGTCGACCCGCGCCGCTCCGAGACCGCCCGGGCGTTCGAGCACCTCGCGGTCAACCCGGACTCCGACGCGTGGCTCCTGCTCTCGATGCTCCAGGTGATCTTCGCCGAGGGACTCGAGGACTCGGGGGCGATCGACCGGCAGTCGACCGGCGCCGAGACCCTGCGCCGACTCGCCGCCGATCATCCGCCGGAGGCGACCGAGGGCCGGATCGGCGTGCCCGCGGAGGAGATCCGCCGGCTGGCGCGCGACCTCGCCACCGCCGAGCGCGCGGCTGTCTACGGGCGCACCGGATCGTGCCTCGGCCGCAACGGGACCCTGGTCGCCTTCCTGCTCGACGCGCTCAACCTGGTGACGGGCAACCTCGACCGGAAGGGCGGCGCGATGTTCGGCAACCCGCCGATCGACTTCGCCCGCCTGGTCGACGCGGTCGGGCTCGGCACGTACGCGAAGCGGCGCTCGCGCGTCGGCGGCCTGCCCGAGGTGCTCGGCGCGCTGCCCGCGGGCGTGATGGCGAAGGAGATGACGACGCCCGGGAAGGGCCAGATCCGCGCGATGTTCTTCTCCGCGGGAAACCCGGTGCTCTCGGTCCCGAACGGCGAGGAGCTCGAGGCGGCGCTCGAGCAGATCGACCTCAAGGTGGCGCTCGATCTGTACGTCACCGAGACCTCGCGCCACTGCGACTTCGTCCTCCCCGCGACGACGTTCTACGAGCGCGAGGACTTCCCGCTGCCTTTCCTCTCCCTGTACACGACCCCGTTCATCCAGATGACCGAGCCGGTCGTCGAGCCCCAGGGCGAGGCGCGCCAGGAGTGGGAGGTCATCGAGGAGATCTCGAAGCGGATCGGCGTCGTGCCGTCGAGCAACTGGGCGCTGCGGCTCGTCGGGCGCGTGGGCGTGAAGTTCTCCCCGCGGACGCTGGTCGACCTCGTCCTGCGCACGGGCCCGAAGGGCGACCTCTTCGGCCTGCGTCGCGGCGGGCTGAGCGTGAAGAAGCTCGCCGAGAACCCCCACGGCATCGTCCTCTCCGAGCACCTCGAGGGCGGCGTGCTGCGCAAGCAGATCCGCCACAAGAGCAAGCGCGTGCGCCTCGACCCGCCCGAGATCGCGGCCGAGGTCGACCGCCTCGTCGCCGCGAACGGACACGACCCAAACTTCCCGATGCGGCTGATCGGCCTGCGGGAGCTGCGCTCGCACAACTCGTGGATGCACAACGCCCCGCTGCTCATGCGCGGCGGCCGCACGCAGGCGGCGCGCATCCACCCGGACGACGCGCAGGCGCTCGGGCTCGCCGACGGCGACCGCTGCCGGATCTCCTCCGCGCACGGGGCGATCGAGGTCGAGACCAAGGTCACCGACGAGGTCAAGCAGGGAACCGTCGCCGTCCCGCACGGCTGGGGCCACCGCGGCGGCTGGCGCCTCGCGAATTCGGCCGGCGGCGCCAACGTGAACGCGCTCGCGTCGTCGGACCCCGACGACCTCGAGCGGCTCGCCGGGATGGCGTTCCTCAACGGGATTCCCGTGCGCGTCGAGCCGGTCGGCCGCGCGGAGAGCTCGCACGAGGAGGCCGCCACGCCGGTCGCCGGGCCCGTATAACTGCCGAATGAGCAACAACGGCAGACTCCTATCCGGCACCGACTTCGTCGCGATCCCCGTCCAGGACATCGACCGCGCCGTCGCCTTCTACCGCGACGTGCTCGGCCTCGAACAATCGAAGCAATGGGGCTCGATGCCCGCCTACGAGTTCGAGACAGGCAACCTCACGCTCGCGCTGATGCAGGTCGATGCCTTCGGGCTCGAGTTCTCGCCGAACGTCGCCCCGATCGCGCTCCACGTGGACGACTTCGAGGGCGCCAAGGCGAAGCTCGAGGAGAACGGAGTCGAGTTCAAGACCGACACGATCGACTCCGGCGTCTGTTATCAGGCGATCTTCACGGACCCCGACGGCAACGCCCTCGACCTGCACCACCGCTACGCGGACTGAGGCGAGGCGGCGCGCGCGGCGAGCAGGAACAGCACGCCGCCGAGCAGCCAGAGCGGATCCCAGAAGAACAGGTACCAACCGACCCGATCGCCGGCGAGCGAATCGGGCGTGTTGATCGCGCCTGCCTTCATCAGGGCCTTCTCGGCCGTCGACGCCGCGCCGTACAGCGCGAGCAGCGCGCCGGCGCCCCAACCCGCCACGATCTCGATCCGCCGCGGCTCCGCGCGGGCCAGCAGCAGCGCGAGCACGCCGAGGCCGAGCTTGCCGATTCCGGGCACGACCCCGTAGACGAGCGTGTCCTCGCCCATCCGGATCTTCTTCTCGAGCCCGCGCGAGAGCGTATCCGCCCCCGCCTCCCCGCCGAGGACCCAGTAGAGGCTCACCGCGGCGAAGGCGAAAGCCCATAGGGCGGCGAGATGGGCGGCGCGGATCACGGTCGCGGCTAGGTGACCCGCTCCGCGCCCGCGTAAACGTTCACGCTGCCGCCGCGCGCGAAGCCGCACAGGGTCATCCCGCGGTCGGCCGCGAGCTCGACCGCCAGCGACGTCGGGGCGCCGACGCCGACCAGGATCGGGCATCCCGCGACGGCCGCCTTTTGCACCAGCTCGAAGGCGAGGCGACCGCTCACGCAGAGGATCGAATCGGCGAGCGGCACGCGCCCCTGCGCGAGCGCCCACCCGATCACCTTGTCCATCGCGTTGTGGCGGCCGACGTCCTCGCGTGTGCAGATCGCCTCCCCGCTCGGGTCGAAGAGTCCGGTCGCGTGCAGGCCGCCGGTGCGAGCGAACGCGGGCTGAGCGAGCCGCTCGGGCAGATCCGCGAGCAGGTCGCGCGGCACGCGCGGTCCCCCGGCGAGGCGCGGCGCGCTCACCGCCACCTCCTCGAGCGCCCCCTTGCCGCAGACCCCGCACGACGAGCTCAGGTAGAAGCGGCGCGCCGTGAGCTCGCGCGTCAGCGGGCCCTCGACTTCGACCACGTTCGCCGCGAAGTCCGTGGGTGGGGCCGCGCGGCGCGGCCCGTCGATCAGGCCCTCGCCGAACAGGAAGCCAAGCGCCAGCGCCTCGTCGTCGCCGGGCGTGCGCATCGTAACCGCGACGGGCTCCCGGCCCACGCGGATCTCGAGCGGCTCCTCGACCGCGATCCGGTCGACCTCCCCGTCGCGCTCGATCGAGCGCAGCATCCGCTCTTCGGGACCTTGCATCCGGGTAGAAACTAGACACGATGGCCCTGCGCAAGCCCAAGCGGCGACCCACCCCGTCCAACTGGGCCAGCCTGAAGCCGTTCGGGATCGGCGAGCAGCGGCCGAACAACTACAGCGAGATCTGGCGCGCGATCAAGGAGAACCGCGACGCCCCGGGCTACGCGTGGCGCATCCTCACCCGCGGCGTCTGCGACGGCTGCGCGCTCGGCACCTCGGGCCTCCACGACTGGACCATCGACGGCGTCCACCTCTGCAACATCCGCCTGCGCCTGCTGCGCCTGAACACGATGCCGGCGCTCGACCCCGCGGTACTCGCCAACGCGGAGGCGCTGGCGCAGCGCTCCGGCGGCGAGCTGCGCGACCTCGGCCGCCTGCCCTACCCGATGCTCCGCCGCCGCGGCGAGCCCGGGTTCAGCCGCATCTCGTGGGACGAAGCGCTGGACATGGTCGCGGAGCGGATCCGCGAGAGCTCGCCCGACAGGCTCGGCTTCTACCTGACGAGCCGCGGCACGGTGAACGAGACCTACTACGTCGCCCAGAAGGTGGCGCGGGCGCTCGGCACGAACTCGATCGACAACGCCGCCCGCGTCTGCCACTCCCCGAGCACCGCCGGCCTGCGCGAGGCGCTCGGCGTCGGCGCGTCGACCTGTTCGTACACGGACTGGATCGGCACGGACCTGATCGCCTTCATCGGCTCGAACCCGGCGAACAATCAGCCCGTCACGACCAAGTACCTACATCTCGCGAAGAAGGCCGGGACGAAGGTGGCGATGGTGAACCCGTACCGCGAGCCGGGCATGGAGCGCTACTGGGTCCCCTCGACGGCCGAGAGCGCGGTTTTCGGCACGAAGATCACCGACCGCTTCTTCCGCGTGCAGACCGGCGGGGATCCCGGCTTCCTCGCGGGCACGATGAAGGCCCTGATCGAAAACGGCTGGGTCGACGAGGACTTCATCGCCAACCACACCACCGGGTTCGACGAGCTCGCCGCCGAGGTCCGCGGCACGGACTGGGGGACGATCGAGACGCTCGCCGGGACCACCCGCGCCGAGATCGAGGAGTTCGCGCGGATGCTCGGCGAGGCGAAGCGGGCCGTGATCGTGTGGTCGATGGGCGTGACCCAGCACGCCCACGGCGAGGACAGCGTGCGGGCGATCGTGAACATCGCGCTCGCGCGCGGGTTCATCGGCCGCGAGGGCTGCGGGCTGATGCCGATCCGAGGCCACTCCGGCGTGCAGGGCGGCGCCGAGATGGGGTGCTACGCGAGCGCGCTGCCGGGCGGCGAGCCGCTCGACGAGGAGTCCGCGGCGGAGCTCTCGGAGCGGTGGGGTTTTCCGGTGCCGACCGAGCCGGGACTCAAGGCGCCCGAGATGCTCGATGCCGCGGGCCGCGGCGAGCTCGACCTGCTGTTCGCGGTCGGCGGCAACTTCCTCGACGTCCTCCCGGACCCGGAGCGGGTGCGCGAGGCGCTCGCGGCGATCCCGCTGCGCGTGCACATGGACATCGTCACCTCGAGCCAGATGCTCGTCGAGCCGGGCGAGGCCGTGCTTCTCCTGCCCGCCACGACCCGGTACGAGGTGCCGGGCGGGGTGACCGAGACGAGCACCGAGCGGCGGGTGATCTTCAGCCCGGAGATCCCCGGGCGGCGAATCGGCGAGGCGCGCCCCGAGTGGGAGGCGATGAGCGAGATCGCCGCCAGGGCGAAGCCGGAGATCGCCGCCGCGGTCCGCTTCACGGGCACCGCCGCGATCCGGCGCGAGATCGCCGAGGTGGCGCCGCTCTATCGCGGGATCGAGAACCTCCGCGAGCACGGCGACGCCTTCCAGTACGGGGGGCCGCGGCTCTGCGAGGGCTGGGAGTTCCCGACCCCGGACGGCAAGGCCCACTTCTCGGCGGTGCGCGTGCCCGAGCCGGTGGCCGACGACGGCCTGCTCGTGCTCTCGACGCGCCGCGGCAAGCAGTTCAACTCGATCGTGCAGGAGCGCCGCGACGCGCTCACCGGCGCTCTGCGCGAGGCGGTCCTGCTCAGCGCAGCGGACGCGCAGCGGCTCGGCATCAAGGACGGCGATCCGGTCGTCGTCGCCTCCGCCCGGGGCCGGCTGCGAGGCCGGGCGCTGCTCGCGCCGATCGCCCCCGGCAACGTCCAGGTTCACTGGCCGGAGGGCAACGTGCTCATCGACCCGGACGTGCGCTCGCAGGAGTCCGGGATCCCCGACTACAACGCGCGCGTCAGCGTCCAGCCCGCCTGAGCGGCCTCAGCGCTCCCCGCGGCGCACCACGCCCGTGAATCGCCGCACGTAGCGGGCGAAGCGGTCCGTGCGCCCGGCGAGCAGATCCTCGGCGGCCGCCACGTCCTCGGGCGAGTTCACGTTGAAGACGATGCGCGCGGGGTCCGCGAAGCGGGCGAGCCGCGACTCCTCGATCACGTACGGATCGAGCGAACGCACTGTCTCGCGCATCGACATCCCGTCCGCCAGTGCGCCCTCGATCGCGTCGGCGACCGCGGGCGAGTAGCGGCCCAGGAGCGGCTCGAGCTCGCCGTTCACCTCGCACACGGCGACGTCGGCTTCGATCTGGCCGATCCAGTTGAGGACGCTCGCGGGCACGAGCGGCATGTCGCAGGCGATCGCTACCACCCCGCGCCCGGCGCTGGAGCGAAGCGCCGCGAGCAAGCCGGTGAGCGGGTGACGCGGCTCCTGCGGCTCGCTCAGCACGCGGCAATCCACCTTCGGAAGCGGCGAGTCGGGCTTGGCGACGACAACGGGCTCCAGCCCCGCCGAGCCCACCGTGGAGACGATCCGAGACAGCATCGGCAAACCGCCAACCTCCAGCGTGGCCTTCGGTTGACCCATGCGGCGACTGAGGCCGCCGGCGAGGACTGCGCCGACCGTCAAAGCTCGCTTCACGTACCCAGTCTCGCAGCGCCGGGAAACCCGCCGGGCGACCAGGCACGCATCGAAGGGCCCGAAATCCCCTCCGCAACCGGTCCGCTGGGACGTTCGGCGATGGGCGCCGCAAGTAGGCTGGGCGTGCGAACGTGGCCGGGAAGCTGATCGAGATCGAGGAGGCGCGCAGGCTGGTGCTCGAGCGGGTCGCCCCGCTCGGCCACGAGCCGGTGGCGCTCCGCGAGGCGCTCGGCCGCGTGCTCGCCGAGGACGTGACGAGCGCCGACAACATCCCGGGGTTCGACAACTCTGCGATGGACGGCTACGCGGTCCGCTCGCGCGACACCGAGCCCGCGACGCCGGAGAGGCCAACCCGGCTCGACATCGTCGACGAAGCGCGCGCCGGACACCCCGCGAGCCACATGGTCGCGCCGATGGAGGCGATCGCGATCTCCACCGGCGCGCCCGTCCCCGAGGGCGCCGACGCGGTCGTGCGCGTCGAGGACACCGACGGCGCCCGCGAGGGCAAGGTCGCGATCCACGCCCCGGTTGCGCCCGGCGCCAACATCCGGCGCGCCGGAGAGGACATCGAGCGCGGCGAGACCGTGCTGCGCTCGGGCACCACGCTTGGCCCCGCCGAGATCGGCGTGCTCGCCTCGGTCGGGCGCGCGCGGGCGGTCTGCGCGCGCCGCCCGTCCGTCGCCGTGCTCACCACGGGCGACGAGCTCCAGGAGCCGGGCGAGACGCTGCGCCCGGGCGCCATCCGCAACTCGAACTCCTACGCGCTCGCCGCGCTCGTGGAGGAGGCGGGAGGCGAGCTCGCGCTGACCGAGATCGTCGGCGACACCCGCGAGGAGACCGAGGCCGCGCTCGACCGGGCCCTCTCGTGCGACATCACGCTCGTCTCGGGCGGCGTCTCGGTGGGCGAGCACGACCACGTGAAGCCCGCGCTTGCCTCGCTCGGCGCCGAGGAGATCTTCTGGGGCGTCGCCCTGCGGCCGGGCAAGCCGACCTTCTTCGGCCTCGCCCCCCATCGCCCGGGCGCAGGGCTGACGCGCAACCTCGTCTTCGGCCTGCCCGGCAACCCGGTCTCCTCGATGGTGGCGTTCACCCTCTTTGCCCGGCCCGCGATCCGGGCGATGCTCGGCGCGGACCCCGACGAGCGGCGGCGCACCACCGCGGTCTTCGAGGAGGACTACGCAAAGCAGCCGGGCCGGGCGCACCTGATCCGCTGCAAGCTCGAGCTCGCCGAGGACGGGTGGCACGCCCGTTCGACCGGCGCGCAGGGATCGCACGTGCTGACCTCGATGCTCGACGCGGACGCGCTCGCGATCATCCCGTCCGAGCAGGGCGACGTGAGCGCGGGCGACCGGGTCGAGATCGAGCTCTTGCGCTGAGGGGCTCGCGGCGCGGGCTCGGGGGCGCGGGCTCGTACGATGGGCGCATGGAGGTCGAGGTCCGGCTCTTCGCGATCCTCCGCCAGCGCGCGGGGCGCGACTCGCTGCGGCTCGAGCTCCCCGATGGAGCCACCGTGGCCGACGCCGTCGCGGTCGCCGGCCGCGAGCCCGGGCTCGACGGCGTCCTCGGTGAGATGCCGGTGCGCGCAGCGCTCAACCGCACGTACGTGGACGACGACGCGGTCCTCGCCGACGGCGACGAGCTCGCCCTCGTCCCGCCGGTGAGCGGCGGGGCCACCGAGACCCACCACGCCCGCGTGACCGAGGAGCCGCTGGACGTCGCGCGGATGGCCGAGGCGGTGAGCCGTCCCGGCGCGGGCGCGACCGTCGTCTTCTGCGGCACGACCCGGGACGTCGAGAAGCTCGAGTACGAGGCGTACGCCGAGATGGCGAGCGAGCGCATCGCCGCGGTCCTCGGCGACGTCGCCGCGAAGCACGGCCTGGAGGCCGCCGCGGCCGAGCACCGGATCGGCACGGTGCCCCTCGGCGAGCCGAGCGTGGTCGTCGCCGTCTCGGCGGCGCACCGCGGCGAGGCCTTCGCGGGCGCCCGCGAGGCGATCGACCGGATCAAGGCCGAGGCGCCGATTTGGAAGCGCGAGGTCGAGGGCGAGGAGGAGCGCTGGGTCGAGGGGACGGTCCCCGAGCCCGACGCCGGGCGCCTCACGCACCTGGACGAGGCCGGCGCGGCCCGGATGGTCGACGTGGGCGCGAAGCCCGAGACCGCGCGGCGGGCGCGGGCGGA
>ERZ777003.2772-NODE-2772-length-19011-cov-8.017831_pt1 | contig 19011 bp, 16 predicted proteins | sample MGYA00374956_ERZ777003 | MGnify/ENA primary metagenome ERZ777003 (study PRJEB29302, sample SAMN06268252) | bioreactor metagenome | isolation source: Joint BioEnergy Institute, California, USA | place: USA:Joint BioEnergy Institute, California, USA | collected... | reverse complement strand
GTGGAGGTGGCGGACAACCTTCCCGGGCGCGTTCTGGTGCGGGACAGCAAGGACCCGTCTGGTCCGGTGTTGGTGTTCGGGCGCGGGGCGTGGCGGGGCTTCGTGGAGTTCGCGAGGTCGCACCGCTGACCCGGTCCGGTGCGTCGGTGGGTCCTCGGCTTACCCGCCGAGGACATGTCCGCCGCGGGCCGCTGCCAACCCTCTGCCCGCACGGCTGACGGTGGTCCGGGCCGCCCGGCGCCGTGGTGTGGTCCCGAGTGGCGGGATCCGACGACCCACGCGTACGAGCGGGTGACCGGTGCCCGGGATCGTGTGCGGGCGACCGGCGGTCGGAGATCACCGTCGACGACGTCCGTCTCGGCGCTCTGGCGGCCGTCCGGCCGCACGCGTGCCCTCCCTCCCACGCCGCGACCGTGCGATTGGCCCGTGAGGACGGGCGGCCGACGGTGGCAGGGTGGGTCGTACCGGGTGAGGACCGTCAGGGGGTTTCGACATGGGTGATCCGCTCTTCGACGCCGACGCGACGGCGGGGGTGCTGCGGCGGGTGTCCGAGGCCGCCGGGCCGTACCTCGACTCGCTGGCCGAACGCCCGGTGTACGACCCGGACGCCGTCAGCCTGCTGGCCGAGCTGTCGACGCTGACCCCGGACGGCGGGCTGCCCGAGCAGGGAATCGGCACGGCCGCCGCCGCGGAGCGGCTGCTGCGGGTCGGGACCGCCGCCGCCACCCACTCCGCCGGGCCGCGCTTCTTCCACTTCGTCATCGGCGGCACCACCCCGGCCGCGCTCGCCGCCGACTGGACCACGTCACTGCTGGACCAGAACGCCGCCTTCCTGGCGTCGTCGCGGTTCGCCGCCGAGGTCGAGTGGGTCGCGCTGCGCTGGCTGCGTGAGCTGTTCGGGCTTCCCGAGACGTACGGCGGGGCGCTGGTCGCCAGCGCCACGTTCGCCAACTTCACCTCGCTGGCCGTCGCCACCCACTGGTGGGCGGAACGACACGGGGTCGACGTGGCCGCCAACGGGCTGGCCGGGCTGCCCCGCATGCCGGTCCTCTCCGGCGGGTACGTCCACGCCAGCGTTCGCAAGGCGTTGCAGATGCTCGGCCACGGCCGGGACACCGTCGAGGTCTACGCCGCCGACCGGGTCGGGCGGGTCGACCTGGCGGCGGTCGAACGCCGGCTCGCCGAACTGGACGGCCCGGCGGTGCTGGTCGCCAGCGCGGGGGAGGTCAACGCCGGTGACTTCGACCCGATCGAGGCGCTGGCCGACCTCGCCGAGCGCCACGGCGCCTGGCTGCACGTGGACGGGGCGTTCGGGCTCTTCGCCGCGCTGTCGCCACGGACCGCCCACCTGGTGCGGGGGATCGACCGGGCCGACTCCATCGCCTGCGACGGCCACAAGTGGCTGAACGTGCCGTACGAGAACGGGTTCGCCTTCGTCCGGGAACCGGCCCGGCTGGCGGCGGCGTTCGGGATGCCGGGCTCGGCGTACCTGCCGGGGCCGGGCAGTCCGCTGTGGTCGAAGCCGGCGGGGCGGGGGCGGCCGGATGCGGCCGGTGGCGGCACGGCGGCGCCGGCGACCGGGTCGGGTGACGTGGCGGTGTCGGCCGGTCCGGTGAACTACTCCAGTTTCGGGCCGGAGTCGTCGCGGCGGGCCCGGGCGCTGCCGATCTGGGCGACCCTGGCGGCGTACGGCCGGGACGGCTACCGGGCGATGGTGGAGCGGCAGCTCGACCTGGCACAGCGGCTCGCCCGCCTGGTGGACGAGGCGCCCGAGCTGGAACGCCTCGCCGAGGTGCCGCTGTGCATCGTCTGCTTCCGGGCCCGCCCGGCGCACGTCGCGGCCGAGGCGCTCGACGACCTCAACCGGCGGCTCGGTGCGGCGCTGCTCGACGACGGTCGGGTCTTCGCCGGCACCACCGTCTACGACGGTCGGGTGGCGCTCCGCCCGGCGATCGTGAACTGGCGGACCACCGAGGCCGACATCGACCTGCTGGTCGAGGTGGTCCGCGAGCTGGTGGCCCGGCTCGCGCCACCTCGACCGTAGCCGGCGGGTCCGCAGCCGACGGTGGGCGGGTCAGCCGGCCGGCTCGTCGACCGGCCGGTGGCCGCAGGTCGGACAGACGCCGGAGGCCAGCCGGCGGCGGACCGCGCGGTGGCGGGCGGCCCGACTGGCGATCATGGCGGCCAGCAGTAGCCCGCCGGCCAGGACGACCAGCACCGACGTGCCGGCGTACGCTCCCCAGCTCGGGCTGCCGCCGGGATGCGCCCAGAGGTGTTTGGTGAGCGGCTGGACGGTGAGCAGGCCGGCCGGGACCGCCAGCAGCAGCGTCGCCCAGAGCCCTCGGTCGTCGCCGTTGACCGTGTACCTGAGCGCGACCGCGACGGCCAGTGCGACCAGCAGTTCGCCGGCCGCGGCCAGGACCTCCGGCGTCGAGTGGTACATGAGGTACCGGTCGGCGTCGTCCCACCAGGCGCCGGAGGCGACGGCCCCGACCCCCGCGGCGAGCGGCGTCAGGATCCGGGTGAGCCGGCCCGGTTCGGCTGGCAGGGCCAGGGTGACCAGCCCCAGCGCGGTGGTGGGGACGAGGACGAGGAGCGGCGGCCGGGGCTGCCCGGTGAGTCCGGCCGCGGCCGGCAGCGCCAGGGTCAGCAGGACGACGGCGAGTGCGGCGCGTCGGGTCCAGCGTCCGGGCAGCAGGGGCGCCGAGAGTCCCACGACCAGCCAGCCGAGCCAGACGACCGCCCCGAGGGTCTGCACCGGGCCGACCGTCGGCAGTTCGGGTACGGGCGGGGTGGCGAGCTCGACGCGTACCAGCAGGAAGGCCGAGAGCGCGAGCAGGGTGTGCAGCGCGAGGCTCGCGGCCAGCGGCAGGGCGGCCAGCAGGCCGAGGGCGCCGTATCCGCGCAGCCGCTCGTGGATCCCGCCGCGCAGCACGTCGAGGGCGTCGCCGGGCGAGGGCCAGCGTCGCCGCGGATCCACCAGGTCCAGGTAGGTCCCGACGATCTCGTCGGCCCGGTCGGCACGGTACGGGGCCGGGTAGACCCGAAGCAGACGCCGGTAGCGGCGTTCCAGGGGTGTCTGGGCGGCGTCGGCCGGGTCCGGCGTGGCGGCGGGCGGCTGGTCGCTCATGCCGTACCTCCGGCGATGCGCGGGCGACGGGCGGGGCGGACGAGGCCGCCACGCGGCTCCGGGCCTCCGGTCGGGGCGGCCTTCTCGGCGCGGTCGCGCAACCGGAGGCTCGCCGCCTCGACGTTGCGGCGGAGCCGTTCGGTCTCGGCGGCCAGGGCGGCGCTGCCCGCCTCGGTGAGGCGGTAGTAGCGGCGGAGGCGCCCGTCGACGATCTCCTCGTGGTCGGGTTCGACGAGCCCGTCGTCGGTGAGCCGGTCCAGGGCACCGTAGAGGGTGCCGGGACGCAGGGAGAGCCGTCCGTCGGAGAGGGCGGCGACCTCGCTGATGATGCCGTAGCCGTGCAGCGGCTCCCGGGCGAGCGCGGTGAGGATCAGGAAGGTGGGTTCCCGCAGCGGGGTGGATGGAGCCATGGCCGCAATATATCGCGTACGAAGTTATATCGCTGACAAGGCCATGGGAGACGCGCCCCGGAAACGGGTTCGGGCCGGCCCGCCGTGGCGGACCGGCCCGAACCGGTGGTCGTGGCGTGGATCAGCAGTCGAAGTACAGGGCGAACTCGTGCGGGGTCGGCCGCAGCCGGACCGGGTCCACCTCGTTGGTGCGCTTCCACTCGATCCAGGTCGAGATCAGGTCGGGCGTGAAGACGCCACCCTCCAGCAGGAAGTCGTGGTCGGCCTCCAGCGCGTCGAGCACCTCCGGCAGCGAGCCGGGGACCTGCTTGACGTTGGCCCACTCCTCCGGCGGGAGGTCGTAGAGGTCCTTGTCGATCGGCTCCGGCGGCTCGATCTTGCTCTTGATGCCGTCGAGGCCGGCCATCAGCATCGCCGAGAAGGCGAGGTACGGGTTGCTGGACGGGTCCGGCACCCGGAACTCGACCCGCTTGGCCTTGGCGTTGCTGCCGGTGACCGGGATACGGGTGCAGGCCGACCGGTTCCGCTGCGAGTAGACCAGGTTGACCGGCGCCTCGAAGCCCGGCACCAGCCGGCGGTACGAGTTGACCGTCGGGTTGGTGAAGGCGAGCAGCGACGGGGCGTGGTGCAGCAGGCCGCCGATGTACCACCGGGCGATGTCCGACAGGCCGGCGTACCCGGTCTCGTCGTAGAACAGCGGCTCGCCGTTCAGCCACAGGCTCTGGTGGGTGTGCATGCCGGAGCCGTTGTCGCCGAACAGCGGCTTGGGCATGAAGGTCGCGGTCTTGCCGTTCGCCCAGGCGGTGTTCTTGACGATGTACTTGAAGAGCTGGAGCTGGTCGCCGGCGTGCAGCAGGGTGGAGAACTTGTAGTTGATCTCAGCCTGGCCAGCGGTGCCCACCTCGTGGTGCGCACGCTCGACGGTGAAGCCGACGCTGAGGAGGTTCTGGACGATCTTGTCGCGCAGGTCGGCGTAGTGGTCGACCGGCGGCACCGGGAAGTAGCCGCCCTTGTACGCGGTCTTGTAACCGCGGTTGCCACCCGGCTCCTCGCGACCGGTGTTCCACCAGCCCTCGATCGAGTCGATGTAGTAGTACGCCTGGTTGGCCGAGGTCTCGTGCCGGATGGAGTCGAAGATGTAGAACTCCGCCTCCGGGCCGAAGTACGCGGTGTCGGCGATCCCGCTGGCCGCCAGGTAGGCCTCGGCCTTCTTCGCCACGTTCCGCGGGTCCCGCGAGTACGGCTCGCGGGTGAACGGGTCGTGAATGAAGAAGTTGAGCGCCAGGGTCTTCTGCTGCCGGAAGGGGTCGATGAAGGCGGTGGCCACGTCCGGCAGCAGCAGCATGTCCGACTCGTGGATTGCCTGGAAGCCGCGGATCGACGATCCGTCGAAGGCGAGGCCGTCGGTGAAGATCTTCTCGTCGAACGACTCGACCGGCAGGTTGAAGTGCTGCATCACGCCGGGCAGGTCACAAAAACGTACGTCGACGAACTTCACGTCCTCATTTTTGAGGTACCGCAGAAGTTCCTCGGGGTTGGCGAACACACGTCCTCCTGGCACGTCCACTGGTGGCTAGGCTGGTGGCGACGCTATGGCCAGGCCATTGCCCGAGCATGTCTCTGCTGTTTCCGCCGTGTTACGTCATTCGCGGAGCGTGATCGCACCTGGTGCGTGTCGGTGCCCCGCCCCGGATGTTACCTGAATAAGCACGCTTTTATCTGTCTTGTCGCTGATTGTGCTTTTTGGCGGTTCACCACGGCTCGTCGGGTCACCGCCGGGGCCCGCCCGACGGGGCGATACCCTGGCTCTCCGTGGCGACCAAGGATGACCCCGCAGCCCCGGTCGTGTCCGCGACCGGCGACGCCGTCGCGCTGCCCAGCCTGGCCCGCCGGTTCGGGGCGCTGCTCGTCGACTGGGCGCTGTGCGCCATGCTCTCCGCCACCTTCGCGGACCCGATGCGGGACGGCTGGCCGCCGGTGCTGGTGCTGCTCGTCGCGTACACCGTCTTCATCGGGCTCTTCGCGCAGACGCCCGGCATGTGGGTCTCCCGGTTGCGGTGCGTGGCCCACGACGACGGTGGGCGGATCGGCATCCCCCGGGCGCTGCTGCGGGCGGTGCTGCTCTGTCTCGTGGTCCCGGCGCTGCTGATGGACAGGGACCAGCGCGGTCTGCACGACCGGCTCGCCGGCTCGATCGTGGTCGCCGTCCCGTCGCCCGCGCCGACGCGCTGACCGGCGCCCCGACCCGCGTCAGGCCCGCGCGGGCCGGTGGACCCGGCGCCCCCCGTGGGCGGGGTGGTCCCCGGGCCCGGCCGCCCGGGACAGGTTCGCCCGGAACGGGACACGTGCGCGGTCCGGCCTCGGCCCGCGGGTTCGGTGCGGGGTCGGCTGCTGGGCAGGAGCAGGAGGGGCGGGCCTGGCGGTGCGCGGGACGGCGCGGAGCGTGGGGTGGGCGCGCGCGACGACGACGCGCGGCCTCACCGCCGGCTGCGCATCTGCCGGAAGGCACCCTTCGGCGGACGCATGTTCTTCGGGATCGCGCCCTTCGGCATCTGCGGCCTCGCGGCGGCGAGGGCCTTGATCCGCCGGTCGAGCGCGCTGACCTCCTTGCCGCTGAGGTTGTGCGGCAGGCGCATGAGGGTCATCCGCAGCTTGCGGATGGACAGTTCGTTCTCGCCCGTGCCGATGACGTAGTCGTACAGCGGCGCCGAGCCGATCACCTTGGCCAGCCGCCGCTTCTCCTGGCCGAGCATGGTGCGGGTCCGCTGCGGGTTGCCCTCGGCCAGCAGGATCACGCCGGGGCGGCCGACGACCAGGTGGACCATGTCCATCTGGGTGGTCGAGCTGATCACGGGAGTCACCCGCCAGCCGCCGCGCATGCTCTGCAGGATCGAGGCCGCCGCGCCCGGCTGCCCCTCGGCGGCGTTCATCATCGCGCTGGTGGAGCGCAGGTTCAGCACGATCAGCACCGCGAGCAGGGTGACCAGGATGCCGACGGGCAGCCACAGCCAACCCCACGACCTCACCGCGAACACGGTGAACGCGATCGGGACGATCAGCGCGACGACGGTGAGCGGAATGAACCACCTGTCGCGTTTGGCGGTGAACGAGAACACCATCCCGATCTGCTTCAGCCGCTGGCCGAACGACACCTTCTCCTGCGCCTTTGCCATGCGAGGGAGTCTAGTGGTCCGGGATGCCCCCGACCGGCCCGTGGTCGCCCCGGCCGGCCACGGGGCGGGTGCGGGCCGGCCGAGCCGGCTCAGCGGAGAGCGCCGACCCGGGGCAGCACCGGCGCGGCCCGACCGGTGCCGTGGTCGCCCGGAGCCCGCTCCTCGTGGTACTCCGCCTCGACGTTGACCTCCCAGACGTCGTGGTCGGTGCCGTCGAGGATGTTCGACACCGTCAGCATGGCGGTCAGCATCGAGTGGTCGGCGTTGTTGTAGCGGTGCATGCCGTTGCGCCCGACCGGGTGGACGTTCGGGACCTCCCTCTCCAGCCAGGCCCGGATGGTGGCGACGTTGTCCCGGTACGCGAAGTCGTAGAACGGGTACGCCCGGGGCATCCGGACCACGTACCCGGCCTCGACCGAGCCGGGCCGGACCAGGCCGAGCCGCTCCAGTTCGGCGGTGCCGAGCGCGACCAGCTCCTCGTCGGGGGTGTTCCAGAGCTCGTCGCCGATGTTGAGGAAGTACTCCAACCCCAGGCAGGTACGTCCGTCCTTCACCATGTACGGCGACCAGGAGCCGAAGTTCTGGATCCGGCCGACCTTGACCTCGGGGGCGTGGATGTAGATCCAGTTGTCCGGGAAGCTGAACTCCTCCGGCACCACCAGCGCCACGGTGAGGAAGTCGCGGTGGAACAGGTCCTTCGCCGCGGCGACGACCTCCGGCGGGGCGGGCGGGTCCATCGCGAGCACCAGGTGCGAGATCGGCATCGAGGAGATGATGTGGTCGGCGGCGACCCGCCGCGAACCGTCCGGCCCGGTGACGGTGACGGCGACCGCCCGGCCGTTCTCCCGGTGCACCGTCTCGACGCGCGTGTTGAGGGTGACCGTGCCGCCCCGCTTCTCCACGTGCTCGGCACAGCGTTCCCACATCATGCCGGGGCCGTACTTGGGGTAGTTGAACTCCTCGATGAGGCTGGTGATCTCCTTCTGGTTGCGCTTGGGCAGCAGCGCGTTCAGCACCGCCTTGGAGAGCGAGAGGTTCTTGATCCGCTGTGCGGCCCAGTCGGCGGAGAGCTGGGTCGCGGGTACGCCCCAGAGCTTCTCGTTGTACGTCTTGAAGAAGTGCTGGAACAGCCGCCGCCCGAACCGGGCCGTGACCCAGCCGGCGAGGTGGGACTGGTCCTTCGGCGGCGAGATCCGCGCCCACAGGTACGAGCCGATGCAGCGGACCGCCTCGACGAACCCGAGGTTACGCAGCGCGTTGCCCGCCTTCAGCGGGTAGTCGTACAGCTTGCCCCGGTAGTAGATGCGGCTCATCCGGGGCCGGAGCAGGAAGTCCTCGGCCGGAAGGATCTCGTGCCACAGCGCCTCCACCTGGGGGACCTTGGTGAAGAAGCGGTGCCCGCCGATGTCGAAGCGCCAGCCGTCGCGTTCCACGGTGCGGCTGATGCCGCCGACCACCTCGTCGGCCTCGAAGACCTCGACCGTGGCGTCGCGCTTGGTCAGCTCGTACGCCGCGGTCAGGCCGGCGGGACCCGCTCCGATGACCACGGTATGGGGCACTGTCATGCTTTTATTCATCACCTTCGACATGTTGCCGACAAGTATCCGGCAGAGAACGGCCGGAATCTAGCATGGTCGAAGGATTCCGGCCCGCCGCTTCGGCGGCAGGAAGCGACGGGCCGGTGCGACGGTGACGCGAGGCTACCCGGCGACGGCCGGGGCCGGCAGGTTCCGGGCCCGCACGGCCTGCTGGTAGAGCCGTCCGGCGCGGTACGACGAGCGCACCAGGGGCCCGCTCATCACCCCGGCGAAGCCGATCTGCTCCGCCTCCTCCCGCAGCTCGACGAACTCCTCCGGACGGACCCACCGCTGCACCGGGTGGTGCCGCGGGGTCGGGCGCAGGTACTGGGTGATGGTGACGAGCTCGCAGCCGGCCGCGTGCAGGTCGCGCAGTGCCTGGGAGATCTCGGCCCGCTCCTCGCCGAGCCCGAGGATCAGGTTGGACTTGGTCACCAGGCCGGCGGCGCGGGCCTGGCTGATGACGTCCAGCGAACGCTCGTAGCGGAACGCCGGCCGGATCCGCCGGAAGATCCGGGGCACCGTCTCCACGTTGTGCGCGAGCACCTCGGGGCGGGAGTCGAAGACCTCCGCGAGCAGCCCGGGGTCGCCGTTGAAGTCGGGGATCAGCAGCTCCACACCACAGTGCGGCAGCCCGTCCAGCACGTCGTCACCGGTGCCGTCGGCGTCGCCGTCCTCCGGACGGGTCGCGGCGTCCCGCCGGGTCAACGCGTGGATCTGCCGCACGGTCTCGGCGTAGAGCCAGGCGCCGCCGTCCGGGAGGTCGTCGCGGGCCACCCCGGTGACGGTGGCGTACCGCAGGCCCATCGCGGCCACCGACTCGGCGACCCGGCGCGGCTCGTCGGCGTCGAAGTCGGCCGGCTTGCCGGTGTCGATCTGGCAGAAGTCGCACCGGCGGGTGCACTGGTCGCCGCCGATCAGGAACGTCGCCTCGCGGTCCTCCCAGCACTCGTAGATGTTCGGGCAGCCCGCCTCCTGGCAGACCGTGTGCAACCCTTCCCGCGAGACCAGACCCCGAAGCTGGGTGTACTCCGGACCCATCTTGGCCCTGACCTTGATCCACGGCGGTTTGCGCTCGATCGGCGTGGCGGCGTTGCGGGCCTCGATACGCAGCAGCCGGCGGCCCTCGGGGGCGACGGGCAGGGTGCTGCGGGGCTCCGGCGTGGTCGCGACGTGTCCCCGTCCGACGCCGGCGGCGGCGGGGGTCGCGGGGTGCTCGGTGGTCACGAATCGAGCCTACGCGCCACCGGTACGGCCGATCGACCGGAGGCGACCGGGCTCACGTGCCGAGGCGGGTGACAGCACTCACGGCGGGTGGACACCGGTCGTCCGGACGACGGCGGCCGGGGCCACCACCGTGCGGTGCCGGTCCGACCATGGCCACGGCGGGGACGGCGCCGCCTGGGGAACGGCGCCGTGTGCCGGGATCCGTCGGGGTGTCCTTCAGCCGAGCAGCGTCGACAGGTGCCGCTCGACGACCGGCAGCACCTCGGCGACGGTGACCCGGCGACCCAGCTCCGCGCTGAGGGAGGTGGTGCCGGCGTCCCGGATGCCGCAGGGCACGATCCGGTCGAAGGCGCCCAGGTCACAGTCGCAGTTGATTGAGAAGCCGTGCTGGGTCACACCGCGGGACACCCGCAGCCCGAGGGCCGCCACCTTGCGGTCCGGCCCGCGGTCGTCGGCCGGCACCCAGACGCCGCTGCGGCCCTTGATGTCGACCCGCCGGGCGGCGGTCAGGCCCAGTTCGTGGCAGACGTCGACCAGCATCTGCTCGGTACGGCGGACGAACGCGACCACGTCCACCGGACGTCCGGTGTCGGCGCCGGGAAGCTTGATGATCGGGTAGCCGACGAGCTGCCCCGGACCGTGCCAGGTGATCTTTCCGCCCCGGTCGACGTCGATCACCGGGGTGTCGTCGGTCGGGCGGTCCCACGGCTCGGTGCGCTTGCCCGCGGTGTAGACGCTCGGGTGTTCGAGCAACAGGACGGTGTTCGGCCGTTCACCAGCAACGACCTCCGCGTGGATCCGGCGCTGCTCCGCCCACGCCTGCAGGTAGTCGATGGTGCCGAGGCGGACGCTGGTCAGCGTGGTCGCGGTGTCGGTCGCGACGACGGTGTCGGTCGATTCGACAACTGTGCTGGTCACGTCCTCAGCTTAGTTCGCTACCCGTCGGTCGGGCCGGTTCGTGGCCGGGGTCACCGTCGGTCCCGGCGGGTGGCCGGAGGCGGGAGTCGACCGTCGGCCCGGTCACCTCAGGCGGTCGGGATCCGCCAGAGCCAGACGTCGGCGACCCGCTCGGGCGGCCCGAGCAGTTGCGTGGTGGCGTCGAGAACGGCGTCGGGGTGCAGCCGGAACTTCGTGCCGTGCATCTGTGGGTCGAGCACCACCACCTCGACACCCCAGTACCGCAGGTCGTCGCGGGCGGCGGCGCGGTCGGCGTCGGTGATGGTCGGCACCTGGCCGGTTCTCGCCACCTCGGCGAGCAGGGTCTCGGTCGGGCGGGGCACCGGCCCGATCCGACCCCGTCCGCCCGGCCCGCCGGGCCCGAGGAAGAAGCCGGCCGGGATGGCGAACTCGCCCTGCCGGCGGGCCAGGGCGTACGCCTGCCAGCGCTGGCCGTCCGGGGTCAGGTCGATGGTGAGCGGCACCGGGGTGAGAACCCCGCCGGGTGAGACGTACTCCCGCCAGAGTCCCGAGGTGATGAAGTCGGGCAGCGGTTCCCGCTCGACCGTCAGCAGGGGGATCGGTACGAGCGGCACCAGCGCCACCGCGAAGCCGGCGAACCAGGCCGCCCTGGCCCGTGCGGTGGGGGCGGGCCGGGCCCGCAGCGCGTCGACGGTGTGCGCGAGGATCAGCCCGACCACCGGGGCCACCACGAAGGCGAGCCGGGACGGCAGCGCGGCGTCGAAGACCGGCAGGTGTCCGAGCAGGGCGTACGGCAGCGGGATGTCGGTGTGGACGCCGAGGATCTTCGCCCGCGGACCCCAGGAGAGCACGGTGAAGACCAGCGCGGTGACCGCCAGTGCCCGTAGCGTGGCGCGGCGGGCGGGGTCGGCGCGCCGCCAGAGCACGACGAGGCACACCACGGCCAGCACCAGCAGCGGAAGTCCGAAGAAGGAGTTCTCCTCGGTCGGGTTCGGCGCCAGCGACGTGCCGAGGCCGAGCGCCCCGGCAAGGGTCCGCTGCGGGTACGCGCCGTACGCGGCGATGTCCTCGGCGTGGATGACCAGGTCGAACCCGGTGCCGTGGAAGCTCTGCGGCCCGAGGAAGTGCATCCAGAGCGGGTACGCCAGCAGCACGAACGCCACGACCGCGGTGACCGCCAGACCACGCAGGAAGTCCGCCAGCGCGGCGCGCGCCTCGGCCCGGCGCGACCGGTGCGCCGCCCAGGTGCCGAGGAAGACCCCGCAGGCCAGGGCGGTGAAGAAGAGACCCTCGGCGGCGACGGAGAACGCCACCGTGACGAGGACGCCGAGCAGGACGCCGTTGCGCAGCCAGCGGCCGGGCTGGCGCAGCCGGAGCACGCCCCACACCAGCACCGGGGCGACCCAGCCGGCGCTCCAGTTCAGGTGGGCGTTGGCGTGTGCGACGACGCCGGGCGCGAAGCCGATCACCACCCCGCCGAGCAGGGCCGCCGGGCCGCTCGCGACGAGGTGCCGGGAGAGCAGCCAGTACCAGGCGAGGACGGACCCGGCGAGGTTGAGCGTGAGCACCACCAGGAAGGTCGCCGGCGGTCCGATCAGGTAGGTCAGCGGCGCGAAGAGGACGCCGTAGACGGTGACCGAGGTGTTGACCGCGAGGTTGACCCCGTCCGGGGTGTTCATCAGCTCGGTGAAGAACAGGTCCCGGCCGTGGGTGAGGGCGTGCGCGCCGTAGGCCAGGAGCCACTCGAAGAGCGCCTGGTCGCTGGCGTTGACGGTGAGCGCCCGGCCGTTCGGGTCGGCCCACAGCCCGCTGGTGATCCACAGTGCCCCGACGACCGCGATCGCCGCCGCGAGCAGGTCTGTCCGGCGCCGGGCCGGTCGGTCGGCGACGGCGGGGGAGGACTGCGGGACCTGTTCGGTGGGGGCGGGCGGGGAGAGCGGCACGGGCGGAGGGTACCAACCCGGTGCCGACACGCCGGGAAACCCGGCGTCCTTGACGCTGGTAATGGTAATCATTTCCAATACAGACGGTGTCTGACAGTGTCCAGGAGGATTCCCAACGTGAAGGTTTCGTTCGTCGGCAAGGGTGGCAGCGGCAAGACCACCCTCGCCGCCCTCTTCGCCCGACATCTCGCGGCGGTGGACGCCGCGCCCGCGGCGGTCAGGGACCAGGCCGCCGACCCGGTCACGGCGCGGACCACACCGGGCGGGCCGCCGCTGCTGGCCATCGACGCCGACATCAACCAGCACCTGGCGACCGCGCTGGGTGCGACCGAGGAGGAGGCGGCCCGGCTGCCCGCGCTCGGCGACCACCTCGCCGAGATCAAGGAGTACCTGCGGGGCGACAACCCCCGGATCTCCTCGGCCGCCGCCATGGTCAAGACCACCCCACCCGGACGTGGCTCCCGGCTGCTCCCCGTCGACGGCGTCAACCCGATCTACGACCGGCTGGTCCGGAGGGTGGGCGGGGTCCGGCTCGCGGTGACCGGGCCGCTCGGCGCGGAGGACCTCGGCGTCGCCTGCTACCACTCCAGGGTCGGGGCGGTGGAGCTGCTCCTCAACCACCTCCTCGACGGTCCGGGGGAGTACGTCGTGGTGGACATGACCGCCGGGGCGGACTCCTTCGCCTCCGGGCTCTTCACCCGGTTCGACGTGACCTTCCTCGTCTGCGAGCCGACGCTGCGCAGCGTCGGCGTCTACCGGCAGTACGTCGGTTACGCCCGCGACCACGGCGTCACCGTCCGGGTGGTCGGCAACAAGGTCGACGACGCCGAGGACGTCGAGTTCCTGCGCCGGCACGTCGGCGCCGACCTGCTCACCTGGCTGACCCGGTCCCGCTACGTCCGGGCGGCGGAACGGGGCGCCCCCGAGCCGCTGGCCGCACTGGAACCGCACAACCGGGCGGCGCTGGAACTGCTGCGCGAGACGGTGGACGCCCAGGTCAGGGACTGGGCGACGTACCACCGGCAGGCGGTGGAGTTCCACCTGCGCAACGCGGTCGCCTGGGCCAACGACCGGGTCGGCGAGGACCTCGCCGGCCAGGTCGACCCCGGGTACGTCCCCGGCCCGAGGGTCCCCGTCCCCTGAGCCGCCCGCTGCTCTCCGTTGGTTCGTCCCCGGCCCACACCGGGCCGGTCTGTTCCGGAAAGGAGTAACGATGTCCCTCGACGTACCCGCCGCCCTGCTGGAGCGGGCCGAGGCCGGCCACGTCGACGACGCCGAGTTCGTCGACTGCGTCCGGCGCTCGCTGCCGTACGCCTGGGCGGTGGTCTCCGACGTGGCCGCCCGGGCGCACACCACCGCGGCCGACTACGCCGACCACACGGTGCCGCCGCCCGGCGAGGCGGAACGCGGACAGCTTCTGCGGGCACTGGCCAGCGACGCCATCCGGGGTGGCCTGGAACGGCACTTCGGGGTGAAGCTGGCGTTCCAGAACTGCCACCGGGTCGCCGCGTTCAAGCCGGCCGCCGTGGGCGGCGAGGCGTACCGGCACTTCGTCTCGCCCGTGGCGCAGGTGCGCAACCAGTCGCCGGAGCTGCGCGACTGCTGAGCGCGACCCGTCGGCGCGCCGTGCCGTGACCCGCCCGAGGTGGCGGGGCACGGCACGCCGACGTCAGACCAGGGCGGCGCGGATGGCGCTCGCCAGGTCCGGGTGCTCGTAGCGGAACCCGGCGTTGCGCAGCACACCCGGGAGCACCCGGGCGCTGTGCAGCACCTCGATCGACATCTCGCCGAGCAGGATCCGCAGCGCGAACCCGGGAACCGGCATCACGGTGGGTCGGCGCAGGTGACGACCGAGGACCCTGGTGAACTCGGCGTTGGTCACCGGCGCCGGACCGACCACGTTCACCGGTCCGGCGATGTCGTCGCGGGCCAGCAGGAAACCGACCGCCGACAGCCAGTCGGCCATCGAGATCCACGGAATCCACTGCCGGCCGTTGCCGAATTTCCCCGCGATGCCGAGCCGGTACGGCAGCAGCTGCGGCTTGAGGAAGCCGCCGGACCGGTCCAGCGGCAGCCCGGTACGCAGCCGGACGACCCGCACCCCGGCCTGCTCCGCCGGGGCGGTCGCCGCCTCCCACACCCGACAGATGTCCGCCATGAACCCGTCACCGGCCGGGGCGTCCTCCTCCACGGGGCGGTCGCCGGTGTCGCCGTACCAGCCGATCGCCGAGCCGTTGAGGAACACGGCGGGCCGCGCTCCGGCCGGCCGGGCGGCGATCGCCCGGGCGAGGGTCGCGGTGGTGTCGACCCGGCTGGTGCGCAGCACCTCCTTGAAGTCGCGGTTCCACCGACGGTCGCTGATGTTCGCGCCGGCGAGGTTGACCACCGCGTCGACCCCGGACAGCGCCGCCGGGTCCAGCTGGCCGGCGGGAGGGTCCCAGCGCACCTCGTCCGGTCCCCGGGCGGGACGCCGGACCAGTCGGACGATCTCGTGACCCTCCGCGCGGAGCCGACCCGTCAACCGGGTGCCGAGGAAGCCGGACGCGCCGGCGACGAGAATCCGCATGCCCGTATCTTCGCCCACCCGCCCGGGGGCGGCCGAGGCGGCCGGGACGGCGCTGGCGCGAGGGCGGGTGTTCGGGCGTGGAGTGGACGCGGGCGATCCGGGGCCGGGGGAGAGACGGCGCGGGGCGCCCGGTCGTTGACCGGGCGCCCCGCGGGTGCGGTCGGTTCGGGACGGACGACGCCTCAGGACAGGCCGAGCTCGGCCTCGAACTGTCCGGCCTCCAGCCGCTCCTTCACGGCGGTCAGGAAGCGCGCGGCGTCCGCGCCGTCGATCAGCCGGTGGTCGTAGGAGAGCGCGAGGTAGACCATCGAACGCGGCACGATCACCTCGCCGAGCTGCGGGTCGTCGACCACGACCGGCCGCTTCACCACCGCGCCGGTGCCGAGCATCGCCGACTGCGGCGACGGCACGATCGGGGTGTCGAACAGCGCGCCCCGGCTGCCGGTGTTGGTGAGGGTGAAGGTGGCACCCGCGATCTCGTCGGGGCTGATCTTGTTGGTGCGGGTCCGCTCCGCCAGGTCGGCGATCCGCCGGGCCAGGCCGGCCAGGTTCAGGTCGCCGGCGTTGTGGATCACCGGCACCATCAGCCCACGCTCGGTGTCCACGGCGATGCCGAGGTGCTCCGCCTCCGGGTAGGTGATCGTCCCGGCGTCGAGGTCCATCCGCGCGTTGATCACCGGGTACCGCTGCAGCGCCTCGATCGCGGCGAGCGCGAAGAACGGCAGGAACGACAGCTTCACACCGTGCCGCTGCAGGAAGGAGTCCTTGGCCCGGGCGCGCAGCCTGGCCACGTTCGTGACGTCGACCTCCACGACCGTGGTGAGCTGCGCCATCTCGTGCAGGGACTCCTGCATCCGCTTGGCGATGACCGCGCGGATGCGGGGCAGCTTCTGGGTGCTGCCGCGCAGCGGGCTCGGCTCCGCCTTCGGAGCGGCCTCGACCGGCGCCGGCGCCGCCGCCCTGGCGGCACGGGCCCGCTCCGCCGCCTCCAGCACGTCCTGCTTGCGGATCCGCCCCCCGACACCGGTGCCGGTCACCGTCGCGAGGTCGACCCCGTGCTCGGCGGCGAGCTTGCGGACCAGCGGGGTGACGTACCCGACGCCGGCGGTCGCGGGCCGGGCGGCGGGAGCGGCCGGGGTCGGCGCGGGCGCCGGCCGGGCGGCCTGCTCGGCGCGGGCCGGCTGCGCCGCCGTCTCGGCCTCCGCCGCCGGCTTCTCGTACGACGCGCCGGCCGGCGCGGCCGGAGCCGGCTGCGGGGCGGGGGCGGGTTGCGGGGCCGGTGCGGGGGCGGCCTGCGCCGGTGCGGGCGCCGGGGCCGGCGGCGCGGGCTGGGCCGGGGCGGCGCCCGGAGCGCCGATCACCGCGAGGTCGGCACCGACCGGGGCGGTCTCGTCCTGCGGCACCCGGATCTCCAGCAGCACGCCCGCGACCGGGGACGGGATCTCCGTGTCGACCTTGTCCGTGGAGACCTCGACCAGCGGCTCGTCGACCTCGACGGTGTCACCGACCTCCTTCAGCCAGCGGGTCACCGTCCCCTCGGTGACGCTCTCCCCGAGAGCCGGCATCTTGACGACCGTGCCCTCGGCGCCGGCGGGGGCGGCCTGCGCCGCCGGTTGCGGTGCGGCCGGCGGTGCGGCCGGGGCCGGGGCGGGCTGCTCCGCGACCGGCTCGGCGGCCGGGGCCGGGGCACCCGCGCCCGTCGACTCGCCGTCTCCGTCGATCACCGCCAGCTCGCTGCCGACCTCGGCGGTCTCGTCCTCGCCGACCACGATCCGGGCCAGCACACCGGAGGCCGGGGACGGGATCTCCGTGTCGACCTTGTCCGTGGAAACCTCGAGCAGGGGTTCGTCGACCTCGACCCGGTCACCCTCCTGCTTCAGCCAGCGGGTGACGGTGCCCTCGGTGACGCTCTCGCCGAGCCGGGGCATGGTGACCGATACCGGCATCTTTCACGACTCCTTCGTGGCCTGTGCGATCCTCGCCCGGTTGCCGCCGGGCACCGCGGAAGTTGACTGTGGTCAGGCGTGCGCGTGCAGCGGCTTGCCGGCCAGGGCCAGGTGGGCCTCGCCGAGCGCCTCGGCCTGGGTGGGATGGGCGTGGATGAGCTGCGCCACCTCGGCCGGGTACGCCTCCCAGTTGACGATGAGCTGCGCCTCGCCGACCAGCTCGCCGAGCCGGGCGCCGACCATGTGCACGCCGACCACCGGACCGTCGACGACCCGGACGAGCTTGACGAAGCCGGCGGTCCTGAGGATCTGGCTCTTGCCGTTGCCTCCCAGGTTGTAGGTGTACGTGGCGATCTTGTCCGCGCCGTACCGCTCCTTCGCCCGCGCCTCGGTGAGGCCGACGGAGGCCAGCTCCGGGTCGGAGTAGGTGACCCGGGGGATGCCCGCCTCGTCGATCACCGCCGGGTTGAGGCCGGCGATCTCCTCGGCGACGAAGATGCCCTGCTGGAAGCCGCGGTGGGCGAGCTGCAGGCCCGGCACGATGTCGCCGACGGCGTAGATGTTCGCCACGCCCGTGCGCAGTCGCTCGTCGGTCAGCACGTAGCCGCGGTCGAGCCGGATGCCCTGCTCCTCGTACCCGAGACCGGCGGTGTTGGGGCCGCGGCCGACCGCGACCAGCAACAGCTCGGCCTCGAAGGTCCGGCCGCCCTCGATGGTCACCCTGACACCCGAGTCGGTGTACTCCACCTTCTCGAAACGCTTGCCGACCGAGAACGCGATACCCCGCTTGCGGAACGCCCGCTCCAGCGCCTTCGACGACTCCTCGTCCTCGGCCGCGACCAGTCGGGGCAGCGCCTCGATGATCGTCACGTCGACCCCGAAGGACTTCCAGATGCTGGCGAACTCGACGCCGATGACGCCACCGCCGAGCACGATCGCCGAGGCCGGCACCCGGTCCAGGGTCAGCGCGTGGTCGCTGGTGATCACGCGCTCACCGTCGATCGTCAGGCCGGGGAGGGTGCGGGCGTACGAGCCGGTGGCGAGGACGACGTTGCGGCCGGTGTAGCGGCGCCCGTCGACCTCGACGGTGTCCGGCCCGACCAGCCGGCCGTGCCCCTCCACATATGTGATCTTGGCGCTCTTGATCAGTCCCTGCAGGCCCTTGTAGAGCCGGGAGATCACGCCGTCCTTGTAGGCGTTCACCCCAGACATGTCGATGCCGACCAGCTCGGCCTTGACACCGAACTGCGCGGACTCCCGGGTCTGGTCGGCGATCTCGGCCGCGTGCAGCAGGGCCTTGGTGGGGATGCAGCCGTTGTGCAGGCAGGTGCCGCCGAGCTTGCCCTTCTCGATCAGTGCGACCGACAGGTTCAGTTGTGCGGCGCGCAGCGCCGCCGCGTACCCGCCGCTGCCACCCCCGAGGATGACGACATCGAAGGTTCCGCCGTTCGGCTCGGTCACAGTTAACTCCCAGGTCGCGTCGCTGCTACGAGGGTGATGCCGGTCAACCGGGCATACCGCCTCCGATCGAGGTCTGTCGACCGGAGGAGCGTGGACGATCTCCAACTGACGGTGCGTCATCGGCGAGCGCCCACCTCGGTCATCTTGTCACTTGTGTACGCGGGCCGCGTACCGAGGTGCCCAAGGACACGTCGTCGGGACGTACGCTTGCCGGAAACCGCCAATTACACCATGGGCGGACGTGGTGGAGAGGGGAGATCGGGTGGCCTGGTTTCGCCGGCGTAAGAAAGCGGTTGTCCCGGCGGGTGACCGCCCGGCCAGCCGTGCCGATCTTGAACATCTCGAACAGTTTGTCCGGACGAGACGGGGTGTCGAGGCGTTCATCGAACCCCGGACGACGGTGACCGAGACCACGCTGATGCTGATCGCGCACGACGGTGAGTGGACCCGGCGGCGCATCGACGGTCCGGAGGGCGCGCGGCGGTTCGCCCACCGCATGGCGATCCCCGTCTACGACGTCCGACTGGTTGGTTATCCGCAGCGGATGCGCGACTACAACGAGCGCCGCAAGCGGATGTCCACCTGACGCCGGCCACGTCACGCTCCGGACAACCCGGCGCGCCGCCGCGCCGGAGGCCCGTGGTGCCGCCGGCAGCGTTC
>ERZ777003.2768-NODE-2768-length-19024-cov-6.114713_pt1 | contig 19024 bp, 22 predicted proteins | sample MGYA00374956_ERZ777003 | MGnify/ENA primary metagenome ERZ777003 (study PRJEB29302, sample SAMN06268252) | bioreactor metagenome | isolation source: Joint BioEnergy Institute, California, USA | place: USA:Joint BioEnergy Institute, California, USA | collected... | reverse complement strand
GGCTGCGGTTGGGGTTGCGGTTGCGGCTGCGGCTCGGGCCGCGGCCGCTCGGCGGCGGCGGGCACGGGCTGGCCGGGCCGCGGCGGCTGCGGCTGGATCGAAGGATCCCCGGGCAAGGTGACCACTTCGATGACGCCACCCGCGTCAAGGCCGACGCCGGTGACCGTCATCGCCTGCCACTGCGGCCACAACCAGATGAGCAATGCATGGACCAGCACCGAGATGATGAGAAACCAGTGCAGTCTCGACTCGTCTTCCCGCTCGTCCGCGAACAACGTCCTTGTCACCTGCCTCGCCGGGCGCCGGGGCCATCATGCAAACGCGGGACCGCGCTCCCATTGTCCCGGATGATCGCCCTCGCCCGGGCCGCGGTCACTGCTGGGGCTCGACGCTGAGCGCTATGCGGAAGCCGCCGCCTTGGCGAGCCGCGTCCATGGCCTGCACGACGCTGTCGTAGGAGGCCCGGCGGTCGGCCGAAACGATGATCAACGTGTCCGGCCGGCGGGTGACGGCCTCTTGCACCTGCGCCCGAACCTGTGCTGCGGTGGCGGCCTGCCCGTTGATGAACATGGCGCCCTGCTGCGTCACCGTGATGCGCAGTTCCGACTGCTCGTGCACCGCGCCCGTGGAAGCCCGCGGCAAGTCGACGCGGATGCCGGTCGGATCCGTGCGGAAGGTGGTAAAGACGACGAAGAAAAGAACGAGGAAGAACATGACGTCGATCAACGGCACGATGTTGATCGCTGGCCGACGCCGGCGCTGCCGCTCGATCGCCACGTCACTCACCTCGCAAGGTGGCCAACGCTTCCAGGAGCTCGCCGCTGCGGCGGTTCATCTCCGCCACCCGCCGGTCGATGATGCTGCTGATCCACTGGTACAGGAAAACGGTCGGAATCGCGACGACAAGACCGGCGGCGGTGGTGATGAGGGCTTCGGCGATACCGAGGCTCAGGTCCTGCGGTGAACCGAGCCCCTGAAGGGCGCCGATAACGTTAAACGTGCGGATGATGCCGGTCACGGTGCCGAGCAGGCCGAGCAGCGGCGCGATGGTCGCGACGACGTCCAAAACCGCAAGACGCCGCTCCATCTTGAACACCTCGTCCCGGCCAACTTCGTTAAGCAGCTCCCGCAGCTCCTCCCGGGGCCGGTCCGAGTAGGCGATGCCGGTGGCGACCAGCGCTGCCACCTGGCTGCGGGACCGCTTGGCGATTTGAACTGCTTCCAGCAGCTTTCCCTGGCTTAGAGCGAGTTTCACCTCGTCCATCAAGTCCTCGGAGTCCACCCGCGTGCTGTACAGGTACCACAGCCGCTCCAGCGCCACGGCCACGGCCAGCACCGAACAGAACAGCAGGGGGATCATCACGGGACCGCCTTTGACGAGAATGTCAAGCATAGGCTTCCTCCCTCCACGGCCAGGGGCAATCAATGGCAAGATTTCCTGCGTGATTCGTCCACATCTTCTACGTGGGCGCGGGTAATCCTTGCGCGCCCGCGGGAGAAAAAAGCGCCTGCACCAGGCAGGGCCGGGCAGGCGCGCTGTCCTTCGGATTTTCTTGGGAAACCAGACCGAACGGGCTGCTCCCGGATCCTAGGAGGCCTGGGCTCTTTCCCGGCCTGGACGCAGGAACTCGTCCCGCAGGATGCGCATTAGATAAACCTCCCGGCGCTCCCCGGTTTCGGCCCGGCGCACGATGGCTCCCTCCCGGCGGAAGCCTGCCTTCCGGTAACAACGGATAGCCCGCTCATTAAACGAAAACACCCGCAGGTACACCCGCCGCAGCCTCAAGTTCCCGAAGGCATGCGCCAGGAGCAACCGGACGGCTTCGGTGCCGTAGCCCCGATCCCAGTATCCCCGCTCTCCTATGCGGATGCGCAGCTCCGCGTCGCCGCTGCGCCAGGCGATATGGTCAAGCTCCATGTCGCCGATAAGCCCCACCTGCACAAGCTCAATGCCCCACAACTGCCGGTGGCGATCGCTCAGCACCTTTTGGTGCCAAGCAGGCACGTCGGGCAGGGACCGGGGATAGTCGCCCTCGAGCAGGCGCTCAAGCTCGGGATCTCGGCCCCATTTGACGAGCAGGGGATAGTCTTCCTCCTGGATCGGCCGCAGTGTGATGTTCTCCCCGTTGATGGTGGTCACGATGACGGGTCCACTCCTTCGACGGTGTCTTGACGATGGCTGCCGAGTCTACGGAATGGGGGAGACGCTTTGCTATAGGAGCACTTCGACCGCTGCCGGGGGCGCCCTGCAGGCAAATTCCGGGGACGGCGGAAGGTGGCGGCTGGGCGAGCCGAGTCACACTGCCCTGGCCCTCGGCGTGGACAAATCCACCCGCAGCGCCTCGAAACCGCTGCCTTAGGCGAGCCACTCCCGCAACGCCGAGAGCAGCCGCTGCTCGTTGCGGGACACGTGCGCCTGGGACACCCCAAGGCGCCGGGCCACTTCGGTCTGGGGCAAATCCAGGAGAAACCGCAGGACGACCAGGCGACGTTCCCAGTCGGCCAGTCGCGCGAGGGCCGCCTTTAACGCCGCTCTGTCGAGCCAAACGTCCGCTTCCGCGCCCCCGGCGATGCGGTCGCCGACCCGCAAATCGTCGCCGCCGGCGGCGGAAAGCGGCTCATCGAGAGACTGTACGGGCTGGAACGCGTCAAGGGCGGCGACGACGTCTTCCTTGGCGAGGGCAAGCTCCGCGGCGATTTCAGCCGCCGTCGGCGTCCGTCCCAGGCGCTGCGCGAGAACATCCCGGCAGGCGTTTACACGCGCAGCCAGGTCGTGCAGGCTGCGGCCGAGCCTAAGGGGGTGCTCGGCCCGAAGCGCCTGCCGGATTTCACCCATGATGACGGGCACGGCGTATGTGGAGAAACGAACACCAAGGCGCGTATCGAACCGCTGGATGGCCTTGACGAGCCCGATGCAACCGATTTGAAACAGGTCCTCGTACTCCATGCCGCGGCCCGTAAACCGGTTGGCCACGCTGGCCACCAGGCGCATGTTCGCCTGCACGAGGCGGTCTTGCGCCTCCCGGTCGCCCCGCCGGGCGCGCACAATCAGCTCGTTCGTTTCCGCGGCAGACAACAGGCCGGGGCGGGTGCGCCGCGCGCCGGCGTCACCCATCGGAACCGGTTGCGCCTCCACCGGCGGCCGCCCCCCTTCAGCCGGCGACCCGAGCCCGGGCGGGCGCCTTGCGGAGGGTGACACGCGTACCCGCACCGGGTGCGGAGTCCACCTCCACCCCGTCCATGTACTCCTCCATGAAGGTAAACCCGAGCCCCATGCGCTCTTCGGGGCGGCTTGTCCACTGGGCCTGACGAGCGGTGCCTACGTCCTCGATGCCGCGGCCATCGTCCCGCACCCACACCACCAGTTCGCCTTCGGCGGTAATCACGGCCTCCACCCGCACCGTACCGACGGCGTCTCCGTAGGCGTGGATGACGGCATTGGAAACCGCCTCCGACACCGCCACTTTGATCTCATCGAGTTCTTCCAGGGTGAAATCGAGCTGCGAGGCGAACACCGCGACAGCCGTACGGGCAAAGGCCACGTTCTCCGCCTTGCTCGGAAACTCCATGGCCACCCGGTTCGCGATCCCATCCGGCAGCGTCATGGATTGCGGTTCCCCTCCTTCAGCAATGCCAGCGCCTCCTGCTGCGTGTCGACGACGTCCATCACGCGCACGAGGCCCGACAGCGCCAGCACCCGCCGGACCGGCTGCCGGGGACCCCAGGCGATGAGCCGCCCGGCCCGCTCCTCCTTGATCTCCCGGTAACGGCCGAGGATCGCGCCCACCCCGGAGCTGTCGATGAACGGCACCGCCCGCAGGTCGAGAATGAGATGGCGAACGCGGCGGGATGCGGCCAACTCCTCCCGGACGAACGCTTTAAAGGCTTCTGCGGTGTTCAGATCTAATTCGCCCTTGAGGCGGACGATGAGGCTTTCGCCCACACGCCGCGCTTCCATGTGCACCGGGTTTCACCCCCCAGAGACGGGGTGAAACTTTCGGTATTGTCACGAGAGTTCCTGCGTGTCGCGCGCGATTTTTGTCCGTGCCGATCAGGAGACGAGGCTTCCGAGCAAGCGGCGCACGGCCCGCAACACCAAATCCCACGCTCCGCCGCGGAGCACGCCGGCGCCCGCCACCACAGGAACCCGCTCCACCTCCTGGCCGTCGATCCGGACGATGAGTTCGCCCACCGGCTGCCCCGGCTCGACCGGAGCCAGCACCCGCTCGGGCAGGCGAAGCTCCCGCTCGATTTGGGGCGAAGCGCCCCGGGCGACCGTCACGTACAAGGACCGGGCCGCGACCAGGGGCACATCGTCGGCGACGCCTTTGCTCACCCGCATCCGGCCCAGCGGCTCATCTTCCCGAACCGCCTCCTGGGCTTGGTATTGGCTGAAACCCCAGTTGAGCAGCGTCCGGATGTCGTCGTCCCGGTCCTCCCGGGTGGGAGCGCCGAGCACGACCGCGATCAGGTGCAGGTTATTGCGGACGGCCGACGCGGCCAGGCAGTAGCCGGCTTCCTGGGTAAACCCCGTCTTGATGCCGTTTGCGCCTTCGTAAGACCGCAGCAGGCGGTTGCGGTTCCAAAACTCCCGCTCGGCCCGGGTGCCGACCCGGACGCGGTAAGGACCGTACGTTGACACAAGCTCTTCGAACATCGGCAAGGTGTAGGCGTAGCGGGAGACGACGGCGATGTCGTAAGCGGATGTCACGTGGGTGCGCCCAGCCATCCCGATGTCGGCCGGGGGGAGTCCCGAAGCATTGCTCAGGCTTGTGCTCCGGGCCCCCAGGGCGCGCGCCCGCTCGTTCATCAGCTGGGCGAACGCCTCTTCGCTGCCCGCAATGTACTCCGCCACCGCCACCGCCGCGTCGTTGGCCGACTCGACGGCAATCCCGTACAAGAGGTCTTTGAGCGTCATCTGCTCGCCGACCTCAAGGTAAATCTGCGTCCCGCCCATGCCGGCGGCCCTGCGGCTGACGGTGACCAGGTCGTCCAGGGCGGCCCGCCCGTCCCGCACGGCCTCCAAGGCCACCACGAGAGTAAACACCTTGGTGACGCTGGCCGGCGCCAGGGGCTCGTGGGCGTTCTTCTCGTACAGCACCCGCCCGCTGTGGGCTTCGATCAGGACCGCCGCCCGGGCCGATATGGGCAACTGCGGCCCGGCTTGCGCCCACGCGACGGCGGCGGGCAACAAAGCAAACGCGGCCAGAACGCCGGCGACGACCACCAGCCCAGGCCGCAGCCGCCACCGCGGACACGGCGTGCGCATGATCCCGCCTCCCTCCGGGCATGACTCCACTTCCATGGCTATTCACGGCCCGGGGCCGGTAGCACGGCGGGTGTGCGGCGGGCGGTCGCCGGCCGGGCGCCCCTTCCCTTACGCTGCAAACCGGGCGTAAATCAGCGGGCGCAGCTGCGGCGGCCGGGGTCCGATGGAAAACGCCGCCCGCACCCGATCCTCGACGGCCGCCAGCGACTGGGGCGTCGCTGCATGAATCTCGCACAGGGGTTCGCCCTCGTGCACCTTGCTGCCGACCTTCGCGCGCAGCACGATGCCGACCGACGGGTCGATGGCGTCCTCTTTGCGCCGCCGCCCGGCGCCAAGTTCCATGGTGATGAGTCCCAAGCCCTTGCAGTCGATAGCGTCCACCCAGCCCGCGATGGGCGCGGTGACGGTCGCCCGCACCGCCGCCTGGGGCAACTTGTCCGGGTCATCGATATAGCTCGGATCGCCGCCCTGGTTTTCGACCATCTCTCGCAGCTTGGCCAGGGCGCTGCCGTCCTTCAGCGCGCCAACGAGCCGCTGGCGGGCTTCCGCCAGCGTCCGGGCAATCCCCGCGAGGATCAGCATCTCAGTCCCCAGGGTGAGGACCAGCTCCCGCAGGTCGGGCGGGCCCTCGTTGCGCAGCAACGCGATGGCCTCCTTGACCTCGAGGGCATTGCCGATGGCCCAGCCGAGGGGCTGGTCCATGTCGGTCACCACGGCGACCGTCCTGCACCCGGCCAACTGCCCGATGTTGACCATCGTCTGGGCGAGCTTCTTGGACTCCTCCAGCGGCTTGATGAGCGCGCCCTTCCCGGTCTTCACGTCGAGCACGAGGGCGTCGGCCCCGGCGGCCAGCTTCTTGCTCATGATGCTCGCGGCGACGAGGGGCAGGCTTTCCGTGGTCCCGGTGACGTCCCGCAGGGCGTAGAGCTTCTTGTCGGCCGGCGCCAGCGTTTCGGTGGCGCCGATGACCGCGGCTTTGATGCGGTTGACGCTGTCGACGAACGCCGGCGCGTCCATCTCCACCCGCAAGCCCGGTATGGACTCGAGCTTGTCCAGGGTCCCGCCCGTGTGGCCCAGGGCTCGTCCCGAAATCTTGGCCACCGGCGCACCGCAAGCGGCCACCAGCGGCACCAGGGCTAGGGTCGTGGTGTCTCCGACGCCGCCTGTCGAATGCTTGTCGACCTTGATGCCTGCGATGGAACTCAGGTCAACCCGTTCACCGCTGTCCACCATGGCCAGGGTGAGCGCGGTCGTCTCCGCGTCCGTCATCCCCTGAAAGTAGACGGCCATGCACCAAGCCGCCATGTGATAATCGGTTATCTCGCCTTGCGTGTACCCGTTGATGAGAAACCGTATTTCTTGTTCCGTCAGTTCCTTGCCGTCGCGCTTTTTTTCGATCAGATCCTGGGCTCGCATGACCTTCACCCCATTACGTCCCGCAGAAAGCTCGTCCCGGATTCGGGAGGTTGGACACCGAAGTACTCCGCCAGCGTCGCCGCCACGTCGGCGAACGTGGCCCGCGTGCCCAGGTCGACGCCGGTGCGCCCCCCCGGACTGTAGCACAATAGCGGCGTGTATTCCCGCGAATGATCGGTGCTCGGGGTCGTCGGATCGTTGCCATGATCGCCCACAAGGATCAGCAGGTCGCCCGGCGCAAGGCTGGCCATCACCTCGGGCAGCCGCGCGTCGAACTCGGCCAGCGCCTTGGCCATACCCTCCGGATCGTTGCGATGGCCGTAGAGCATGTCAAAATCGATGCAGTTGGCAAAGATGAGGCACGGGCCCGTCTCCTCCTTGAGGCGGGCGATGACGCCATCGACGGTCTCCATGTTGCTTTTCGTGCGCTGCCCGGCGCTGATGCCCTGCCAGGCGAAAATGTCCTCGATCTTGCCGACGGAGTACACCGGCACCCCGGCGGCCACCAGACGGTCCAGGACGGTCGGCCGCGGAGGCGTCAGGCTGAAGTCCTTGCGCCGCGGGGTGCGGTAAAACCCGCCCGGGGTCCCGGCGAAGGGCCGGGCGATGACCCTGCCGACGGCATGTTCGCCGGTGAGGATTCCGCGCGCGACCTCGCAGATCCGGTACAGCTCGTCCACCGGGATAATATCCTCGTGGGCCGCTATCTGAAAGACGCTGTCGGCGGATGTATAGACGATGGGCTTGCCGGTGCGCATGTGCTCCTCGCCCAGCTCCTCGATGATCGCCGTGCCCGAAGCCGGCTTGTTTCCCAGCACGCCGCGCCCGATAGCCTCCGTAAACGCGTCGATGATCTCCGGCGGAAACCCGTCCGGATAAACGGGAAAGGGGCGCTCGAGTATCACGCCCGCGATCTCCCAATGACCCGTCGTCGTGTCTTTCCCCGCCGCCTGCTCCGCCATGCGCCCAAAACATCCGACCGGCGACGGCGACGGGGGCACCCCCGGCAAGTCGAGGACGCGTCCCAAACCCAAACGGCCGAGGTTGGGCAACGTGAGCCCACCGACGGCAAGCGCGGTGTTGCGCAGCGTGTTGCTGCCTTCGTCGCCGAAACGCCCCGCGTCCGGGAGTTCCCCGACACCGATACCGTCGAGGACAATCAGCGCGGCGCGCTTTGTCCGTGGCATGACCGCCACCTCCTGCACATCGCCCATGCCGGGCGGCGAAACCGCTCTTAGAGGAAATTTTCGGCGGTGGTGGTTGCCGCCCCTTCAGAGGCAGCCAAAAGCGGGGTTCCTGGCGACGGCCGGTCCAGGACGGGCGGCGCGGGCATGAACCAGCGGGCGAGCAAGTAGAGGACAGCGAGCGTGGCGGCCGCGACGGCGAACGTTCGCAGCCACGGGACGAGGCGTCGCCAAGCGATGGCCACGATGACCACGTTGCTTCACCTCGCGGGGAGAATTCGGGCCACGGCGTCCACGAGAACCGGTGTGATGTAGGCTTCGAGGAAAGCGGCGGCCACCAGCGCCCCGGCGCTGGCGGCCAGAAGGAGCAGCGTGTTCAGAAACTGGTGATACATGTTGATGTCCCGCCGCCCCAGGAGCACCCGGGCCGCGGCCAGGGAAAACCCGGCCGCCGTCGCCCCGGCGACGAGGACGGCCGGAACGGCCAGAACGTTGTGGGGCAGCAGCGCCGCGAGGGCCAGCACGGCGCCCCGCCAGCCCAAGTGGGCGACAAGGAAAGCTCCCGTAAAGCCCAGCACAAACCCCCGGAAAAAGACGAAACCGAGGACCGCCGGCGCCCCGATTACGCTCAAACCCAATAGACCCATAACGCCCACGGTCTTGACCACCTGATCGACCAAGGCGCGATGGAGTACTTCCTCCGGCGCCGCCAGCCTACGGCTTTCCGGGGGATCGAGAAGTCCTTGCACCTGCGCGGCCAAGTCCGCCCGGCCCGGGTCGCCCACCCGGACTGCGGCCAGCGCGCCAAACGCGGCGCCCATCGCGAGCACGATGACGACTCCCGCGTAGATGGCGATTCGGCGGCGGAAATAGCCGCGGAGAACGTCGGAAAAACGGCCGGCCACGGGCATCCCCCCTCGTCCTGCCGTCGGCTCATCTCTATGCGGAGCAGGACGAGGCTAGGACCGCTATTGGGCGTCGCGCCGCACCTTGCCGTACGCGCCGCCGCCCCCCGCCTGCAAGGGCAAGCGCCCCTTGCGGGCAAGCAGTATTCGGTCGGCGATGACGTCTCCCGCTGCCGCAGCCAGCTGCTCCCGGCTGGCGCGGTGCAAGACGGCCATCTCGGACCCGCAGGTAGCGATGAGCCGTTCCAGGGTCCGGCGGCCGATCCCGGGAAGAAACTCGAGCGGCACCTGGTGGACGTACGGCGGCCGGTGCGGGGGCGACACCGGTTCCGGGCGGTCGGCGATTTCCGCCAGGCGGTCGAGGACGCCCTTGACCAGGCGCCCCCTGCCGCAAGCGGAGCAGAAAGCCGCGGGCGGCGGCTCGGTGGCCAGCGCCCCGCAGTCAAGGCAGGCGCTCCGGTAATACTTCCCAAGGCGCGGATCAAGGCCGTAGTTCCCCGCCACCCGCCGGCCGCCGGTGCGGCGGATCGCTTGCAGCAGTTCGGCAAAGCAGGGGGCGGCCAGCTCGAGTACGGTGTACTCCCGCCCGATGCGGCCCAACGAATGGGCGTCGGAACTAGAGAGAAACGTCTTGCCGTCGAGTTCGCTGACCCGGTCGGCCATGGCCGTGTCGGCCGAGAGGCCGAGTTCAACCGCGGGGATGTCGCCGGCGGCGTCCCCAAAGACGTCAGACAGCCGGTCGGCGCACGCGCCGTAAAAGCCCTTGTGCGGCGTGAAGGCGTGGGCGAGAACGAGCACGCCGCCGTTGTCCCGGGCAAGGTGCAGGAGGTCGGCTGCGCGCAAGCGAGCCCGTTGGGTGGACAACTGAAGGTTCGTCACCCGCTGCCCCAGAAACCTTGCCGCCTCGCGCACCGCTGCCAGGTCGGGGAAGTACAAGAGATAGTGAGCCGGGCCCCTCCCCTCGCCACCGACCTCGATCTCGACGGCGGGAATTAAGACCGGTCCCCCGGCATATCGCAGCCCGCCGCCCGGCACCGGCAGGAGCTGGCCGGCTGCCACAAGCGCCTCCATGTCGGCCAGAACGCCTGGGGAAGCCGCGTCCACCACGGCCACGAGATCAATGCCCTTTCGGCACCGGCACTCCTCCAGGACGGCAGGCAATGTCATGTCCCGCGAGGCGGTAATCTTGACGGGCCGGCCGTCACCGGAACGGCCGACGTGTACGTGCAAGTCGGCGAAGTACCGCGACAGCTTCTCCACGTCGCTCATGAAACCGGCTCTCCTCCCTGCACGAGGCCGGCAGCCACAAAACCTGCCGCCGCGGCCGCCAGAAACGGTGCGGGGTCTTCGTGGGCCGTGCGCCCCATGGACTTAAGAGCTATGCCTTCTGCCGCCAGGGCGTCCAGGGCTTCCCGGGCCCGCAAGGCGCGCACCAGCCGGTGACGGTAGGCGATCCCGGCCTCCGTCAGTTGCGCCTCAACCAAGTCCATCTCTCCGGTTGGGAGGGCGGGCACGGCAACCCAACAAGGCCGTTGGGCGACCTTGCCCAAGGCCGTCAGCGTGTGGTGGCTCACGCCCCGATGGCGCGGCCGCGGGTCCCGGAAGCTCAGGCGCAGCGCTGCCACGGCTTGCCCCCCCAGGGCGCCGGCGGCGTCCAGATGCTGGCCCGTCTCCACCGCCGTCGTGCCGAAGCGGGTGCCGGTGCCAACGACGCCAGGTCCCATCGCCACCACGGCCGCGTCTGCGCCCAGGGCCCAGCGGGCCGCCAGCAGGCCCGAGAAGATCGTAACCGCTTCCACGTCGCCCCCGAAGGCGTGGCCGACCGTGACGGTGGCGTCGACGAATCCGGCGGCCCGCAAGTCGCGCACAAGGCGGCTTACGGCCATGGGCAACGCCCCGCCGTCGGTCATCACGTACACGATCCGGCCCGCCGGTCCCAAGGCTACGCGCAGCGCGGCCGCCGCCGGCGCCAGCTGGCTGTGTAGTTCGGCCACAACAACCGGCATCCCCGCGAGGTCGTCCGCCTCGGCCAGCATGGTATGATAGGGGCTTGCCGGCTCTTCGGCCGCGAGGACACGCAGCTGCATCGGGGTGTAGCGCAGCTTCATGACGTGGCCCGGATTACCACCGGCCGGCCGCCCTTGCCCGCACACGTGGACGACGAAGTGATACCCGCCGGTCCCGAGGCCGAGGTCGACCGCGGTCGTGTTGACGGCAACCCGGTCACCGGTGCGGGCCACAGGCGTCAGCGCCTCGTAGAGGAGCGCCGGCTCGACGCCGCGGCCAAGGTCGACATCGACCCGCCAAAGCCCGGGCGCCACCTCCCTCGTCGCCCGGACGACGCCTTCCTGGACGTGCACGCCGCCCCCCAAACCGGATCCCCTCCCGGGCAAGAAAAAAGCAGGTGACCACGGCCCTTGCCACCTGCTCCGCCTTTTTCATTCATAGGCCGCCGGAGTCGCCGGCGGTAGCCAACCGCTTACCGCGGGCGCGGCGGGCGCCGCTCCTCCCTGCGGTCGTCGCGCCGGCCGCCTGGTCCCGGCCGCCGGCCGCGGTCTTCATCCCGCTCGACGCGGCCGTTGCCCATGGCCTCGCCCTTCGCCTTTTCAGCAGCGAGGGCCTCCGGCGACAGCGCGTCCTTGCGGGACAAGTTGATGCGGCCGAGCTTGTCGATCTCGGTGACCCGCACCAGAACCTCGTCGCCGATGTTGACGACGTCCTCGACTTTGGACACCCGGTAGGGCGCGAGCTCCGAGATGTGGATAAGCCCTTCCTTCCCGGGCAAAATCTCGACGAAAGCGCCGAAGTTCATGATGCGCTTCACCGTGCCGAGATACGTCGCGCCCACTTCCACGTCCTTGACAAGCGTTTCGATGATCGCCATCGCCCGCAGACACGCCTCTTGGTCCGTCGAGGCGATGAAAACCCGGCCGTCGTCCTCGATGTCGATCTCGACACCGGTCTGCTCGATGATCTTGTTGATCATCTTGCCGCCGGGGCCGATAACATCGCGGATCTTGTCCACCGGGATCTCCATCGTGGTGATGCGCGGCGCATACTTGGACAAGTCCGCCCGCGGCTCCGGCAACACCTCGAGCATCTTGTCGAGGATAAAGAGCCGGCCTTCGCGAGCCTGGGCGAGCGCCTGCTCCAAGATGGCCCGGGTGACACCCTTGATCTTAATGTCCATCTGCAGGGCGGTGACGCCATCCCGCGTGCCGGCCACTTTGAAGTCCATGTCGCCGAGGGCGTCCTCGATGCCCTGGATGTCGGTCAAGACGGCGAAACCGTCCTCGTGCTTGACAAGGCCCATGGCCACGCCCGCGACCGGTTTCCGGATGGGAACGCCGGCGTCCATCAGCGCCAGGGTGCTGCCGCAGACGCTGGCCTGGGACGTCGACCCGTTGGACTCCAGGGTTTCGGACACGACGCGGATCGTGTAAGGGAACTCCTCCTCCGGCGGGATGACCGGCACCAGTGCCCGCTCGGCCAAGGCCCCGTGGCCGATCTCGCGCCGGCCGGGCGACCGCATCGGGCGCACTTCGCCCACGCTGTAGCCGGGGAAGTTGTAATGGTGGATGTAGCGCTTGCGGCTTTCGTCCCTCAGGTCGTCGAGCATCTGCTCGTCGCCCTTGAGGCCCAGGGTGCAGACGCTCATGACTTGAGTCTGGCCCCGCGTAAAGATGGCCGAGCCGTGAGTGCGCGGCAGCACGCCCACCTCGCACCAGATCGGCCGGATCTCGTCCAGCTTGCGCCCGTCGGGCCGCTCGCCCTCGACCACGATCAAGCGGCGGACCTGCTCCTTGAGCAGCTTGTCATAGACGGTCCCGACGTCCTTGGCGTACGCGACCAGTGCCTCGTCGCCCCACTCCTGCTGGAACTCCTCCAGCAAGCGGGCCTTGAGGTCCGCCACGGCCTGCTCCCGGGCCTGCTTATCGGCGCTGCGGATCGCCGCCAAGAGCCGCTCCAGCGCCCGTTCCCGCACCCACTCCGCCACCTTGGCGTCGGGCTCATACAGCGGGACTTCTACCTTGGGCTTGCCGACTTCGGCTCGCACTTGCTCGAGGAATTCGCAGATGCGCTTGATCTCTTCGTGCCCGAACATAATGGCCTCGAGCATGACTTCCTCGGGAAGCTCCCGGGCGCCCGCCTCGACCATCATGATGGCGTCCTTGGTACCCGCGACCACGAGCTCGAGCTCGCTGCTTTCGCTTTGGGCCGAGGTGGGATTGATGACGAACTCGCCGTCCACCCGCCCCACCCGGACGCCGCCGATGGGCCCGAGAAACGGGATGTCCGAGATGTGCAGGGCCGCCGACGCCCCGATCATGGCCGCGATCTCGGGCGAGTTGTCGTGCTCCACCGACAGGACCGTGGCCACCACCTGGACATCGTTGCGAAAACCTTCAGGAAACAGCGGCCGGATGGGCCGGTCGATCATGCGGGCCGCCAGCGTTGCTCCTTCGCTGGGCCGGCCCTCCCGGCGCAGCCACACGCGGGGAATGCGCCCGATGGCGTACATGCGCTCCTCGTAATCGACCAGCAGCGGGAAGAAGTCAATGCCCTGCCGCGGCTCCTTGGACATAACGGCGGTGACGAGGACCACCGTGTCCCCATAACGGACGAGGACGGCCCCGTTGGCCTGCTTGGCCACTTTGCCCGTCTCGATGACCAGCGGGCGGCCGCCCACTTCCGTCTGAAACGTCCGTGCTGTCAATTCTTGCAACCTCCTGGCGCGTGCACCTGCATGCACGCAAAATGCAAACAAGAGCGGTCGAAACCGCTCTTCTTACCGCCGCAGGCCCAGCTTCTCCACGAGCGCCCGGTACCTCTCCACGTCCTTGCGCTGCAGGTAGTTGAGCAGGCCCCGCCGCTGGCCGATCATCTTGTACAGGCCGCGCCGGGAGTGGTGGTCCTTCTTGTGCACGCGCAGGTGCTCCGTCAGCTCGTTGATGCGGGCGGTCAAGATGGCCACCTGCACCTCGGGCGAGCCGGTATCCCCCTCATGCTGCTGAAAATCGGCGATGATCCTCTCCTTGGCTTCCTTGGACAACATGGTCCGCACCTCCATTTTGATGTAGCCCCCGGAACCAAGCGGGCCGCCGGAGGAATCGGCCAGCCTAGTGCCGGGTTTCCTTGCTTAGTTATACCACACCGCCCCAGGCTTGTAAAACGCAGAGGCCGGCGCTACCCTTCTGCGGCAAACCGCGCCCGGGCTTCGGCGACGTCCTGCTCGATTTGCCGCCGGAGCTCTTCCGGCGAGGAGAAACGGACGATGCCCCGCACCCGGTCCAGGAAATCTACGTCCACCCGCTGGCCGTACAGATCGCCTTGGTAGTCGAGGACGTGCACTTCCAGCGCCACCGGACCCGCCGTAAACGTCGGCCGGTTGCTGATGACCGCCAGAGCCGCCATCGGCTCGGCCCCCGCCGGGCAGAACCGGACCCGGTACACGCCTTCCGCCGGCAGCAGCAGGTTCGCTTCGGGCTCGATGTTGGCCGTGGGAAACCCGAGGGTACGGCCGCGGCGATCGCCCGCCACGACGCGGCCCGAGAGTCGGAATGCCCGGCCCAAAAGGCGCGCCGCTCCCTCGACGTCGCCGGACAATAGGCGCCGCCGCACGAGGCTGGATGACACCACGTCCCCGTCGCTGCGGATCGCGTCCACCACGTGCACGGCGAAGCCGTGCTGCTCCCCGAGCTGCTTCAAGAGCTCGGGATTCCCTTGGGCACGATGGCCAAAACGGAAGTTGTATCCGACCACGACGCCCCTAGCGGCCAGCCCATCCACCAGGACGGCGCGGACGAACCCCGCCGCCGAAAGCCGCGCCACCGCTACGTCGAAACGCAAGACGACCGTGCACGCCACGCCCAGGGCGCGCATGAAGGCGACGCGCGCCTCAAGCGTCATCAGCGCCGGCGGGGCACCGGACCCGACCACGGCGCGCGGGTGGGGCGAGAAAGTGAGGGCGATCGGCACGGCGCCGCCGGAGGACTGGGCGACGGCCGTTCGCAAGATGCGCTGGTGTCCCACGTGAAGGCCGTCAAAGTTGCCGATGGCCACCCACGCGGACGGCCAGAGCGGCCCGCGCCGCTTGATCTCGTCCAAAGTCAGGTGCACGGCGCCCGCGGCGCAGGAAAGGTTTGCTGCTGCGTCAGTCATCGTAGCTCCCGCTTTCGTCAGTTCAACACGATCCTCGGGTGCCACCCGCGCCCGTGCGCGGTGGCAACGGGATCCGCCACGGCCACAAGACGACCGTCGGGATCTTGCAGCCGCACCGGTCCCTGGACGGTTGCGCCTGGAGGAGCGGGCGCGTCCACCCGCTGGCCCCCCGGCCGGAAGTCGTCGACAAGCCTGTCGGCCTCGACGACGACCTGCCCGTGCGCAGCCCGGCGGGCCGCCTCGGCGGACAAGCGCACCATGGGCAAGTGCGCGAGCGCCTGGTCCATTCCGACCATAGGCACGGTGCCCTGCCGCAGATCCTCCTCAAGCTCCTCCAACGTCCGCGACTGCTGGATGCCAAATGCACCGGCCCGGGTTCTCAGCAGAAACGACATGTATGCGCCGCAACCGAGGGCTCGGCCGATGTCGGCGCACAAGGTGCGCACGTACGTGCCCTTGGAGCAGACGACGTCGAACAGGATGCGGGCTCCGTAGGTCAACACGTCCGCGTCCGGCTCGACGCGCACAAGGTGTATCTCGTAGATGGTCACCTCGCGGGCGGGACGCTCCACGTCAACGCCTATGCGCGCAAGCTCATACAGGCGCCGTCCCTGGTGGCGAACCGCGGAGGCCATGGGCGGCACCTGCTTGATCGTACCAACGAACCGGGCCATGACCGCCTCCAGCTGTGCGCGCGGCACCCGCATACCGAGGTCCTCGGATATGGGCCGCCCAAAGGAGTCCTGGCTGTCGGTGCTCACGCCGAGCACCATCTCGGCCCGGTACGCCTTGTCCTCCGCCTGCAAGAGCTCCACCAGCCGGGTCGCCCGGCCCACGCACAACACCAGCACCCCGGCGGCGCCCGGATCCAGCGTGCCCGTGTGGCCAATGCGACGAATTCCCAAGAGCCGGCGGACCCGGGCAACGACATCGTGGGAGGTATAGCCGGGCGCCTTGAGGACGTTGAGCACGCCTTCCGGCGCCGCGCCGGAAGCCTGTCCAAGGCCGCCGCCGGTGCCACGGTGAGTCATGTCCGCGTTCATCGCCGTCTGCCGTTACTCCCGCCGGCCGCCTCCGGCGGCGGTGGCGCTCGATGCACGGTCCACAGCTGCGATGGCCTCCCGCACCTCCGCCAGCACCCGCTCCCGGGCCTCCGCGACAGGCAACGCCAACGTGCAGCCCGCCGCCCGGGGATGGCCCCCGCCGCCCAGGGCGGCTGCGACGCGGCTCACGTCAACCGCCCGGCGGGAACGTAGGCCGACCCGCGTCCTGCCGTCGGGCAGCTCACGAAAGATGATGGCCACCTCGACGCCCGCGATCATGCGGGGGTATTGCACGAGTCCATCGCCCTCGTCGTATCGCGCGCCGGCCTCGGCCAGCATTTGCCCGGTAACGGTGATCCAGGCGATCCGGCCGTCCGAAGTCCGTTCCAGTGTCGCCAGGCTGCGGGCCAAAAGCTGCAACGTGCTCCAGGAAGCCTGCTCATAGAACAGCGACGCGAGCTCGCCCGGCCGTGCACCCGCTTCCACCAGCGCGGCCGCCGTGCGCAGCGTGGCGGCAGTGGTGTTGCTGTACCGGAACGAACCCGTGTCCGTCATCAGCGCCACGTACAGGTTGGTCGCGGCGTCCCGATCGATCGCAAGGCCCCAATGATCCACCAGCACGGAATAGACGATCTCGCCGGTGGCGGCCGCTTGGGCGTCGATGTAGCGGATTGCACCGCTGTCCTGGTTGGTGACGTGATGGTCCAGGTTGTAAACGTGGGCAAAGCGTTCGGCGGCGCCGGCGACCGCCCCGGTGCGCCCGAGGTCGCAATCGAGCACGACAAGAGCTTCCGCCTCGGGAACCGGCGGAGGCACCTGCACTTTGTCGGCCCCGGGCAGAAACCCCCACTCGGGCCGCACGGGATCGGGTGACACGACGTGCACCCGCTTGCCCATGCGCTCAAGACCCCATGCCAACGCGAGCACCGAACCAAGACAGTCCGGGTCTGGGTCAACGTGTCCCGTCAGTACGTAACTCGCATGGCCCGCGAGGCGCGCGGCCACCGCGGCGAGCCCCTCAGCGCTGCCCATCCCCGTCCTCCTCATCATCCCAGTCGGCGTCGTCATCGTCCGCCCAGTCGTCGCTGCCGGCGTCGTACCCGCCCTGGGCGCGAGCGCCGTCATCGGCCCGGGTCCCGTCCCTCGCGGCCGGGTCGGCCGCGACGGTGCGCAAGAGCGCGTTGATCCGGTGCCCGCGCTCGATGGATTCGTCGAGCCGGAAATGGATTTCCGGCGTATGCCGCAGGCGGATCCGCCGGCCGATCTCCGTACGCACGAACCCGCGTGCGTGCTCGAGGGCTTCCAGCGTCCGCTCCTTGTCCTCATCGCTGCCGAAGATGCTGACAAAGACCTTTACGTGGCGCAGATCCTGGGAGACTTCCACGTCGGTGACCGATACAAACCCGACGCGGGGATCCTTCATCTTGCGCAGGATGTCGCTGGCTTCCCGCCTCAGCTCTTCCCGCAGCCGTTCTTTGCGTGTGACGCCCACCGGCGCCCCCTCCCTTGCGTGGCGACGGTCGGACGGGTCTCCCCGTCAAAGCAACTCGATGGCGTAGTCCGTCAACTCCGCGTCCGCCGCCCGGCCGATGAACTCTACGATCGTCGACAGCACCCGGTCTGCGTGGCGGCGGTCGTTGGTCACCAGGGCCACCCCGAGGGTGGCCCTGTTCCAGGTGTCATGGTGTTCCACTTCGGCGATGGACACGTTGAACCGGTGGCGGATGCGGCCCGTCAGGCTGCTGAGCACCCGCCGCTTGTCTTTGAGGGAAGCGCTCTCCCCGATGTAGAGCTCAACCCGCAAGACGCCGACGATCATCAGGACTCGCGGGCGACCTCTTCCATCCGGAAGGCTTCGAGGATGTCCCCTTCCTTGAGGTCGTTGAAGCGCTCGAGGCCGATGCCGCACTCATAGCCTTGCGCCACCTCGCGCACATCGTCCTTGAACCGCTTAAGCGAACTCATGGCACCTTCGTGCACCACCGTGCCGTCGCGGATCACGCGCATCGACGCGCCCCGCACGATCTTGCCCTCGGTGACGTAGCAGCCGGCCACCGTGCCCACGTTGGGCACCTTAAACAGCGCCCGCACTTCCGCCCGGCCGATGACGACCTCACGGTACTCCGGTTCCAGCATCCCCACGAGGGCCTTTTCCATTTCCTCGATGGCCTCGTAGATAACCCGGTACAGCCGGATGTCCACGTTCTCCTGCTCGGCCACCTTGCGGGCCGTGGCGTCAGGCCGCACGTTGAAACCGATGATGATGGCGTTGGCGGCAGCCGCCAAGTCGACATCGGTCTTGGTGATGCCGCCAACCGCGGCATGCACCACGTTGAGGCGCACCTCGGGCCGGCTAAGCTTCTCGAGCGCCCCCCGCAGCGCCTCCACGGAGCCCTGAACATCACCTTTGATGATGATGGGCAGCTCCGGCAGCTGACCAGCCTTCACCTGCTCAAACAGCTGCTCGAGGTTGGCCCGGGCCGGCCGCTGCATTTCCTGCTCCCGCAGCTGCATACGGCGCCTCTCCGCTACCTCGCGGGCGACGCGCTCGTCGCGGGTGATCGGCGTCAGGTGCAGCGGCGGCGCCCACGCCATCGCCTCCAGCGCGGCCCGGCGTTCGGCAAACGGCCGCTCGGGGTCGTCGAGCAGGTCGAAGGCGATGAAGCTCGCGGGCGTCTCGGCCGCGAGCCGGCCGACGCGGCTGGCCGCCGGATGCACGCGCTGCTGGAGCGCGAAGAAGTCCAGCCGGTCGCCGGTGATCACGACGATCTCGCCGTCGACCGCGCAGCGCGCCGGCAGCTGCGCGCGAAACGCGGCCACGAGGTCGGGGAAGTAGCGCGCCATCGGCTTGCCGTTGCGGCTGCGGATCTCGATCGTGTCGCCGTCGCGCACGACGATCGCGCGAAAGCCGTCCCACTTGGGCTCGTAGTACATGCCGGGCGGGATCTCCGCCACCAGCTTGGCCAGCATCGGCTTCAGCACGGCATCAGGTCCCCGACCCGGGCGAAGCGCTCGGGCATCGTCGCGATCGTGAAGTCCTCGGGC
>ERZ777003.2763-NODE-2763-length-19061-cov-6.061349_pt1 | contig 19061 bp, 21 predicted proteins | sample MGYA00374956_ERZ777003 | MGnify/ENA primary metagenome ERZ777003 (study PRJEB29302, sample SAMN06268252) | bioreactor metagenome | isolation source: Joint BioEnergy Institute, California, USA | place: USA:Joint BioEnergy Institute, California, USA | collected... | reverse complement strand
GAGGGCGCCGGCCCCGGGGCGGCGTCGGCGATCGCGACCGACCGCGTCCTCGCCTCGGTGACCGAGGCCGTCATCGGCGCCTGCTTCCTGCACGTGGGCTACGACCGCACCGCCGAGGCGGTCGTCGAGGCCTTCCAGCCCGAGCTGGCGCAGGCGCTCGAGCACCCCGTCGACTTCAAGTCCACGCTGCAGGAGCGCCTGGCGCGCACGGGCGACGTCGTCGAGTACCGCGTCACGGCCGAGCTCGGCCCGCCGCACGAGCGGACGTTCGAGGTCGAGGCGACGGTCGGCGGGCGCGTCGTCGGGCGCGGCTCGGGCCGCTCGAAGAAGGCCGCCGAGCAGGCGGCCGCGCGGGCCGCGCTCGAGGCCGAGGCCGAGGCCGCCGAGGAGGGCTGATGCACCTCAAGTCGCTGACGATGAAGGGGTTCAAGTCGTTCCCCGATCGCACGCGCCTGGAGTTCGGGCCCGGCGTGTCGGTCATCGTCGGCCCCAACGGCTCGGGCAAGTCGAACGTCACCGACGCGGTCCTGTGGGCGCTGGGCGAGCAGTCGCCGGTCGCCGTCCGCGGCGCGACGATGCAGGACGTCATCTTCGGCGGCGGGCGCGGCGTGCAGGCCCGCTCGTCGGCCGAGGTCGAGATCGTCCTCGACAACGGCGACGGCACCGAGCAGCTCCCGTTCAGCGAGATCTCGATCATGCGCCGCCTCGACCGCAACGGCGAGGGCGAGTACCGGCTCAACGGGGCGAAGTGCCGCCTCGTCGACGTGCTCGAGGTCCTGTCCGACACCGGCCTGGGCAAGGAGATGCACTCGGTCGTCTCCCAGGGCCGCATCGAGGCGATCGTCACCCCCAAGCCCAAGGACCGCCGCCTGCTGATCGAGGAGGCGGCCGGGCTCGGCAAGCACCGCAAGCGCCGCCGCCGCGCCCAGCTCAAGCTCGAGCGCACGCAGGACAACCTCGATCGCGCGCTCGACGTCGAGCGCGAGGCCCGGGCCCGCCTGCGGCCGCTGAAGCGCCAGGCCCAGGCCCCGGACATCCCCGCCTGCTCGCCTCGGAGCTGCGCACGCAGGACTCGGACCTCGCCGAGGCGCAGAAGCGCGCGCAGCAGGCCCGCGAGGCCCGCAACGCCCTCGACGCGCAGCTGGCGAAGCTGAACGAGCGCCGCGGCGAGATCGAGGAGAAGCTCGCCGAGCGCGACCGCGAGCGCACCGAGGCGTGGGGCAGGCTCACCGCGGTGCGCGGCGCCCACGAGCGCCTGAGCGTCCGCGCCGAGGCCCTGGGCGCCCGCCGGGGCGAGCTCGCGCGGGCGATCGAGCGCCGCCGCGCGCAGCTCGGCGCGCTGGCCGAGGAGCTCGCCGCCGCGACCGGGGCGCGCGAGGGCGACGACCCCGTCGCCGCCGGCCTCGAGCGGATCGGCGAGTCGCTCTCCGAGGCGACGAGCGCCCTCGACGCGGCGCGCGCCGCCTCGAACGACGCCGACCGCGGGGCCGAGGTCGGGCGGGTGCGCGAGTCCTCGGAGCACGCCGCGCAGATGGCGCGCCGGGTGGAGGAGATGCTCGGAAGCCTGCGACAGGACTCGCTCTCGAGCCGCCTGGAGCGCGACGAGAAGATCCTCGAGGCCCTGAACGAGCTGTGCGAGGCCGCCGCCGACGCGCGCGACGCCGCCGGCGAGCGCGCCGCCGAGCTCGAGCGCCGGATGCTCGGTGAGGGCGGGGGCGACGACCTCACCGAGGCGCTGCGCGAGTGCTCGCGCGAGGACGCCGAGCTGCAGACGAAGCTGCGGGCCGCCGCCGAGCAGGTGACCCAGGCCGAGGTCCAGGTCGCGCACCTCGAGGACCGGCGCACGGAGGCCGCCGCGGAGCTGGCGAAGATCGAGTCCCTGCTCGGCCGCGAGATCGGGCCGGCGACGGAGCCGCTCGACGAGGACGAGCGCACCGAGATCGAGGTCAAGCTCGACCGCGTCGCCCGCCGCCGCGAGCAGCTCGGCCCGGTCAACCCGCTCGCGGAGAAGGAGTACAAGGAGGCGCTCGCGCACGTCGAGGACCTCGAGGCCCAGCGCCACGACCTCGAGACCGCGCTCGCGGAGCTGCAGTCGCTGATCAAGGAGACCGACCGCAAGATCCACGAGGCCTTCCAGGAGACCTTCGAGGCGACGCAGAAGAACTTCTCCGAGCTCGTCGAGCACCTCTTCCCGGGCGGCCGCGGGCGCCTGCGGCTCGTCGACGACTCGCGCGGCCCGAAGCCCGTCCTCGGCGGCGCGAACCCCGAGGAGGCGGCGAGCGAGGCGGCCGACGCGAAGGCCGAGGCCGAGCAGCAGGAAGAGGAGGACGCGCGCGACGAGTTCGCCTCCCAGGGCGTCGAGATCGAGGTCACGCCCGCCGGCAAGGCGACCAGGCGGCTCTCGCTGCTCTCCGGCGGCGAGAAGGCGCTCGTCGCGCTCGCCTTCGTCTTCAGCGTCTTCCTGGCGCGCCCCTCGCCCTTCTACATCCTCGACGAGGTCGAGGCCGCCCTCGACGACGCGAACATCGACCGGTTCCTGCAGCTCGTCAAGCGCTTCTCCGACCGCGCCCAGTTCATCATCGTCACGCACCAGAAGCGCACGATGGACGCGGCCGAGGTGCTCTACGGCGTCTCGATGGGCAAGGGCGGCATCACCAAGGTCGTCTCGCGCCGCTTCGAGCGCGAGGGGCAGGCCGAGCTCGAAGAGGCCAGGGAAGCGGCGTAGCCCGGGCCCGGCACGGCCGCGGCCCCCGGGTACTCTCCACGGCTCGTGGAGTGGGAAGAGCTCATCGATCGCGACGGCGTCGCCCTGGCTCCGGCCGAGCCGGCCGAGAAGGAGCGGCGCAGGGGCCGCTTCGCCCGGCTGCGCGAGAGCCTGCGCAAGAGCCGCCAGGCGCTCACGGCGGAGATCAGCTCGAGCCTGTTCGACCACCTCGACGAGGAGACGTGGGAGCGGCTCGAGGAGGCGCTGATCCTGGCCGACGTCGGCGCGCCCGCGACCGCGGACATCGTCCAGCGCCTCGAGCACGAGGTCGAGAGCGGGCAGGTGAGCGGGCCGGAGGCCACGCGTGAGCGGCTGATCGAGCTGCTCGCCGAGCTCGCGGCCTCGGAGCCGCCGAAGCTCACCCTGCGCGAGAAGCCGACGGTGCTGATGGTCGTCGGGGTGAACGGGACCGGGAAGACGACGACGATCGGCAAGCTGGCCTCGGTGCTGCGCGAGCGCTTCGGCCTGCACGTGATCGTCGCGGCCGCGGACACCTACCGCGCGGCGGCGATCGAGCAGCTCGAGGCGTGGGCCGACCGGGCGGGCGTCGAGATCGTCAAGGGCAACCCGGGAGGCGATCCGGGCGCCGTGGTCTTCGACGCGATCGCGGCGGCGGAGGCGCGCGGGGCGGACGTGGTGATCGCCGACACCGCGGGCCGCCTTCACACGCACGGCAACCTGATGGAGGAGCTCGCCAAGGTCCGCCGCGTGATCGCCAAGCGCCTCGAGGGCGCGCCGCACGAGACCCTGATCGTGATCGACGCGACCACCGGCCAGAACGGGCTGCGGCAGGCGAAGATCTTCTCGGAGGCTGTCGACGTGTCGGGCGTCGTCTTGACGAAGCTCGACGGGACCGCGAAGGGCGGGATCGCGCTCGCGATCGCGAAGGAGCTGGGCCTGCCGGTGAAGCTGATCGGCGTGGGGGAGGGCGTCGAGGATCTGCGGCCGTTCGACGCCCGCGAGTTCGCACGCGCCCTGCTCGAGGAGTAGCGGGGCGTAGGCTAGGTCCATGTTCGATCAGCTCTCCGACCGCCTGCAGGCGACGCTTGCCGACGTCCGCTCGCGCGGAAAGCTCACCGAGGGCGACGTCGACAAGGCGATGCGCGAGATCCGCCTCGCGCTGCTCGAGGCCGACGTCAACTTCAAGGTCGTCAAGTCCTTCACCTCGCAGGTGAAGGAGCGCTGCCTCGGCGCGGGGGTCCTCGAGTCGCTCGATCCGGGCCAGCAGGTCGTGAAGATCGTCAACGAGGAGCTGGCCGCGCTCATGGGCGGCGCGAGCCGCGACCTCGTGCTCGCCTCCTCGGGCCCGACCGTGATCCTGATGGCCGGCCTGCAGGGCTCGGGCAAGACGACCGCCTGCGCGAAGCTCGCCAAGCACCTGGGCGATCAGGGCAAGTCGGTCGGCCTCGCCGCGTGCGACACGCAGCGCCCGGCGGCCGTCGAGCAGCTCGTGACGATGGGCAAGCGCTCCGGCGCCGCGGTCTTCGAGCAGGGCACGGAGCGCAATCCGGTCGACATCGCCGAGTGGGCGCTCGGCCAGGCCCGCTCGCAGGGGCTCGACGTCCTCATCGTCGACACCGCCGGCCGCCTGCACGTCGACGAGGAGCTGATGGACCAGCTCGTCCAGATCCGCAAGCGGACGAAGCCGCACAACATCCTGCTCGTCCTCGACTCGATGACCGGCCAGGACGCGGTCAACGTGGCCGAGAGCTTCGCCGAGCGCGTGGACTTCGACGGCGTCGTGCTAACGAAGCTCGACGGCGACGCGCGCGGCGGCGCCGCGCTCTCGGTCAAGGCCGTCACCGGGAAGCCGATCATGTACGCGTCGACGGGCGAGCGGATCGAGCAGCTCGAGCGCTTCCACCCGGACCGGATGGCCACCCGCATCCTCGGGATGGGCGACGTCCTGAGCCTGATCGAGAAGGCCGAGCAGGTCCACGACGCGGAGTCCGCCGCCGAGCTCGAGCGCAAGATCCGCAAGCAGGAGTTCACGCTCGAGGACTTCCTCAAGCAGATGAAGCAGGTCCGCAAGATGGGCCCGCTTCAGAACGTGCTCGGGCTCATGCCCGGGATGGGCAAGACGATGAAGCAGCTGCGCTCGGTGAACATGGACGAGCGCGAGCTCGACCGGATCGAGGCGATCATCCTCTCGATGACGCCGGAGGAGCGCGCGAACCCGTCGATCATCGACGGCTCGAGGCGCAAGCGGATCGCCCAGGGGTCGGGGACGACGGTGCAGGCCGTGAACCAGCTCGTCAAGCAGTTCGGCCAGATGCGGAAGATGATGGCCCAGATCGCGAAGGGCAAGATGCCGGATCCACAGCAGCTCTTGCGGGGGATGCGCTAGCCTCCTTCGCCGCTCTTATGGCTGTACGAATGAGACTGAGAAGGGTGGGTTCGCGGAAGAACCCGATCTGGCGAATCGTCGTCGCCGACCAGCGCTCCCCGCGCGACGGTCGGACGATCGAGACGATCGGCCATTACAACCCGCAGACCGACCCCTCCACGATCGTCTTCGACGAGGAGCGGGCCAAGCACTGGCTCGACCACGGCGCCCAGCCGACGAAGACGGTTGCCCAGCTTCTGCGCACCAAGGGCATCCAGGCCTCCGGCTCCTAGGCGGGAGCCCTGCACATGCGCGACCTCGTCGAGTTCCTGGTCAAGGCGCTTGTCGCCGATCCCGACTCGGTGCGCGTCGAGGAGATCAACGAGCGCGAGGGTGAAGTCCTGCTCGAGGTGCATGTGGCCCCGGACGACCTGGGGCGCGTGATCGGCCGCGAGGGCCGCGTCGCGAACGCCATCCGCACGGTGGCGAAGGCCGCCGCTACAGTCGATGGCGGACGGGTCATGGTCGAAATCGTCGAGGACTGAGCCGCGTTTGCGGATAGACGTCTTCACGCTGTTCCCAGAGTGGTTCGAGTGGTTCCGCGAGCAGCGGCACGTCCGTAACGCGCTCGAGCACGGCTCCGAGATCCGCTGCTTCCACTACCGCGACACGACCCCGCTCACCGGGGGCCAGGTCGACGACGCCCCGTACGGCGGCGGTGCCGGCATGGTGCTGCGGGTCGACGTGGTCGACGCGGCGCTGACCGCCGCCTACGGGGAGGGCCCGCGCGAGCCGCGGATCATCCTGCTCGCCCCGTCCGGGCGCCAGCTCGACGACGCGCTCGTGACCGAGCTCTCCAAGGAGCGGCACATCGCGCTGCTCTGCGGGCGTTACGAGGGCGTCGACGAGCGCGTGCGCGAGCACCTCGCCGACGACGCGATCTCGATCGGCCCGTACGTGCTCGCGGGTGGCGAGCTGGCCGCGATGGTGATCGCGGACACGGTGCTCCGCAAGCTTCCGGGCTCCCTCGGGCACGAGGAGAGCGCCCTCGAGGAGTCCTTCTCCGAGGCCCTCGAGGGCGGGCCCGAATACCCGCACTACACGCGTCCCGCGAGCTACCGGGGGTGGGACGTTCCCGAGATCCTGCTCTCGGGCGATCACGCCAAGGTGCGGGAGTGGCGGCTCGAGCGCAGCCGCGAGCGTCGCAGCTGACGCGGATGCCGCTACTATCTCCGGTCCGCGGGCCCGCCGGGCTTCGTGCCGGGCGCCCGCGTTTTGCACGCCTTACTGCCCGACGAACGAGCATGAGCACGATCATCGAGAGCATCGAGCAGCGCCAGCTGCGCAAGGTCCCGCGCTTCGCGGCGGGGGATCGCGTGCGCGTGCACTTCCAGGTCGTCGAGGGCAACCGCCGGCGGACCCAGGTCTTCGAGGGCATCGTCATCGCCCGCCAGGGCTCGGGCGCCCGCGAGACGTTCACCGTCCGCAAGCAGTCCTTCGGCGTCGGCGTCGAGCGGACCTTCCCGGTCCACTCGCCGAAGATCGAGAAGCTCGAGGTCGTCGCCCGCGGCGACGTCCGCCGGGCGAAGCTCTACTACCTGCGCGGCCGCGTCGGCAAGCGCGCCCGCGTCGCCGAGCGCCGCTGGGGCATCGAGGACGATCTCGTGCTCGCGGAGCCCGAGGCGGTCGACTCCGAGGGCGAGACCCAGGAGGAGGCCGAGCCCGTCGCCGCCGAGGCAACCGAGGCGGAGGGCGCCGAGGCGTCCGAGGAGCCGCAGGGCGAGGGCGAGGCCGAGCAGGCCGAGGCTGCCGAGGAGGGCGAGGCTGAGGCCGAGGCCGCCGAGGAGCCGGAGGCCGAGGCGGAGGCCGCGCCGGAGGCCGAGGCCGAGGGCGACGCCGCTGCGGAGGGCGTCGAAGAGCCTGCCGCCGAGCAGGACGCGGATACCGGTGATTCGGAGTCTGAGCCCGAGGGCGAGTCCGCCGAGGCGGAGCCCGAGGACGCTGACTCCGAGGACGCTTCCTGATCCCAAAGCCGACAACGACGCGCGGGGCCGCGATCGAGCTGATCGTGATCGTCGCCCTCGCGATCGGGCTCGCGATCGTCATCCAGGCTTTCCTGGTCAAGCCGTACCAGATCCCCTCGGAGTCGATGGAGCCGACGCTCGAGAAGGGCCAGCGGATCCTCGTCAACCGGATCAGCTTCCGGCTCGGGTCCGATCCGGACATCGGCGACGTGATCGTCTTCCATCCGCCGGTCGGGGCGACCGCGCAACCGGCCGAGTGCGGCGAGTCGCATCCCGACGGGAGCGCGTGTCCTGCGCCGACGCCCGAGATGTCGGACGAGAACTTCGTCAAGCGCGTGGTCGCCGGCCCGGGCGACGAGGTCGTGGTGCGCAACGGGATCCCGATCGTGAACGGCGAGCCCGTGGACGATCCGGATTGGGACGTTCAGGACTGCGGCGCCAGCCCCGTCTGCAACCTCGCCGAGCCGATCACGGTCCCCGAGGACCACTACTTCATGATGGGCGACAACCGTGGCCTCTCCGACGACAGCCGCTACTGGGGCCCGGTGCCGCGCGATTGGATGATCGGCAAGGCGTTCTTCACGTACTGGCCGATCGACCGCATCGGCCTCCTCTAACCCGCTCTTTCCGCAAGTCCGCGCGCGGCGGGCTCGAATCCCGCCCGGGTCCTGCGCCATCATGGGCGCCGTGGAGAGCGCGATGCAGCCAGCCGCCGAGCCCGCCAAGGAGCAGCGCTCCGCGCCGCGCGGGCCGAACAAGGCGACGCTCAAGCGCCGGCGGCGAAAGGCGGCGCGCCTCTTCAAGTTCGACCGCGAGCTCGGCTCGCGCTTCGTCGCGGGCGCCGACGAGGCGGGGCGAGGCTCGCTCGCGGGCCCGCTCGTCGCCGCAGCGGTCCTGATCGACTACGAGCGCCTCAGCCTGCGCGACCGCCGCGCGCTCGGGATGCTCGACGACTCGAAGCAGCGCACCCCGGAGGAGCGCGAGGAGCTCTACCCGATCGTGATCCGGGCGGTCGAGAAGGTCGCCGTGAACGTCCGCTGCGTGCGCGGGATCGACGAGCGCGGCCTCCACGTGACGAACCTGAACGCGCTCGCGCGCTGCATCGAGCGCGTCGCCGTGCCCGGCGCCGTCTGCCTCACCGACGGGTTCCCGCTCGGCCGGCGCTGCTCGGTCCCGCACAAGCCCGTCGTCGACGGCGACGCGAAGAGCGCCGCGATCGCGGCGGCCTCGGTGATCGCGAAGGTGACCCGGGACCGCTGCATGAAGCGAGCCGACCTCTACTACCCGGGCTTCGGCTTCGCCGGCAATTGCGGCTACTCGACGCCCGAGCATCGCGAGGCGATCATGCAGCGGGGCCCCTCGCGCCTACACCGCCGCTCATTCGCCTCGATCGCGTACTCGCAGCTCGAGCTCGGGTAGCCCCCGCGGCGCACCGCCGAACGTCCCAACGGACCCGCTATAGCGTGGATTGCGGGACGTTCGAGGTGGCGGGATCCGCGGACGGCGCGGTGCGGCAACCCCTAGAACGCCGCCCGCAAGTGCTCCCACTCGGTGATCCGGCCCGCGCCGTCGAGGCGCAGCCCGACCACGTCGAAGCGCAGCTCGCGGTGGCGGGGGACGTCGTAGCCGCGCTCCCGCAGCCACGCGGCCGCGAGGCCGCGGATCTTGGCCTGCTTGCGGCCGACGACGGCCAGGGCCGGGCGCTCGGGGCCGGCGAGCGAGCCCGCGCTGCGGGCCTTGACCTCGACGAAGACGAGCGCGTCGCCGTCCAGGGCGACCAGGTCAAGCTCGCCGCGCACGCCGGGGACGCGGACGTTGCGCTCGATCACCGTCCAGCCCTCGGCTCGCAGGCGGGAGGCGACGAGGTCCTCGGCGCGGCGGCCGAGCTCTTGGCGGGCGTGGGTCACGTGATCGGACGGTAGGTGCCGCGGGCGCGCCTGTGGCGCGCAGGCTGGATCGAAGTCGTCACAGTTCTCCCGCCACGTGCGCGCCGGCGCCGCCTACGGTCGAGCGCGTGCTCGCCATGGCCCGCACGTTCACGATCCTGGGCGTCGAAGCCCGGCCCGTACGGGTGGAGGCGGACGTGCGCCAGGGCCTGCCCGCGTTCGCGCTCGTCGGCCTGCCGGATGCGGCGGTGCGCGAGTCCCGCGACCGGGTGCGCGCGGCGATCGCCAACTCCGGGTTCACGTTCCCGCAGCAACGGATCACCGCGAACCTGGCGCCCGCCGACCTGCGCAAGGCGGGGCCGGGATTCGACCTTGCGCTCGCCGCCGCGGTGCTCGCGGCCTCGAACCAGCTTCCGGCCGCCGCCCTCGCCGACGTCGCCCTCGCGGGCGAGCTCGCGCTCGACGGGACGATCCGGGCGGTCCCCGGCACGCTCGCGATGGCCGAGGCGGCGGTGCGCGCGGAGCTGCGCGCGATCCTGGTGCCGGTGGCCTGCGCGGCCGAGGCGGCGCTCGCGCGGGGCGCCACGGTGATCCCGATCGAGCGCCTGCAGCAGCTCACGCTGCTCGGCGGGCCCGACGAGCCGGGAGCGGCGATCCCGCCCTCGCCGAACGGCGCGCGCAACCACGCCGGACCGGATCTCGCCGACCTGCGCGGCCAGCCCGCGCTGCGGCGTGCGCTCGAGATCGCGGCGGTCGATCCTGCCGCCGCTCTCCGACGATGAGGCGCTCGAGGCGGCGCGCATCGCGAGCGCGGTCGGCGCGCCGGTCGAGCCCGTCGCGCTGGGCAGGCGGCGGCCGTTCCGCGCGCCGCATCACACGATCTCGACCGCGGGGCTCGTCGGCGGGGGCGTCCCGCCGCGCCCGGGCGAGGCGACGATCGCCCACCGGGGAGTGCTCTTCCTCGACGAGCTTCCCGAGTTCAACCGCGACGCGCTCGAGGCGCTGCGCCAGCCGCTCGAGGCGGGGCGGGTGCTGATCGCCCGGGCGCGCCACCGGGTCGAGCTCCCTTGCCGCTTCCAGCTCGTCGCGGCGGCCAACCCGTGCCCGTGCGGCCGGGGCGCGAGCTCCGGCGACTGCACGTGCCCGCCCCAGGCGGTCGCCCGCTACGAGGCGAAGCTCACCGGCGCGCTCTCGGACCGGCTCGACCTGGCGATCGCCGTCGAGCAGCCGGACCTCACCGCGCTCGCCGACGAGCGCCCGGAGGACTCGGCGACCGTGCGCGAGCGGGTGATCGCGGCGCGCGAGCGCCAGGAGGCACGCAACGGCGGCAGGGCGAACGCCGAGGTGCCGTCCGAGTCGATCGTGCTCGGGCCCGGGCTGCAGCGCCTGCTCGCCGACCGCGGCGGCGCGCTCGGGCTGAGCGGGCGCGGTCGGGCCCGGGTGATCCGGGTGGCGCGCACGATCGCCGACCTCGACGGGGCGGAGGAGGTGGGGGAGGAGCACCTGCTGGAGGCCCTGCACCTGCGCCGGCGGCACGAGCGATGACCTGGAAGCTCGAGGGTGAGCGCCTGCCGGCCCCGCTGGCGGACCTGGGGCGGCGGGCGCCGCAGGCGCTCCACGGGCTCGGCGACCGTGAGCTCGTGCGCACGCTCGAGAGTGCCGACGCGGTGACGATCGTCGGCTCGCGGCACCCGAGCGCCTACGGCCTGCGCGTGGCGGGCGAACTCGCCTACGAGCTTGCGTCGGCGGGCGTCGTCGTCGTGAGCGGGATGGCGATCGGGATCGACGCGGCCGCGCACCGCGGGGCGCTCGAGGCGGGCGGGCGCACGGTCGCGGTGCTCGGGTGCGGGCCGGACGTGGTCTACCCGCGCCGCGAGCGGGCGCTGCACGCGCGCATCGCGGATGCGGGCGCGATCGTCGCCGAGTACGAGCCGGGCACCCCCGCGGCGCCCCACCAGTTCCCGGAGCGCAACCGGATCATGGCCGCGCTCGGCGGGGTGGTCGTCGTGGTCGAGGCGAAGGACCCGTCGGGCTCGCTGATCACCGCGCACGACGCGATCCACCTCGGGCGCACGGTGGCGGCGGTGCCGGGCCCGGTCGGGGTCGCCGCCTCGGCCGGGACGAACCGCCTGATCAAGGACGGCGCCGAGGTCGCCCGCGACTCCCGCGACGTGCTCGACCTGCTCTTCGGCGTGGGCGCGAGCGAGCCGCTCGGGGCGTACGACCCGCGCCCGCGCGGACCGCGCCTCGGCCCGCTGCAGGCACGGGTGCTGGACGCGGTCGGGTCGGGGCGCGCCGGCCCCGACCAGGTCGCGGTCGCGCTCTCGGTTACACCGCGCGAGGCGGCGGTGGCGCTCGCGCAGCTCGAGCTCATGGGGTACGTCGAGGTCGACGGCGCCGGGGCGTACGCGCGCACGCCGCTCGCCGAGCCGGACAGTTCGTAGATTTGAGGCGTGGCCTCCCAGAAGCCAGTTCCAGCCTGTCTCACGATCGCCGGCTCGGATTCCGGCGGCGGCGCCGGCATCCAGGCCGACCTGAAGGCGTTCGCTCGCTGCGGCGTGCACGGGATGAGCGCGATCGCCGCGATCACCGTGCAGAACACGGTCGCGGTCGAGGACTTCGTCGCGGTCGACCCGGAGATCATCGTCGGCCAGGTCCGCGTGGTGGCCGAGGACATCGGCGTCGACGGCGTGAAGATCGGGATGCTCGCCGACGAGGTGACGATCGACGCGGTGGTCCGGGCGCTCGAGTACGTGGGCGACGCGCCGGTCGTAGTGGACCCGGTGATGATCTCCGAGAGCGGCTCGACCCTGCTCGCGCCCGAGGCCAAGGACGAGCTGATCGAGCGGGTGCTCCCGCGCGCCGACGTGATCACGCCGAACGTGCCGGAGGCGATCGCGCTCTCGGGGCTCGGCGAGCACGCGACCCAGGAGGAGCTCGCGGAGGCGCTGCTCGAGCTCGGGCCGAAGGCCGTGCTGGTAACCGGCGGCCACACCGACGAGAACACCGACGTCCTCAACGACGGCTCGGGCCCGGCGAAGATCGAAGGCCCGCGCTACCCGGCCGGCGCCTCGCATGGCTCGGGCTGCACCCACTCCTCGGCGCTGTGCGCGTTCCTCGCGCGCGGCTTCGAGCTGCCCGAGGCCGCCCGCCGCGCCAAGCGGGTCGCCTCCGAGGCTGTCGGCAACGGGCTGCGCGGGATCGGCGCGGGCGCCGGGCCCGTGGACGTGTTTGGGATTGCGAAGGGGGCATCGGCCGGGGGACCGGGAGCCGCCACCTCCTAGACTCCGCTGCCCATGGCGACGAACAACGGCGATACGGCGACCGCGCTGCCCCGGCCGCGCTCGGCCGCCGTCTTCGATGGGCCCGATCGCGCCGCGGCGCGGGCCTACATGAAGGGGATCGGCTTCGACGATGACGCGCTGCGGCGTCCCACCATCGGCATCGCGAACACCTGGATCGAGGCGATGCCCTGCAACTTCCACCTGCGCGGGCTCGCCGAGCACGTGAAGGCGGGCGTCCGCGCGGCGGGCGGCACGCCGATGGAGTTCAACACCGTCGCGATCTCGGACGGGATCACGATGGGCACGCGCGGGATGAAGGCCTCGCTGGTCTCCCGCGAGGTGATCGCGGACTCGATCGAGCTGACCACGCGCGGCTACCAGTTCGACGCCGTCGTCGCCCTCTCCGCCTGCGACAAGACGATCCCGGGCTGCGTGATGGCGCTCGCCCGGCTCGACATCCCCGCGGTGATGCTCTACGGCGGCTCGATCGCGCCGGGCCGCTGGCGCGGCAAGGACGTGACGATCGTCGACCTGTTCGAGGCGATCGGCGCGCACGCCGCCGGCGACATGACCGACGAGGAGCTCAAGGAGCTCGAGGACGTCGCCAGCCCCGGCGCCGGCGCCTGCGGAGGTCAGTTCACCGCCAACACGATGGCCTGCGCGTTCGAGGCGCTCGGGATCTCGCCGGGCGGCTCGGCGATGGTCCCCGCCGAGGACGACGAGAAGGGCACCGTGGCCGAGCGCATCGGCGAGCTCGTGATGAAGGTGCTCGCCGAGGACCTGCGGCCGAGCCGCGTGATCACGAAGAAGTCGCTCGAGAACGCGATCGCGTGCGTCTGCGCGAGCGGCGGCTCGACCAACGCCGTGCTCCACCTGATGGCGGTTGCGCGCGAGGCCGGCGTCGAGCTCGCGATGGAGGACTTCGAGCGGATCTCGAAGACCACGCCGCTCCTGGCGGACCTGAAGCCCGGCGGGCGCTTCGTCGCCACCGACCTCTACGCCGCCGGCGGCGTGCCGCTCATCCTGAACCGCCTGGCCGAGGCCGGGATCCTGCACGAGGACGAGATCACCGTCACCGGCGAGACCATCGGCGAGGTCGCCGCGAAGGCCGTCGAGACCCCGGGCCAGGAGGTCGTGCGGCCGCTGTCGGATCCGCTCAAGCCCGAGGGCGGGCTCGCGATCCTGCGCGGGAACCTCGCGCCGGAGGGCTCGGTCGTGAAGCTCGCGGGCACCGAGCGCAAGGGCCAGACGGGCCCGGCGCGGGTGTTCGAGTCCGAGGAGGAGTGCTTCGCCGCGGTCAAGGACCAGCGGATCAAGCCCGGCGACATCATCGTCATCCGCAACGAGGGCCCCGCCGGCGGCCCCGGGATGCGCGAGATGCTCCAGGTCACGGCGGCGATCGTGGGCGAGGGGCTCGGCGAGGATGTCGCGCTGCTCACCGACGGCCGCTTCTCCGGCGCCACCCGCGGGCTGATGATCGGCCACGTCGCGCCGGAGGCGGTGAAGGGCGGTCCGATCGCGGCGCTTCGCGACGGCGACACGGTGACGATCGACATCGAGAAGCGCGAGCTCTCGGTCGACCTCCCCGACGAGGAGATCGCCCGCCGGATCGAGGAGTACGAGCCGCCGGAGCCCGCCTACAAGAGCGGCGTGATGGCGAAGTACGCGGCGACCGTCTCGTCCGCGTCGCTCGGCGCGGTCACGGGCTGAGCCCGCCCTACTCGGCCAGGAACTCCTCGAGCAGCCGGTTGAAGCGCACCGGGCGCTCGGCCATGGGCACGTGCCCGCACTGGTCGAAGACCTCGAGGCGCGAGTTCTTCAGCAGCCGGTGGTACTCGAGCGCGTCGCGCGAGGGGACGATGTGGTCCTGGCGCCCCCACACGATCAGCGTCGGGACGTCGACCTCCTCGAGCCGGTCGAGGATGTTGTAGCCCGCGAGCCCGACCAGGGCGTCGGCGAAGCTCGTCGCCTTGTCGCCGCCCACGAAGAACTCCCAGAGGAGCTCCGGGCGGATCTGAAGCGGGCGGTGGAAGACGCCGGCGAAGGCCTGCGCCCGGGCGCGCGGGCGGCGGAAGAGGCGCTTCTGCACGCTGAAGAGCTTCGGGGCGCCCGCGGCGATCATCCGGCCGACGACCGCCGTCGTGCTGCGGCGCAGGCGCACGGTCGAGACGCCGGCAGCCGAGACCAGCACGACCTTCTCGAACCGGCCCGGCTTGGCGATCGCGGTCTCCGCCGCGATGAACCCGCCCATCGAGTTGCCGACGATCGCGCACTCGCGCACGCCTACGGCCTCGGCGAAGTCGAGGACGAGCTGGCCGTAGGCGCGGATCGAGACCTCCCACGGCGGAGCGGGCGAGTCGCCGAACCCCGGCAGGTCGAGCGCGAGCACGCGGTGGCGGCGCGCGAAGTGGGGGAGGTTCTCGAGCCAGTTCTGCCAGCACCCGCCGAGGCCGTGGACGAAGACGAGTGAGAGCGGCTCGTACTCGTCCTCGGGCGGGCCGAGGTCCACGTAGTTCACGAGCGCGCCGCCGATGTCGATCTGGCGGCGGTGCTCTGACCAATCGATCCCGAGCCACGCGGGATCCGCGTTGCCGTAGGGATCGGGGCCGGTGCTCGGGGTCGCCTCGGGCGGCGCGACGGTGCTCATGGGGCGGGGACCTTAGCCGTCAGGCGTAGCCCATCCGGGCGAGGATGGGGATCTCGTGGATCTGGGGCGGCTGCAGGTGGTTCCAGAGAATGCCCCGCGGGCGCTCGTACTCGCGCTCGACCTCGATCACCGCGCGCGGGGTCGCGATCAGGTCGACCGGGAGGTCGTGGTCGGTGACGAGCAGGTTCTCGCGCAGGATCTGCAGCGGGTGGACGGTGGTGGCCACGACCGTGTGGTCGTCGAGCTTGCCCGCCTCGATCAGCAGGCCGAACTCGATGTCGGAGAAACCGCCGCCCTTGCCGATCCGCGCGCCCTTCAGGTTCACGGCGACCGAGCCGGTGAGGACGAGGTCGATCTCCGGCAGCTCGTCGTCGGCGACGATGCGGCCGTGCTTGAGCGCGCCCTTGATCGTGGCGGCCTCGCGGATCTGGTCGGCGCTCAGCTTGCGCGGGTCGAGCAACCGGAACGGGTGCTGGTGGCGCAGCCGCGGGACCGCCATCACGAGCACCTTGCCCTCCTCGAGCGCGATGCGGCGGGCGTGGGTCTGCGGCGAGTCCGGGTTCGCCTTCACCACCTTCGCGCGCTTCCACACCCGGTGCGAGGCGAGCTTCTCCGCGGCCATCTTCGCGCCGGCGAAATTCGGGATGCGGCCCTCGGCGCCGGGGAAGCGCGAAACGCCCTCGCGGTCCATGGCCTTCCAGACCGACCGCCTGACCTGATCCTTGGACCTCACGGGGGCCTGCATACTATGAGCGCAGTGGCCTCCGAGCGCACACCGCTTGCTCCCACGGACACCGAGGAGCAGGAGCTCCTCCCCGAGCGCCGACCGGCTGACGAGATGCGGGACCTGCTCCCGGCGCTCGAGCCCGAGCGGCGGCTCGACGACTGGGGGCGCTCCGAGCGCGTCGAGGGCTTCTTCGACCGCACGCTGGTCGAGTTCTATTACCGCTACTGGTTCCGAACCGAGGTCGAGGGCATCGAGAACGTCCCCGCCGAGGGCGGCGCGCTGCTCGTCTCGAACCACTCGGGCGCGCTGCCGCCGGATGCGGCGATCATCGCCAAGTCGATCCGCGAGGAGCACCCGGAGCCGCGCCCGCTCTACATCACGGTCGAGCACTTCTTCAAGGGCTACCCCGGCTTCTCGATGCTGATCCCGAAGATCGGCTGCGTCGCCGCGCACCCGGCGAACGTGCACCGGCTGCTCTACGACGAGCGCCAGCTCGTGCTCGTCTTCCCCGAGGGGCGCAAGGGCACGGAGAAGCTCTACAAGGACCGCTACCGGCTGCGGCGCTTCGGCCGCGGCGGCTTCGTCGAGGCGGCGATGCGGGCCGAGTCGAAGCTCGTCCCGGTGTGCGTCGTCGGCGCCGAGGAGGCCCAGCCGATCTTCGCCCACATCGGCGCGCTGCAGAAGCTGACGCGCCTGATCTACTTCCCGGTGACGCCGACGTTCCCGTGGCTCGGCCCGCTCGGGATGCTGGCCTACCTGCCGGCCAAGTTCAAGATCCGCTTCCTCGAGCCGATCGACACGGTCGAGCTCGGCGGGGCGGAGGCGGCGCAGGACAAGGCGCTGGTGCAGACGGTCGCGCAGGAGATCCGGGCGCGCATCCAGGAGAACCTCGACGAGATGGTCGCGCGGCGCCGGTCCGTGTGGTTCGGGTAGGGGCGGGAGATGCCGAGCACGCGCATCCTGATCACCGGGCTTTCGACCTACTGGGGCGGCAGGCTCGCCCAGGCGCTCGAGGGCTTCGAGACGGTCGAGGCGATCATCGGCGTCGACTCGCGCGAGCCGACCGTGGAGCTCGAGCGCACCGAGTTCGTCCACGTCCACAACCAGCACTCGCTGCTGCAGCGGATCATCCGCGCCGCGGAGATCGACACGGTCATCGACGCGCGCCTGACCGTGAACTCGCTCGAGGGCTCCGCGCGGGAGATCCACGAGAACAACGTGATCGGGACGATGAACATCCTCGCCGCGTGCAGCGGGCCCGACTCGCCCGTGCGGAAGGTCGTGTTCAAGAGCTCGACCTACTACTACGGGGCCGAGCAGGACGACCCCGCGTTCTTCACCGAGGCGATGCCGCGCCCGCACCGGCCGAACACCTCGCTCGAGCGCGACATCCTCGAGGCCGAGGAGGCGGTCGAGGAGTTCGCCGACAAGCACCCGGACGTGACGGTCACGGTCCTGCGCTTCGCGAACGTGCTCGGCCCGGACGTCGACACGGCGTTCACGCGGATGTTCGCGCTGCCGCTCGTGCCGATGGTGCTCGGCTTCGACCCGCGCCTTCAGTTCGTCCACGAGGACGACGTGGTGCACGCGCTCGAGCACGCGGTGATGGGCAACTACCCGGGCACGTTCAACGTCGCCGCCGACGGCGTGCTCGCCCTCTCGGAGGTGATCGGGCTGCTCGGCAAGCGCCCGCTGCCGGTCCTGCCGCCCTTCGGCGCCGGCCTGCTGACGATGCCGCTGCGCCGGCTCGGCCTGCGGATTCCCGACGAGATGAACAACCTGCTGCGGTTCGGGCGCGGGGTGGACAACCGCCTCTACAAGGCGACCGGCTTCCGCTACGGGCACACGTCGCGCGAGACCGTGATCCGGCTCGGCGAGCACTTCCGCCTGGCCCCGGTGCTCAAGGGGCGCGAGGACACCTACACCTACGAGCGCGGCGTCGAGGACTTCCTGCGCTGGAGCCCGCACGTGCGCCGCCACCGCGAGCTGGCGCGCGAGGGCGTGGCCGCCGACCGCGAGCCGCTGGGCATCTGACCTGAACATCGCCCCGATTCGTGCAGTCCGGATTGCACCCCGGGCGTGTTTTTTTGCGGCGCCTGACATGCCTCCTACACTCATGAGGCCGTGGGACGTCGCCTGTCCATAGTCCTTGCCCTGGTAGTCGGACTGCTTGCAGTTGCGGCTGTCGGCGCGTACGCGTGGGACCAGAGCCGCAGCAACCACATCGCCGAGGGCGTGACGATCGGCGGGGTCGCCGTCGGCGGGATGACCGCGGACGAGGCGCGCTCGGTGATCGACGAGGAGCTCGTCGAGCCGCTGCGCCAGCACGTCGTCGTCCACTACGACGGGGTGAAGTACAAGCTCAGCCCCGAGAAGCTTCAGATCGACGCCGACGTCGACGGGATGATCGACAGGGCGCTCGAGGAGAGCCGCGGCGGCGGCCTTCCCGGCCGCGTGTGGCGCTACGCGACCGGCGGTGAGGTCGACGTCGCGATCGCCCCGCAGGTGACCTACTCCGAGAACGCGGTCGACGAGTTCATCGCGAAGGTCGCCGAGGCCGTGAACCGCGAGCCCGTGAACGCGACGATCGAGCCCACGGCCGCCGAGCTCACCGCGGTCCAGGGCCAGAACGGCCTCGAGGTCAACGAGGACAAGCTCCGGTCGCGGATCGAGTCCGCGGTCCAGAGCCCGTCCCCGAGCGGGCGCCGGGTGAACCTGCCGGTCCGCGAGATCGAGCCCGAGGTCACCAAGGAAGAGCTCGCCGAGCAGTACCCGACCTACATCACCGTCAACCGGGCGAAGTTCGAGCTGACGCTTTGGAAGAACCTCGAGCCGGTGAAGACCTACAAGGTCGCGATCGGCGCGCAGGGCTACGACACCCCGACCGGCGTCTACCACATCCAGAACAAGGCGGTGAACCCCGCTTGGACCGTTCCGGACTCCGATTGGGCCGGTGACCTCAAGGGGCAGGTCATCCCCGGCGGCGCCCCGAACAACCCGCTGAAGGCGCGCTGGCTCGGGATCTACGACGGCGCCGGCATCCACGGCACCGACGACGTGGGCTCGCTCGGCAGCGCGGCCTCGCACGGGTGCGTGCGGATGGCCGTCGAAGACGTCATCGAGCTTTACGACAAGGTCCCGGTCGGGACGCCCATCTACATCGGCTGACGCCGTGCAGGCGCAGGCTTAGAGCCGTTCGCGCCGAATCCATTGGCATGAGCGAGCGCAGGGTCATGCCGCCGGTCCCCGCGGAGGAGCTCGAGCTCAGCCCGGAGTGGGAGGAGGCGATCGACGCCTACCTCCGGGAGCTCGAGACCCGCGGGTCCTCGCCCGCGACCGTGCGCGCCTACCGGCGCGACCTGCTCGAGCTGGGGGCGTGGGCGACGGGCCCCCGGCGCAAGCC
>ERZ777003.2762-NODE-2762-length-19063-cov-5.514994_pt1 | contig 19063 bp, 21 predicted proteins | sample MGYA00374956_ERZ777003 | MGnify/ENA primary metagenome ERZ777003 (study PRJEB29302, sample SAMN06268252) | bioreactor metagenome | isolation source: Joint BioEnergy Institute, California, USA | place: USA:Joint BioEnergy Institute, California, USA | collected... | reverse complement strand
GCGGAACCTGTTTTACTTTAACCAAACAGCCTCCGCGATTTCCGGGGTGATTCAGCGCACTCACACGGTCCTGATCCTCGTGGGCGTCTCGGTGGGCGTCGCGGTCATCGTATTCATCACGGCGCTCATTACCAGCCTCCAGGAGAACATCATCGAACGCACGCTGGGCACCCAGGCCCACATACGCGTGGAGCCACCCGTGCAGGTCAACCAGGTCGCTGCGGTTCCACCGGGAACGTTGCAACTCGTACACGAGGACATGCGTCCTCAATCGTTACGCTCCATCAACAGCTGGGCACAAGTAGAAACGGTGCTGGCAACCCTGCCCGAAGTAAGGGCAATTTCGCCCGTCGTATCGGGACCGGCATTCGCCCGGCGCGGCGAGGCCACGCGGTCGGTGGCGCTGATGGGTATCGATCCCGTGCGCTACGACCAGGTCGTGCCGCTGCGGCGCTCGCTCACTGCGGGGCAGCTCAGTGTAGGGTCGGGCGATGCGATGGTCGGGACACAGCTGGCCACCGACCTTGGCCTGCGCGTGGGCAGCAAGCTGCGCCTGGAGGCCAGCGATGGCCGGACTGCAATCATGAATGTCGCCGGCGTATTCGAGCTCGGCGTACGTGAGCTCGACGCCCGCTATGTCTACGTCGACCTCAAGCAGGCACAAGCACTGCTTGACCTGCCCGGCGGCGTAACGAACATTGACGTCGCACTGCACGACGTGTTCGCGGCCGAGAAAACCGCCCGACGTATGGTCCGCCTCACCGGCCTGAAGGCGGAGAGCTGGATGCAGACCAATGGCCAGTTGCTGAACGCTCTGCAATCGCAGAGCATGTCCACCCGGATGATCAGTTTCTTCGTCGCGGTGTCGGTGATCTTCGGCATCGCCAGCGTTCTCGCCATCAGCGTCGTGCAGCGCACCCGAGAGATCGGAATCCTGAGAGCGGTGGGCACGCGCCGACATCAGCTGGTCGTGATCTTTCTCATTCAGGGTGGACTTGTCGGATTCATTGGAGCCGTGGCCGGCGTGGCGCTGGGGTGGGCCTTGCTGTGGATATTCAATCATTTCGGGCCGGGGCTTTTCTTGGTGTCCCTGCCATCTGCGCTGTGCCCCCTAGCCATCGCGGGGGCCACGCTTAGCGGCATCCTGGCTGCAGCCGTTCCCGCCTCGCGCGCCGCCCGCCTCGATCCTGTAGTGGCAATCCGGTATGTCTGAGTCCGTCGCACCTTCCGTGTGTCCCGCTCCCGTGCTGGAGCTCGTAGACGTACGCAAGTCATACAACGTGGGGGCTCCCAATGAGATCGAAGTGCTCCACGGTATCAGCCTGCGTCTCGAGCGTGGCGCCTTCACGGCTCTGGTCGGCCCGTCCGGATCGGGCAAGAGCACCTTGCTCAACGTGATAGGCCTGCTCGACCGGCCCACCTCCGGCGAGCTGCGTCTGCTGGGGACCCCGACACAGGAACTGGACGATGACGCGCGAACACTGCTGCGCGCCAGGCATATCGGCTTCGTGTTTCAGTTTCACCACCTGCTCAATGCCTTCACCGTTCTCGAAAATGTACTGCTGCCGCTGATGGTGGTTCAGGGCAAGGGGGCGCACAAGCGTGTCGAACGGGCACGCGAACTGCTTGCCGCAGTCGGACTCGCTCACCTGGCCGACCGCAAGCCCACCGAGCTGTCCGGCGGCCAGCAACAACGCGTAGCGATCGCGCGCGCGCTGATTGCCGAACCTGCCCTGCTTCTGGCCGACGAGCCGACGGGCAACCTCGACACGCGCACCGCAGCCGACGTCTTTGCCCTCTTCCGCAAGGTAAACCAGGAGCGCAATTGTGCGGTGCTGATTGTCACCCACGATCCGCGCCTGTCCGCCCAGTGTGATGAAGTCATTACCCTGGTGGATGGCCGCATCGACCCCTGTGCCTGCGCCTGAGGATACTCGCCTGTTCAGCCCTTGCCACACATGCTAATCTGCAATCTTCACCTATCAGGAGCACCACCATGGCACTAGCCGCCGCCCGGCACATTCTTGTGGAAGACGAAGCCACTTGCATCGAACTCAAGGAAGCGATCGAAAACGGCGCTGATTTCGCGCAACTTGCGCGCGAGAACTCACTCTGTCCGTCAGGCCGCAATGGTGGCGACCTCGGCGTTTTCGGCCAAGGAGAAATGGTTCCGGAATTCGATGCCGTCGTATTCAACGCACCAGTGGGCAAGGTGCAAGGGCCGGTCCGGACACAATTCGGCTACCATCTGGTCGAAGTAACGCGACGCGACGACTGAAAATCAGATAAAACGTTTACAGAAAACGTTTTCATATCGATGATGCAACCGGCCCTCAGGCCGGTTTTTCTTTGCGTACCGGACAGTAATTAACATGAAAACAAACCTGCTTCTGTGCACTTCGCCCCGAATGCCGGGGCAGCGCTCGCTCCATCACATCACCCTGCTGGGTTAATTTTTTCCAGATTTTTCTTCAGAACCAGGGGGTGTATCCGGGTTTATCCGGAAACCCTAATTTGAAATACAAAGGTAGCATTGCCCCATTCCACTCTTCGAACAATTTCGTTGCCAATTCACCAGGAGCTGCAATGAGTGCAACAAGACGTCAGATTCTGAAGGGATCCCTTGGGCTGGCTACTGTCGCCGCCATGCCTGGGCTGGTTCGTGCCCAAACCGCCGATACCGTGCGTTTCATTGCCGGGTTTGCCCCCGGTGGCACGGTCGATACGCTCGCCCGGCGGGTAGCGCATTCACTCACCGGCAAGCTCGCACCTTCGGTGGTCGTGGAAAACCGCACCGGTGCCGGTGGGCAGATCGCGGTCCAGGCTACGGCCCGCTCTGCTCCGGACGGCCGCACGGTACTCACCACGCCCATGTCGATGCTGGGTCTGTACCCGCACACCTACTCCAAATTGCCCTACGACCCGTTCAAGGATGTCGAACCGGTATCCATGGGATGCGAATTCGTGTTCGGCTTTGCCGTCGGCCCCGCCGTTCCCGAATCGGTCAAGACCGTCCAGGATTTCTGGGAGTGGTGCCGCGCTGACCCCCGTCGCGCCACCTATGGCTCGCCTGGTGCGGGCTCTGTCCCCCACTTCGTGGGCGCCCTCATCGGACGCGCGGGTGGCCTCGACTTCCAGCACGCTGCCTTCCGTGGCACCCAGCCGGCCATCCTCGACATGATCGGTGGGCAAATTCCCGCCGTGTCCGGTCCGGTGGGCGAGTTTCTGCCTCACCTGGAAGGCGGGAAGGTACGGATCATTGCGACCTCTGGTGCCGAAAGGACTCGCTTTGCACCCGACGTACCTACACTTGCCGAACAAGGTCTGAAAGACCTGGTCTTCTCCGAATGGTTCGGCTTCTACGTTCCCGCCGGCACGCCGAAGGCTGAAATCGACAAGCTCAACAAGTACATTCGCGAGGCACTGAAAACCTCGGAAGTCATCGACGGTCTCGCTACCATGGGCCTCGAAGCGAAAGGCTCCACACCGGAAGAACTGCGCGAACGCCTCGCAGCCGACACCAAGCAGTGGGGCGAAATTGTGAAGGCCATCGGCTTTACTGCTGAGTCCTGACGGTTCCCAGACTACTCAGCACCCGGGCCTGCGGCATGCAGCAGGCCTTCTCGTTCTTGCGAGGCAACGACCAGCAATGTGGCCACGATCAGTGGCCCGAGGTTTGCGAGAACAGCTGAATGACCAGCACCCCAACAATAATGAGCAATATGCCTGCAATTGCCGGCACATCCAGGCGTTGGTGGTAAAGAAAATAGCCAGCCAACGATATCAGGACGATGCCCATGCCGGACCAGATGGCATATACCACCCCCACAGGCATGACCTTGAGCGTCTGCGACAACAGATAGAACGCCACGCCGTATCCCGCCACCACCATGATCGACGGCAGCAAACGGGTAAATCCGGCAGACGCCTTCAGGGCCAGGGTAGCGGCCACTTCTGCCACGATGGCAATGCTGAGGTACAACCAGCCGGGAATGGTAGACATGGAACTCATGGGGACTCGACCAAGGATGTTCAATCGACTGCCCATTATCCTCTACGTTCCCGGAAGTGTCCTGGCAGCATCCATGCGCGAGTGCACGCCCGGGCTGCGTAGCTGTCCGCCCGCTTGCCACAAGACACCGCACTCGTTGCCAGCAGGACCCTGAGTTCGCGCAGAGATCCATTGGGCGTTACGGCGGTGAATGGGCGACGAGTGCCCGCTCAACAAGAATAGCGCCCCTGAGGGCGCTATTACTACGGCACCCGCTTATTTGGCCGCCAACCCCAGCGAGCGGATGAGTTCTTCGTTGGCCTGATAGTCGCTTTGCAGTTGCTTGCGATACGCGTCTGCATCCATGTACGTCACCTGCTGAAACTGACGTTTGGCCGCCTCAAGAAACTCGGGATTACGGCTGGCCTCAAGGCAGGCAGCCTCGAGTCTGGCACGCACCTCGGCCGGCACCTTGCTGCTGACGTACAGACCGTTGCGTGCGATGATGGCGTGTTTCACGCCGAACTCGGTCACGGCTGGTGCGTCGGGGAAGGCATCAATGCGCTGGTTACCCAGCGACGCGAGAACTCGCAACGGCTTGCCCGCAACCGTGGATGCACCGAGAGAACCGAAGTCGACGTGGCCACCCAGAACCTGGGGAATGACCTGAGCGTCGCCGCGGAATGCAATTTCATTGAACGTGACGCCAGAGGCCTTGGCCAGACTTGCCGTGGCCAGATGGGGCACCGAGCCGATGCCGGCATGCCCGAATGAAAGCGAACCCGGCCTGGCCTTGGCCTGCTCAAGCAAGTGTTCCAGCGAACGCAGCGGCGACTCTTCACGCACGGCGATGACGAAGGGATTCTCGAACAACTGGCAGACGGGATGGAAATCGTCAAGCGTATAGGGCACGTTGCCGGTCAGGAACGGCACCTGCGTGAGGGGGGTTGCGGGCGAGAACAGGATCGTGTGGCCGTCGGCCGGCGCGTTACGGACCGCGTTCACCCCGATGACGCCACCTCCGCCATCGCGGTTCTGGACGATGGCATCTCGCCCGAGCGCGGCACCGAATGCCTTCGCAAATGCCCGCGCCATGCCGTCGACACTGCCGCCGGCAGAGTACGGTACAACCAGTTCCACATCGCGCTGTGGGAATGCGCCTTGTGCAGCTGCTGTGGTGGTGGCGACCCCCAGCACGGCTGCCACTACGGTCAACGATCTGAACCAGAGTTTCACACTGAACCTCCTGTACTTGCTGCAAACGGTCTGATGGGATTCACGCTCCTGCGTTGTCGAAGCGTTCAACGGCTTCACGGATGGCTGGTTGGAACTGGCCGTCGACCAGCACAAACAGCATCCGGCAAGGCTTTTCCGTCCGGTTGGTCCAGGCATGGTTGGTGCCACGCTGGATGAGCACGTCACCTTCCCGGAGGGTGACCTCGGAATCATCCAGGAGCATGGTAATTTCGCCCGACAGCACGACGGCGTAATCGATGGTTTCCGTTCGGTGCATGAACGGATGCCGCGCCTTCGGACCAACCTTGTGACTGGTGAGTACCTGGGTTTCCCCGTACATGCTGAAAGCCCTCGCCGCCGCTGCGGGATCGACGTTGGACAGTTCTTGGGAGGCTGGCGGAAAGTCGACGATACGGATGACCGTGCCCTGCGCGGGCGGACTCAGGGTGATGGGCCGCTGCGTGGGATCAGGACCATTGTCAATGACGGCGGGTGAGGAATCCGTGATCCAGATCTGTGTCATGGCGTAACCGGGACGGTTGGGGTCGGTTCGTACCACCGGGGCCATCCGGTCTTCCACAATGATCGCCTTGCCGTCAGCATCGTGCCCGGTGACGACTCGTCGAATTTCTCCTGGCATGCACCTGTCTCCTGCAATTTATTGCGCATCGTAAAACCAGTCATAATAATAAGTCAATCGAATGATTCAAACACTTGACTAATAGATTGGATCACCACGAGACTTGCCGTAACATCGCGGTTCCTCGCAGCACCCATCGACTCCCATGACTTCCAAGCCCGACATCAGCCCACCCAGCACGCGCGACCGCATCCTGGAAGTTGCCGAAAGACTTTTCGCTGAACGGGGATACAACAAAGTGTCGCTCCGCAGCATCACCGCCGCTGCGGAGGCGAACATGGCAGCCGTGCACTACTATTTCCGCACCAAGGAAGCCCTGCTGCGCGCGATTTTCGAGGCACGGGTAGCGCCCATCTCTGAGGAACGCAAGCGCCTGCTCAGAGAAGTACTGGAACGCAGCGGAGACGCGCGCCCCCCCATCCGCGACGTGCTCGCGGCATTCATCGGGCCCGGCGTGCGTCTTGCACGCACACCCGAAGGCGCGGTATTCAATCAGCTATCGGCAATCTGCTCAGTCGACCCGGATCCGACCGTACGCGCGATCGTATTCAGCGTGCACGATGAGGTCGCTCAGGAATTCGTTCGCGCGCTGCAACGGGCCTGTCCGGAACTCGATCCCAAGGTGTTCTTCGTGCGTCTGCAATGCGTGTTCGGCAGCATGATGTACATCCGCGCCAACAATGGGCGCGTGAACCGCCTGCTTCGTCAGGACGCACCGCTGCCGCACGATGTAGATGCGCTGCTCGACATGATGCTGGACTTCCTCGCCGCCGGACTTGCAGCACCTGGTAGCACCCGGTCCGCAGGCACGGCTGCGTACACCCACCCGCTGACTGCTGCTGAGCAGGGTACAACAGACTGTACGGCCTCCCTACCCGACGCGGAGGCGGCAAGGCCGCGTCGGCGCAAGGCGAGGCCGCGCGATGCTTGATGCTGCCTAGGCTGCTTAGGCGAAGCCGATGAAGCTCAGGATGGCAAGGACGATGACTACCAGGCCCACGATATAAATAATGCTGTGCATGCAAATCTCCGTCATGGTCAGGCCGACCCGGCCAACGGGCCGTGAAGTCAACCCGCAATCATCGTTCCTGCCCCTGGTACCTGCTTCCCTTCTGCCAAATTGCACGCTGGCCCACGTACCCTGCGTGCAGCACGGATGTCCTGACAATTAAAGGAGCACGTCACGAACAGGCCCGCGACGAGGCACTGTATCTGCATCGGGGCATCGCACAACGTGCATTCACGCTGTCGTTCCGCCTCGCAGACCACATTGAAGTGAGAAGCGCCCAGATGAAGAACCGTCTGCTGCAGGTAGATCTGGTGCGCGAAGTGCCTGATGCGATCGAGCCGCGGCGCATCAGGATCCAGGCAAACAACGATCGTGAGCCCCTCTCGAGGAGGAGACCGAGGAGAAAGCCGCGGCCTGATTCACGCGACTGCGCACCGGATGACGTGGACAAGGCCGGTGATGCAGCCAATCGGGCAGCTGAATGCGCCAGCCACGGTCCGCCATCCAGCCGCCAACGCATTTGCCATAGTCCTCGCGCTCGCGCCTTTCCAGACATTGAAGGCCGCTTCGACCACGGCAGGCAGACCAGGGATTTTCCATCGCAAGAAAACCGGCTACATTTGTGCTGCTTTGCCTGACCGAAGTTTCTTGCGAGAACATCATGCTGCACGAACTACGCATCTACCGTTGCATGCCTGGCCGCCTGCCGGATCTCCACAAGCGGTTTGAAACCATTACTCTGCCTATCTGGAAAAAGCATGGCATCCGCCAGGTCGGCTTCTGGACCGTCTACATTGGCGAGAGCAACCACGATCTGTACTACCTGCTGGAATGGGAGAGCCTGGCAGAGCGTGAACAGAAGTGGCATGCGTTCGCACACGACCCCGAATGGATCTCGGCTCGGGCAGAGACCGAACGCAATGGCCCGCTCGTGCAAACCGTGTCCAACCAGATCCTGGTTCCCACACCGTACTCAGCGATCCGTTGAGCCGCTGAGTACGGCCTGGCCTTATTGCTGAGCCGCCGCCCCCAATGACGCGACGCACATGCAGTCTGGCTCCCGCTACCGACGGCGTCGCACGGCTCGCCTTGCAGGGCGGACTACCGGCCAGGCGCTCGCCACACCCCGTGACGTGCCTGAATGTCAAGTTCCGTTTCGTTTCTGTACGACTTCATCCAGCAGCACCCCAACCTGTTCGTGCTCACCGGCGCCGGTTGCAGCACTGCTTCCGGCATTCCTGACTATCGCGACGATACCGGTGCCTGGAAGCGGCGCCAACCCATGACATTCCAGACTTTTGCCGGTAGCCGTGCTGCGCGCCAACGCTACTGGGCGCGCAGCATGATGGGTTGGCCCCTTTTCACGCGTGCGCGGCCAAACGGGGCGCATCAAGCGCTCGCAGTGCTTGAGGCACACGGTTTTGTACGCGGTCTCGTCACTCAGAACGTCGATGGACTGCACCAGCAAGCAGGCTCGAGAGCCGTCATCGACCTGCACGGGCGGCTCGACCAGGTCGTCTGCCTGGCATGTGGCAAGGTACGCTCGCGCGCCGATTTTCAGCAGGAACTGACTGAGCTGAATCCTGCCTGGGCTGCGCGGCCAGCACAACAGGCACCTGACGGTGACGCCGACGTGGACGGGGTCGCGTTCGACACCTTCCAGGTGCCGGGATGTCGGCACTGCGGTGGAGTCATGAAGCCCGATGTCGTATTCTTCGGCGAGAACGTTCCACGCGAGCGCGTGCAGGCTGCGCTCGGTCTGCTCGACGCGGCCGACGCCGTACTCGTCGTGGGCTCGTCACTTGCGGTGTTTTCCGGGTTCCGGTTCGTGCGTGCAGCGGTCGAGCGTGGTCTGCCAACCGTGGCCATCAATCTGGGGAGAACCCGCGCCGATGCCTTGCTGACCTGCCGCATCGCCGAACCCTGTGCTGACGTATTGACTGAGCTGGCACGCATCATCGATCATCGCAGCTCATGATTACGGTTCCGTTCCCCATCCGCAAGGAATGCCCGCCTGGCGCATGTGTCTGCCGGCGCGAGGAGCTGCTCGCCAATCCGGATGCCGACATCCGCATTCTGCGGCTGACAAGGGAAGAAGAAAAAAGGCTGCTCGCCCGCCTGGAAAACCTGTCCAGCTACGACGATCTGCTGCACATGCAGAAACGCATGTACGAATTGCTTGGAATGCGCCTGAATATTGCACCGCGGTCGCTGGAGGTGCGCAGCGTACGCGGCCTGACAATCGAGCTGATCGATCAGCCAGGCCTGTGCAAGAAAACACGACAATCCGTACCAGCGGCCATCCGCCGTTGCTTCGAGCAGCGCCCGGAAATCGTCTATGCGCTGCTCGATGCCCACGGCCTGCTGGGCCAGTCGTTACCGCGGCCGGCCGCAGACGAAGGCGCGCCGCCCGGGACGCCGTAAGTCAGCGCAAGGCGCTGGCGTAGTCGCCCGCCTGCAATGCGCGCCGGTAGGCCTCCATGTCGGCGATGGGGTGCCGGGCAACGCCAGAGCTTGCTGCGGCAGCCGCAACAGCCGATGCAACCTCCACGATGAGACGGGGGTCGAATGGGGTGGGAATGAGGTACTCGGGCCCAAACTGAAAGTTACTGTTGGGGTAGGCTGCACGCACCTCCGCCGGTGGTTCGCTGCGCGCAAGCCGGGCAATGGCGTGCACGCTGGCGATCTTCATCTCGTCACTGATCCGTACCGCGCCTGCATCCAGCGCTCCCCGGAAAATGAACGGGAAGCACAACACATTGTTCACCTGGTTCGGATAATCCGAACGGCCGGTGGCGAGGATGGCGTCGGGTCGCACTGCCAGTGCGATCTCCGGACGGATTTCCGGCTCGGGGTTAGCCAGCGCGAGGATGAGTGGGTTCGGCGCCATGCCCGCAACCATATCGGCAGTCAGCAACCCCGCAGCCGAGCAGCCCAGGAACACGTCGGCGCTGCGCACGGCATCCGCCAGCGTGCGCACGTGCCGCCGCGTGGCGTAACGCGCCTTGTTCGGTTCGGGATCGGGGTCGCGCCCTTCGAACACCACCCCCCTGGAATCGACCAACGTGATGTTCTCCTTGTTGAGCCCCTGGCGTACCAGCAGATCCAGGCAGGCGATGGCGGCCGCACCGGCGCCGGAACAGACGAGCCGGATCTCCTCGAGTCGCTTGTTGGCGATCTCAAGGCCATTGAGAATGGCAGCCGACGCCACGATGGCGGTACCGTGCTGGTCGTCGTGGAAGACGGGAATGTTCATGCGCTCGATGAGCTTGCGCTCGATGTAGAAGCATTCCGGCGCCTTGATGTCTTCCAGGTTGATCCCGCCGAACGTGGGTTCAAGCATGGCGATCGCATCGACCAGCCGATCAGGGTCGGTAGATGCCAGTTCGATATCGAACACGTCAATGCCCGCGAACTTCTTGAACAGGCAGGCCTTGCCCTCCATGACGGGCTTTGCCGCCAACGGCCCGATATGCCCCAGCCCGAGCACAGCAGTGCCGTTGGTGATGACACCTACCAGGTTCGCACGTGAGGTGTACAGACGGGCGTTGACGGGGTCTTTGGCGATCGCTTGCGAAGCGTACGCAACACCGGGTGAATAAGCCAGAGAAAGGTCGCGCCGGTCTCTCAGCGGCTTCGTCGGCACGACGGAGATTTTCCCGTGGGGAGTCTGGCGATGGTAGGCGAGGGCTTCCTCGTGAAGATCAAGCGTCATCTGATGAGAGCAATGCAGCGGAGAAAAAGGTGAAGAGTCCGAAGTGACTGCAAATCGTAACGAAAGCGTGCGCTATTGTCGTCCTTTTTACCCGTGCACCGCAAATCCGGACAAGCCAGGGGTTGCGAAAGCGCCATAGCCGTCCCTTTTTTATTGCGGTGCAATATCCGCATGCAATACGACCGTCATCCCCTGGGGTGACCGGTGACTGCCTCGCTGCACGCAGCCGCTGCGGACCCGCCCCACACCCCTCCACTCCTCCTCGGCATGCAACTTTCCGGACTGCGCTGATGAAGGCGCACCAGGGTACATGGCTTGCTGAACGAACCTCGTCACACGGAGGACACCATGGCCCGAATCAAGAATTTCTGGGATAACCCCGGAACCCCACTGGAGCGCCAGACATTCAACTGGCGCGATCTGGTGCAGCAGCCGTTCAGCAAACTCGACGACGACGCCTTCACGCGCATCCGCGTGATCCTGAACTTCGGGCTCGAGGCAGACGCCCTGCGCATCAAGCACATCGCAGCGCGTTTCAACGAGCACCTGCACGTGCTCCTCGCCCGGCTACGGAGGGTGGAGCATTTTCAGGCCAATATCATCAACTGGCTGATTCCGCCCGACCAGTCACCCCTGGAAACCACCATCGCATATGAGCAAGTGGCGATCGAGGTGACGGCAGCCATGGCACAGGCCGAGCCGGACCCATACCAGGCCTAGACGTTGCGCTTTGGCCTGCTGGAAGACTTCGACCACCTGTATCGGTACAGCGAAATGCTGGATCGGCTTGAAGGCAAAGATGCCAACAATATCCTGCAGGGATATACCGACATCGTACCGGGCAGGCCCACGACAGACGAGCATCGAGCCCCGGAGGACGATGTGCGCCGCCCTTACCAGCGTGAACAGGTCGAGCTCATTACCAAGCTGCACACGACCCTCATCACCGCAGCCGAATACCAGACCCATGACTACTACATGAACATCGGCCCGCTGTTCGCCGACCCGCTGGCACGGCAGCTGTATGCGGAAATTGCCGCCATCGAAGAGCAGCATGTCACCCAGTATGGCTCGTTGAGCGACCCGGGTGAATCATGGCTGGAGAAACTGCTCATCCATGAAGCCACCGAGGCGTGGACATACTATAGCTGCGTGGAACAGGAATCCAACCCGCGCCTCAAGACGATCTGGGAGCGATTCCTCGAGTACGAGCTCGGTCACGTCGCGTATGTCGGCGAACTGTTCAAGAAACATGAGCGCCGCGACCCCGCGGAGGTTCTGGGGGATGCGCTGCCGGGCCCACTGGTGTTTGCACCGCAACGTGACTTCGTGCGCGACGTTCTCGCGGAGGAAGTCGACCTGCGCGCGAAGCTCACCGACTACGTACCCAAAGACGAAGAAAGCCGTGTCTCCCGCTCTGCGCGCAAGGTGCTGAACGCAGAAGGATCGCCCAGCAACGCCAGTTCGGAAGGTTACCGCTGGTCCCCGGGCACCGAACTTGCACGCCAATTACCCCGCCCGAGACAGGAGTGAATTCGATGAAAAAGCATGACAAGACAGGGTTGAACCAGACCGGGCATGCAGACGGCACCGGGAGAAGGGGTACGCACACTGGAGTTCTCCAGCGAGCAGGAGCCCCACCCCGCGATCGATCACGGCGAGGCACAGGAGATTCGTGCACGCTACTTTCAGGAGGCGGGCCGGGTCGGTTCAATGCCACCGCCGGTCACCATGAAGGGGCTGAGCAAGACGGTCGTTCAATCGATAAAGGGCGACCCCGTTGCATTGCTGCTGGACGAGCTGGGCCAGCGTGCCGCTTTCGAACGTACGGGCACGCGACTGTACGCCGCACTCATCGGGAAGGTCGCAGCACTCCAGCCGCCCAAGGCCGAATCGATGCTGGCTGACCTGCAGATGATCCAGGAAGAGGAACTCGCACACTTCCACATGTTGGTGCAGGTCATCAACGATCTGGGCGGCGATCCGACAATACTGACGCCTGGGGCAGACGTCAGCAGCGTGGCATCGATGGGCTTGCTGCAGGTGATTACCGATCCGCGGACCACTGTGGCGCAAAGCCTTGAGGCCATTCAGACGGCAGAACTGACCGACACGGTCTGCTGGGAAGCACTGATCGAGCTGGTGGACAAGCTCGACCAGCAAAAGCTGCTGGCTCCTTTCCAGACTGCCCATGCTGCGGAAATGCGCCACACCGACACCATCAAGCGGTGGCTGCAGACATGCACCCTGGAACAGGTGTAGCCCCGGCCCGCTCGGCGGCCCGAGGACGACCAGGGCCGCCGTTGCTCTGCACTACGGCGCGCGCCCGTCATTGCACCGGAAGTACTTCCGCCGGCGCGAGGTGGGAGTTGTCGAACGTGAACGTGAACGGTATGCCGATGAGCGCATCGTCCAGCGTGCGGTCTCGCGTGTCGGCCAAAGGTTCGCAGCGTGCGCTGACGGCAGCATGCAAGGCCGCATCATCGAGTTCGCGCTTGCCCGAAGAGCGCATCAGCACCGCACCCATGAACTTGCCCTCGACGTTGAAGGTTATGAGCACCAGCGTCTCGCCCTTGAAGCCGGCCGGCACCAGGCGCATCGCCTCATGTGGAAACGGTACCTTGCACGAGGGTTTTTCCTTCAGCCTCGGGTTGAAGTTGTAATCGTCGGAGGCGTGGGCGCCCCCGACTGCCAACGACACCAGACCCAGCCCGCAAAGCCAGCGCTGAACAGATCGCATCATATCGGCATCCACAACAGGAATGACACAAAAGACCGTCCGGCATGGACCGTCTCGTGATTGGCACGGGGCCCAGCGCCATGGGTACGTGTGCCCTGATTGTAGCCGCTTGCCCTGGTCAGGTTGCTAACTCGACGGCGTGACGCCGTCGCTACTGCCGGATGGGTCCTGATCCTGCGTCTTGTTGACCCCACGGATGTTCGTCACCGCCAATGCCACCTGCAGCACCACCAGCGCATACGCCCCGTCGTGCACACCCCAGGCAATCCACAACACGTTGCTGATGAGAAATATCCAGAACCCGGCATTGCGTTTCCACTTGCGCGATGAACCGACCAGGTATGCAGCGGCCACCGACAACAACATCGCCGGCCACTGCAACAGATCGATCCACTCGGTCATGCTCCTTGCCCGTGATCAGCGAGTGCTGCCCGCGGGTGGTGTCATTGCAGGAGCCTCGCCCGTGGAAGGTGATGTTCCGGGCTGCGCCCCTGGCTGTGCCTGCGAAGCGGGCGCATTGCCGATCGCGGCCCCGCCCTGGGTAGTGGCACCGGTCCCCCCGCCCGTGCTGGCAGCGCCGGGGGCTGCATCGTTCAGACCTGAGGGCGCGTTAGAACTGCCCGCCGGGGCAGGCCGTTTGTCGTCCTTGCTCCAGCCAGGCCGCTGACGTCGCCCATCCCGATCATCGAGGAGGTCCTTCAGGCGCTGCCCTTCGGCCAGATGCTGTTCAAGCGCCGGGAGGTGCTTTACCGCGAAGGCTTTCACGGCGGCATCGTCAGCATCGTCCGCAGCATCCTTGAACAGTTCGACGGCGTCTTCATGGGCATCGACCGCCACCTTTTCGACGTACTCCTCTTCGAAGTCGTCGACGTCATCTTCGCCCTGCAGGCTCTTCAACACACGCGACTGCTTCCAGCGCAGGTCGGCAGGAAGCTCGACGCCCTTCTGCTGCGCGAGCGCCTTCAGTTCCTGGTCAACCGCCGTGTGATCAGCAATCATCTTCTCGGCATACTCCCTGACCTGGGGAGTCGTTGCGCGTTCGACCGCCAGGCGGCTGGCGTCGATTTCCAGTTTGCCGGCCTGCGCAGCACGCTGCAGGAATTTCCGGTCTCCGCGATCAAGATTGCCATCCGCTGCGAACACTGCCTGGCTGGCGAACAATCCCGCGGCCACGGCCAGGGCGCTAATCATCATGCGTTGTTTCATTTATCCACCTCGCTGTCGGACTTTCAGATTGGTCAAAGTGCCAACCGTTCACAGCAAGGCTTGTGCCCCGAACGCCATCACACCGGATATATGGCAACAATCTGTTCCGCCCTGGCGGCGGGGCCAGGAAACGCTTTGCGGGTGGTATAAGATGCTCCTGGTCAGCGTCGGTGACAACGTTGCCGTCAGTCCCGTACGGCCGGGCAGGTACGTTACCCGGGCCGACGGCTCCCCCAGGATACACAGGAAGCGACCATGTCCAAACGAATCGTGTTTTCGTCACTGTTGATCGCCGCAATCGCTACCGGGTGCGCCATGCCCCTGTCTTCGCGCGAAGCTCCGGCACTCGAGGATACAAACTGGCACCTCGTTGCCATTTCCGGAGCGGAGCTCACCGTTCCGGGCGAGCCGCCCGTGGAACTGCGGTTCATGGACGGCCGTGTCAACTTCCACGGCTGCAATGCCTTGTCGGGACGCTACATACAGGAAGGCAACTGGCTCAGCGTGCCCAAGGGGTTTGTGGGTACGCGGATGTCGTGCGCTCCCGCCCTCATGACCCTCGACGCGACAGCGACAAAGCTCCTGGAGTCGGGCGTGCGTCTGAAGATGGAAGGCGATCGGCTCAGCCTTGAGGGGCAGGGACAGACCTGGCAGTTCCAGCGCCAGAACGCTCCCAAGCAGCCAGCGCAGCAGTAGAACCGCAAGGGCGCCGCTGTTTTCCCCGTGTTCTGCTCAGTCGGGGCGCACAAACCATTCGCTCAACCGTTCTTCGGCGTAGCGCGCGACATCGGTTCGCAATCTTTCATAGACATCATTCCCGCAAGCGGTTACGGGCAGGACAATTGTGCATGCATTGTCGCTGCCAGTACCCGCACGCACGCGACCACCCTGCAGCAGGATCAGGCTTGCAGCCAGCACTGTCGAGAAGCGCTCGCGCCCCCTGGCGCTCACCGGCAGGCTCACGTCGCCCCCAGCCTCCGGCCCGCTCCCTTTCATGCTCACGATGATTTCCACTTCTCCCTGCACGACAGAGGCCGCTACGGACAGGATATCCCCCACCTGCGCCCCGGTTGTCTGTACTTCCATGAGCTGTTGCAAGGCCCGTGTCAGCCGTTCCGCATCGACGTGGGCGAGAATCTCTCCGAAGATCTCCACCCGGCTTTCCAGTTGGTGTGCACGAAGATGGCCTTCGAGCTCGCGGAGGGCGTCATGCACGACCGTGTTGATCGAAACCGCATCAGGATGCACGATCAGGCTGCCGGTGAGTACCTGCTGCAGGTCGCTGAACTCGGCGATCAGCAGCACCTGCTGCTGTACCCCGAGCATGATCCCCTGCAGCGCGCGGGCGCACAGGTCGTCCGCACCCTGCAGACGGCTTTCGAGTACGAACGTCCACCCCTGGATGCCATTGAGAGGTGAGCGAAGGTCATGTGCGAGATCCGCCATCAGCCGATCGCGGGCCTGCACGGCGGATTGCGGTGGGCATGAAGCCCCTTTGCCAGCGCGGCTGTAGTGCGACATGAGGTGCTCCATTCGATCACCTAAAGAGACTCATGATTGTTCGAGCGCATTGGCCTCAGGCCGACGTTGCACTCGACTCTTCCTGTACATTGATGGCCGGCTCGCCGTGCATGCCGATCCTATGCCCGGAGGTCTCGGCATACTCTTCAAGCCGGTTGTACAACGTCTTCAGGCTGATCCCCAGCATCTCCGCAGCACGCTTCTTGACCCCACCACAGTGCTCCAGGGTCGCGAGTATCAGGCGACGGTCTGCTTCGGCCAGTGGGGTACCCACGGGGATGCTGATGGTTGTTGCGTGTGGCCGCGACACGGGCTTGACCTGCAGCGGCACGACGCCCGGATACAGCACGCCCCCGTCCGCCATGATGAAGGCGCGCTGCACGTAATTCTTCAGCTCGCGCACGTTACCCGGCCAGCTGTGCGCGACGAGGTCGGCCAGCAGCTCGGGCGAAAAGACCTTGCTCGTTCGGTGCTCGCCGTTGAGCTGATCGAGGAAGCTCTGGGCAATGAGCTCGACGTCGCGCCCCCGCTCCCGCAGCGGCGGCAACCGGATCGGAAACACGTTCAGGCGGTGATAGAGGTCTTCCCGCAGCTTGCCTTCCGCAATCGCGCGTTCCGGCAAGCGGTTGGTAGCCGCGATGATGCGTACATCACAGACTGTTTCACGGTTTACCCCGACACGCATGAACATCCCGGTTTCCAACACACGCAGCAGCTTCACCTGGAGCTCCACCGGCATTTCGGTAATCTCGTCGAGGAATAGCGTGCCCCCGTCCGCCCGTTCGAAATAGCCCTTGTGCTGTCGATCGGCACCGGTGAAGCTGCCCTTCTCGTGCCCGAACATCTCGCTCTCGATCAGGTTGGGGGAAATGGCGCCGCAATTGACCGCGAGGAAGGGCTTCTTGCGTCGCAGGCTGAGCTCATGAATGGTCTGGGCGGCCAGCTCCTTGCCTGTACCACTGTCACCCACCAGCAGGACGGTAGCCTCAGTGGGGGCTACCTTGTTGATTTGATCGTACAAATTCTGCATCACGGGAGAATTGCCGAGCATGCGGCCGAAACGCCCGAACCGACGCAGCTCTCCCCGAAGCGTGCCGATTTCGGCCTTGAGATCTTTTGAACGCGGAATGCGATCGAGGATGGCCTTCAGACGCTGCATGTTGATGGGCTTGACCAAGTAATCAGCAGCGCCCAGACGCAAGGCATCGACCGCGCTCTCCACGCTGGCGTGACCCGTGATGAGGATTACCTCGACCGGAACCTTGCTGTCGAGGTCGCGGAACAGGTCCATGCCGGAACCATCAGGCAACTTCAGATCAGTCAGAATGACATCCGGCGTCTGGCGCACCATCTGGATCCGTGCTTCACGCAAATCCTGCGCAACGGCGACGGTAAGCCCCTCCCGCGATACGACCTCTGCCAGCATGGCACGCGTGTTGGCTTCATCATCGACGATCAGAACATGGGGCATGGCTTCACCTGCTTCAATTTGGGACAAAAGCCCTGGGCAGGGCAGCTGGAAACGAGACTCCTACGGTACCCGATTTCCCGTATGCGTAGGAGCACCCGACTCAACCATCGGGTAACAAGATGCTGCAGATCAGCTGCGTATCCGCAGTAACCGGTGCGCCACGGTCGCCCATAGGCGGCCTGCGGGAAACACGCTACCATAAAGTCGTGGCGTCTCACCAGACAAGGATTTCTATGAATCAAGTGGAACGCACCACTCCCTCGAAAAACGGGCAGGATCGCCCCCTGCCGGCAGCCGGCTCCTCCCGTACTCAGCCCTTCGGGCTGCTCTATGGCCAGTCACCTCCCATGCAGGACCTGTATCAGCAGATTGCGCGGGTTGCCGCCATCAGTGCATCGGTGCTGGTCATCGGCGAAAGCGGCACAGGCAAGGAACTCGTCGCACAGACACTCCATGCCATGAGCCCCCGGTCCCAAGGCACGTTCGTACCGGTCAACTGTGGCGCCATTCCGGCAACGCTGATCGAGGCCGAACTGTTCGGCCACGAGAAGGGCAGTTTCACCGGTGCTTTGCAGCAGCAGCCAGGCTATTTCGAATGTGCGCACGGCGGTACCCTGTTCCTGGACGAAATCACCGAGATGCCGCTGGAGATGCAGACCCGACTGCTGCGCGTGCTGGAATCGGGCCGCTACCATCGCGTCGGTGGCACCCAGGAGTTGAGTGTGGACGTGCGTGTGGTCTCGGCTACCAACCGCGACCCGTACGAAGCAGTCGAGAAGGGCATCCTGCGCGAAGACCTGTTCTATCGTCTGGCAGTGTTCCCCCTGCACGTCCCGCCATTACGCGAACGGGGGGACGATGTGGTATTGCTCGCCAACCATTTTGTTGCGGAATTCAACAGTCGCAACGCTACCGCCAAGCATCTGTCGCAGCGATCGCTGCAGCTGCTGCAGAATTACGCTTGGCCGGGCAATGTACGTGAACTCCGGAATACCCTGTATCGCGCGTTCATCATGGCCGATGACCTGATCGAGCTGGAGCCGCCCGCACCGCCCTCCTCCCCCGTCCCACGTGTCACATTGAACGGTGGCCAGTTCCAGATTCCGGTTGGCATGAGCCTGGCCGACGCACAGCGCGAACTCATCATGGGGGTGCTGCAGCACTTTGCAGGCGACAAGCGTGCAGCGGCGAAGGCACTCGGCATCAGTCTCAAGACGCTCTACAACCGCCTCGATGCTTACCAGGACACGCTGTCAACACACTGAAAATTGTTCTGACAATTTTGTAACCATGCATGACATGCCCCGCTTGGCTGGGGCAGCGAAACCTGACTCGACCACAAGGTAGTTTCTACACGGTTTGTAAATTTCGCGCAGCGCGCGGGCCTGCACGCGCAGTTCAGAATGAGTTGCCCACCCATCATGGGCCGCGCAATTCCCGTACCCGAGAGGAGTTGCCGGAAATTGGCACGCAGTTTGCATGGTTCCTACCGCAAGCACGCAGACCACACATTGAACTCACGACAACAGGTCAG
>ERZ777003.2761-NODE-2761-length-19072-cov-5.016880_pt1 | contig 19072 bp, 21 predicted proteins | sample MGYA00374956_ERZ777003 | MGnify/ENA primary metagenome ERZ777003 (study PRJEB29302, sample SAMN06268252) | bioreactor metagenome | isolation source: Joint BioEnergy Institute, California, USA | place: USA:Joint BioEnergy Institute, California, USA | collected... | reverse complement strand
GCCGTCTGCCGGCGACCAGCCGGAGGCGAAGCCGGTGTTCGACTACGACACCCGCGACGCAGTTGCGGCGCTGCAGACGATGCGCGACGCGGCCCGGCTGCCTTCGGGCCGCGCGCTGGCTGCCCCGCCCGCGCTGCTGATCGGCACCGCCGACACCCCCGTCGATCTGCCGCCGGGCTGGGCGCCGGCCAAGCTCGCCGCCAAGGCCGCCGCGGGCGCCGACTTCGTCCAGACCCAGTTCTGCTTCGATGCCGGCCTCGCCCGGCGCTGGGTCTCGGCGCTGGCCGCGGCCGGGCTTGCCGGGCGGCTGAAGCTCCTGCTCGGCGTCGGGCCGGTCGCGTCCGCCCGGTCGGCGCGGTGGATGAACGCCCACCTCTACGGTGTCAGCGTGCCGGCGGCGTGGATCGAGCGGCTGGAGCGGGCAGGGGACCCGGCGGCGGAAGGGGTCGCGCTCTGCGCCGAGCTGATCGCGGAGCTGCGCGGGATTCCGCAGGTCGCCGGCGTGCACGTGATGGCGCCGGCCGGCGGTTCGGCCGCGATCCTGCGGGTGCTGGACCGCATCGGCCGCTGATCGCTACCATCCGGCGCCCGCCGGGCGAGTCAGCGACGAGGGGAGGAGCCGGAATGAAGAAACTGATCAACGCCGTCGATGCCATCCTGACCGAAAGTCTCAACGGCTTTGCCGCCGCCCATGCCGGCGTGGTGAAGGTCTCGCACGACCCGACCTTCGTCGCCCGGGCCGATGCGCCGGTGAAGGGCAAGGTGGCGCTGATCTCCGGCGGCGGCAGCGGCCACGAGCCGCTGCATGGCGGCTTCGTCGGCCGCGGCATGCTCGATGCCGCCTGCCCCGGGCAGGTGTTCACCTCGCCGACGCCGGACCAGATGCTGGCGGCGGCGGAGGCGGTGAACGGCGGCGCCGGCATCCTGTTCATCGTCAAGAACTACGAAGGCGACGTCATGAACTTCGACATGGCCGCCGAGATGGTTCGCGACGGGCTGGGCGCCGAGGTGGCGACCGTGCTCACCAACGACGACGTCGCGGTGGAGGATTCCACCTGGACCACCGGTCGGCGCGGCGTCGCCGGCACGCTGGTGGTGGAGAAGGTGGTCGGTGCCGCCGCCGAGGCCGGCCTCGACCTCGCCGCCTGCAAGGCGCTCGGCGACCGCACCAACAAGCGCACCGGCTCCATGGGCGTGGCGCTGACCAGCTGCACCGTGCCGGCCGCCGGCACGCCGACCTTCCAGATCGGCGAGGACGAGATGGAGATGGGCGTCGGCATCCACGGCGAGCCGGGCCGCCGCCGGGTGAAGCTTGCCCCGGCCGACCAGATCGCCGACGAGATGGTCGGCGCCATCCTGGCCGATCTCAAGCCGCAGAAGGGCGACCAGGTGCTGCTGCTGGTCAACGGCTTCGGCGGCACGCCGACGATGGAGCTCTACCTGATGTTCGACGCCGCCCGGCGGGTGCTGGACAAGGCCGGCGTCGGCATCGGCCGCGCCCTCGTCGGCAACTACGTGACCTCGCTGGAGATGGCCGGCTGCTCGATCACGCTGACCCTCCTCGACGACGAGATCGCGCGCTACTGGGACGCGCCGGTGCTCACCCCCGGGCTGCGCTGGGGCTGCTGAGCCGACGGTCCGCCTGGCGGCCGCGCCGTCAGAGGGCGTGGAAGCGGTAGAAGTGGACCGGGATGCCGACCCTGGTGTCTTCGCCGGCCGCCTCCGCGGCCTGCCGCGCCGCATCCCGCTGCACCGTGCGGGCCGCCGTGAATTCGGCTTCGGTCAGGCTCCCGTCGCCGTCGGCGTCGATCGCGTCGAAGCGGCGTTCGTGGATGGCGGGGGAGGTGGGGCCGCCGCCCGCGGCCCACTCCTCCTCGGAAACCGAGCCGTCTCCATCGGCGTCCAGATGGTGGAAGTGCCGCGAGGCCCGCGCCGCCGACTCGTCGTAGGACGGCAGGCCGGCGACCGCGCCGGCCGTGTCGCCGCCGGCGGAGGGTTCCAGGTCCGCCGCCTCGCCGGTCCCGAGCGCACTTGCGCCGGTGACGCCGGATTCGAGCCGCGCCTCGTAGGCGGCCTGCCGGTACTCGCCGGCGCTGACGTCGCCGCTGCCGTCGCGGTCGGCAGCCGCGAACTCCAGCGGGCCGTTGCCGGCATCGAAGGGGGGCGGCGGCTCGGCGCTGGCGTGACAGGCGATGAATTCCTCCCGCGAGACCATGCCGTCGCCGTCGGCATCCATCGCCGCGAAGTCCCCGGCGGTCGCGGCTTCGAACTCCGCCGCGCTCACGGCCCCGTCCTGGTCGGTGTCGATCACCGACCACCCCTGGCTGCAGTAGCCGGCGGCCCGGGTCGGCGCCGCGGCGGCGGCGATCCCGGCGATCAGCGCCGCCACGGCCGTCGAAGTCAGCAGGCGGCTCATGGCCTCTCCCTCCATGGTCGATCCTGCCCCTCCCGTCCAACGGAGGGGCGGGGGCCCGCGTTCCGGCCCGAGGAAGAGTCTAAACCGTTCGGCCGGGCGGGCTAGCCGAGCAGCAGGAACAGGATTCCCGCCACCACCAGCGTGATGCCGGCAAGCTCGGTCGGCGTGGTCCGCTCGCGGAAGAACAGCACCGAGGCGGTGAAGGTGAACACCAGCTCCACCTGGCCGAGGGCGCGGACGTAGGCCGCCTGCTGCAGCGTCATCGCCAGGAACCAGCCGGCGGAACCCAGCATCCCGGTGAGCCCGACCCAGACCGTCCACCGCCAGTGGCGGGCCAGCGGGCGAATCTGCGCCGGGTCGCGCCAGGCGAAGTAGAGCAGCATCACGACCGTCTGCAGCGCCAGCACCCACAGCAGGGTCGTTGTTGCCCGCACCAGCGCGCCGCCGCTGTCGAGCGAGAGCGAGGCGGCGCGGTAGCAGACGGCCGAAATGCCGAACAGGGCGCCGGAGGCGATGCCCAGCAGCGCCGGACGCTCCATCCAGGCGGTGAGCAGCGCCCGCGGACGCAGGCCCGAGCGCGCGGACGAGAGCGCGACGACGCCGGCCAGGCTGACCACGATGCCCACCGCCGCCCAGCCGCTCAGCCCCTCGCCCAGGATCACTGCCGCGAACAGGGCCGTCTGCACCGTCTCGGTCTTGGAGTAGGCGGTGCCGACGGCGAAGTTGCGATAGCGGAAGGCGGCGAGCAGGCAGGCGGTGGCGAGGATCTGGGCGATGCCGCCGATGCCGCCCCACAGCAGCGAAGGCGGCCCCGGCACGGGAACCGGGTCCTCGCCGAGCCAGGCGACGAGCGCGAGGGTAACGACTGCGAAGGGCAGCCCGAGGATGAAGCGGGCCGACGTTGCGCCCAGGGTGCTGAGCCGACCGGTCAGGTGCTTCTGCAGCGCCGTGCGCAGGTTCTGGCAGAACGCCGCCGCAACCGTGACCGGGATCCACAACTCCATCGCGTCACCTTATCCCCTTTCCGGAATCACACTCTTGATTCCCCACGACAACGCAAATCAAAATGGGCGATAGGTCATAAGGAAAGCTTATGGACGAGCTGTCCCTGCGGAGCCTGCGCGCGTTCGAGGCGGTGGTGCGCAACCGCAGCATCACCCGCGCCGCGGCCGAGCTCGGCGTGAGCCAGCCGGCGATCAGCCAGCGGCTGCGCCAGCTCGAGGAAATCGCGGGCCGGCCGCTGGTCCGCCGTACGCCGCAGGGGCTGCAGGTGGATGGCGAGGCGGAGGCGGCGGCCGCGCGCATCCGCCAGGCGCTGGACGCGCTCGCCGCCGCGGCGGATGCCCTGCGCGCGCCGCCGCCGGAAGGGGCGCTTACGGTCAGCCTGCTCGCCACCTTCGCCCAGCGCTGGCTGATCCCGCGGCTCAGCCGGTTCCAGGAGCGCTGGCCGGAGATCGAGGTCCGGCTGCTCACCACCTCGCGTCCGGCCGAGCTGCAGCGTGGCGATGTCGATCTCGCGATCCTCAGCGGCCACGGCCGCTGGCCGGGCTACCGCAGCCATTTCCTGATGGCGAACCGGATCGTGCTGGTGGCGAGCCCGGCGCTGCTTGCGCGCATGCCGATCCGCCGCCCGTCGGATCTGGCGGCGCAGGTGCTGATCCGCATCGACACGCCGCCGCGCGACCGCGACTGGCCGCGCTGGCTGGCGGCGGCGGGGGTGCAGGGGCTTGCGCCGCGGCGCTGGCTCACGTTCTCCACCTCGACCCAGGCGCTGGAAGCGGCGGTGGCGGGGCTGGGCGTGGCGGTCAGCCACACCCCGTTCGTCGAGGACGCGATCGCCTCGGGCCACCTCGTGCGCCCGCTGCAGCTCGCGGTGCCCGACGCCGACGGCGACTACTACCTCGTCGCGCCGCGCGGCGAGGGCGGGCGCGCCGTCCGCGCGTTCCGCGACTGGCTGCTGGGCGAGCTCGGCGGCCGGCTCGACTGACGGCTCAGCGGCCACCCTCCCCGGGCAGGCGGCTCACGACCAGCACCAGCAGCAGCGCCGCGACGGCGATCAGCGCGAACTGCAGCGAGAACAGCTCCGACACCCCGCCGATCACCGGGGGGCCAAGCAGGAAGCCGCAGTAGGAGACGCCGGCGACGAGGGCGAGGCCGCCGCCGGCCGTGCCGGCGCGGCCGGCGCGCGCGGCGACGGCGAACACCAGCGGCACGCAGTTGGCAACGCCAGTGCCGACCAGCGTCGCGCCGATGACACCGGTGACGAGCCCGGGCACGGCCGCCATCAGCAGAAGCCCGGCGATGGCGATCGCGGCGCTGATCCGCATCAGCGCCTCGCGGCCGAACAGCAGGCTCAGCCGGTCGCCGGCAATGCGGCACAGGCCCATCGCCGCACTGAAGCCGGCGAAGGCCCAGCCCTCGCGCGCAGGATCGACGCCCGCAACCTCGCGCATGTAAATGGCGGACCAGTCCACCAGCGTGCCTTCCGCCATCATCGCGATCAGGCCGAGCAGCCCCAGCAGCAGGATGGTGCGGTCGAGCCGGGCGCGGCTGCGTGGCCCGCTGCCGCGGTCGAGATGGGACGGCAGCAGGAAGGGAAAGGCGGCCAGCGCCAGCGCGCCCGCCGCCAGGGAGGAGGCGAGGGTGTGCTCCCAGGGCGCGAAGCGGAGCTCGAGCATGGAGGCGGCGACGCCGGCGCCGGCAAGCGCGCCCAGGCTGAACGCGCCGTGCATCGACGACATGCAGGGCCGGCCGCGCCAGTGCTCGACCGTGGCGCCGTGGGCGTTCATCGACACGTCCATCGACCCGGCGGCGGCGCCGAACACCAGCAGCGCGATGGCGAGCTCCAGCGCCGAGCCGGCATGCAGCGGGGCGTTGACCAGCGCGCAGTAGCCGACGGTGGTGACCATCAGCGGCCCGCGGCTGCCGAAGCGGTCGATCAGGCGGCCGACCACCTGCATCGCCGCCATCGCTCCGCCGGCGAGGCACAGCAGCACCCAGCCGAGCAGCGCGTCGCTCATGCCCAGCTTGTCGCGGATGCTCGCGATGTGCGGCGCCCACGCAGCAAGCAGCAGGCCGTGGAGGAAGAAGGCGGCCGTGACCGCCCATTGCGCGTGGCGCACCGGCGCCCGCGCGATTGCGTGATCCATGCTCAGTCTCCGCGGCCGGGCTTCCGGCCGGCGATGCCCTGCGGGCGCCAGATCAGCGCGGCGACCAGCACGGCGAATACCGAAATGTCCTTGAAGGCGGGGCTGAGGTAGCCGACGCTGACCGTTTCGACCACGGCGATCAGCAGCGCGCCGATGACCGCTCCGCCGACGGAACCGATGCCACCGACGATCGCCGCGGTCAATGCCTTGAGCCCGATCAGCGTGCCGGTGAAGAAGCTGACCCCGCCGTAGTGGAGCGCGGCGACCGCCCCGGCGCATCCCGCGCTCATCCCGCCGACCAGCATGACGAAGCCCGTCACCGCCGGCACCCGGACGCCGAGCAGGGCGGCCATGCCGATGTCGTCGGTGCAGGCGCGGTAGGCGCGGCCGAAGCCGGTGCGGAGCAATACCGCGATCAGGGCGAACATCGCGGCGGCGATGGCGGCGATCACCAGGGTGGCGATGCCGACGGAGACGTCGAAGCCGCCCGCGACGAACAGCGGCACCCGGCCGGGGAAGGGCGGGTGCAGCCAGACCTCGCGCGTGCCCTGGACCAGGCGCACGCCCTCCTGCAGGGCAATGGCCAGGCCGACGGAGGCGACCAGCGCCGCCTGCGTCCCCGGCGCGTGCAGGACGGTGCCGAGCAGGCGCCCGGCGGAGACGCTGAGCACCGCGCCCAGCGCGATCGCGCCGGCGAGCGCACCCGGCAGCACGACCCATGTGGGCAGCGCCGCCCCCGAGAGCAGGCTGCCGGCGATGAGCGCGCCGAAGGCGCCCACCATCATCACCTGCCCGAAGGCGAGGAACATCTTGCCGAGCACGGCGTAGATCATGGTGAAGCCGACGGCGAGCAGCGCATAGACTGCCGCCACCGACAGCCCGTTCACTGCCTGCTGGACCGCATAGGCCGCCTGGCGGCCCAGCCAGTCACCGTCGGGCGCGGCCGGTGCGGCCGAGGCGGTGGTCAGCGGCCGCATGCCGAGCCAGACCCGCAGCATGTGCAGCTTCAGGCCTTCCAGGCGCCGGCCGTCCGGCGACTCCACCGCGGCCAGCACCAGCCGGTCGCGGGCCATGCCGCCGGCCATGAAGTCGCAGGCGATCCGGCGTTCGTCCGCACCGATGCGGTAGCGGACCAGCACCCGCTCGGCCCTCTCCGGGTCGGCTTCCGCGGTGATGGCGTCCGCTGCGGGCGCGTTGGCTTCGAAGGCGTGGATCAGCGACCGGCACAGCGCTGCCTGGTCGGGGTCGAGCCGGTCGCAACCGGCAAGCGCGAGCGGCAGCAGTACGAGCAGGATCCGCAGCCGGCGGCCGGGGTGCCGCGAAAGGCGGGCGATGAAGAGGCTGAGCGAGACGACCACGGCACCGAGGCGGCTTGCACGAGCGGAACCCGCTTCCCGCCCGCGGCACGTGCGGGACGGGAAGGTCAGGTGCATGACCCTTGCCCGGACAGCCGGCCGGCCAGCAACCCCTCGAAAGGGCTACGGGTCGGCCGGGCCGCTGTGATGCCCGGGCTGAGCGACCGGACGTGGTCGCACCCGGTCAGCCGATCCAGATGCTGACGATCCGCTCGTCGGGACCGAGCTCGATGTTGGCGCGGTCCTGGCGGTAGTCGCGGGTGAGCGGATCGCCGGTGTGATAGACGCGCAGCGTCTTTCCCACGAGGCTGGTCGAGGTAATCGGCGCGTCCCCGGGGGGCGCGGGCTCCTGCGGGGCGGGGCGGGGCGGCGTGCAGGCGCCGGCGGCGGCCACGGCGGCCGTGCCGGCGACGAGGCGGATGAGCGTCCGCCGTCCGGTTGCGGCGGCCGTCATCCGATCGACACCCGTACCACGCGGTCGTCCGCGCCGAGCTCGACGTTCAGGCGGTTTTCGCTGTAGTCCAGCGTGACCGCGTCGCCGGTGTGATAGACGCGAAGCGTCTTGCCGATCATGTCCTCCAGCGTCAGGACCTGGTCCTGGCCGTCCTGGGCGCCGGCCTCGCCGATCCGGGCGAGCAGCGCGGCAAGGGCCGACGCCCCCAGCACCGCGCCGCTGGTGAGCAGCAGGCGGCGGTCGCTATCCGCGGCCTCCGCCCCTGCGCATCTGCGGTCGTCCGCCATCACATCACCGCTCCGATCTGCCACGGAATGAACTCGTAGTCGCCGAGGCCGTTGGCCTCGCTCTTCGGCTCCTCGCCCGACGCGACGCGCAGCACGAGGTCGAAGATCTGCTTGCCCACCTCCTGCACGCTGACGCCCTCGTCCACGACCACGCCGCAGTTGATGTCCATGTCGTCCACCATCCGCCGGTACATCGGCGTGTTGGTCGCGAGCTTGATGGAGGGCGCGGGCTTGAAGCCGAACACCGAGCCGCGGCCGGTGGTGAAGCAGATCACGTTCGCCCCGGACGCCACCTGGCCGGTCACGGAGCACGGGTCGTAGCCGGGCGAGTCCATGAACACGAAGCCCTTGGTGTCGATCGGCTCCGCGTACTTGTACACGCCGCAGAGGTTGGTGGTGCCGCCCTTGGCCGCCGCACCCAGCGACTTCTCGAGGATGGTGGTGAGCCCGCCCGCCTTGTTGCCCGGCGACGGGTTGTTGTTCATCTCGCCGCCGTTGCGCGCGACGTAGTCCTCCCACCAGCGGATGCGCTCGACCAGCTTCATGCCGACCTTCTCGCTGATCGCGCGGCGGGTGAGCAGGTGCTCGGCGCCGTAGATCTCGGGCGTTTCGGACAGGATGGCGGTGCCGCCGTGGCGGACCAGCAGGTCGGCCGCCGCGCCCAGCGACGGGTTGGCAGTGATGCCGGAAAGCCCGTCGGAGCCGCCGCACTGCAGCGCCAGCGTAATCTCGCTGGCCGGGCACGTCTCGCGCACCGCGGCGTTCGCGGCCGGCAGCATCGACCTGATGATCGCCATGCCGCGCTCGACCGTCTTCGCGGTGCCGCCGGTCTCCTGGATGGTCATGGTCTGGAACCGCTCCCCGATCTCCAGCCCGTAGGCATCGAGCAGGAACGGGATCTGGTTGACCTCGCAGCCCAGCCCGACCATCAGCACGCCGGCGAAGTTCGGGTGGCGGGCATAACCCCACAGGGTGCGCTGCAGTGCCTCGTAGCCGTCGCCGCTGTCGGCCATGCCGCAGCCGGTGGAATGGGTCAGCGCCACCACGCCATCGACATTGGGATAGTCGGCGAGGATGCCCGAGCGCTCCACCGCGCGCGCGATGTACTTCGCGGCCGTCGCCGAGCAGTTCACGCTGGTCAGGATGCCGATGTAGTTGCGGGTGCCGACCTTGCCGTTGGGGCGCCGGAAGCCCTGGAACGTCGCCCGCTCCTCCTCGGGGAAGTACTCGGTCGGCCGCGCGTCCTGGCAGAAGGCGTAGTCGCGGGCGAAGTCGTGCATGACACAGTTGTGCACGTGCACGTGGCTGCCGGGGGAGATGTCTCCCTGCGCGAAGCCGATGACCTGGTTGTACTTGCGGATCGGCTCGCCGTCGGCGATCGGCCGGGTCGCGATCTTGTGGCCGGCGGGCACGTGCTCGCGCGCGGCGACGCCCTCGCCCGGCACCTCCGTGCCCGGCAGAAGGTCGGCGCGGGCAACGACCACGTTGTCGGCAGGGTTGAGGCGGATGGTCAGGGCGCCAGTGGCGGTCATCAAGGGAATCCTTCAGAGCCCGGCCGGTGCGGCCAACTCGGCCATGGACGGCGCAGGGCTGATGTGGTGATTGGGCAGAGTTTAGCGCGCCCGGCCCGCGAAGGCCATGGCCAGCGCCGGGCGCACCATAGCACAACGGACGGGCAGGACAGAGGGATTGAGCATGGGCCACCGGCTGGAAGGGAAGAAGGCGCTGATCACGGCGGCAGGCGCGGGCATCGGGCGTGCGACGGCCCTCCTGTTCGCGGCCGAGGGCGCCACGGTGATCGCCACCGACGTCAACGAGGAGCTGCTGGCCGGGCTCGCCGCGGAGGATCCGCGCATCATCACCCGCCGCCTCGACGTGCTGTCGCAGGCGGAGGTCGATGCCGCCGCGGCCGAGATCGGGACGGTGCAGGTGCTGTTCAACTGCGCCGGCTACGTGCACAACGGCACGATCCTCGAGTGCAGCGAGAAGGACTGGGACTTCTCCTTCGACCTCAACGTCAAGGCCCAGTACCGGATGATCAGGGCCTTCCTGCCGGCGATGATCGCCGCCGGCGGCGGCTCGATCATCAACATGGCGTCCGTCGCCTCCTCGGTGAAGGGCATTCCCAACCGGTTCGCCTACGGCGCCAGCAAGGCGGCGGTGATCGGCCTGACCAAGGCGATCGCCATCGACTTCGTCGGCAAGGGCATCCGCTGCAACGCGATCTGCCCCGGCACCGTGGACACGCCCTCGCTGCGCCAGCGGGTGAAGGAGATGGCGGAGCGTCAGGGGATCAGCGAGGCGGAGGCGATGGCGACCTTCGTCGCCCGCCAGCCGATGGGCCGTCTCGGCACGGCGGAGGAACTGGCCGCCCTCTGCCTCTATCTCGCCTCCGACGAGTCCAGCTACACCACCGGCGTCGCCCACATCGCCGACGGCGGCATCGTGATGTGACGGCCCGCGCCGGACGGCGGCAGCTGCGCCTCCTCCCACGGTCCGGGGAGGGGTGATCGGGGGGCGCGTCCTTCCACAGGTCCGTCGAATTCGAAACGATTGCGGTAGGTAAGCCGGCGGGGCGTGGGCATTCTCGGCGGGCCGGACCATGGCGTCCGGCCGGTTTCTCAGGATGTGAACGATGGACGTCGCCGTCGGATCGACCGCGCCTCTCCACAGCGTGCAGGACCCCACCGGCGCCCCGCCGCCCCAGCCGAAGACGGCCCCCTCCGCCGCCGAGACCGTGGCGGAGTCGAGTCAGCGCGCGGAGCAGCACCGTGCGCCGGCCGCCGAGGAGCGGATCCGCCCGCAGGCCGGGGCCACGCCGCGCGAGACCACGCGCACCCGCGACCTGCCCCCGCCGCCCCCCGAGAGCGGCCGGGGCCAGCTTGTCGACATCGCCGCCTGACGGCTTCCTTCCGGCCAGACTCTCCAGCCGCCATGGCCGGGCTTGTCCCGGCCATCCCCTGGGGCGTGCGCACTCGGCGGGACGCGCCCGGCGCGGGGCCGGGCGTGGTCGCTGTCAGTCCATCGGGGCGAACAGGGCGACGGGCTCGGCGACGCCGCGAAGCGGGTGGATGCCGAGCGGCTCGAGCGGGCGGGTCAGGCGCGCGGCGACCTGTTCCGTGAGCAGGATCGGACGGGCGAGCGTCTTCGACAGCGCCTCCACCCGGCTGGCCGCGTTGACCGCGCGGCCGATGACGGTGAAGTCGAGGCGCTCGGGCGCACCGACGTTGCCGAAGAACACCTCTCCCTCGTGCAGCGCAATGCCGGAGCGGAGCGGGCGCCAGCCGGGAATGGCGGCGAGCGCCGGCGGCGGCTCGCGGGAGAGCGCATCGACGGCGGCAAGCGCCTCGTCGGCGGCGGCAAGGGCCGATGCGGCCGCAGTGCCGGCTTCATCCTCGCCGGCGAAGGGGAAGGCGGCGAGCAGGCCGTCGCCGATGAACTTCAGCACCTCCCCGCCGCGGGCGATCACCGCGCCGGCCATGCGCTCGAAATAGGCGTTGAGCAGCGCCAGCACGTCGGCCGGCGGCAGCCGGTCGGTGAGGTCGGTGAAGCCGCGCAGGTCGGAGACCCAGATCACGGCGCGGATCGCCCGCCCTGCGCCGCGCCGGATCGCGCCCTGCAGCACGGCGGCGCCGGCGGCGGTGCCGAGATAGGTGTCGAGCACGTTGGCGGAGACGAGCTGGGCGATGTGCCGCTCGACGTGGAGCGCAAACGGCCGCAGCAGCCGCCGGATCGCCGCGAGCTCGTCCGCCGCGAAGCCGCCGGGGCGGGCGGTGGCCAGCGTCGCGGCATTGTGGTAGCTGCCGCCGGCGCTGAGCGGCAGCGCCAGATACTGGGTGAGGCCGCGTTCGGCGAGTTCTTCCATCAGCGGCCAGCGGGCGCGCGCCTCCGGCTCCTGCGGCCGGACGTCGAAGGTCTCGCCGCGCTCGATCACCAGCCTCAGCGGATTGCGCAGGTACTGGTCGGTCTCCCGCGACGAGGCATCGACCTTGACCTCGTCCATCAGCCCGTCGGCCGCGTTCCAGATCCAGGCGAAGCCGAGAAGCTGCGGGTGCAGGGTTCCGACGTGAAGGCTCGCGCGGTCGAGCGGAAGGCCGGCCGCGATCATCCGCCAGACCAGGGATTCGTAGAGCTGCAGCAGGTCGGTTTCCGCCACCGCCGGGCCGAGCAGCCAGTCCTCGATCGCGGCGACGGTGGTGGCGGCCGGCGCGGCGGCGACGCCGCGGGCGGACCGCCGCCGCACGCTGACGAAGGGCGGGTAGCTGCGCGGCGCGGGGTCGAGCGGCGCGGCAGGCACGGGCCGGGCCGCCTCAGCCGTCGCCGTAGGCGATGCGGATGACCTCGATCTCCTCGACGCCCGCCGGCGTGCGCAGCCGGACCACGTCGCCTTCGGCCGCCTTGTGCAGGGCGCGGGCGATCGGCGAGATCCAGCTCACCTCCCCCCGCTCCTGGCGCGCCTCGTCCACGCCGACGATGCGGATGGTGCGCTCCTCGTCGTCGGCGGTGACGTAGGTGACGGTGGCGCCGAAGTACACCCGGTCGAGGCCGCGCTGGCGGGCGGGATCGACCACCTCGGCGATCTCCAGCCGCTTGGTGAGGAAGCGGATGCGGCGGTCGATCTCGCGCAGGCGCTTCTTGCCGTAGATGTAGTCGCCGTTCTCGGAGCGGTCGCCGTTGCCGGCGGCCCAGGCGACCACCTCCACCACCCGCGGCCGCTCCTCCTCCGTCAGGTAGCGGAGCTCCTCCTGCAGCCGGGCGAAGCCTTCCGGCGTCATGTAGTTCTTGCTGCCGGCCGGCAGCGGCGTCCCGCCCTCCGGCAGGTCGTCCTCTTCGGCTGTGTCGCTTTCCCTGGTGAAGGCCTTGCTCATGACATCCGTCCGCGTCGCGATCGGCCTCCAGCCTAGGGCGTCGGCCGCGGCGGGAAAACCCCTGCGCGCGCACGGGCAGAGCCGGGCGGGGCCGGCGGCGGTGCCGAAGCCGCGGCGGCTCCGGCTGCCATCGCCGCCAACCGCCGCGGCCCTCCCCCCGGAGCCGGCGCCGCCAGTCTGACTCCTCCGCGGACGCAAGACTGTGGTGATAACCACACCCGGCGGGGCGGGTCTCACGACGGCGGCAGGACGGCGGCGACGAAGCGGGCGAGGCTGGCGGCGACATGGTCCTCGACCCGCCCCTCCGGCTCGAAGCTCCACCACAGCAGCGAGCCCTGCCATTGCGTAGCCATCAGGAGGCCGATGCCGGCCGGCGCGGAGGGGACGGCGGCGAAGCAGGCGTCGAGCGCCGCGGTCAGCGCCCGTTTCCATGCGGCGCCGCGCGCCCGGAGCTGCGGGTCGCGCAGGTCCTCGCGCAGGACCAGCAGGCCCTCGGCATTGGCCTCGATGCCGCCATAGTCGCGGGAGAGCCCGGCCAGCAGCGCAATCGCGCCCTCGGGCGTGCGCGGCATCTCGCTGGCGAGGCGCGCCGTCTTCCGGTCCAGCCGGTCCCAGGCGTGGAGCAGCGTGGCGCGCATCAGCGCCGGCTTGCTCCCGAACCGCTGCACCAGCGTCGAGGCGGAGAGTCCGCAGGCCGCGGACAGGGTGGCGAAGGTCAGCGCATCCGGGCCGCGCGTGTGCACCAGCTCCAGGGCGGCGTCGAGCACGTCCGCGTCCGGACGCGTCTTTGGTCGCGGCATCTTGACTCCCACATATATAACCGAATAAACGTTTATAAACCATAGCACGGGCGGCGACGGCCGTCGATGCGGCCCGGGGAGGGTGCCATGATGGCCGGCAGGGTGGCGCTGGTTGCGGGAGCGACCCGGGGCGCTGGCCGCGGGATCGCGGTGGAGCTGGGGGCGGCCGGCGCGACCGTCTATGTCACCGGCCGCAGCACCCGCGGCAGGCCGTCGGAATACGGGCGGCCGGAGACGATCGAGGAAACGGCGGCGCTGGTGATCGAGGCCGGCGGCGCGGGCATTGCGGTCGCGGCCGATCACCTGGTCCCGGACGAGGTACGGGCGCTGGTGGAACGCATCCGCGCCGAGCAGGGCCGGCTCGACATCCTGGTCAACGACATCTGGGGCGGCGAGGGGCTGTTCGAATGGGACAAGCCGGTGTGGGAGCACGACCTCGAGAAGGGGCTCCGGCTGCTCGCGCTCGGCATCCACACCCACCTGATCACGGCGCATCACGCGCTGCCGCTGATGATCGAGCGGCCGGGCGGGCTGCTGGTCGAGGTCGGCGACGGCACCGCCGCCTACAACGCCACCCACTATCGCATCAACCCGTTCTACGATCTGGCCAAGGTGGCGGTGAACCGCATGGGCTGGGCCCACGCCCAGGATCTGGCGAAGCACGGCGCAACGGCGGTCTCGATCACGCCCGGCTGGCTGCGGTCGGAGATGATGCTGGAGGCGTTCGGGGTGACGGAGGCGACCTGGCGCAACGCGGTCGCGCGCATCCCGGACTTCGCCATCTCGGAGACACCGCGCTTCGTCGGACGGGCGGTGGCCGCGCTCGCTGCCGACCCGGACCGCGCGCGCTGGAACGGGGAGTCGCTGTCCAGCGGCGCGCTGGCGCAGGTCTACGGCTTCACCGACCTCGACGGCTCCCGCCCCGACGCCTGGCGTTTCATCACCGAGGTGCGCGAGGCCGGCAAGCCCGGCGACGTGACCGGCTACCGCTGACGCCGACGGGTGGCGCCCGACGGGCGGCCGCTACAGGAGCCTGCCGGTCGTGCCCTTCGTCGGCTGCGGCGGCAGGGTCTCGACCAGGAGCGAGCCGGCGGGGAGGGGGCGGAGGAGGTCCTCCTCGGGGCGGTCCAGGCGCAGCCAGCGGGCCCAGTCCTCCGGGCGCAGCACCACGACCTGGCGGTTGTGGTAGGGCTTCACGTCCGGGCCGGGGGCGGTGGTGAGCATGGTGAAGGCGGCGGGATGGTTGCCGCGGGCCTCGCGCCACAGGCCGGCGATCGCCATGAACGGCGCACCGGCGAGCGTGAAGCGGTGGCGGGTCTTCGGGTAGCGGGTGCCGGTGAACTCGTAGAAGGCGGTGGCCGGGACGAGGCAGCGGTTGCTCCCGGCGAAACGCCGGCCTTCGGAGCGGAAGTTGAACACGGGCCCGCCCTTCGGCCCCGCCGGCGGCCAGCCGAAGTTCATCGGCACGATCTCGACCGCGTCGCCGGCCAGCCGCATCACCGGGGCGAGGTCGTTGATGCGCACCTCGTCGGCCTGCGGCAGGTCGCGCGGGCCCTGGCCGGGCGCGATCTGCAGCGCGAGCTCGTCCATGATCCGGCAGAATTCGGCCCAGGTGACGTGCTGGGTGTACAGGTTGCACATGCCGGCGCCTATTCCGCGGCGACCACGGCGCGGGTGTCCATCCCGCCCTTGAAGCAGGTGTAGCCGGAATCGACCACATGGACGCCGCCGGTCATGCAGCGGGCGCGGTCGGAGGCGAGGAAGACGGCGAAGTCGGCGATGTCCTCCGGCTTCGAGATCGGCAGCAGGTGCAGCCGGTCCAGCTCCGCGCGCAGCGCGGGGTCGTCGAGGAAGGCCATCTGGTGCGGCGTCTCGACGAAGCTGGGGCAGATGGCGTTGATCCGCACCCCTTCCGGCGAAAGCCCGGCGGCGGCCGAGCGGGTGAGCGCGACCACGCCGCCCTTGGCTGCGGTGTAGCCGTCGATCCCGGCCTGGCCGACCAGCGCGTCGGTGGTGGCGGTGAGAATGATCGAGCCCGCGCGCTGCTTCAGCATCGCCTGGGCCACGTACTTCACGCACAGGTAGGTGCCGGTCAGCACCAGGTCGATGATCCGGTGCCAGATGTCCTCCGGAAGCTCGGTGATCCGCGCGTCCTGCTTGTTGATCAGGGGCGGACTCATGGCGTTGTGGAACAGCACGTCGATGCGGCCGAAGCGGGCCACCGTCTCGGCCACCATCGCCTGCACCGAGGCGCTGTCGCGGACGTCGACGTCGATCGCGGCCGCGCGCAGCCCGCGGGCGGCAAGCTGCTCGACCAGCGCGAGCCCGGCGCGGTGGTCGAGGTCGGCGATGACGGCGGTCGCCCCTTCCTCGGCCATGCGCACCACCCCGGCGCGCCCGATGCCGGACGCGCCGCCGGTGACGATCGCAATCTTCCCGTCCAGCAGTCCCATCGGCCTGCTCCCTCGCTCCTGTCGCTGTCGCCGGGGCACAAGGTGCACGGGCGGGGCCGGCGGACGCAAGACGCCGGCGCGTCTCCGTCCGCGGGATGTGCGCCGGGCGCGGCCGGTGTATGATGACCCTCCGCCGTCTGCCGACGGCGCGGCGCGGGGAGGGGGCCATGCCCATGGGTCCGGACGACGCCGTCAGGCTGGCCGAGCAGGAGCTGATGACCAAGCGCAACGTCACCGGGGTCGGCCTCGGCGAGCGCGACGGCGTCACGGTGATCAGGGTCTTCGTCACGCGGAAGGTGTCGGCGCGCGAGCTCGCCGCCGAGGACGTGATCCCGCGCCGGTTCCGCGGCTATGCCACCGAGGTGGTCGAGATCGGCGAGGTCTCGACCGGCGGGTGATTTTTCCCACCGCGCCGCCGCGGCCGTCAGCCGAGAATGACGGCAGGATGGCGGTCGGCCACCGCCTGAAGGAACGCACAGGCGAGGCAGCAGGCCCACGGGCAGGCAGGCCCGTCCCCGACGTCGCGTCCGCTGTGTCGACTGCATCGACATGCAGACACGGAGATGCCCCATGGCGCCGAACTCCAGCCGCATGACCCTTTCCCAGGCCGACGCCCAGGCGGCGGCCAGCGCGTGCAGCGCCGCGACGGGAGAGCTGCTCGACGATGGCCGTCTCCGGCCCAACGTGGTGGGCGTGGGGGCCGGCGTGAAGTGGCGGAACGGCGAGCCCACCGGCGAGCCGGCCGTGGTCGTGCTCGTCACCCACAAGGTGGCGAAGGCACAGCTCGCGAAGGCCGAGGTGGTGCCGGCGAAGGTGCAGAACATGCAGACCGACGTGCTGGCGGTCGGCGACGTGATCGCCGGCGGCGGCGTCGACGGCCTGGCCTCGGTGCAGACGCTGGCGCGGCGCGTCCGGCCGGCGAAGGGCGGCTACAGCGTCGGCCACTTCCGGATCACCGCCGGCACCATCGGCACCTGCGTCTACGACCTGCTGCCGGGCGCCTCGACCGACCCGGCCACCCCGCAGCACGGCGTCGGCATCCCCGCCCGCTGCTACATTCTCAGCAACAACCACGTGCTGGCCGACGTGAACGCCGGGCCGGTCGGCGCGCCGATCCTGCAGCCCGGGCCGATCGACGGCGGCACCGATCCGGCGGACCGCATCGCCCGCCTGTCGCGGTTCATCACTCTGCAGCTCACCCCGGCGGTGCCGCTCTCCCAGCAGAACAACATCGTGGACTGCGCGATCGCGGAAGCGGACTTCCACGACATCGACCGCGAGATCTTCTGGAGCGGGCCGGTGCGCGGCTGGCGGCGGCGCACCGACGTGCTGGCCATGGTCGGGCAGACGGTGAAGAAGACCGGCCGCACCACCAACTTCACCACCGGCCGGATCACCGCGGTCAACGCCACCATCGACGTGAATTTCGGCGGCGGACGGGTCGGCCGGATGCGCGATCAGATCGTGCTGACCAGCATGTCCGCCGGCGGCGACTCCGGCTCGCTGGTCACCACGCTGGACAATGTCGCGATCGGGCTGCTGTTCGCGGGCTCGGCCCAGGCGACCACGCCAACCAGATCGAGAACGTCCGCACCATGCTGCGGGTCGAGGTCGCCGAGCAGATCCTGTGACCGCGGGGCGCGCTCAGCCGCGGTAGCGGGTGAGCCACAGCGCGATCAGCGTGAGCCCGATCGACATCAGGATGATCAGCGTGCCGATCGCGTTCACCGTGGGCTTGAGCCCGGTGCGCATCATGCCCCAGACGAAGATCGGCAGCGTGTTGCCCTCGCCGATGGTGAAAAGCGTGATCACGAAGTCGTCGATGGACAGCGCCACCGCGAACAGGGCGGCGCCGATCACCGTCGGCTGGATGATCGGCAGTGTCACGGTCAGGAACGCCCTGAACGGCGAGGCGCCGAGGTCGCGGGCGCTGTCCACCACCCGCCAGTCGAAGGCCGTCATCCGGGCATAGACCACCAGGATGACGAAGGGCTGGGTGAACAGCAGGTGGCTGAGGATCACCGTGGTCAGCGACAGCGTCATCCCGACGCTGACGAAGGCGGTGAGCAGCGAGACCGCGAGCACCAGCGGCGGCATCATCAGCGGCAGCGACAGGATGGCGATGCCGATCCCCGCCTGCCGCGGCGGCAGCCGGGCGAAGCCCATGGCGGCGGCGGTGCCGACCACCGCGGAGATCACGCCGACCACGCCGCCGACGATCAGCGAGTTCCAGAAGGCGGCGGCGAACTGGCGGTGGGACACCATCTCGCCCCACCACTGGAACGACAGGTGCTCGATCGGGAAGTTGGCGAGGCTGCGGTTGGTGAAGGCGAACAGGATCACCAGCAGCAGCGGCGACAGCAGCACGAAGACGAAGATGGCGGCGACGATCCGCCAGATGACCGTGTTCGCCGTCATCGCGGCCGCCACAGCGCCATGAGCGAATGGGTGGCGGCGATGACGAACAGCGCGGTCGTCAGCACCACGAAGGACATCGCGGCGCCCAGCGGCCAGTTGAACCGCTGTCCGAACTGCAGCGCGATCATGTTGCCGGTCATGGTGAGCTTGCCGCCGACCAGCTGCGGCGTGATGTAGTCGCCGGCGGCGATCAGGAAGGCAAACAGGAAGGCAGTGACGATGCCGGCGCGGCAGCGTGGCACGATGATGCCGGCCAGCACCTGCCACGGCCGGGCACCGAGGTCGCGCGCCGCCTCCATCTCGATGTCGGAGATCGAGCGCATGCTGCCGTAGATCGGCAGGATCGCGAACGGCAGCAGGAAGTGGGTGAGCGTGACAATGACGGCGCCGGGGGAATAGAGGAGGGCCGCGATCGGCTCGTCGATCAGCCCCAGCGTCTGCAGCGCCGTGTTGAGCACACCCTCGTTGCCCAGGATCGTCTTCCAGGCGTAGATCTTCATCAGGTAGCCGCCGAACAGCGTCACCAGGGCGACGAACAGCAGCGCCTTGCCCCAGTTGCCGGCCTTGAACCGGACGATCCACGCATAGATGAAGCCGAGGATGGTGGTGGTGAGCGCCACCGAGACCGCGACGATCAGGGTGTTGATCCCGATCTCCAGGTTCTCGTCGGTGACCGCCGCATAGTAGTTGTCGAGGTTGAACTCGCGCTCGATGGTGAAGCGCTGCTTCTTCCAGAAGCTCATCAGGAAGAAGTAGGCGAAGGGCGCGACGAACAGCGTCACGAACACCGCCAGCGACGGCGCGATCAGGACGAGTGGGGCGCGGCGGGTCATCAACGGGGTCGGGTCATCTCTTGCGGGTCGTCGCGGGGC
>ERZ777003.2760-NODE-2760-length-19077-cov-5.871727_pt1 | contig 19077 bp, 15 predicted proteins | sample MGYA00374956_ERZ777003 | MGnify/ENA primary metagenome ERZ777003 (study PRJEB29302, sample SAMN06268252) | bioreactor metagenome | isolation source: Joint BioEnergy Institute, California, USA | place: USA:Joint BioEnergy Institute, California, USA | collected... | reverse complement strand
TGGGCCGGCACGTCTCGCTGCGGGTCAGCCGCCCGCCGCAAACACCCGGCGACGTCCTGCTGGAGCTTGAGGGGGTGTCGGTCACCGACGGCCGGGGACACGCCCGGCTGCGAGGCGTGTCGCTCACCGTGCGCAGCGGGGAAATCCTGGGCATTGCCGGCGTCGAGGGCAACGGACAACTCGAGCTGGAAGAAGCCGTTGCCGGCTTGAGGCCGTTGGCGGGCGGGAAAGTCCGGATCGGCGGCCAGGAGCCCCTTCGTGCGGGTCCCCAGGGGCGCCGGGACCTTGGCCTGGCCCACATCCCCTCCGACCGGCTGCGACGGGGATTGGCGGCCCCTCTCCGGCTGACCCGCAACGGCATCCTCGGCCGGCACTGGCGGGCGCCTTTTGCCCTGCGGGGCGTGTTGCGGGAGCCGCCCATCCGCAGTCACGTCAGCCAGCTTCTGGAACGCTTTCAAATACGCGGCCGCCTCGAGGCGCCGGCGGGCACCCTGTCCGGGGGCAACCAGCAAAAGCTCGTCGTCGCCCGGGAGCTTGCCCATGGGCCCAAGGTCATCCTCGCCTGCCAGCCGACCCGGGGCGTCGACGTGGGAGCCATCGAGCAAATCCATGCGCAGCTTCTCAAGATGCGGTCCGCCGGGGCCGCGATCCTGCTCATCTCCGCCGACCTCGATGAGCTCATGGCCTTGAGCGACCGGCTGGCGGTGTTGTACGAAGGCCGGATCTTGGTGGAAGGACCGGCCGAGCGCTTTACCAAACCCGAGCTTGGGCTGTGGATGGCAGGACAGCGGCCGGCTGCGGCGGGTGCGGAGGGGGCCCGGAATGTCTGACGGAAAGGCGCCCGCCGCCTGGGCGTGGCTGCGGGAGCTTCTGGTTTCCCTGGGAGCCGTGGCGCTGGCGCTGCTGGTCGGGGCCGGGCTCCTGGCGCTGGCCGGCTACAACGTCGCCGATGCGTACGTGAGCCTGTATCAGGGCTCCTTTGGCAACATCTACAGCCTGGCCGACACGCTGCTCAACGCGATCCCACTGCTGTTCACGGGCCTTGCGGTCGCGTTCGCCTTCCGGGGCGGGCTTTTCAACATCGGCACAGAGGGACAGCTGTATGTCGCCGCGCTCGCGACCGCCCTCGTGGCCCTTGCCCTGCCGGGTTGGCCGTCCGTACTGGTCATCACCGCGGCGCTGCTGGCCGGAGCGGCTGCCGGCGCGGCGTGGGGCTTCGTGCCCGGTTTCCTCAAAGCGCGCACCGGCGCCCATGAAGTCATTACGACCATCATGCTGAACTACGTCGCGATCCTGCTCACGACGCACCTGGTCAAGACGCAGTTTAAGGCGCCGGGGCCGGTGGACCAGACCGCCCTCATCCCGGCCGCTGCGCGGCTGCCCGAACTCATCGCCACGACGCGCCTCACATGGGCCATCGTCATCGCCATCGCGCTCATCGCGCTGGTGGACTGGGTGCTGCGCCGCAGCGCGTGGGGCATGGACGTGGAGCTGCTCGGCCAAAACCCGGAGGCCGCGGCCTACGCGGGCGTCCCGGTACAGGCCCGCGTCGCGATGATTATGGCCGTGAGCGGCGCCATCGCGGGCTTGGCCGGAAGCACGCTGGTGCTGGGCGTCCTGCACCGGTTCATTACCAATTTCTCGCCCGGATACGGTTTCACCGGCATCGCGGTGGCCCTCGTCGCCCGCACCCGGCCGTGGGGCATCGTCCCCGCGGCGGTGCTCTTTGGCGCGCTGCAGGCGGGCGGGCTTTCGATGCAGCTTTTCGCCCGCATCCCATCGGACCTGATGACCGTCGTGCAGGGCCTCGTCATTCTGTTTGTCGCGGCGCCCGGGCTCGTCACCCTGTTCCGGCGCCGGGCGGGCAAGACGGGGATGGCCCTTGAGCGGGAGGGAACCCGGTGAGCGACGCCTGGGACGTCATCTTTCAAATCAACACCCTTACCGCAGCGCTGCGCCTGGCCACGCCCATCGCACTGGCCGCCATGGCGGGCACCTTGAGCGAACGGGCCGGGATCGTCAACATCGGCCTGGAAGGCAAGCTTCTGGCCGGCGCGTGGGCGGCCGTCTACGTGACGTACGTGACCGGCAACCCGTGGCTTGGGGTGCTGGCCGCGGTGGCGGCGGGCATGCTGGTCGGGCTCCTGCTGGGCCTGTTTGCCATCCGGCTGCGGGCCGACCACGTGGTGGCCGGCGTTGGCATCAACATCCTGCTCCTAGGCCTGACCACCTGGCTGATGCAAGTGATCTGGGGCAGCCGGGGCACGTCGCCCACCGTGACGCCCCTTCCCCGCTGGTCCATCCCTATCGTGCGGGACATCCCGGTCCTCGAAGAGCTTGTCGGCAGCCACGCTCCGCTGGTGTACTTCACCCTCCTGGCGGCACCGCTGCTTTGGGTCGTGCTCTTTCGCACGCCTGCTGGCCTGCGCCTGCGCATGATCGGCGAGCACCCGGAGGCCGCCGACACTGTCGGCATCCCGGTGCACCGGACCCAGTACCTCACCCTGCTGGCCGCCGGCGCTTTGGCCGCCCTGGGCGGAGCGCAGCTGGCCCTGGGGGACCTGGCCTGGTTTAGCCAGAACATGTCCGCGGGCCGGGGCTACATGGCCTTGGCCGCCAACGTCTTTGGCCAGTGGAACCCCATCGGCAGCCTGCTGGCGGCGCTGCTCTTCGCCCTGACGGACGCGGTGCAGATGCGCATCCAGACGTTGCCCAACCCGTGGCCGACGGAGCTCGTCCAAATGCTCCCTTACCTGCTCACCGTCTTGGTTTTGTCCGGCGCCGTCAAGCGGAGCCGGCCGCCGGCTGCCCTTGGCCGCCACTACCCTCCGGACCACAGCGCAGGAGCACCTTGAGCACGCCGGGCTCGGCCGCCCGGGCCAGCGCCCGGTCACCTTCCCTCAAGGGAAATTCCGCCTCCACCATCGGCTCCGTGACGATCTTGCCCTGGGCCAGTAGACACACGGCCGGTGCGAACGGGCCGCAGCGGGAGCCGACCACGGTGACTTCCCGCACCACGAGGGGCGCGAGGTCGATGGTGATGGGCCGCTCGATGGTCGTCTTCAGGACCAAGATTCCCCGGGGACGCACCAAGGCTGCCGCCTGCTGGAAACCGCCCGGCCGCCCCGTGCACTCCACCACCACGTCCATCTGACCCAGGACGCCCGCGGCAGCCACCTCGTCCGCGGTCAAAGTTCGCACGCCCGCCTGCTCGGCGATGGCAAGCTTATGCCGGTGCCGGCCGATGAGCAGCACCGGGCAGCCGGCCAGCGCCAGCACCTGGGCGCACAATATCCCCAGCCTGCCGTCGCCGACCACCGCCACCCGGTCGGCCGGGCCGATGTGCACCTGTTCCAGGATCTCGAGCGCCGCCGCGAGGGGTTCGACAAAGACCGCCCGCCGGTCGGGAACCTCATCGGGCACGAGGTGCAAGTTTGCCTCGGGCAACACCATCCACTCCGCGAAGGCCCCGTCCCACCGGTCAATGCCGAGCACGCGACTGTGGCGGCAGTGGCGCCCAAGACCGCGCCGGCACATGTCGCACTCGCCGCAAGCGATGGTGATCTCCCCCACCACCCGCCTGCCGACCCACTTCTGATCGTCCGCCTCGACCACCGTGCCGACGAACTCGTGGCCCAAAACGCCAGTGAAGCCCATGTACCCCCGGACGAGCTCCATGTCGGTCCGGCACACGCCGGCCATGGAAACCCGGATCAACGCGCACCCCGGCGGCCGCTGCGGGAGCGGCCGCTCCTCGACGGCCACGACCCCGGGCTGCTTGACCACTACCGCCTGCAAGGCGATTCCCTCCATTCATCGTAGAACTCTGGCAAAGCCGCGCCTCTTGCGCCGGCGCCCTGCCCGGGCAACCCGGGCCGCGTTCGCCGTTTCCGGGCAAAGCCGGCCGGCCCAAAACCCGCCAGCCCCCTGCCCGGTCAGGTGACGAGGAACGGCCGCCGGCTCGGTCGAAGTTCGCTGTAGGCGCGGGCAGCACCTGCGCAAGCTACCACCGGGTACAAGCCGTCGCGAGGCCGTCCGACGCGGGGGATGGGCCGGAGCCGGCGGCGGCCCGGGCGGGAAGGGTGGAACGTGGATGATGAGACGCAGGCGGAAGGCACGCCTTGTGGCGTTGGCTTTAACGATCGTGGCGGCCGGGGCAATCCTCGCGCTGGCCCAAAGCGACGGCAGCGTGATCTACGAGGGCGAGACGCTGCGCTCCTGGCGGTGGCACGGCCAGACCGACCTGCCGGACCAGTATTTCGCCCTGCTCCTGGACCCATCCGACCTTGAACTTGCGCGCCTTGCGCTGCCCCAAAAGGTGTGGTCGGAGCACGGGGCCGAGCTCACGCGCTGGGCGGAGGATGAAGGAACGGCCGCCGTTGTTGCCTACCTCGGCGAGGCACCGACGGGGGGCTATGGCATCAGCGTCCGCCAGTTGCGGGTGGACGGCGCGGGGGCGCGCCAAGTCGTGACGGTGGTCGTCGACCGCCGCAGCCCTGCTCCGGGTGAGTTTGTGACGATGGCGGTCACATACCCCGTGGACATCGTGCCCGTTCCCACGGCCAAACTGCCCGCCGGCACCTTCACCGTGCGGTTCGTCGACGGGCAGGGCAACGTGCTCGCCCAGCAGCGGCTGACGCGGGTTGCCGAGACCGGGAGCGGCGGGAGCGCTGGCGCGGCCGAGGCCGCCGACGCCGGAGGCCAGCTGCGGGTGACGGGCTACGGCGAGGTGACCACGGCTCCCGACAGGGCGACGGTTGGTTTCTCGGTCGTAGGCCGGGATGAAACCGCGCCCGCGGCCCAGCAGGCGATGAACGGACAGCTTGCGGCCGTGCTCCGGGCGCTCGACGAGTTCGGGCTGCCCGATTCGGCCGTCCGGACCCAGCAGTTCAGCCTCAACCCCCGCTGGCGCTACGAGGACGGCCAGTCGTTCATCGTGGGCTACGAAGCCCGCACGCAGCTTGAAGTGCAGCTCGATGAGCTCGACCGCCTGGGGACGCTGGTGCAGACCCTGGTGAATGCCGGCGTGACGGAAGTGAGCCAGATCCGCTACGGCCTGCAGGACGTCCGGTCCGTGCAGGAGGCAGCGCTGCGGCAGGCGGCCGCCGACGCCCGCTGGCGCGCGGAAGCGTTGGCCGCGGCGCTTGGCCAGCGCATCACGGGGATCGTGGAGGTCTATGATCAATCCCGGGGCACCGCCCAGCCGACGCCGTACCCGGTCATGCGGGCCGCGATGGCCATGGACGAAGCGCTCGCCCCTGAGTTCCCGCCCGACGAACTGACGGTACGGGCGGAAGTCGTGGTCGTCTTCCGGATCGCCGGACAGTAGCCGTTCATCAGGCGGGTAGATCCGAGGGCGAAGAGAACGTGCTCATGGGCGGCCGCTCATGCAGTTGGGCGGCCGCCCACGCTTGTACGGCCGCGGGGCCAAGGAACTGGCCGCGGGCAAAGCGATGGGCGCCCAGCTGAGGCTTTCCGGCCGCCCCTTCCTTGGGCGCGATATCCGCAAGCGCGGCCCGCAACAGGTGGACCAATTGCCCAAGCCTCCGGCTCGACGCCTGCTGGTCCTCCTGGACGTCGACCGCCACGACCCGCCGGAAAGCTGCCAGCACCCGGCCAAGTCCCGGCGGCAAAGGCGACAGGCATCGCAAGTGGAGGGCCGAAACCGCGACGCCTTGCGCCCTTAGCCGCAATGCGGCCTCCTCCACGGGTCCGCGGGTCATCCCCCAACCAACCAGCAGCAGTTCGCCCGCGTCGCCGCCTACGGGCCGGGGAGCCTGCACGAACCGATCCACCGGCGCCGCAGCGATGCCAAGCTGCGCGAGCAGCCGGTCGACGCACGCCTCGCCGGGGACTCCATCTGAACCAGAATCCGTTGCCCGGTCCCAGCCGGCCCCGGCGGCCCGGGGCGCGAGCGCGGCGGTGCTGAGCCACCCGCCCCACACGTCCGCCCCGCTCCGGCGCGGCCACGCCTGCACCGCCCCAAGCAGCGCGGCGTCCACCAAGACGAAGCAGTCGCACCGGTACTGATCGGCCAGCTGCCGGGCCAAGCCTACAAAGTGGTAGCACTCTTCTACCGTCGTCGGCGCCAGCACCACCGGCCGCGGCCCACCCGGGCAACCGGCAGCGGCCGATAGCGGGTCACTCCCAAAGGGGAACAGCAGCGCGTCGGCCCGGGGTGCCCGCTCGATCCGCACGATGACCCGCGGCCCGTCGGACGCCGCCACAGGGCACGCCACGGCCTCCGGATCAAGGGCGCGCTCCTCGAGGTTGGCCGGTCCCCCGGCCACGTCCACCATCAGGACCGGCCCCGATGCGGCATAACCCCGGCCCGGGCGAGCCGCACCGCCCTCCCGCACGGGACATGTGCGCCGGTCGCACGCCACCGCCCGGGCGCGGGCCATGCGGGCTTCCCACCGGGAAAACACGCGGCCGCCCAGGGCGCGGTACGTCTCCGCCCAGCGGTCCAGGGCGGGGTGTTCGGTGTTCGCCACACAGCAGGTGAAGCCCGCGGTCAAAGCGCCCATGGCCAGCGCTTCGCGCCCGCTCATCACCTCGATGCGGTCCGCGAGGACGGTACCAGGCGCGGCTGCCGCCAGCGGGAGCGGGAGAAACAGCGCGGCGTCGCGCCAGCCAAGCTCAAAGAGGCGCAAGGCGGCGCTGACGGTGCGCCGGCCCCCGGGCGCGAAACGGTTTTCGAGCGCCCGGCGCACCTCGGCCGGATCATGGTCAAACAAGCGGGCAAGCAGGCCGAGCGCCACGATGCGCTCACCCTGGGGAAAGGCGGGCACGCGGCTCGCCAGCGCCCGTAGGGGCACGAGGCGTACGGGGAGGCTCCCCCAGTGGGAGGGGTTGCAAGCTTCCGAAGCTGAAGCCCCCTCACCGGGGGCGTCCAGGAGCAACAAGCCACCAGGCTGGAACGCTCCGGCGGCCAGGCGGCTGCGCAGCAGCGCGGCGTCAAAGACGAGTCCGAGACTCGCCCCATCGCCCCCGCTGTAGACCGGACCCCGGCCAACCCGCACGCGGCAGCCGGAGCGGCGCCCGTCGCCCACGTAGCCCATCCACACGCTTTGGCCCATGCGGGCCGCCACCTGGGCAAAGACGGTGGCGACGTCGACGCCGGCGGCGGTCGTATCGCCGACGATCTCAAACGCCAGGTCCGCGGCGGTCCCAAGCGACGGGGTCCCGGTTTCGCTCCCCCCCGCTGGCTGGTGCAACCTCTGGTCAACCCGAAGCGTCCGGGTAGACACGGTGCTCACCCCGCTGGCGGCCTGGCGCCTTCTTCCTCTGTTGGCTATCAGTATACGGGGCGGCGAAATCTCTTGTCAAGCGAATTTTCGCTGCTGGCGGCATCTCGCGAGCGGAGGCCGCAGCTCCCTTGACGCTCGCGGGCGGGTTGTGGTAAGTATGGCACGAAGAGCTTAGGCAGGACGGGAGCAGGGGTCAGGCATGGCGTTCAACCCGATTCACATCATCTTTGGCCTCAAGCTCCGCCAAGCCCGCCTCGCCAAGGGGCTGTCCGTCACCGAGCTCGCCGAGCGCTCTCAGCTCTCCCCGTCCTACATCACCGAGATCGAAAAAGGGCGCAAGTACCCCAAGGCCGACAAGATCATGCGCCTCGCATCAGCCCTCGGGTACGACTACGACGAACTGGTTTCCCTGCGCCTTGAGCCCCCGCTGTCGTTTTTGGAAACGCCGCTCAGCTCGCAGCTGCTGCAGGACTTTCCCCTGGAGCTGTTTGGCGTCGACCCAAGCACCGTCATCGAGGTGCTGACCCGCTCGCCGGCCGAGATGAGCGCGCTCGTCAAGGCGCTGCAGGACATCGCCCGGGGGTACGCGATCCGTGAGGAGCACTTCTACCTTGCGGCGCTGCGGTCATACCAGGAGTACCACCACAACTACTTTCCCGAGCTCGAGCAAGCCGCCCGGGACTACGCCGCCCGGGCCGGCCTCGCACAAGCGGGGCCCATCGCCGAGGAGGCTCTGGCGCAGGTCCTCACGGAGCGGTTCGGCTATCAGATCGGGCCCATCCCCGTCGGCGAGCACCCGAGCCTGGCCGCCTACCGCGCGGTGTACTTGCCCGGCCGGCCGCCCCGGTTGCTTCTAAACACCGGGTTGCTCACGTCGCAGCGCAAGTTTGTGCTAGCGAGAGAAATCGGCTACCGCGTACTCGGGATCGAGGAGCGGGCGCTGACCAACTCGCCCGACCGGGTGGACTCGTTCACGCAGGTGCTCAACGACTTCAAGGCCGCCTACTTCGCCGGCGCCTTGCTCATGCCCGAGGGCCAGGTAAAAGACGACCTCGCGGCGCTTTTTGCCCTGGAGACGTGGCAGCCGCAGCAGCTCGTGCGCATGCTGGACGCCTACGACGTGACGCCGGAGACGCTCCTTTACCGTTTCAGCGAGCTTGTGCCCCGCCACTTCGGCCTCAAGGTGCACTTCCTGCGCTTCAACGAAGTCAACGGCAGCTACCGGCTGTACAAGCAGCTCAACATGAGCCAACTGTCGCTGCCCACCGGCTTTGACCTGCGGGAACACTACTGTCGCCGCTGGCTGACCATCCGGCTCCTGCGGGAGCTCGCCGCCGGCAGCCCCGAGCCGCATGCGGGCATCCAGCGTTCCCGGTTCCTCGAATCGCAAAAGCAGTTTTTGTGCCTTGGATTCGCCCGCCGGGACAACTTGCCGCCGTTTTTGCACACCAGCGTCATCCTCGGCATGCGCATCGACGACGAGCTGTACCAGGTCGTGCGCTTCGCCGGCGACCCCAACATCCCCGAGGGGCTCCTCAACGAGACGTGCGAGCGTTGCCCGCTGCTCCCGGAAGAGTGCAGCGAGCGCGCCGCTCCGCCCACCCGCTGGCAGCAGCAACAGCAGGTCGAGGAGCGCCAGCGGGCCCTCGCCCGGCTCATGGCCGAACCGGCGCCGGCCGCCTCCCAAGCGATCTAATCTAAGGGCAACCCGCGTCCTGCGCCGTCGTCAGCGAACGACACCGTCCTCCGCCAAGCGCCTGACATCTTCGGCGGAGAAACCGAGCAGCTCGGACAGGACTTCGCCCGTATGCTGCCCTAAGGTCGGCGGCGGCCCCGCAAGGCGTGCGGGCGTCAGGCTCATGTGCTGCAGGGGGCTGCCGACCAGGTCCACGGCGCCCGCGGCCGGGTGGTCAACCGGCCAGCGCATGCCCCGCTGGCGGGCGAGATCCGATTCGAGCACCTGCGCCAAGCCCCACACGGGCGCCGCCGGCACCTTGGCCGCCGCCAGCGGCCCAAGCCACTCGCCCGTCGTCCGCTCCTTGAGGGCGGCTTCAAGGAGCGGGATCAGGACATCCCTGTTTTTGACGCGCGCCGGATTGGTGGCAAACCGCTCATCGGCTGCGAGCTCCGGCCGCCCGATGACGTGGCAAAACCGCTCAAACTGGGCGTCGTTGCCCACCGCGAGGACCATATACCCATCGGCCGTTGGAAACATCTGATACGGCACGATCTGCGCGTGGGCATTGCCCAGGCGCCCAGGCTCCCGACCCGAGACGAGGTACGCCTGGGCCAAGTTGACCATGGCGGCCACCGCCGCATCCCAAAGCGAGATGTCGATGTATTGCCCGCGGCCGGTGGTTTCCCGGGCCCGCAACGCCGCCTGGATGGCCACGGTGGCATACAGCCCGCACAAAATGTCCACCCACGCGACGCCGACCTTCGTGGGCGGACCGTCGGGCGCGCCCGTCACGGACATGATGCCGCACATTCCTTGCACGGCAAAGTCGTAGCCCGGGACGTCCCGCATGGGACCCGTCTGCCCGAAACCGATAATGGAGCAGTAGATGAGCCGCGGGTTTTCCGCCGCGAGGCGTTCGTAGTCAAGACCGTAGCGGGCCATGTCGCCCGGTTTCAAGTTCTCGATGAGAACGTCGCTTCGAACTGCGAGCTCGCGGACGATGCGCTGACCGGCCTCGGTCTTCAGGTTCACCGCCACGCTGCGCTTGCCACGGTTGACCGAGAGAAAATAGGCGCTCTCCGTGCCGGCAAAGGGTGGCCCCCACTGGCGGGTTTCGTCACCCCGGGACGGATCCTCGATTTTGATCACATCCGCGCCCAGGTCCGCCAAGATCTGGGTGGCAAAAGGCCCCGCCAGCACGCGGGACATGTCCAGCACCCGCACGCCGGCCAAAGCCCGCGGCTCGGCGCTTACCGGGCCTGCCTGCCGGCCCCGTTCGTTTTGCACGCGGATCACCCCACCACGCGCCCGTCTTGCACCAAGGGCTTGCCGTCCAGGAGAAACGTCGCGTCGCGGATGACCATGTCCAGGTGGACCGCACAGGCGTGGGTACCGCCGTAGAAGAGATCGCTTCCCAGGGCGACGTGCACGTTGCCCAGCGCCTTCTTTTCTTCCTCAAAGTCGCCGTTGCGCAGCGACATGGGATTGAGGCCCAGGCCGATCTCGGCGATGTGGTCCGCGCCGGGCACCGTCTCCAAGATCTGCTGCAGCCTGCGCGCCCGCCGGCCGCCTTCCACGGCCACGACTTTCCCCCGGCGCACTTCGATGCGAATCGGGTCATCGCCTGCCCCGATCTTCGCCACAGGGCCGTCTACGACCAGCGTGCCTTCAAAGGTGTCCTTGAGCGGCCGCTGGGAAATCTCGCCGTCGGAAAAGGCCGCCTCCCGGCCCGGCTCCCGGGCGATGCCGCACTCGACGATGACCGGATGGCCCATGACGGGCTCCTTGGTCACACCCGCAGTGAACGCCGTGCCTGCGGCGGCGCTCACGCTCACCTTTGATGCGGCCGCCCACACGTCCGCCAAGCGGTGGCCGAGACGGTCCAGCTCCTCGTAGTCCGCGAGGGCCGCACCCCGGATCCAGTTGTCCATGGAGCGCATCACCATGGACATGGCCCGCAGCCGCTTCTGCCCCAGCAGTTCCGCGACTTTGCGGGAGTAGGTGGGTGCACCCGAGGAGGCCGTGAGCCCGATGATGACGTCCGCCCGCTCCAATCCCGCGTCCAAGATCGCCGTCAGCTCCGTCGCCCGCGCCTCCTGCCGGGCCGGCATGACGGCCAAGGTAAACTCGCCCCCTGCCTCCTCGACGGCGCCTGCCAATGCCCACGCCATGGCCATGTCCGTCTGGGGGTCGGCCACGAGCAGCACCTGCTCGCCGGGCTTGACCGCCAAATGCCGGCGCACGATCCGGTGGGCTACGGGAATCGCCTCGATGACCCGCAGATCTCGCACATCTTTCACTCCCAGGCTGCTTGTACTTAACCCCTTGTACTTGACCCCTGGTTCTCGACCCCTTGCACTTGACGCGCCGTGCCTACCCGGCCAATGCGCTTGTCCGCGCGCTCTGGGCGGCCCGCCACTGGCTCACGGAAACGACTACCAGCAGCGGCAGTCCCACCAGCCAGAACCGAGTCTGCATGGAGAACATGGCCACGCACGCCACGGCCAGCGCCACCATCTGCCACGACCGCAAAGGACCGAAGAAATAACGCTGCAGCACGGCCGCCAGGGCGGTGATGCCAAGAAGCGCCGCCGCGAGCGCGACGATGACGTCCCCCACGCTGCCCCGGAGAAGCAGCGCCGGATTCATCAGGAACAAAAACGGCACCGCATACTTGGCCATCCCGAAGCGAAACGCCTCGATCCCGGTGCGAAACGGATTGGACTGGGCGATGCCCGACGCGGCAAACGCTGCAAGGGCTACCGGCGGCGTCATGTCGGCGATGACGCCGAAGTAGAACACAAAAAGGTGGGCTGCCAAGATGGGGACGCCCATCGTGACGAACGCAGGCGCCACCAAGGTCGCTTGGATGACGTAGTTGGCCGTGGTGGGAATACCCATACCCAAAACTAGCGAGGCGACGGCCGCGAGGGGCGCCGCAAGCCAAAGCTGGCCACCGGCGACGTCCACCACGATGCCGCTCAGCCGCAGGCCAAGGCCGGTCATGGTCGTGACGCCGATGATGATGCCCGCCGCTGCGCAGATGATGGCCACTTCCACCGTGTTGACGCCGCCGTCCCGCAGCGCGCCCACCACCTGGCGCAGCGTCTCCTTGGCCTGGCCGCGGCGCCAGCCGACAAACAGCACGATGGCGATGGTCAGGATGATTGTCCAAAAGACCGCCCGTTCCGGCGAGTACCCGCGCAGGAGGAAGTAGAACAAGGCGACGAGCGGCAAGAGAAAATGGCCGCCCTCCCGGAGCACCTGGCCAAGCCGCGGCAAATCCGGGCGCGGCAGCCCCTTGAGTCCCGTCATCGCCGAAAGAAAGTCCACCTGCACGAACATCGAGTAGTACGCGAGCAAGGACGGGATAATCGCCGCGACGACCACGTTGATGTAGGGAGTGCCGATGTATTCGGCCATAAGAAACGCGGCCGCGCCCATGACCGGCGGTGTGATCTGCCCCATGGACGACGCGGACGCCTCGATACCGCCGGCAACCTCGGGCTTGATGCCGATGCGCTTCATCAAGGGGATGGTAAACGTCCCCGTGGTGGTCACGTTGGCCACGGAGCTGCCCGACATTGTGCCCATGACCGCGCTCGATAGAACGGCGGCCTTGGCCGGTCCCCCGCGGGTGCCGCCGGCGACCGCCATGGCCAAGTCAAGGAAAAACTTGCCCGCTCCCGTCCGCTCGAGGATGGCGCCGTACAGGATGAAAAGCAGCACGAACTTGGCCGACACGCCCAAGGGAATGCCGAAGATGCCCTCGGTAGTGAGGTACAAGAAAGGCACCGTGCGGGCCAGCGGGAAGCCCCGGTGGGCAAGAATGGCAGGCAAGTACGGCCCGACGAACGCAAAAACGAAGAACGCACCGGCCACGATGACGATGGGCCAGCCGGTGCCTCGCCGCGCGCCTTCGAACACCACAAGCAGCATCATGATGCCGAACGCGATGTCCCAGCGGTTGTAGGCGCCGGCCCGGGTGGCGACGCTCGCGTAATTGAGCAGGACATAGCTCGTGGCCGCTATGGTCAGACCGACGAAAACGGCCGTGTAGGCGAGCTTGGCCCACGTGAGCCGTTGCTCCTTGATCACCGTGTGGACGAGGAACAGAATGGTGCCCATGAACAGCAAGTGGAGCGCCCGGTGCTGCAGTGCGAACAGCGGGTACCAGTAAGCCGCGTACAGGTGGTACACCGACGCGCCGATGGCCAGCACCGTCACGATTCCTGATGCGACGCGCCGGACCGATTCTTGGGTTTCCGCTTTCATGGCCTCACCTCCAGCGCCACACGCCGGCCGTAGGACGCCAGATCCGCCAGCACAACCGCCTCACCGCCCACCGTGACGGTCTGCGCCACGGTGCCCGCCACCCGCAGGACGAGCCGCCCGAGGGCCCGCTCCGCGTGGACGACCACCCATTCTCCGTCGAGGACGACGCCCCGGTCGCGGCGAAACTCAAGACCCGCCCCGTACCATAAGTACCGCTCAAGCTCCAGCACGAGTCCCTCCGGCGGCGGCACTACCCGCAGGAGGCTCTCTACCGGCGTCTTGTCGGCGGAGTGAACGTAAGAATACCAGACCGCGTCGCCTGCCTGTACCTCCGTCGCCCAGAGTTCGTCCCCGGTTTCCACGTCAACGATGGCCAGGCGCCATGGGCGCTCCGGCGCCGGGTACCCGTCTTGCTCGTCCCCGCTGGCCCGGGCGGAGACCATGATGCCCATGGCCAGGATAAGGGCCGCCGCCCACCGCGGGACGCCTAAGGAGCGGACGCCCGGACGGCGCCCGCTCCCTGCCGTCGTCATGCCGGGCTCACTCCAGCGCCCCGACTTCCCGGAAGTACCGCTCCGCGCCCGGGTGCAGCGGGATCGGCGAATGGATCGCGTTCGCCGGCACCAGCTGCTGGGCGACCGGGTGGACCGGATGGAGCGCCTGGGCGTTCTCAAAGATGGTCTTGACGATCTGATAAGCCACATCCTCAGGCATGGACGCATGGGCCACGACGACGTTGGAATCGCCCAACGCCAGCACATCGTAGTCGACGCCGCGGTAGGTGCCGGCCGGGATCACCGAGCGCACGAAGTAGGGGTACTTCTCGATGATCTTGTCGAGCATCTCGGGCTCGATGGAGATAAGATCGATGTCCCGCACCGTGGCGATCTGTTCGACGGCCGCGCCGGGGTAGGCAAAGTTGAGAAAGACCGCGTCCACGACGCCGTCGACCAAGGCCTCGGCGGATTCGTTTTGAGACAGACGGGCCCGGGTCATGTCCCGATCCGGGTCAATGCCAAAGACGTCCAAGATGGCCAGGGCAATCGTCTCGGCCCCGCTGCCGGGCGCCTCCGTGGACACGCGGCGGCCCCGGAAGTCGGCCACCGAGGTCAAGCCTGACCCCTTTAGGGCCACGATATGCTGCGGCGCCGGGTACATCTGGAACAGTGCAACGATGTCGTAAGCCTGATCAAAGGGTGGATTCCCGTGCCGGGCGTTGTAGGCGACGCTGCCCAGCACCATGCCCATGTCGGACAGGCCGCTGCCGACCAGGCGCACGTTCTCGACGGACGCCGCCGTCGACTCGGCGGTCACGATGAACCCGGGGAGCTGCCTCGTCAGCAGGTCCGCCATCGCGCCGCCCAGCGGGAAGTACACGCCGCCCGGCCCTCCGGTAGACAAGCTGAGAAACCGATTTTGGGCACCGGCCGCCGTCGCCAGAAGCGCAACGGCCAACGCCGCGACCAACCACAGCTTGAAGCTGCGAACTCCCAATGTCCGCACGTGATCACCCTCCCTTTCTAGCTGCGTCCTCCGTCCAAGGCATCAGCCGGCGTTCCCATGGCCCGTCGTCTCCTACGGCATCCCCCCTTGGCGAGTGATCGAAGTCGTCGTAGAGCCGCTGCTCACGCCAGAGCTCCTCCCGCTCCCGCAGGACCCTCATCGTGTGGGCCTCGTCGTAGAGCGCAACCCCCAAGATCAGCGCGTTGACGACGCTGATGGGCGCTGCGAACGACTCGATGAACGCGTTGAAGTCGGTCGCCGCCGGCAAAGTCACGTCAGCCAAAAGCGCCAGCGGCGACAGCGGGCTGTCGGTCAGCACGATGGTCGGCACCTGCCGCCGGCGCACGTGGCGCAGCATCTCCGCGGTCCAGCGGGTATAACGGGGGACGCTGACGCCGACCACCACGTCGTCAGGGCCGGCCGGGTCCAACTGCTCCAAGAAGTCGCCGATGCCCAGCTCCACCCGGATCGCGTCCTTGCCCAAGTAATGGAGGGCCGTGGTGAGGAGCACCGCCACGCAGGCGGACGTACGCAGGCCGATGACGTAGGTGCGGCGGGCTTTCGCCAACATCTGCACGGCCCGGTCAAAGTCTTCCTTGGGCAAGTTCTGAAACGTCCGGTTGATGTTGGCCACATCGTTGCGCCATACGGCCTGCAGCGTGTCGCTGAGCTCCCGAACCGCCTCCTTGCCGGCCTGCATGCGTTCCACGGTGGACAGCCGCTGCTTGAGGCTGTCCTGAAGGGCCCGCTGCATGTCCGGATAGCCCGGGAAACCGACCGCGGCGGCAAACCGCACGACCGTCGACTCGCTGACGCCCACCCGCTGCCCGAGCTCGCGCGCTGTCAGAAACGCGCAGTCCTCGGGCCGCTGGAGAATGTAGTCCGCAATCGCCCTTTGATTGCGGCTCATGCGGGTCTGGGCTGCTTGAAACCGTTCCAAGAGGGTTGTCAACGGCTCTCCTCCCTACACACTACGACGGCACGCTTGCATCATTCTTTGTGCCTGAAGCTTTTCCTGCACCAATCGACACATTTGTTGCACAACACCGCGAGAAAGGGTTCTTGCCGCCGACGGACAACTTCTTGGGGAGATCAGAGAGAAGGAGGTAGACAACCTTGCTGATCGCTCTGCGGATCGCCCTCTACATCCAGGTGCTGCTGGGCCTGGGCCGGTTTCTCGGATTCATCCGCAACAACGTGGTCTGGGAAACCCACCTGACGCTGGGCATCATTATCGCCGTGCTGGCGCTGCTTGCCCTTGGCGCGCACCCGCGTGTGCGACAGAACGCGACGCGCACCTTGGCCCGCTTCTTCCCCTTGATTACCTTGCTTTGGGGACTGGCCATGTGGCAGGGCTTGATCGGCGGCCGGACGGTGGTCATGCTCCATATGCTTCTCGGCCTAATCTCCGTCGGCTTGGTGGAGCGGGCGGGGGCGCAGCAAAAGCGCGCCTTGGAAGGCGGCCGCGGCCGGTAAGGGGGGCTCAGTATCTCGGTGCCGGGCGTGGGGGCCGGGTTCAAACGATTGCGGTCCTCACCCCGGCGTCTGGCAGCCGGCGGGCGGCGATGGCGGCGATGTAGTCGCCGATGGCAATCGACGCCGTCGCGGCCGGCGACGGGGCGTTGAGGACGTGCACCGCGCGCGGGGATTCCTCGATCTGAAAGTCGTCCAGCAGCCGCCCCGTGGGACTCACGGCCTGGGCGCGCACGCCGGCGCCGCCCCGGACGACGTCGGTCTCCGTCACGGCGGGCACAAGCCGCTGCAGCGACGCGACAAACGCCCTCTTGCTCCATGAACGCCACATCTCATACAGCCCCGTTCGCCACCAGGTGCGGGCAAGGGCGCGGAAACCGGGATACGCCAGCGTCTCCCACAGTTCCCCGGCATTGACCTGAAGCCACCGGTACCCTTCTCTGGCCAGCGCCAGCACCGCATTGGGCCCCGCCTCGACGTCCCCGGAGAGCATGCGGGTAAAGTGTACACCGAGAAAGGGCAGCGCCGGATCGGGTACGGGATAAATGAGGTTGCGCACGAGGCTGCGGCTTTCGGGGCGCAGGAGGTAGTACTCCCCCCGGAACGGGATGATGCGCACGCCCGGCTCATCGCCCGCCAGGCGGGCGATTTCGTCCGAGTACAGCCCCGCGCAGTTGACCAAAAGCCGGCTGCTGACCGGTCCCCGGGTCGTTTCGATGTGCACCGCGTCGCCCGTGCGGCGGATTTGCAGCACCCGCGCCTCCGTGAGGATATCGGCGCCGCCGTCCTCGATCACGGCGGCCATGGCGGCTGCGACCCGGCGAAAATCGACGATTCCGGTGCCCGGCGAATACAAGGCCGCCAGTCCCCGGGCATGGGGCTCCAGCTCCTTCAGCCGCTCCGGGCCGATGAGCTCTAGGCCCGGAACGCCGTTGGCCGTCCCCCGCTGCAACAGTTCCTGCAGCACGGGCAGCTCCCGCTCTTCGACCGCCACGACCACCTTGCCGCACCGCTCGTAGGGCACGCCGTGCGCGTCGCAAAACGCCTCCATTTGCCGTTTGCCCTCGACGCACAGCCGCGCCTTAAGCGATCCCGGGCGGTAGTAGAGGCCGGCGTGGAGGACGCCGCTGTTGCGGCCCGTCTGGTGCTGCCCCACCGCCGGCTCTTTCTCAAGGACGGCGAGACGGAGGCCGGGGGCGCGGCGCGCCAGGGCCATGGCCGTAGCCAGGCCCACGATGCCGCCCCCGACGACCGCCACGTCATACAGCACCCCGGGCCCCCTCCCGAAACCACTCCACGGTGCGACGAATGCCCTCCGCGAGCGGCACCGCCGCCGACCAGCCCGCCGCCTTAAGGCGCGACGCATCGATGACGCTCCGCTCCAGGTCCCCCGGCCGCGGCGGCGCGGGCTCAAACCGGGGCTCCACGCCGACCGCCGCCGCGACCGCCGCGAGCACCTGCCGGGTCGTGCTGCCTACGCCGGTGCCGACGTTGTAGCAGCCGTCAAGGCCCCGCTCGACCGCGACGAGGTTGGCCTGCACCACATCGCCCACCCAGACGTAGTCCCGCACGCAGCCGTCATCGCCCGGCTCCCGCCGGGCAAAAAGCGTCACCGGTTCGCCCCGCAGGAGCCGCCCGGCAAAAATTGCGACGACTCCCGCCTCGCCGAACGGATCCTGCCGCGGCCCGTAAACGTTGGCGTAGCGCAATACCGTGTAGGCAAGACCGAAGTTTTGCCGGTACGACTCGAGGTAGATCTCAAAAGCGGCCTTGCTGGCGCCGTAGGGGCTTTTCGGCTTGGGCGGCCACGCTTCGGTGGCGGCCTCGCCTTCGGGGACCTCGCCGTAGATAGCGCCGCCGGTCGACGCGAACACGACACGCTCCACGCCGGCTTTCCGGGCCGCATCCAGAAGGTTCAGCCCGCCCATGACGTTGACGGCGGCGTCCGTGGCGGGCTGGTCCACGGAAACCTTGACCGAGGCCTGCGCCGCCTGGTGGAAGATATGGGTCGGGCGAAACGCCTCGACCGCGGCCTCTACCGCGGCCGCATCCCGCAAATCGACTTCAAAGAGGTCCGCGCCCTCGGGCACGTTCTCCCGTCGGCCCGTGGCAAAGTTGTCCAGCACCGCCACCCGCGCCCCGCGGGCAGCGAGCGCCTCGGCCAGGTGGCTGCCGATAAACCCGGCGCCACCGGTCACCAGTGCCCGCATAGCGCTGTAGGTGGCTTTTGTGGTCTGGGTGTCCTGTTCCGTCATGGCTGCCTCCTCAAGCCTGCCGCTGGTCAAGGGCCAGTTGGTCATGGATCGGCTGGTCCCAAGTTCCTCCCGGCCGCAGCCGGTTCCTGCTCCCGGTGCGGTCGCATAAGGGGACGGCGGGACCCTTTCCCCCTGCAGCCTCGGCGGTGGGCGGCGGCGTGCCGCTCCCGTCACCACCTCGCCCGCGCGACGGGAGGAATACCTAGTTGCCTGTGGAACCTTCTGTGCATTAATTAGGGGGGACTCCGACACTCCCGTGGCCGGTTTCTGGGCGCGCACGCGCCGGTTCTTGATCCCCGATGGCTTCCTGTCCGGGCTCGTCTTCATCCTGGCGGCCGCCCCCATCATGGCCTTTGGCCTGTTCCTCATCATGCGCACCACGTGGGGCGTCGGCCCCTGGGATGTGCTGCACCTGGGCCTTGCGCAGCGCACCGGCTTGACGGTCGGGCGGGCGCACCAGTTGACGGGCCTCTCCCTCGTCATCCTGACCTTGCTCCTCGGCGGGCGCACGGTCACCCTCATTACCCTGATCAACACGACCCTGGTCGGCCTTTGGCTAGACTGGTACAACGCCCGCAACGTGCTTCCCGTTATTCCCGGCCTGACCGGCCTGCCCGTTTTGGCGGCGGGCCTGCTCCTCATG
>ERZ777003.2757-NODE-2757-length-19101-cov-15.788617_pt1 | contig 19101 bp, 14 predicted proteins | sample MGYA00374956_ERZ777003 | MGnify/ENA primary metagenome ERZ777003 (study PRJEB29302, sample SAMN06268252) | bioreactor metagenome | isolation source: Joint BioEnergy Institute, California, USA | place: USA:Joint BioEnergy Institute, California, USA | collected... | reverse complement strand
AGCGGCCGCTAGAAAAACTTCAGCCCCATCGCCTCCTGCATCATATCGAGGGTCTGCTGCGCCTCCTCCTGCGCCCGGCGCGAGCCCTCCGCCAGGATCTCCTCGACGATGTGCGGCCTGCGCTCGTAGGCCGCCCGCCGCTCGCGGATCGGCTCCAGGAAGTTGTTGATCGCCGCCGCCAGCTTGCGCTTCACCTCCACGTCGCCCACCTTGCCCTGGCGGTAGCGCTCCTTCAGGTCGTTCACCTCGTCCACGTTCGGGTTGAACGCGTCGTGGTAGATGAACACCGGGTTGCCCTCCACCCGGCCGGGGATGTCCGCCCGTATCCGGTTCGGGTCGGTGTACATGCCGCGCACCTTCTGCTCCACCGTCTTCGGGTCGTCGGTCAGGTAGATCGCGTTGCCCAGGCTCTTGCTCATCTTCGCCTGGCCGTCGGTGCCCACCAGCGTCGGCACGTCGCCGATCAGCGTGTCCGGCTCCGGCAGCGTCGGGCCATACAGGCCGTTGAAGCGCCGCGCCACCTCGCGCGTGACCTCCAGGTGGCTGGCCTGGTCCTTGCCCACCGGCACCAGGTGCGCGCGCACGCTCAGGATGTCGGCCGCCTGCAGCACCGGGTAGCCCAGCAGCCCGTAGGAGGGCTGCTCGATCTCCAGGTCCTGCATCACCTCCTTGAGCGTCGGCACCCGCTGCAGCCGCGGCACGGTGGTCAGCATGCCCAGGATCAGCGCGATCTGGGGGATGGCCGGCACCGCGCTCTGCAGCACGTAGGTGCACTTCTCGGGGTCGATCCCGACGCTCAGGTTGTCCAGCACCACGTCCCGGATGTTCTGCCGCGTCTCCCGCAGCCGCTCCAGCTCGGTGCGCGTCGTGAGCATGTGCAGGTCGGCCACCAGGAAGAAGCACTCGTACTCGTCCTGCAGCCGCACCCGGTTGGCCAGCGTCCCCACGTAGTGGCCGAGGTGCATCCGCCCGGTCGGCCGGTCGCCGGTCAGAATTCGCTTCCGCTGTTGCATTATGTCATCTCCTTAGGACTACAATCTCTTGCGCGCCCGCAGCGCCGCCTTCGCGCTGCGCGAAATGGGCGCCCGTTCTCTCCGAACTGTGTCTCGAAACCCCGCTCTGCCCTGCCCGCCGGGGCGCCGCCCGCGGCTCCCACCCCGGTGGGGCACCCGCCGGGCCCCCGGCGCCGAGGCGCCCGCAGATCGAGTCATCGCCGCGATCATCGCTCGCCCCGGTGGTGTGGTATAGTTCGAGCAAATGGCCACATCCAGCGACCGCCGAAAGGAACCACGTACTCGTATGCGTCTCTCCCGCCGCGCCCTGCTCCGCCGCGCGCCGCACATCGCGGCCGCGCTCGCCAGCCTCGCAGCCCCGCGCGCCGCCCGCGCCCAGCACGTGGGCGCCTCCCTCACCAGCCCGCAGCCGGTCGTCGCGCCGCTCCGGCCCGTCCGCCTCGCCGCCGACGTCCCCGGCTACAGCGGGCCCGTGAGCGTCGTCCTGTTCGACTCCCGCAGGCGCTTCGCCGGCGCGGCCGAGGGCCACGTCGAGGGCGGCCGGGGCGAGGTGCAGGTCGTCCCGCGCGGCGCGCTCGGCCCGCAGTGGGCGGCCCTGTTCGCGGCCGGCCAGCAGGTGGCGGTCAGCCCGGCGCTCTTCACCCTTGACGCGCAGACGGAGGTGCAGGCGGGCCAGCCGCGCTTCGACCGGTTCGTCGGGGCAGCGCGCGAGCTCATCCGGCAGGCCGTCCTCGAGTACGAGAGCGCCGACGGGCGCCTGCTGCGCGGCTACCGCTCCCCGGACAGCCCGCTGATCTGGCTGCGCGACCACGTGTACGCCGCGCGCGCCGCCCGCTACCTCGAGGCCGACGGGCGCGAGACGCTGGACGCCTTCCGCGACCTCCAGATGGAGGACGGCAGCCTGCACGACTTCCTGCCGCGGCCGTTCGTCGTCCCTAGCCCGTACCGCACCCCCGTCGAGGCCGACGTCGAGTACCTCTACGTCCAGGGCGTCTACGAGGCCTGGCAGGCCAGCGGCGACGACGCCTGGCTGCGCAGCCACCTCGGCTCGCTGCGGCGCGCCATCACCCACACCCTGCAGCACCCGCTGCGCTGGGACGCGGAGCGCGGGCTGGTCAAGCGCCCCTTCACGATCGACACCTGGGACTTCGAGTACGGCCCGACCACCGCCGACCCGGCCACCGGCGAGCCCTCGCCGCGCCACTGGATCGACGAGCGCACGGTGTGGGGCGTCTTCCACGGCGACAACACCGGCACCGCCCAGGCGCTGCGCATGCTGGCGGCGATCGAGGACCGCGTCGGCGACCCGGGCCTGGGCGAGGTCTGGCGCGGCGCCGCGGCCGCCATCATGTCCAGCCTGAACCAGCTGGCCTGGAACGGCCGCTTCTACCGCCACCACGTGCACTTCCAGCCGCTCGATGTGCCGGGCGTGGACGAGGCCGCGCAGCTGAGCCTCTCCAACGCCTACGCCCTCAACCGCGGCGTCCTCACCGAGCAGCAGGCCCAGGCGATCCTCGACGAGTACATCCGCCGCAGCAAGACCACCGCCGCGTTCGCCGAGTGGTTCAGCATCGACCCGCCCTTCCCGCCCGGCAGCTTCGGGCTGGCCGGCCGCACCGGCGAGCTGCCCGGCCAGTACGTCAACGGCGGCATCATGCCGCTGGTGGGCGGCGAGCTGGCCCGCGGCGCGTTCCGCCACGGCAACGAGACCTACGGCTTCGCCATCCTGGACCACTACTGGCAGCGCATGCTCAGCCGCGGCCGGAGCTTTCTGTGGTACCGGCCGGACGGCGCCGAGGGGGTCGGATCGGACCAGACCGTGCCGTTCGACGCCTGGGGGGCCGCCTCGATGCTGGCGGCGCTGGTCGAGGGCGCGGCCGGGATCGAGGACAGCGGCCTCGCCTTCAGCAGCGTGACGATCAGCCCGCGCTGGGCCGCCGTCGACGTGAGCGGCGCCTACGCGGCCGCCCGCTACCCGGCGAGCGCCGGCTACGCCGCCTACACCTGGAGCCGCGCGGCGAACGCGATCGGCCTGGAGGCCAGCTCCAGCGCGGACCACATGCGGCTGCGGCTGCTGCTGCCCGCCGAGGCGCGCGGGTCCGTCCGCGTGACGCTCAACGGCAGCCCAGTCGCCCACACCGTCGAGACGGTTCGCGCCAGCCGGTACGTGGTGCTGGAGACCACCGAGACGATTGTTAACGTGCACGTGTCGTGGTAGCCGCCCCGCGACGGGCCGGGCGCCCTACACGGCCACCCTATACCCAAGCTCCAGCTCGTCGCCGGGCAGGCCGCGGATGCCCCAGTTGTGCCGCGGCGTCTCGAAGATCGTGATCTCGACGTCGCCCGGCGCGATCCCGAGCTCCTGCTGGAGGCGCTCGAACAGCAGGCGGACGAGCTGCTTCTTCGCCTCCACCGAGCGCCCCTCGAACATGCTGATCTCGATGATCGTGTAGCGCTCGCTGCGGTCGTCCGGGTAGACGAAGTCCTCGGCCGCGAGCGGGAAGAAGCGGTGGAAGCGCTTCCCGGCCGGCAGCTTCAGCGCCTCGACCGCGCAGGCGTGGATCACATCCGAGAGCCGCTGGCGGATCTCCCGCAGGTGCTCGGCGCGGCCGTAGATCTTGATCTGAGCCATCTCACCCCTCTCCAGTCGTCAGCCGGGGATCTGGGGAGGCGAGATCTCCCCCAGATCCTCTCGGCGAAGCGTCTACCCCACGCTCGGCAGGCCGGCCAGCGCCATCGCGATCTCCTCGGCCGGGTACTCGTAGTCCCGCAGCTTGCCGGCGGCGTAGTCCATGTACGCCTGCATATCGAAGTGCCCGTGGCCGCACAGGTTGAACAGGATCGTCTCGCTGCGGCCCTCCTCCTTGCAGCGCAGCGCCTCGCGGATCGCGCCCGCCACGGCGTGGTTGGCCTCCGGCGCCGGCAGGATCCCCTCGGCGCGCGCGAACTGCACGCCGGCCGCGAAGGTCTCCAGCTGCTGGATGGCGATCGGCTCGATCTGGCCGAGCTGCACCAGGTGGCTCACCAGCGGGGCCATGCCGTGGTAGCGCAGGCCGCCGGCGTGGATCCCGGGCGGCACGAAGTCGTGCCCCAGGGTGTGCATCTTGACCATCGGCGCCATCTTGGCCGTGTCGCCGTAGTCGTAGGCGTAGACGCCGCGGGTGATGCTCGGGCAGGCGGCCGGCTCGACCGAGACGACGCGCACGTCGAGCTCGCCGCGCAGCTTGGCGCCGATGAACGGGAAGGCGATCCCGGCGAAGTTGCTGCCGCCGCCGGTGCAGCCGACGATCACATCCGGCTTGTCGCCGGCCATCGCCATCTGCTCCATCGCCTCGAGCCCGATCACCGTCTGGTGCAGCAGCACGTGGTTGAGCACGCTGCCGAGCGCGTAGCGGGCCTCCGGGTCCTGCGCCGCGACCTCGAGCGCCTCCGAGATCGCGATCCCCAGGCTGCCGGTGCTGTCCGGGTGCTCGGCGAGGATGGCGCGGCCCGCGCTCGTCTCCTCGCTCGGGCTGGCCACCACCCGCGCGCCGAACGTCTCCATGAGCGCGCGCCGGTAGGGCTTCTGGTTGTAGCTGACCTTGACCATAAAGACCAGCACCTCGAGGCCGAAGAACGCGCCGGCCATCGCCAGCGACGAGCCCCACTGCCCGGCCCCCGTCTCGGTGACCAGCCGCTTGACGCCCTCCTGCTTGTTGTAGTAGGCCTGCGGCACGGCGGTGTTCGGCTTGTGGCTGCCGGACGGGCTGACGCCCTCGTACTTGTAGTAGATCTTGGCCGGCGTATCGAGCGCCTGCTCCAGCCGGCGCGCCCGGTAGAGCGGCGTCGGGCGCCACTGGCGGTAGATGCGCCGCACCTCCTCGGGGATCTCGATCTCGCGCTCGGTGCTGACCTCCTGCATGATCAGCGCCATCGGGAAGAGCGGCGCCAGGTCCTGCGGCCCGACCGGCTGGCCGGTGGCGGGGTGGAGCGGCGGAGGCGGCGGCGCGGGCAGGTCGGCGGCGATGTTGTACCAGGCGCGCGGCAGCTGATCTTCGGCGAGCAGATACTTGACGTTGTCCATTGATACGTCCTCCACGCGTGCGTCGCAGGTTGCCGGCCACTCGCCGCGGGCCCTGCCCTGCGACCGGCTGCCCGCGACGGGGAATCAAAAAACCCCTCGTCCCAGTCTAGGGACGAGAGGCCAGAGCCCTCGCGGTGCCACCCCAGTTCGCGACGCCTCACGGCGCCGCGCGCTCAGCAGGTACGTCCCGGCCCCGCGCCGGCGCTGCTGCGCCTCGGCCGAGGGGTGAGAGATACCCGGCGCCCTGGTAACGGTGGCGTCTCCGGCGGCTACTACTTGGATCGGCGATCCGTTCGCTCCGCAACTCCCAGGCCCATTCAGCGCCCGCGCCCGCACCGGCTTCGCACCACCCGCCGGCTCTCTGAGCTGCGCCGCAGCGCCTACTCTTCCTGTTCGCTGTCGTTCGGCTCTTCGGTTGGCAGTGAGTATAGCAGCACCCGGCTGGCGTGTCAACCCGGTCGAACGGCTGAGTCGCGCCGCCTGTGGGCCACATCCGAGGCCGAGATCGCGCGCCGCCCGTGCTATACTGAAGCCATGTTCGACCGACTGCTGAACACAGCCCGCCGCCTGCTGGGCGTCCCCGAGGCGCGAGATGGGCTGGACGACCGGGCGCTCGCGTGGCACCCGGGGCCGCGGCCGGAGCCGCAGCCGAGCCCGCTGCCGCCGGTCCACCCGCGCGTGCTGATGATCGTCCACAACCCGCCCGTGCCGAGCGAGGGCGGCCGGCGGCTGACCGAGATCTTCGGCTGGAACGACCCCGACCGGCTCGCGCAGCAGTACATCGCCGACCTCGCCGAGGCCAGCGGCGGCTACGTGCGCTACCAGATCGTCGAGCGCATCGCCGCCGACTGGTTCCCGCCCAAGGTCGACGGCTTCGCCTACACGCCGGAGAGCTTCGTGCGCGCCTGGCGCACCCGCCAGTTCCACCAGCCGGACCGGGTCGACTACCAGGCGCAGGTGCGGGCCTTCGAGCTGGTCGAGCGCTACGAGCGCGGCGAGTTCGACGAGGTCTGGTTCTTCTCCTTCCCGTACGCCGGCGACTACGAGTCGACCATGGTCGGGCGCGGCGCCTTCTGGTGCAACTCGCCGCCGGTGGCCGGCACCGAGCGCTGCTCGGGCCGCTTCGTGATCATGGCCTTCAACTACGAGCGCGGCGTCGACTGCATGCTGGAGAACTACGGCCACCGGGTCGAGTCGATCATGAGCCGCGTGTTCGAGCGGCACCCGCCCGAGCAGAACCTGTGGCAGCTGTTCACCCGCTACGACCTGACCCACCCCGGCCAGGCGCAGTGCGGCAACGTCCACTTCGCGCCCAACAGCGTGCGCGACTACGACTGGGGCAACCGGCGCACGGTGCTCAGCGCCTGCGACGACTGGTACACCTTCCCGCATCTGCCGGGGCGCTTCCGCCCGGTGAGCTGCGACGAGTGGGGCGGCGGCGACATGCGCCTGCACCACCTGTGGTGGCTGGCCCACCTGCCGCGCACCACCGGCGAGACCTACGGCGTGAGCAACAACTGGTGGCAGTACGTCGTGAATCCGAACCTCGTTCCGGACTAGCCCCGATGTATGGCCGGTAGACCGCCAACTCAGCTATGAAGCCTGCGGACATGCGCCACCCCGTCACCCGGCTGCGCGGGGCGCCGCTGGCGGCGATGCGGCTGGCCTGGGCCGTCGTTGCGCTGCTCGCGCTGGCGGTGGTGGCCCTCGAGCTGCCGCGCATCTACGTCGAGCTGCAGACGCCCTGCGCCGCCCCGCCCTGCAACTACCTGCGGCCGAGCGCGGCGCAGGTGGCGACGCTGCGCGAGCTCGGCATCCCGCTGGCCCTGCGCGGCGCGGTCACCCTGGGCGCGGCGCTGGTCGAGGTCGCCATGTTCTCGGCGATCGGCGCGGTGATCTTCTGGCTGCGCCCGGACGACTGGATGGCGGCGCTGACCTCGGCGGTGCTGATCACCTTCGGCGCGGTGACGGCGATCCTCTACCCGGCGGCGCGCATCCCGCCGCCGCTCTACGGGCCCGCGATGGCCGTCGAGGCGCTCTCGCTCATCACGGTGATCGTGACGCTCTACCTGTTCCCCGACGGCCGCTTCGTGCCGGGATGGTCGCGCTGGCTCGCGCTGGCCTGGACGCTGTGGGTGGCGCTCTCGTACGCCTGGCCGGACGCGCCTCTGTCGGTCGTGCAGATGTCCTTCGCGGAGTTCCTGCTGGTGCGGCTGTTCTGGTACGGCAGCGGCGTCGCAGCGCAGGTCTACCGCTACCACCGGACGGCCACGCCGGTGCAGCGCCAGCAGACGAAGTGGGTCCTGTTCGGCATCACGACGGCGCTGGTGGTCTTCTTCGGGCTCGAGCTGCCGATCGCCTTCGTCCCAGGGCTGGCCGGCGAGGGGGTGACCGCGGTCCTGTACCGGCTGGTGCGGCTGCCGTTCCTGACCCTTAGCCTGCTGCTGATCCCGATCTCGGTCGCCATCTCGGTGCTGCACTTCCGGCTGTGGGACGTCGACCTGCTGATCAACCGCACGCTGGTGTACGGCACGCTGACGGGGGCGCTGACGGGGATCTATCTGGCGAGCGTGACCGTCGCGCAGTTCCTGCTGCGCGCCCTGAGCGGCCAGGAGTCCGACCTCGCGATCATCGTCTCGACGCTGGCGATCGCGGCGCTGCTCCAGCCGCTGCGGGGGCGCATCCAGCGCTTCATCGACCGGCGCTTCTACCGGCGCCGCTACGACGCCGCCCGGGTGCTGGAGGCCTTCAGCGCCGTGACCCGCACCGAGATTGACCTCGACCGGCTGAACGGCGCGCTGCTGGCGGCGATCGACGAGGCGGTGCAGCCGGCGCACATCTCGCTCTGGCAGCCGGGGGAGCGGCCGCTGGTACGCCGGCGGGAGCAGTGATGATCTCTTCAGGCGGAAGAAAGCGCGGCGCGGGCCGCCCCAGCGATGCCAGGACAGCCCGCGCCGCTCCGGCTAGCTGATCGCCACCAGCTCGAGGGAGAACGTCAGATCCTTCCCGGCGAGCGGGTGGTTGGCATCGAACGTCACCTCGACCGGCGTCACCTCCTGCACCGTCACGATCATCTCCATGCCGTCGGACTGGCGCATCTGGTAGTGCTCGCCGACGGCCGGAGTCATGTTCGGCGGCAGCTGATCGCGGCCGACGGTGAACACCAGATCGTCGCGGTACTCGCCGTACGCCTGGCCGGCCGGTATCGTCATGGTCCTCGTCTCGCCGAGCTGCATCCCGGCGACGGCCGCCTCGAAGCCGGGGATCACCTGCCCCGCCCCGATCGTGAACACCAGCGGCTCGCCGCCGTGCGACGAGTCGAACACTGTCCCGTCGGCCAGGGTGCCGGTGTAGTGCACCGACACAGTGTCTCCGGTTTTCGCTGTGGTCATACCTGCTCCTTTGCGGCTCGATCCCACGATCGATGGCCGCGTAGCTACGGTGTTACCCGTAGTGTAGCAAGAGCCGCGCCGGTGGCAGGTCTGCCCACGGCCCGGCGCCTTCCCAATTGGGCGTGTTTCGCCGGCGGGGCGCCTACATCGCCCACTCCATCGGCGCGGGCGGCGTGAAGCTGGAGGTCACTCCAACCGGCTCGCCCTTGCGGAGCGACTGGCTGATCGCCTCGCAGATCTCGACCACGTGCGCCGCCTGGGCGCCGGTGGCCCGCTGCGGGCGCCCCTCGGCGATCGCGTCGGCGATCTCCACCACGGCGCGGCCCCACTCGGTGGGCAGCGACCGCTCGCCGAACTGCATGCGGTAGCCCTGGCGCACCAGAGGCACCGGCTCGTACTTGCCGCCGAACTCGGCGAACTCGACCTCGGCGTCGAAGTCCTGGAAGCTGCTGATGTAGAGCGAGCCGCGGTCGCCGTGGAACTCGAGCCCCTTCTGCTTGCCGTGGTGCCCGACATAGAAGTTGGTGGTGAGGCGCACGACTGTGCCGTTGGCCAGCTCCACCGCAGCCACCACCCAGTCCGGCGTCGTGATGTGGAACGGCTTGCCCTCGCGCGTCACCCGGTCCGGGTACAGCACCGTCCCGTAGGCGGTCACGCGGCGGGCCGGGCCGAAGAAGGTGGTCACCAGCGTCAGCGGGTACACGCCGACATCGAACAGCGCGCCGACCTCGTAGAACGGGCCGGGGTTGGGGTGCCAGCTCTCGATGCGGCCCCAGTTGACCTCGGCGTACACCACGCGCACCTCGCCGGCGCGACCGTTGCGGATCTCGCGCCACACCGTCTGCTGCGCCTCGCCCATGAACGTGATCGGCGAGCAGCTCAGGCGCAGCCCCTTCTGCTCCGCCAGGTCCACGAGCTGCTTGGCCTCGGCGTAGGTCATCGCCAGCGGCTTCTCGCTGTGGACGTGCTTGCCGGCGTTGAGGCACTTGGTGATGACCTCGGGGTGGGCGTGGTGGATGGTCAGGTTGACCACCAGATCCACCGCGTCATCGGCCAGGACCTCGTCGAGCGACTCGTAGGCGCGTCCGCCGAACTGCTCGACGAAGGCGCGGGCGCGCTCCGGCTCAATGTCCGCGGCGCCCAGCAGGTGGATGTGCTCGTAGGGCTTGAGGGTCGCGGCGTACGGCCCGGCGATGTTCCCTGTGCCGACGATCGCGATGTTGAGGTCTTTGGCTGCCATAGGCTGGCTCCTCATATCAGTAGCTCGGAGAGCTCACGCGGGGCGAGCACAGTCGCGTGAGCTCTCCTATTCTACTACATCCTTTTTCTCGGCGATGGACAGCCTCGCCGCCCATCGCCTGAGAGAGCAGGAGTTACGTGGTGGTTCCGCCGCAGAGCGGCGGGGAAAAAGTGTCTGTGGAGGGCCTATGGCCCTCCACACCTCCCCCACGTACGCCCTGCGAGAAAAGGGAACCTGCGGAGGGCCTGTGGCCCTCCACACCGCCCCGCCGGGCGCGGCCGCGCGAGATGCGTGCGGCCGCAGCGCAGCGATGAGCTACATCGCCACCTCGTGCCCCTCGGCGGACGAGCGGTAGATGCCGTCGATCATGGCCATGAGCTGGACGCCGTGGGCCGCCGGGGTGCGCAGCTGCGCCTCGCCGCGGATGGCGGCGATGAAGTTGGCCGCCTGCCCGAGGAAGGCCTGCTGCCAGCCGGCGCGGATCACCCGCGTGCGCGTCGTCCGGCCCTCCTCGCCGACGGTGTACAGGTCGATCCGGTTGTCGTCCACCCGCGCGCCGCCCTTCGTGCCGAAGATATAGACGCCGTAGTGGTCCTCGTCCTGCGCCAGCACCCAGCTCGCCTCCACCTGCAGGCCGCGCCCGTCCGCGAAGCGGATGAGCGCGAAGGCGCTGTCATCGGTCTTGGTCTCCTCGGGGAACTTGTTGTACACCTGCCCGCTGACCGTGGCCGGGGCGGGGCAGCCCATGAGGAACCAGGCCATGTCCAGCACGTGCACGCCGATGTCGATCAGGGCGCCGCCGCCGGCCCGCGCCGGGTCGGTGAACCAGCCGCCGATGCCCTTCGGCACGCCCCAGGTGCGCGTCCACACGCCGCGGGCGTGGTAGATCTCGCCCAGCTCGCCGCTGCTCACCAGCTCGTGCAGCGCCTCGACCGCCGGGCTGAAGCGCCGCTGCAATGCAAAGGCCAGCAGGCGGTTGGCGCGGGCTGCGGCCTCGGCCATCTCGCGCGCCTCGGCGTGGTTGAGCGCCGGCGGCTTCTCGCACAGCACGTGCTTGCCGGCCTCGAGCGCCGCGATCGTCGCCGGCCGGTGGAGGAAGTTCGGCAGCGCCACGCTCACCGCCTCGATCTCCGGGTCGGCGAGCAGCTCGGTGTAGTCGGAGTAGACCTTGAGCGTCTGGCCGTTCTGCAGATAGCCGAAGCGGGCGGCGAAGGCTGCCGCGCGCTCCGGGTTGGCGTCCGCGATCGCGACCAGCCGGGCGTCGGGGTTGGCGACGTAGCCCTCGGCGTGGCGCTCGCCAGGCCACCCCGCGCCGATCACCCCCACGCGCACCGGCTCACGTCCACGCGTAGCACCTGTCTGGCTCATTGCGATGCTCCTTCGCTTCACATCGTTGCTGCTACAATACTACGCGGCTGTCCGCCCGCACGGCGGACGCGCCACTGCAGAATCCCTCTCCCGCCGCCGGGGGGAGCTCCGGCGCCGCTTCCGGCACACCTTTTGCTGCCCCCCTGCTGAAGGAGGATTCCATGAAGACACAGGATACCATTCGTTGGGGCATTCTCGGCACCGGGAACATGGCCTCGCAGCTCGCGCTCGCGCTCGCGCGCCTCCCCGATGCCCAGGTCATCGCCGTCGCCTCACGCTCCCAGGCGCGGGCCGAGAGCTTCGCCGACGGCGCCGGCATCCCGCGCCGCTACGGGTCGTACGCCGCCCTGCTCGACGACCCGGACGTCGACGTGGTCTACGTCGCGACCCCGCACACCGAGCACCACAGGAACACGCTCGACGCCCTGCGCGCCGGCAAGCACGTCCTCTGCGAGAAGCCCTTCGCCATCAACGCGGCCGAGGCGGAGGAGATGATCGCCGCGGCGCGCGAGCGGCGGCTGTTTCTCATGGAGGGAGTGTGGATGCGCTTCCTCCCGCTTATGGACGACCTCCGGGCGCTGCTGCGGGATGGCGCCATCGGCGACGTCCGCATGTTCCTGGCTGACTTCGGCTTCCAGGCCGAGTTCGACCCCAAGAGCCGGCTGTTCGACCCGCGGCTGGCCGGCGGCTCGCTCCTCGATGTCGGGATCTACCCGGTGAACATGGCCTCGCTGCTGTTCGGGCGCCCGGAGCAGATCGCGTCCGTGGCCCACATCGGCGAGACCGGGGTGGACGAGCAGGCGGCGATGGTGCTGCGCTACAGCGGCGGCCGCCTGGCCTCGCTCACGAGCTCGATCCGCACCGACACGCCGAACGAGGCGTTTATCTGCGGCTCGGAGGGCAGCATCCGCATCCACCGGCGCTGGTGGGTCCCCGAGATCATGACCGTGACCGCCGGCGCCCGCCAGGAGACGATCCACCGCCCGATGGTCGGCAACGGCTACGTCCACGAGGCCGAGGAGGTGATGCGCTGCATCCGCGAGGGGCGCACCGAGAGCCCGCTGATGCCGCTCGACGAGACGCTGGCGATCATGCGGACGCTCGATGACCTCCGCGCCCAGTGGGGCCTGGTGTATCCCCAGGAGAGGGCCGCGTGACACGCTGGCGGGGTGGCGGCGCATGTCCGTCACCCCGTCAGGCCCCGCCCACCAGATCCAGCATCTCGCGCACGCAGTCGTCGGCCAGCTCGTGCGCGTCCGGCAGCGCGCGACGCAGGTCGGAGGCCGCCAGATCGAGCATCAGGCACCGCAGCAGCGCCGTCACCTCGGCCGGCGTCTGCGGGAGGAAGCTCGCCCCAGCGGCGGCGCGCAGGTACGCGCCCAGGAGCGCCGCCCCGGCCCAGCGCGTCCAGAGCGCGGCGCTCGGGCGGAGCAGCGCCAGGTCCTCCGGCCGGTGCACCCCGCCCTCGCCGCGGTCGCTGAGCGCGGTGACGGCCGCGCGGCGCAGCGAGCGCAGCAGGCGCGCCACATCGCGCAGCGGCGAGCGCTTGATGCGCCGCTCGCTGATGCTGCGCGACGGGTTGCCCTCGAAGTCGAACACCTTGACCTCGCCGCCCGCCACCAGCAGCTGCTCGAGGCTGTAGTGGCCGTGGATGCGCGTGCGCATGCCGCTGAAGGTCCTGGTGACCAGCGGGCGAAGCAGCTCGTGCAGCTCGCGCTCGCGCTCCAGCAGCGCGGCGGCCTGCCGCTGAGTCTCGGCCGGCAGGCGCTCCAGCGCCCCGCGCAGCGCAGCGAGCGCCTCGTTCAGCTCGGCGCGCATCCCGTGGTAGACCGAGCGCTGGTAGAAGGGCGTGGAGAGCTCGGGCGCGAACTCGGGCCGCTCGATACTCGCCAGCGCCATGTGCATCTCGGCCGTGCGCCGCCCGATGGTGCGGGCGGTCTCGAGGTACGGCCCGAGCATCTCCGCCACCTGCGCGGGCACGTCGTCCACCGGCGTGCCCGGCGCCGGCGCCGGGATGTCCTGCGCGGGGCCGCCGCCGGCGGCGGCCTGCTCCAGGTACACGCTCAGGGCATCGAGCGCGCGGTCGCGCGCGTTGCCCTCGTTGGGCACGTAGGCGTGCAGCGACGCCAGCGTGATCGGCTCATCGCGCTCGGGCCGGTACTCGAGGTAGCCGAGCAGCGGCGCGGTGTGGCCGAAGCGCCCGCCCTCGCTGAGCGCCCGCCCCAGCTCGACCTCGGGGTTGAGCCCCTCGTCGATGCGCCGGAACAGCTTGAGCACCAGCCGCTCGTCGATGATCGCCACCGTGTTGTCGCGGTCGATGTAGGTCACCCGCCCATCGCCCGCCGGCAGGTCGCGGCGGATCGAGCGCAGCGTGCACCCGACCAGCGCGCCGCGCCCGCCCGGGGTGCGCCGCCGCCCGGCCACCGCCCCGACCAGCGCCCGGACGACGGCCGGGTCGTACAGCGCGTCGTACAGCAGCCCGTCGCGCGAGCCCGCCCGCAGCTCCGCGAGCAGGCCCTTCTGCAGCCCCTCGGCCCGCATGCGCTCCGCCTGCTCGCCCTCGGCCCACGCGACCGGCACCGCGTAGGTCTCCGGGGTGCTCTCGTCGTAGTCGATCCGCACCAGCGCGATACGCGCGGAGGACTTGGGCAGCGGCAGCAGCTCCACGACCTCCGCCCCGCGGGTGACGCGGCCGGCGCCCTGGAACCACGGCTGGGCGCGGATGTACTCGGCGAGCACCTCGGCCGCCCGCGGCCCGTCGGTCAGCGCGCGCTCCCACGAGCCGCTGGTGCGCAGCTCCGGCAGCGCGCCGCGCTCGGCGCGCGCCACCTCGGCCGCCACCGGCTCGAGCGCGAACCAGAAGAACTCGTGCGGGCCGAGCGTGATGAAGTACGGCCGGTCATCGACGATCGGCGGGAAGGTCACCCGGCCGAACAGCTCGACCGGCGCGAGGCCGCGGAAGGCCGACAGGTCCAAGTCGACGCACTGCACGAAGCGCGACAGGTTCGCCACCACCAGGATGCGCTCGTTCTCGTAGCGGCGCACGAACGCCAGCACCTTGCGGTTCTCGGGGTGCAGGAACTCGATGCTGCCGCGTCCGAAGGCGCGGTAGCGCTTGCGCAGCGCGATCAGGCGCTTCATCCACCACAGCAGCGACGAGGGGTTCTGCTGCTGGGTGGCGACGTTGACCGCCTCGTAGTGGTACTCCGGGTCGGTGATCACCGGCAGGTAGAGCTGCTGGCGGTTGGCGGACGAGAAGCCGGCGTTGCGGTCCGGGCTCCACTGCATCGGCGTGCGCACGCCGTTGCGGTCGCCGAGGTAGATGTTGTCGCCCATCCCGATCTCATCGCCGTAGTACAGCACCGGCGTGCCGGGGAGCGAGAAGAGCAGGCCGTTCATCAGCTCGATCCGGCGCCGGTTGTTCTGCAGCAGCGGCGCCAGCCGCCGCCGGATGCCGAGGTTGATGCGCGCCCGGTGGTCGTCCGCATACATGCGGTACATGTAGTCGCGCTCCTCGTCGGTCACCATCTCGAGCGTCAGCTCGTCGTGGTTGCGGAGGAACAGCGCCCACTGCGCGTTCTCGGGGATGGGCGGGGTCTGGTTCAGGATGTCGATGATCGGGTAGCGGCTCTCCATGTGGATGGCCATGAACAGGCGCGGCATGAGCGGGAAGTGGAAGTTCATGTGGCACTCGTCGCCGTCGCCGAAGTAGTGCACCACGTCCTCGGGCCACTGGTTGGCCTCGGAGAGCAGCATGCGGTTGGCGTAGCGCTCGTCGATGTAGCGCCGCAGCTTCTTGAGGAAGGCGTGCGTCTCGGGCAGGTTCTCGTTGCTGGTGCCGTCGCGCTCGTAGAGGTACGGGATGGCGTCGAGGCGCAGCCCGTCCACGCCCATCTTCATCCAGAAGTCGAGCACCTTGAAGATCGCCCGGTGGACCGCCGGGTTGTCGAAGTTGAGGTCCGGCTGGTGGCTGTAGAAGCGGTGCCAGTAGTAGGCCTTAGCGACGGGGTCCCAGCTCCAGTTGGAGGGCTCGAAGTCCTTGAAGATGATGCGCGTCTCTTTGTAGCGCTCGGGCGTGTCGCTCCAGACGTAGAAGTTGCGCGCCGAGGTGCCGGGGCGGGCGCGGCGGGCGCGCTGGAACCAGGGGTGCTGGTCCGAGGTGTGGTTGCACACCAGCTCGGTGATCACCCGCAGGCCGCGGCGGTGCGCCTCGCGGATGAACCTGCGCACGTCCTTCAGGTCGCCGTACATCGGGTTGACGCCGGTGTAGTCGGCGATGTCGTAGCCGTCGTCCTTGAGCGGCGAGGGGTAGAACGGCAGCACCCAGATCGCCGTCACCCCCAGATCCTGCAGATAGTCGAGCTTCTCGGTCAGGCCGCGGAAGTCGCCGATCCCGTCGCCGTTGCTGTCGTAGAAGGCGCGGACATGCAGCTCGTAGATGATCGCGTCCTTGTACCACAGCGGGTCGCCCGCATCGTGATCGCTGGTCATGGAACGGAGTTCTCCTGCGCCAAGGGGATGTTCGGAGCCGTTGCACGTCGTACGCCGCACGCCGCGCGCCGGGGCGCCGCGTGGTTTAGCTCGTCTGAGGGAGCACGGTCAGCCCTTCACCGCCCCGGCCGTGAGGCCGGCCAGGATGCGGCGCTGGAAGATCAGCGCCAGCAGGATCAGCGGCACGGTGACGATCACCGTGGCGGCCATGATCTGGTCCCAGGGGATCTCGAAGCCGCCGGTCGTCCGCGGCTGGAAGGCCCAGAGCGCGACGGTCACGGTGCGCCTGTCCGGCGTCTGGGTGAAGGAGAGGGCGAAGAGGAAGTCGTTCCAGGCGGCGATAAACGCCAGCAGGCCGGTGGTCACCAGGCCGGGCACCGAGAGCGGCAGCAGCACCTTGTAGAACGTCTGCCAGGGCGACGCCCCGTCGACGTAGGCGGCCTCCTCGAGGTCCTGCGGCATCGCGCGGAAGAAGTTCGTCAACACCCATACCGTAAACGGCAGCGTGAAGATCAGGTAGGTCAGGATCAGCGCGACGAGCGTATTATACAACCGAAGCCGGGTGATGATCTCGAACAGCCCGCCCAGCACGGCGATCTGCGGGAACATGGTCATCGCCAGCACGGCGTAGAGCACCGTGTTGCGCCCCTGGAAGCGGAACCGCCCCAGCGCGTAGGCGCCCATCGCGCCCACCGCGAGCGAGATCGCGGTGACGGACACGGCGACGATCACGCTGTTGCGCAGCGCGGTGATGAAGTTGCCGGTGCGCAGCACCTGGGCGTAGTGCTCGAGCGTCGGCTCGCGCGGCCAGTAGGTCGGCGGCGTGGCGAACAGCTCGCCGGAGGGCTTGATCGAGGAGACGAACGCCCAGTAGAACGGGAAGATCGTGTAGATCAGGATCAGGATCAGCAGCAGGTAGAAGGCGATCCTGGCGGGGATGCTCTTGGCCACTGTTAACCTCCGTCAGCGCACATCGTCAGACGCAAACCGGCCGCTCCCAACGCTTGCCAACCCCAACAGAACGCGCCGCCGAGAGCTCTTCGCCGCAGGGCGGCGGGGCGAAGGGAGGCCCGCCGGGAGGCGAAGCCACCCCACACCCCGCCGCGCCGGTCGCGGAGCGCGCTACTCCTCCACGCGGAACACCCGCACGTAGATCGCCACAAACACCGCGATCAGCGCGAAGATCGCCACACAGATCGCCGACCCGTAGCCCAGGTCTGAGAAGTTCACCAGGTACTGCTGCGCGTAGACCGCCAGCGGCTGCATGTCCGGCCGGGCGCCGAACATCACAAAGAACACATCGAAGACCCGCAGCGCGTCGAGGGTGCGGAAGATCAGCGTCACCAGGATCGCCGGGCGCAGCAGCGGCAGCGTGATGCTGAAGAACTGCTGCAGCCGGTTGGCGCCGTCCACATCGGCCGCCTCGTACACGTCGCCGGGGATCACCTGCAGGCCGGCCAGCAGCAGCAGGGCGACGAACGGCGTCGTCTTCCAGATGTCCACGGCGGCGATCGACAGCAGCGCGGTGGTCGTGTCGGCCGCCACGAAGGCGATCGGCCGGCCGATCAGGCCCAGCCGGTTGACGAGCAGGTCGTTGACCACGCCGTAGACGTCGTTGTACATCCACTTCCACATCTGGGCCGAGATCACGGTCGGGATGGCCCACGGGATGAGCATCGCCGCCCGCATCGGGCCGCGCCCGCGGAAGGAGGAGTTGATCACCAGCGCGAACAGCAGCCCGAGCAGGAACTCGAAGGCCACGGTGATCAGCGTGAACAGCACGGTGATCGTGACCGCGTCGCGGAAGGCGAAGTCCTGGATCAGGAAGCGGTAGTTCTCCAGGCCGACGAACTCGACCGGCGCGGCGCTCGCCAGCCTGGCGTTGGTCAGGCTCAGGTAGAAGGTCTGCACCAGCGGGTACAGGGCCACCAGCGCCACCACCGCCAGAGTCGGCGCCAGCAGCACCCAGGCCAGCCGCGTCTGGCGCGCGGCCAGCGTTATCGGGCCGCGGGCACCGGTGGCGGCCCGCGGCGCCGGGTCACGCTGGGCAGTCTCTTGTCGCATGCGCGTCTCCTTCACGCCAGCAGTCGGGCGGGCGCGCTCGGCGCGCCCGCCCATCGGCCGTCAGCTAGCTCTGCACGAAGCGCTGCAGCTGCTGCTCGACCTGCGGCAGCACCTCCTCAGGGCTCTGGCCCTGCAGGATGCGGCTCACGCCCTGGAAGAAGATCGTCGAGCCCTGGTTGTAGTTCTCGCCCAGCGCGTTCGAGGGCCGCGTCACGCGCACCACGTCGGCCAGGTTCTCCAGGAACGGCATGGCCTGGAGCACCTGCGGGTCCTCGGCCACCGACGGGATCGTGGGGATGTACGAGCCGACCACCGCCCGGTAGGTCTGGACCTCGGGGCTGGTCATGTAGCGCACGAACTCGATCGCCGCCTCCTGGTTCTGCGAGTAGCGCGACACGCCGAGCTGCCAGCCGCCAACGGTGCCGACGTGCTGGCCCTCCTCGCCGGCCATGGGCAGCGGCGCGACATCGAAGTTCCCGGCGATCGGCGAGTCCTCCTGGCTGGCGGCCGCGTAGACGTACGGCCAGTTGCGCATGAAGGCCGCGTTGCCGCCCTGGAAGATGTTGCGCGCGTCCTCCTCGCGGTACGACGTCACGCCCTGCGGCGAGATCGTGCCGATCCAGCCCTGCGCGCGGGTCAGCATCTCAACCGCCTCGGGGCTGTTCACGGTCACCTGGCCGTTCTCGATGATGTTGCCGCCGGCCGAGGCCAGCCACTCGAGCGCGTTGCAGGTCAGCCCCTCGTAGGCCGCGCCCTGCCACACAAAGCCGGCGAAGTTCGGGTTGCTGGCCTGCTCGCCGTCCTGGATGGTCTGCGCCATCTGCTCCAGCTCATCCCAGGTGGTGGGCGGCGCGCTGAAGCCGTACTTCTCCAGCAGGTCGGTGCGGTAGTAGAGCATGCCGAAGTCGGCGAACCACGGCATAGCGACCAGCTGGCCGTTCACCGTGTTGTTCTCGATGATGCTCTCGTAGTGGCCCTGCGCCTCGGTGGCGAGCGCCTGGCTCAGGTCCGCCAGGTGCGGCGCGAAGGCCGCCGGCCAGATCACGTCCAGCATCATCACGTCCACGTCCTGCGACTGCGCCTGGAAGAAGCGCTGGTAGACGGCGTAGTTCTCGGTGGCGTCCTGCGGCTTGGCGATCACGTTGACGTTGATGCCGGTGTCCTCGGTGAACCGCTGGGCCAGGATCTGGTCGATCTCGGCGCCGAGGCCGACGGAGTCGCCGTAGTAGATGATCGTGGCGCCGCTGTACTGCCTGGCCGCCTCAGCGTTCGGGACCGGCGGCGGGTTCTCCAGCGAGATCGCGCCGGTCTGGCCCTCGGTCTGGCCCTCCTCGGCCGGCCCGCTCGTCGCGGCCAGCCCGCCCTCGGCGGTCGGCTCGGCCGCCGTGTCAGTCGTCGGCTCGGCCGCCGTGTCGGTCGTCGGCTCGGCCGCCGTGTCGGTGGTTGGAGCAGGGGCCTCTGCAGGAGTCG
>ERZ777003.2756-NODE-2756-length-19133-cov-16.466349_pt1 | contig 19133 bp, 18 predicted proteins | sample MGYA00374956_ERZ777003 | MGnify/ENA primary metagenome ERZ777003 (study PRJEB29302, sample SAMN06268252) | bioreactor metagenome | isolation source: Joint BioEnergy Institute, California, USA | place: USA:Joint BioEnergy Institute, California, USA | collected... | reverse complement strand
CACCTCCCTGCCTTCGCGAAAAGCCTGCGGACCTTCTCCCTGCTGCCGGAGCGGCGCTCGCGCACCGCCTGAGTCCTCACGCCCTCAGCCGACGCGGTAGGCGCTCCGGAGCGACTCAAGGCCGCGGGCGGCGACCTCGGCGGCGCTGGCTCCGCCGAAGTCCTCGATGAAGAGCTCCAGCGACAGGAACCCGCGGTAGCCGGCGCGGTCGAGCAGCTCCGCGAACGCGGCCGACGGCGCGACCCCCTCGCCGGGGAAGACCCGGTCGCGGTCGGCGATCTGCTCGCGCGGCGGCGCGGCGGGGTAGTCATTGGCGTGGACGATGCCGATGTTGGCGCCGCGCAGGTAGTGCAGGCCGCTCAGGTCGCTTCCGCCGGTGTACATGTGGAACGGGTCGAGCAGCAGCTTCGCGTCGGGCACGCCGCTCTCGACCGCGACGAACAGCGCCTCGCTGAGCCGCGAGAGCCGGCTCGCCCGCCCCCAGAACTCGAGGTACGGCTCGACCCCGATCGCGCGCCCCAGCTCGACCAGGCGGGCGAAGGAGGCGGCCATCTCCTCGAGCGTGGTCCCCGCCACATCGCCGAACGGCGGCGCGGCGATCGCCTGGCAGCCCAGCTCCGCCAGGACGCGCATCTCCCGCTCCGCCTGCGCGAAGCCCTGCTCGCGGGCCGCCGGGTCCGCGTCGGCCCACTTGAAGAACGCGATCGCGTTGGCGAGCGTCAGCCCCGAATCGGCGATGTAGGCCCGCAGATCGCCGAGCGCCCCGCCCGCCTCGAGGTAGGCGTCGATGTCCTTCATCCACAGCTCGATGCCCTCGAAGCCGGCCTCGGCGGCGACGCGCACCTGCTGGCGGACATCGAGCCCGAAGGGGAACAGCGTCGACGTGTTGAGCGCCGCCTTGAACGGAAACACGGCCTGACCTCCCTTTACAGCAGCTGGCGCGTGACCTTGCGCACGCCGGTGATGATGTCGTCCAGGTCCTCTTCGGTGTAGAACGGCCCGACGGCGATGCTGATCGCGCGCGCGAGGCGGTCCTCGGTGCGCGGGCACATCCCCATGTGGTAGGTGATCGGCTCGGGGAAGGCGTGCGGGCAGTCGAACGGGCAGCCGCCGGTGATCGTCCACTGGTTGAGGATCTGCTTCGCGGCGTACACCGGCTGCCCGCCGTAGACCTTAGCGGCCGGCACCCCCTCGGCCCGCAGCGCCTCCGCCACCCGGTCGGCCGTCGCGCCGTCCGGCAGATAGAACAGCGCCCCCAGCGCGTGCCGGTCGCGCTCGGGGGCCGGCTGCGGCACCTCCAGGCCGTCGATCTCGGCCACCGCGCCGCGCAGCACCGCCGTGTTGCGGGCGATCGCGTCGAGCAGCGGGTCGAGCTTCGCCAGCTGGCAGCCCAGGATCGCCCCGGCGATCTCAGTCATGCGCAGGTTCTCGCCGATCACCGGCTGCCCGCCGAAGTTATCGCGCACGCCGGCATGCGAAGTCCAGAACTGGCCGCCCTGGTCCGAGTAGATCGCCGCGCGCCGGAACGTCTCGGGGTCGTTCGTGACGAGCGCGCCGCCCTCGCCGGAGGTGATGTTCTTCTCGAGCTGGAAGCTGAAGCAGCCGACGTCGCCGATCGTGCCGACCGGGCGGCCCTTGTAGCGGCTGCCGCACGACTGGGCGGCGTCCTCGATCACCTTCAGGCCGTTGGCGCGGGCGAACTCGAGGATCGGGTCCATGTCGGCGGCGACGCCGCTGAGGTGCACCGGCATGATCGCCTTCGTGCGCCGGGTGAGGCGCCGCTCCAGGTCGGCCGGGTCGAGCTGCATCAGCTCATCGACCTCGGCGAACACCGGGCGGGCGCGGGCGGCCACCACCGCGCCGACCGAGGCGATGAACGTGACCGCCGGGACGATCACCTCGTCGCCGGGGCCGACGCCGAGCGCGGCCAGGCCGAGCCGCAGCGCTGCGGTGCCGCTGCTCACCGCGAGCGCGTGGGCGGCGCCGAGGTAGCGGGCGAAGGCCTGCTCGAAGGCCGCCACCTTGTGCAGCGGGCGCGGGCCGTAGTAGCGGAAGAGCGACTGGCTCTCCAGCACCTCCATCACCGCCCGCTTCTCCTCATCGCCGATCGCCGCCGCGCCCTTGTAGCGGTTGAGCGCGCGCCCGACGGCCGGCGTCCCGCCGTTGAGCGCCAGCGGCGCGTCCCAGGGCTGCATGTTGCTCACCTCGATCTTCCCCTTTCATGCCGCTGCGCGCCCGCGCGACGCAGCCGGCCACGATCCCTCGCGGCAGCGATCCTAGCCGTGACGCGCGGCGGTGTCAACTGAGGGGTTTTCCGCAGCAGCGGGAACTAGAACGTGGTCCGCAGCTCGATCGCGCGGCCGCTGCGCGCCGACTCGAGCGCCATGAGCATGATCTCGAGCGCGTGGCGGGCGTGCTCGGCGCTGAGCAGCGGCCGCTCGCCGGACCGCACGCAGTCCACCAGGTGCTCGACCAGGCAGGCGTTGTGGTAGGTGTCGAAGTGCGCCTGGGCCTGCCTGAGCTGCGTCGGGTTGGGCGTGATCCAGCCCGCCGCGCCGGCCAGCGCGTCCACCCGGTAGACCTCGAAGGGCGGCGCGCCCTCGCGGATCGCCGGGTAGTCGTTGATGCTGATCGTCCCAGCCCGCCCGAAGATCTCGATCCGCGGGCTCTTCGCCGCGTTGACGTTGTAGGTGCCGTCGACGAACGCGAAGGTCGAGCCGCCGAAGTCGAGCATCAGCAGCGTGTTGTCGTCGGCGGTCACTTCGATCACCTTGCCCTTGGCCGGCCCTCCGGCGACGACGCGCGTGGGCTCGGTGATGCCGGAGAACGCCACCACCCGCCGCGCCGGCCCGAGCATGCTAGTGATCGTGTGGATGCCGTACACCCCCATATCGAACAGCGGGCCGGCGCCGCGCTGGTAGAACCAGGTCGGGTCGGTCGGGAAGGCCCACGACGCCGGCCCGCCGTGCGAGCTGCGCACGCGCGCGAAGGCCACCTTGCCGATCACCCCGGCCTCGATCAGCCGCCGCACCTCCCGGTGGTGCGGCAGCAGCGCCACCACCGGCGCGCAGACGTAGGTCAGGCCGCGGCGCTGGGCGAGCTCGACCAGCATGTCCGCCTCCTCGAGCGTGGTGGCGATCGGCTTCTCGGAGACGCAGTGCCGGCCGGACTCCAGGATCTTGCGCGAGGTCTCGGCGTGGGCGGGGATGTGGGTGAGGTTCACCACCGCCTCGACGTCGGCGCTGGCGAGCATCTCGTCCAGGCTGCCGTACGCCTGCGGGATGCCGAACTTCCTGGCCCCCGCCTCGGCTCGCTCGAACTGGACGTCCGCCAGCGCGACGATCTCGACCTTCTCTGGCATCTTGAGCAGGTTCGGGATGTAGCCGACGTTGGGGTTGGTGGCGATGTTGCCGACGCCGACGATGCCGACCTTCAACGGGCGCTGGTTCAACGCTGTTCTCCCATCACTGGATACTCGGGGCTGTCCGAGGCGCTCGCGGCCCGCCGCCCCGCGCGACCGCACACGCCGCTACCATAGCACGGCGGCGCCCGTTCGCCAACCGCCCGTGTGTACTATACTGGGGCGCCCGTACCCGGGCGGCCTGAGGAGGACCTGCGGACCTCCACGCCTCCCCGCAGGCGGGCGGTACAGCCGCATACGTAGATGAGAGGCATCCCTGTGGCAGAGAGCACGCTCGAGCGAGAGGTCGCGCGGAACTTCCGCTGGAACTTCTCGGTGAACCTGCTGGACATCTCCTTCATGATGCTCGGGCTGAGCCTGGTGTCACGCGAGACGGTCGTCCCGCTGCTCGTCAGCCAGCTCACGTCCTCGCCCGTCGCGATCGGCCTGGTGCCGGCGGTCTACAGCCTGGGGATCTACCTGCCACAGCTGCTCGGGGCCGGGTACGCCGAGCGCCTGCCGCGCAAGAAGCCCTTCGTCACGCTGGTTGGCGGGGTCGGCGAGCGCCTGCCCTACCTGCTCGCCGGCCTGGCGCTGCTGCTCCTGGCCGAGCCAGCGCCCACGCTGGCGCTCGCGGCGCTGGTCGTCCTGTTCGGCATCTCGGGCGCCGCGGCCGGCTTCGCCACCCCGGCCTGGTTCGACATGATCGCCAAGGTCATCCCGCTGCAGCGGCGCGGGCTGTTCAGCGGCCTCGGCAACGGCCTGGGGGCGCTCATGGGCGTGGCCGGGGCGGCGGTGATCGGCGTGGTGCTCGAGCGCTGGCCCTTCCCGCAGAGCTACGTGCTGCTCTTCATACTGGCCTTCGCGGCCACGGGGATCTCGTGGGTCGGGCTGGCGCTCAACCGCGAGCCGGCCAGCCCGCATGTGCGGCCGTCGGTCCCGATGGCGCGCTACCTGCGGCGGCTCCCAGGCGTGCTGCGCGCCGACGGCAACTTCGCCCGCTATATCGCGGCGATGACCGTGGCGCGCGTCGGGACGATGGCGGGCGGCTTCTTCCTGGTGTACGGCGCGGATCGCTTCGCGCTCGGCGGCGCCGAGGTCGGGCTGCTCACCGGCGTGCTGATCGGCAGCCAGGCGCTGCTCAACCCGCTCATGGGCATCGCCGGCGACCGCCGCGGGCACCTGGTTGTGCTGGCCGGCGGCGCGTGGGCGCTGGCGCTGGCCGCGCTGGCGGCCGCGCTGGCGCCGAGCTGGGTCTGGCTGGTGGCGGCCTTCGCGCTGCTCGGCGCCTACCTCGCGGCCGACAGCGCCGCGTTCCTCACGATCCTGCCGGAGTTCTGCTCCGAGGAGGATCGGCCGACCTACATCGGCCTGGCCAACACACTGCTCGCGCCGGTGACGACGCTGGCGCCGCTCGCGGGCGGCTGGCTGGCGGCGCTGCTCGGCTTCACGCCCATGTTCGCCGCCGCCGCGCTGGTCGCAGCGCTCGGCGCGGCCATGCTCGGGCTGTGGGTGCGCGAGCCGCGCCGCGTCGCGGCACAGCAGCGCGGGCCGGCGCCCTCGGCGCAGTGACCTGGTCAGAGGGCGCCGACGGCGGCAAGCCAGGCCTGTGCGATCAGCGCGTGCCCGGCCTGCGACGGGTGGACGCCGTCCGGCGCCCAGAAGGCTGGCTCGCGCCGCGTGCTGGCGCTGGCGAAGATCCCGTCCAGCGGCACGAGCAGCGCGCCGAACTCGCGCGCCAGGTCGCGCACCACGGCGATCTTCGGGTCCAGATCCTCACGCCAGGCCCGGCGGTCGGGCGGCACGGGGAGGACGAACGGCTCACAGAGGATGAGCTGCGCGCTCGTCTCGGCCCGGGTGTGCTCGAGGATCGCGCGGTAGTTGGCCGCAAACGCCTCGGTGCTGGTCGGGTCGCTCCGGTCGTAGCGCCGCCAGGTGTCGTTGATGCCGATCAGGATCGACACCCAGTCCGGCCGCAGGTCGATGCAGTCCCGCTGCCAGCGGGCGCGCAGGTCCGCCGTCCGGTTGCCGCTGATGCCGCGGTTCAGAAAGCGCACCCGGCGCTCGGGGAAGCGCGCCGAGAACCAGGCGGCGGCGAGCGCTGCGTACCCGCCGCCCATGTGCTCCGGGTCATCCCGCAGCCGGCCTGCGTCGGTGATACTGTCGCCCTGGAACAGGACGACGGCGTTCTCCTGGATGCGTGGCATAGTCCCTCCTTCATATTCGGCGCACGCGCAGTATAATACGCGCACCGCGGGTGAATACGGAGGCGCGGGCCACCGGCGCTGGACCGTGCGCGGCGATTGTGGGCTGACACACCAGCACTGCGTTCTGGATGCGCCTGCGGGGGTTGCGCGACGGCCGGCAGCAGGCCATCACAGCGCATCAGGACGCCGCCGGCTCTCGGCGGTCGGCAGCTAGACCCCAGTGCGGACCCGAGAAGTGCTGAAGGAGCGGAAGCGCCGTGCAGACAACCGTTGTGGAAGCCTCAGGCGCCCAGCGGGAGGTCGTCGCCAACCTGTTCGAGCTGTATCTGTACGAGTTCAGCGCGCTGGACGGCGGCCAGATCAGCGCGGAGGGCCGCTTCAGCGACCCGTCGATGCTCGAGCCCTACTGGAGCGACCCGCAGCGGCGCGCGCTGCTGATCTGCGCCGACGGGCGGCCGGTGGGCTTCGCGCTGATTAAGCGCGGCTCGGAGCTGGCCGGCGACCTGGAGGCGATGGACCTGGCCGAGTTCTTCGTGCTGCGCCCGTACCGGCGCGCTGGCGTGGGGGCGGCGGCCGCGACCGCGACCTGGGACCGCTACCCCGGCCGCTGGCTGGTGCGCGTGCAGGCGCACCACACGGCCGCGCTCGCCTTCTGGGAGCGCGTGATCGGGCAGTACACCGGCGGCCACTTCGTGACCGACACCGTCCACCAGGGCGACCGCGATCCGCCGCGCGACTGGGTCATCTACCGGTTTGCATCGCGGGGCGCGCAGAGCGCGGCCGCCGGTTCGTGAGGCGCGCCGCCGCTTCGCAGCGTCCCACCGCCGTCAGGTCGCTCTGTATGAAGGGCCGCCGCCGCGTCCGCCATCCTCCGGCTGAAGCCGCCCCGGATCGCTCCCTCGCGCGGCAGCTTCGCCTCGAAATTATGTCAAATTCCATAACGTCTACCAGCGGCACTCGAGGTGGATGTCCTCCGGCTCGAGCGCCAGCAGCTCGGGGTCGGGCGCGGGGGTGACGACGCAGCCCTGGCGCTGGTAGAAGCGGATGGTGTTCTCAGATGGCGTGGCCGAGATGTACAGGCCGCGCGCGCCGCGCTGGCGGGCGACCTCCCGCGCGTGCGCGAACAGCCGGGCGCCGAGGCCGCGCTTGCGGTAGGCGCTGCTCACGTGCAGCATCTTCAGCTGCACCAGGTCGCGCTCAGGCCCCAGCGGCAGCGTGTCCACCACGACGGCCCCCACCAGCCGCCCGTCGTCGAACGCGCCGGTGAAGGTGCCGCCGCGGTCGAAGCACTGGAGGAGCAGCGGCGTGTAGCGCTCCTGCTCGCCGGGCGGCCAGCCGCGCATATCGAAGTACTCCGGCCGCAGCACCAGCTCGCCGTCGCGCAGCGAGTAGACCCTCTCGATCACCTCGCTGCGGTCGATCGTCCAGATCAGCGCGACCTCGTCGCGCGCAAGCGCCCTGAGTTGCATCGCAGGCCCTCCTAGCAAGGAGCCTCGCGCTGCTCACCGGGGCGCGTGGCTCAGCATGCGCCCATAGTAGCACGGCCGGGCCTCCCCGTGGGGAAGGATTCTCTCCCCGCCGCCCAGGTTCACCGCCCTGCGCCGCTTGACTCACCCGACCATATGTTCTAGGATGCCCCTGCGCTCCGTGCGTGACCGGCCGGGCCGGCCCTGGCAGCTCACGCCGGGTGGAAAGGAGGGACCATGCCCGCACACAAGCCGCAGGGCTACAGCACCGTCTCGCCCTACCTGATCGTCTCCGACGCGAGCCGCACGATCGACTTCCTCGTGCGCGTCTTCGACGCCGTCGAGCTGCGCCGCTTCCCCGGCGCCTCGGGCAAGCTGATGCACGCCGAGGTGCGGATCGACGACACGGTGGTGATGCTGGCCGACGGCAGCGCCAACTGGCCCCCGGCCGCCGCCAACGTGCACGTGTACGTCCCCGATGTCGACGCGACGTACCGGCGCGCGCTGGAGGCGGGCGCGACGTCGGTTCAGGAGCCGGCGAAGCAGGACGACGAGGACAGGCGCGGCGGGGTGAGGGACGCGGGCGGCACAACGTGGTGGATCGCCACCAGGGTGGAGTAGCTCCGCGGAGGGAAGCGCTGACGCGGGCGACCCGCAGGGCGGCCGCGTCAGCCGCACACGTGACTCAGTAGATCAGGGCGCCGGCCAGCCCGGCGAGCACCAGCACCGCCAGCACCGGCACACGCCCGCTCGCGCCGAGCGCCATCGCGCCGAGCATGATCGCGACCGCCGCTACATCGACGCCGTTGCCGCGCATGATGTCGACCAGCACCGTCAGGAAGATGCCGTTGACCGCCAGCACCAGCCCGCGCACGAAGCCCTTCGTCGCCGGGTGCTCGCCGATGCGGCGGTACAGCCCATCCAGCAGCAGCACCGCCAGCGGCGGCAGGGTGATCGCCACCGCGCTGAGCAGCGCGCCGCGCGTCCCGTCCACCAGATAGGCCAGGCTGATCACCCACAGGCCGGACGGGCCGGGCGTGATCTGCCCGATCGCCAGCGCCTCAGCGAACTGCTGCTCGGTCGCCCAGCCGCGCGCCAGCAGGTCGGCGTGCAGGATCGGCAGGTTGCCGATGCCAGAGGTCGAGAACAGCGTGGCCTTCAGCAGCAGCCAGAAGAGCACGAGCCAGCTCATCGCCCGGCCCTCCGCCGCCGCCAGTGGGCCAGCGCGCAGATCAGCCCCGCGCCCCAGAGCACGGCCACGGGCGAGGCGCCGGCGAGGCTCGCCAGCAGCCCGCTCGCCACAAGCACCGCGACGCTGAGCGCGATGCTCGCGCGCCCCTCGGCCCAGCTCGCGGCGAACGGCTGCCTGACCATCTGGATGGCGAGCAGCAGCCCCAGCCCCGCGGTGGCCGGCACCACGCCGCGCAGCGCCGCGTTGACCACCGGCAGGTCGCGCACCCCGGCGTAGAAGGCGGTGATCGCCACCGTGATCGCCACGCTGGGCAGCATCATCCCGGCCAGCGCCAGCGTCATACCCAGCGCGCCGGCCACCTTCCAGCCGATCAGGATCGTCTGCCCGATCAGGTTGATGCCGGGCGCGATCTGGCAGATGCTCCAGTAGCGAGCAAACTCCTCGTCGGCGACCCAGCCGCGCCGCTCGACCACCTCGCGCCGCAGGAGGAACAGCGTCGCCGAGCCGCCGCCGAACGACTGCAGGCCGATGCTGAAGAATGTGCCCAGAAGATCCCACGCCACCGCGCGACGCTCCAGGTTGCTGGCGGTGCTCTCAGCCATCGCAGTAGCCCTTCGTGCTGATCCTCCGCCGCCCAGCGGCAGCCTCGTTGCCACAGAGCGGCGGAGATAGAGAGAACCTAGGAATGCGAAATTCCCCACCTCCTCCAGGGGGTGCGGGGTGGAGGGCGGCCTCGCCCGCTAAACGGGACGCGGCCGCTGCGTACCTCGTGTCAGCTCTACCGGGGCGAAGGCTTGTCCGCGGCGCTCCGGCCGCCGGGGAGCAGCGCCAGCCCTTCCGCCAGCGCGGCGCTTCTGCCCGGATCGCGCTCCTCCCGCGCCGCCGCGATCACCTCCGCCACCAGCTCCGGGCGGCGGCTCGCCACCAACGTGACCGCTAGGTAGCGGAGGACCGTCAGGCTGCCGGCGCCGCGGAGCCGCGCCCGCAGCTCCCGCTGGAACAGCGGGCGGTCGGGGCGCGCCAGCAGCATGTCGATCAGCCCGAGCTGCACCGCCTCGCCCGCGTCCCGGCCGAAGCGCTCGCACAGCTCGCGCGCGATGCCATCCGGCGCGCCCGCCAGGTGCCGCAGGCACTCGGCGATGACGTCGTCCACCTGGCGGCCCGCGAGCACGCACAGGTAGAGCGCCAGCAGCTCCGAGCGCGCCGCCAGCACGCCTGCCGCGGTCTTGGCGGGCTCGCCGCTGAGCCGCGAGGTGTGCCCGACATCGGCGAGGAGCCGGGCGGCGTGGAAGCCGGCCAGCTCCGGGTCCAGGTCGTCCATCGCCACCAGCCCCGCCGCCCGGATCGGGGTCGCCTCCTCGGAGCGGCCGGGCGGCAGGAACTCGTAGGTCGTGACCGCGCGCTCCAGCAGCGGCAGCTCGTCCACGGTGACCCAGGGGCGCAGGGCGCGCAGCGCGGCGGCGCGGAAGGTCCCGCCCGCGTCACGGCGCACCCCGTCGGCGTCGAGGTCCGCGTAGAGCCTCAGGAGCGCCGGGCGCGCCTCGGGCAGCGGCGTCTCCTCGAGGACCGCGAGCGCCGGGCCCACCAGCTGCGCGCGCCGCTCGGTGCCCAGGATCTCGGCCGCCAGGCGCGCCTGCGCCAGCGGGTCATCCGACAGGCGGCTCAGCTCGGCGAGCAGCGCCGCGGGGCTGCGTCGCGCCGCCACCGTCACCCCTCGGCCGGCGAGCCGGCCCCCTCGCCGAGCGCCTTGCGCACCGCCGGGGCGACGACCGTGCCGAGCAGCTCGATCGCCCGCATGACCTTCGCGTGCGGCGTCGGGCCGACGGTGAGCTGGATGAGCATGCGCTGGTGGCCGAACAGCTCGTGCTCGAAGAGGATCTTCTCGATCACCTCCTGCGGGCTGCCGAGCAGCATGGCGCCGCGCGGCCCGCGCTCGGCGTCGAACTGCCGGCGCGTCGGCGGGGGCCAGCCGCGCTCCCGCCCGATGCGGCCCATCACTTCGACGTAGGGCGGGAAAGCGACCTCGACCGCCTCCTCGGTCGTGTCGGCGATGAAGCCGTGCGAGTTGATGCTCACCGGAAGCTGCGCCGGGTCGTGCCCGGCCTGGCGCGCCACCCGGCGGTAGAGCTCGATCAGCGGCACGAAGCGCTCCGGCGCGCCGCCGATGATCGCCAGCGCCAGCGGCAGCCCGAGCGTCGCGGCGCGCACGACCGACTGCGGCGTGCCGCCGACGGCGATCCAGACCGGCAGCGGCTCCTGGTGCGGGCGCGGGTAGACGCCCAGGTTGTTGATCGCCGGGCGGTGCCGGCCGGCCCAGGTGACGCGCTCGGAGGCGCGCAGCCGCAGCAGCAGGTCGAGCTTCTCCTCGAACAGCTCGTCGTAGTCGTCGAGGTCGTAGCCGAACAGCGGGAACGACTCGATGAACGAGCCGCGGCCGGCCATGATCTCGGCGCGCCCGCCCGAGATCTGGTCGAGCGTGGCGAACTGCTGGAAGACGCGCACCGGGTCGTCGGAGCTGAGCACCGAGACGGCGCTGGTGAGCCGGATGCGCCGGGTTCGCGCGGCGGCCGCCGCCAGCACCACCGCCGGCGCCGAGACCGCGTAGTCGCGCCGGTGGTGCTCGCCGACCCCGAAGACATCCAGGCCGACCTGGTCGGCCAGCTCGATCTCCTCGACCAGATCGCGCAGCCGCTGCCCCACGCTGGCGGGCGAGCTGTCCGGCACCTCGCCAAAGCTATACAGACCGATCTCCATTCAATCACCCCTCGTGGCGCGGCGCCCCGCGCTGCTCCTGCTGCGCGAGTATCGCGCGCGCCTCGGCGAGCGTCAGCGTCCTGTTGTAGATCGGCGAGCCGGGCTCCTGCCGGACGCTCTCGCGCAGCGACCCGATGTCCAGCGGCGCGAAGCCGATCTGCGCGATCAGCTCGGCGACGACCTGCTTGGCGGCCGCGTCGTCGCCGGACAGGAAGATCACCCGCCGCTCCTCCATCGGCTTGCTCGGGTCGCCCTGCTCCTGGAGGTGCCGGTACCAGATCGTGTTGAACGCCTTCACCACTCTGGCGCCGGGCAGGTGTGCGGCGATCAGCTCGCTGTGCGCCCGGCCGCCGAGGTCGATCGGGCCATCGCGCTCCGCGTAGTAGTTCGCGGCGGTGACGACGATCTTGCCGGCCAGCTGGGCCGCCGGCAGCTCCCGGTAGCGGCCGAATGGTATCGCCTCGACGACGACCTCGCCGAAGGCGGCCGCGTCCTCCGCGGTGGCGGCGCGCACGCCCGGGCCCCACGCGCGCACGCGGTCCTCAAGGCTGGCCGGGCCGCGCGAGTTGCTGATCGCGACCTCGTGGCCCACACCCGCGAACAGCTGCGCCAGCGTCGCGCCGATGTGGCCCGACCCGATAATTCCGATACGCATGGCACCCTCCTCCCGAGCGATACGCCGTACCAAGCGCAGCGCCAGTGTACCACGTGTCGCGGGCTGCGCCGCCGGCCGCCGCCCGCAGCTCACGGCTGCCCGAAGATCTTGCCCGGGTTCAGGATGCCGAGCGGGTCGAGCGTCTGCTTGAGCGCCAGCATCACATCCAGCGCCGGGCCGTGCTCGCGCCGCATGAAGCGCGCCTTGCCCACTCCGACGCCGTGCTCGCCGGTCGCGGTGCCGCCGAGCGCGAGCGCCTGCTCGACGATCGCCGCATTGATCCGCTGGCAGGTCTGGTAGGCGGCGTCGTCGGCGCACGGGAAGATCACGTGGATGTTGCCGTCGCCGGCGTGGCCGAGCAGAAAGGCCGCCGCCCCCTCGCGCTCCAGCTCGGCGCGGATGAAGCGCATGAGGCGCGGGTAGCTGCTGATCGGAACCGCCACGTCGTTGATAAACATGCGCTGCCCCGGGTAGGCGCGCAGCATCATCTCGTACGCCGCGTTGCGCGCGTGCCACAGCCTGCGCCGCTCGCCGGCGTTGGCGGTGGCGGAGACGCTGGTCGCGCCGAGCTCGCGGCAGATCTCCTCCGCCAGCCGGATGCTCTCTGCGGCGGCCTGGGCCGTGGCGCTCTGAAACTCGAGGAACAGCGTCGGGCCGACCGGCAGGCCGAGCTGGGCGTTGCGGTTCAGCAGCTCGATCGAGGCCGCGTCCACGAACTCCAGCGCCGATGGGTCGAGCCCGCCGCCGCGCACCGCGACCACCGCTTCGACCGCCGCCTCAACCGCGGTGAAGGTGGCGACCACCGCGCTGATATGCTCCAGGATCGGATACAGCCGCAGCGTGGCCTCGGTGATGATCCCCAGCGTCCCCTCGCTGCCCACGAACAGGTGCAGCAGGTCGTAGCCGGACGACTGCTTGACCGAGCGCGAGCCGACCTGGATGATCCGCCCATCGGCGAGGACCACCTGCATGCGCAGGACGTTGTCGCGCGCCGCGCCGTAGCGCACGGTGCGTATGCCCGCCGCGTTGTTGGCCAGCATGCCGCCGATCGACGCGTTGGCGCCCGGGTCCGGCGCGAAGAACAGGCCGTGCCGCGCCAGCTCGGCGTTCAGATCCCGGTGCCCGATCCCCGGCTGCACCGTCACCTGGAAGTCGTCGGCGTGGACGGCGACGATCGCGGCCATGCGCTCGAAGGAGAGCAGGATGCCGCCGTGCAGCGGGATGGGGTTGGCCTCGATCGACGTGCCCGCGCCCCAGGGCGTCACGGGGATGCGCTCCCGGCTGGCGAGCTGCATCACCGCGCTGACCTGCTCGGCCGACGTGGGCCACACCACCACCTCGGGCGGGTGCGCGGCGTAGAAGCCCTGGTCGCGCGCGTGGAGGCTGCGATCGGCCTCGGACGCGCTGAGCCCGTCCGCCCCGACGATCTCCGCGAGGCGGCCCAGGGTCGCCGCGGTGACCGGTCCGTAAGCTTGCATGAGTTCGCTCCTTCGCGCTGGCGGGCACAACGGCCCAGAGCCACCTAGCGGCGCAGCTCGGCGATGCGCCGCCGCCAGCCCTGCACAAGCGGGTCGCGCTCCGGGTCGCCGCCAGCGGCCGCCACGCGCCACTTGCGGAACGCCAGCTCGTTCTGGGCGTTGACGATCGCCGCCGAGCGCCGGCGGTCGAGCCGGTCGATGCGCCTGGTGCGGATGATCCCGTCGCGCTCGATCCGCGCGTACTCCTCGGGTGTCACCGCGCCGCCGACCTCGTCGGCCAGCTGCTCGCGGATCGTGCGCCGCTCCCAGACGCCGCTGCGCCAGACCAGCACCGCGAGCAGCAGCAGCATCGGGAAGAACAGGATCAGATCGATCACGCTGCGCTGGGTCCAGCCCTCGATGAAGCTGATGTTCGGCGGCGGCCCTGGCTCCGGCGGCTCTTCGCCCGCCGCGCGCAGCGCGATCGTGATCAGCAGCCCGAGCGCGTTGTTGAAGGCGTGCGCGCCGATCGCCAGCAGCAGCCCGGCCAGCGGCGCCGCGTAGCGCAGCCAGGCCCTGCGCGTCTGGCGCGCCAGGCCGAGGAGGGCGCCGAACACCCCGGTGTACATCGCGTGCCCGGCCAGCCCGAACAGCGCGAAGCGCCCGCCGAACTGCAGCCCCCACGGCGCGAAGCCGTACTCGGCGTAGCCCTGCGCCACGTACAGCGGGGCCTCGAGGCAGTTGAAGCCGGCGCCCACCAGCGCGCCGTAGATCAGCCCGTCGCGGACGTTATCGAACTCGGCGCGCAGCAGCAGGAACAGCGCCACCACCCCCAGCCCCTTGGTGACCTCCTCCACCAGCGGCCCGGCGATCGGCGCGCCGATCAGCAGCGCCGCGTCCGGCCCCAGGTACTCGGCCACGCCCGGGTTGCCCTGCAGCCAGGCCTCGACCGAGCGCAGGATCGCGTTGTTCAGCGGCAGCGCCAGCCCGGTGGCGATCACCGCCCCCCACAGAAACGCCACGGCGAACAGCCACGGCGACTCGCGCTCGCGCCGGTCCAGGAACCACAGGATGACCACCGGGATCAGCGACGCGATCGCCGCGACGGCGACGCCGGTCAGGAAGACCTGCAGCACATCGGGGCGCAACCCGGTGAACACGAGCAGCGTCATACACGCGCCGAAGATGACGGCCGCCAGGAGCGCGAGCGCGACCAGCGCGGCGTAGGAGCGCCGGCGCAGCGGCGAGCCGTCCAGCAGATACTCCACGTGCGTCGGCGCCGTGGCTTCCGGGCTCATTGTGGTAGCTCCTTTCGAGTTCCGCTTCGCAGCCGCAGAGCCGCGCAAAGAGAGGAATAGCGGGGAGGCTTCGCTTCCCCCACCGGGAGGTGCAAACACGACGAGAGCGTAGTGCCGGCCCTCGGCATGCTATACTCCTTCACATCGCCCTACAGTATACGAGCGATCGATCACCATGTATATTCGTGAGGAGCCGAACCGCCTGGGCGAGCTGCGGCGGATGCAGCGCATCGCCACCGGATTTCTGGTCGTCGCCGCGCTCCTGTTCGTCGCCGCGCTACGCTTCGAGGCCGCCTACCCCTGGCTCGGCTTCGTCCGCGCCGCCGCCGAGGGCGCGATGGTCGGCGGGCTGGCCGACTGGTTCGCCGTCACCGCGCTGTTCCGCCGCCCGCTCGGGCTGCCCATCCCGCACACGGCGATCATCCAGACCCGCAAGGACGCCATCGGCGCCAGCATCGGCTCGTTCGTGCGCGACAACTTCCTCACCACCGAGGTGCTGACCGGGCGCCTCAGCGCGATCAACGTCGCCCACCGGCTCGGCGCCTGGCTCGAGCACCCCGAGGCCGCCGAGCGCGTCGCGCGGCTGGGGGCCAGCGGCGCGGCCGGAGCGCTGCGGATCGTGAACGACGCCGACGTCCAGGCGCTGATCGAGCGCAGCCTGATCACGCGCATCGAGAACACGCCCGTCGCACCGCTGCTCGGGCGCGGCCTGAGCGCGGTGCTCGTCGGCCAGCGCCGCCGCGACCTGCTGTACGCCATCGTCCAGCTCGCCGCCCAGCTGATCACCGAGAACGGCCCGGCCATCCGCAAGCGCATCGCCGAGGGCTCGCCGTGGTGGATGCCGCGCAGCGTCGACCGCAGCATCTACAACCGGCTGGTCGACACGGTGGCGGCCACGCTCAACGAGCTGAGCCAGGACCCCGACCACCCGCTGCACGCCCAGTTCGACGCGGTGGTGGAGCGCTTCATCGAGCGCCTGCAGAGCGACCCGGAGCTGATCGCCAAGGGCGAGGAGTATAAGGCCGAGCTGACCGGCCACCCGATCGTGCGCGAGCTGGTGGCCTCGCTCTGGCGCGATCTCAAGAGCTACCTGCTCGAGCAGAGCGAGCGCGACGACTCGGCGCTGCGGGCGACGATCCTGCGCGGCATCGAGCGCCTGAGCCACCTCCTCCAGCACGACGAGGCGCTGGCGGCCAAGGTCAACAGCTGGGCGGAGGCCGCGGTGCGCTACGCCGCCGAGGAGTACGGCGACGAGGCGAGCGAGCTGATCGCGCAGACGGTGCGCCGCTGGGACGCGACGACCGCCGCCCGCCGCATCGAGCTGCAGGTCGGGGCCGACCTGCAGTTCATCCGCATCAACGGCACGATCGTCGGCGGCCTGGCCGGCCTGGCGATCTACAGCCTGGCGACGCTGCTGCGCTAGAGGAGGGCGTCACTCGTGTGGCGCGAGTGACGGGGTGGGCCTGTGGTGGGATCTGGCGGAGGCAAAGCCTTCCCCAGATCCCTTCTTCTGCTGCTCTGCGGCGACGACGTGTGTGCAATGCGGCGTGGTGAACGATCGGCGGTGGGGCCGCAGCCCGCCAAACTTCCTACAGGTGAGGGCGCTACCACCACACCACCTGCTCGGAAGGCTTGTCCGGGCCGCTGGCCCTCGAATTAGCGAGCGCAGGTCACGCTCGCGCGGGCGCTACCGGACTAGCCCCCAACCCGGTCCACCGCGGCGTGCACGATCAGCGGCTCCTCGCCCTCAGGGGCGGTGCCCGTCACCGCGATGGTATAGGTCCAGCCCGGCTCGAAGCGCAGCTGCTGGCTCGTCAGCAGCACATCTGGCGAGCCGGCGGCGGTGAAGTTGAACACGTACTCGCCGGCCGGGACATTCACGTAGTCCACCTGGCCGAAGTACTGGTCCGTCAGGATCGGGAACGGGCTCCCGACCGGCCAGACGTCGAGCAGGCCGGCGTTCGGCGCGGCGTGGACGACACGGACGCGCGTCTGGCCCGGCTCCGGTACGTCGGTGCTGTCGCGCAGCAGCACGGCCTCCACGTCCTCGAGCGTGTTGATCACGGCCAGCGTGTACGGCCGCCCGCGGATGAGGTCGATCGTCAACTCCGCGATCGGCACGTTCGCATCATCGGCGGCCAGGCTCACGATCACCTGGTGCGGGCCGGGCGCCACCGCGCGGAAGGCGCTGGTCGTGGCGTAGGACTGCTCCAGGAAAATGCGCTCGCCGTCGAGATACACGTTGATATCGGGCGTGTTCGGCGAGAGGTGGGTCACCCGGATGATGGCCGGCTCCGGGTTGGTCTGCGCCGCGGCCTGCGGCACCAGAAGCGTGAGCGCGAGCAGCGCTCCGACGAGAACCACAATCACGCGTCTCATACGCGGACCTCCTTCGTCTCACGTGCCGGCCCACGCGCTGTGAGCCGGCACTAGGACACGACAGGCGCGGACCTCCGCATGAACTGTGCCATACAAACCCGGAGCGCAAGCGTCAGAGGGAAGAGACTTGTGCGGGCAGGTGCGAGCGCCCGCCGGAAAATACAAAGGGCACAGAGCGCGGAGCGTTCGTGCTCCGTCTCTGTGCCCTCCGGTCTCGCGGCGCGAGCCGCTCGCCCTATGCCGCCAGGTAGTCGCGCAGGTGCCGCCCGGCGTCCGACGTGCGCAGGGCGCGTAGCGCCTGGGACTCGATCTGCCGCGCGCGCTCGCGCGTCATCCCGAGCACCCGCCCGACCTCCTCGAGCGTCCGCTGCTGGCCGTCGGCCAGGCCGTAGCGCAGCAGCAGGATCTTGCGCTCGCGCTCCGACAGCGACTCGAGCGCCGCCGCGATGTCACTGCGCATCAGCTGCTGCGCGGCAGCGTCCACCGGCGACCCCTGGGCCTTGTCCTCGATGAACTCGCCCAGCGTGTTCTCGCCGCTCTCGCCGATCGGCGTCTCGAGCGAGATCGGCCGCCGCATGGCCTCCATCGTCCGCTCGATCTTCTCCACCGGCTGCCCGAGCGCGTCGGCGATCTCAGCCGGCGTCGGCTGGCGCTCCAGCGCCCGCGACAGGCGCTCCGCGGTGCGCTTCACCTGGCCCATCGACTCGCTCATGTGCACCGGCAGCCGGATCGTCCGGCCCTGCTCGGCGATCGCGCGCGTCACCGCCTGGCGGATCCACCAGGTGGCGTAGGTCGAGAAGCGGTTGCCGCGCGTCCCGTCGAACTTGTCCGCCGCGCGCATCAGCCCGATGTTGCCCTCCTGGATCAGGTCGGTGAGCGACAGGCCGTGGCCGACGTACTTCTTGGCGATGCTCACCACCAACCGCAGGTTGGCCTGGATCAGGTGGTGGCGCGCCTCCTCGCCGCGGATGACATCGCGCTGGAGCGCGGCCCGCTCCTCCGGCGTAAGATCCTTGTCCTCCTCGAGACGCCGGGCCGCATCCCGGCCGCGCGCCATGCGCTCCGCAAGCTCGACCTCCTCAGCCGCGCTCAGCAGCGGCGTCCGCCCGATCTCGCGCAGGTACGTGTCGATCGTATCGAGCGTGTAGTCGTCATCTGTGTCGCTCACCAGCGGCTCAGCCGCGGGCAGTTCCTCGCCCAGCGCCTCCTGCTCGAGCAGGGCGCTGGTATCGATCATCGCCTCATCGGCGATCATGGTGTCGGTGATCATCTCGTCAACACTCATCGATTATCTCCTAAATACGGGTAGTACAAGGAGCTGAGCTCCTTGGATAGTTCCTGTATATCGTCAGCGCGCCTGCTTAAGCCTTCGTTCCCATCGTATCGCTCACCTGCTCAAGCAGGTGGGCGTAGCGCGGTGAGTCGCTTCGCACAGGCGCCTGCGGCCGCAGAGAGCCGCCGCGGAACGCCCGTGCGGGTGGTCGGCGATCAATCCCGAGAGCCGGAGCCCTCGAACGTCTCGTATCTCGTCCGGTGAAGCTGTGGTGCGTAGGAAACCTCCACCGCGGCGTCGGGTGGAGGCTTGGAACGTCGGAGTGGTGGCTCCAATGAGTCCGTTATCTGTGGTCGCGCGGCCTTTCCCGATACCAGGGGGTAGTATAGCCGCGCGACGCTAGTCTATCACACGGGCGTCACTATGTCAAGTGTTCTAACGATTTTCTAACGTGCTCGGCACAGGGCCAGCGGCGCCAACCCTCGGCCCAAACCGCACTTCGCATAATGCGTACCAACGGCGCCTCGCACGCCGCGCGCTCCCTCGGCCAGCGGGTAGTGTCGTCTACACAATATGTACGTCGGCGCGGGCAAAAAGTTTCAACAAATTTTATAGGACTTACGCGATGCGGACAGAGCGTGCTTGAGGGCGAGAGGGGCACCGGCCCCTCTCGCGCTCTCCCCCGCCGGAAGGGGCTGTGCAGCCCCTTCCGAACCATCCCCGCAAGGGGTGTCACCTCCCATCGCTCGCCCGTTGTCATGCCTCAGCACACGAGCCGCACGTCTTAACCGCACTGTCCGTTGCATTCCAGCACAGCAGCCGCTCATCTCAACCACACTGGGCATCGCAGCACATCAGTCTGTGCGTGGGGCACAAGCATCGGTGGAGGTGGGCATGACAACGGGCAGACTGGCACGGGACTCGCTCCCTTGCGGGTCCAGGGCCGCAGGCCCTGGCGCGGGTGGTGCAGGGCGGAGCGCCTGCAGGAACAAGCCCAGGTGCAGGGCACAGCGCCTGCAGAACACGCCTGGGTGCAGGACGGACCACCGCGT